>ENA-UOJV01000958-UOJV01000958.1-human-gut-metagenome-genome-assembly--contig:-C82-NODE-958-length-36659-cov-8.543465_pt1 | contig 36659 bp, 28 predicted proteins | sample MGYA00242356_ERZ723903 | MGnify/ENA metagenome assembly ERZ723903
GGGGGGAAGCCCCCTGGGAGGATAGGAAGCCGCTGATTAGGGAAAAAGCACTAGCATAAGCTAGTGCTTTTTTGTTTGAAGGAGCGCAGTGACGCGCAAATGTGCGTAGGGGCTCATGGCCAGGGGACTTCTTCTGTCTACCTCACCGGCTATAGCATCATCTACAGCGTTGTCGTCTATCGACGTAGCACCGCTACGCCTCTTTCCTCCGCCTTGTATCTGACACCATAGCCGATGATTCCGATGCAAAGCGCCCCCCGTCGTGAGCCCTCGCTTATACCGGAACGCAGTGCCCATTCGCAGCCCCTTTTCAGAGATAAAGGAATATCGTGGTTTCGGCGAAAGCAGAGAACCGGGTTGGCAAAATGCCGGATGTTATGATGGGCACACCATAACATCCGGCATTTTACATATACGATTATATTTTACGCTTACACTTTTCAGGTGCAAAAGCTGGCTTGAAGCGCAGTGTAGTATTGCTCTCCCCGAATGGAATTAGCTGGTTCATAGTGCCGTGTACCATGGCGTCCCCGTGAGGGGAAGCTGGCGCCAACGGCGTCTGAAGGGGCTTTTTATCGTTTGCGTCTCAGTATCTGAGTCCGAGGATGTGGTACGTCGGACTGGCTTCGTTCCCATGCGGATAAACGGACTCATGAATAGGACTCACTATTGAAATAAGGCCCCTTCCCCTCGCGGGGACGGCAAAGACTCACTGTCCGTCGCACCGGCTCAACCTGCTGGCAGCTGCCTTCCCACGCACTGCGGCCTTTCACCAGCTAGCCGCTGGCCGCTGACTGCTGCCCTTCCCGGCCTGCGGCTTTTTTCCTACTTCAGTGTCAGGAGGAGTGCCATTTTAAAGTTGCTGTCGGTCTGAACAGCATGACGGCCACCGGCGGCGAATTTGATCGTTTCCCCTTTGTGGATGGTTACAGGTGTACCTTCGTAGGTGATGGTGGCAGTGCCGTCCAATGCGAATACCAGTGCTTCGCCCGGTGCGGCGTGTTCCGAAAGGCCTGTGCCAGCAGCCAGGCTCATGACGACGAATTTCAATTTCGGATCGGAAATGATGTCCATGTTGATGATTTTTCCTTCCTGATAGGGAACGAGATTGGCGAGCTGGAATACTGTGCCTTCTTTGATGATGTTGTTCATAATAGATTCCTCCTGTAATGTCAATTCACTGTAAATCGTATCTGTATCGGCCTTCATGCCAATGGGAATATGCCGTGGTGTCAGGACACTTTCTCCGGCATGTAGAACCTGAAAGATGCCGTCCGGCGTATATATGGTCAGTGTCCCCGCCAGTACGTACAGCCATTTGGGATAGGCATAGCTTTCGGCACTGATGTCCGTATGGGCGGCCATAGAAAAATAGGAAAAGGTATATCCATTTTCCTGGAATTCCTGACTGGAAATGGTGCATCCAGGAACAGGTGTATTTTCCTGTGTAATAGAAAAGATTTTTCCTACCGGTTCTTTCATGGTATCACCTCTTTAGTAAATTAATTCTGTACATAGTATACGTAATTTTTTATGATTTATCCGTTGTTTTTCTAACGGGGCAGGTACAGTTTCCCGCTTACTTTTTAAGATTTGTTGACTAAAAAACAGTTATGGTACGTATATTTTTTTATTATAACACGCAATATGTTTTAGAATGATTAAATTAATATGATATAATATATAACATTAAAGTTTGAAAATCAATCTATTTGTTATATTTATAATACTATTTGCATTATTTATCACAGAAATGTGTGCGTATTCAAGGATGTAGTTATCATTGGTTTTTGAGTAGGTGAAATATCATGAATAAAATCTTTAAAGTCATTTGGAGCAAGGCCCGCTCGGTATGGGTTGTCGTATCGGAAATCGCAAAAAATCACGGATCAAAAGATGGGGGAGTTCATGACAGACGCAACCGCTATGTCTGGCTGGCAAGGGCCATAACACTGACACTGGTGCTGGGGAGTACAGCTGTAGTTCCTGCCTATGCGGCTGCCGGGGAGAAAGTCCAATATGATAGTATTACTATTGGAGATTATCCTCACACCCAGGGAGATTTATTCGTTTATGGGACCAGTAAATTTTATGGAACTGTCCTATTCAATGATGGAGAATTTGCTTACGACAGCCAGAAACATGGCTTCAGTTTCGGCAAAGCCCAATATAACAGTAAACTGTACAATTATTCCATTGCTATCGGTGATACCGGGGAAGGCAGTGACTACAGCATAGTTTTAGGACGTAATGCTTCTGGAAAAGGAACCTATGATGTAGTCATCGGCGATACGGCCTATGCGGAAAAGGCCAACGCTATTGCTATCGGGAAGAGTGCTTCTGCCCAGGGGACATCTTCTATAGCCTTGGGTGAATCGGCTCACGCTATAGCAGATGATAGCATGGCTCTCGGTCATTCTTCTGAATCCACAATGGCAGGTGGATTCGCTTTCGGGAAAGAGGCCAAAGCCCATGGAACGGATGCCGTAGCCATCGGGACCGGGGCCCAGGCGAACAATAATCCCTATGGAATCGCCATCGGGAAAAATGCCATCGTGAATAATCAGGGTCCTATTGCTATTGGGCAGGACAGCTCTTCGGACCATCCCTACGGAATTGCCTTGGGGGCAATAACGTGGGAGAAAAGGGTGCCAACGCCAATGGGACGTATTCTATTGCATTGGGAGCCGATTCTCTTGTCAATGGAGCAGAAGGCGGTGCGGCTATCGGATATGGAGCGAAGGTAGATGGCGCCAACGCGAAAGATGGAGTGGCACTGGGGGCGTATTCAGTGTCCAATTGGGCTACCCAAGCGAGAGTCCAAGGATATCTGCCTTGGGAAGGTTCCAATACGGGAAATATCCAGAGCAGTGTCTTCCGGAGTGCCATTTCTTCTCCAATCTGGAAATCCACTACAGCAGGGGTCTCCATTGGGGATACTACTAGCGGAGATAAATCGAAATGGAAATTCTGTAGTTATCGATGGCAATGGCGGGACGGTGACCATCGGTAATGGTACCAGCGGTCACCAGACGGTGACTATCGACGGCAACAACGGCACCCTCAGTGGCCTCACCAACAGGACCATCGACGCACCGGACTTTGCTACCAAGGGCCGGGCCGCCACGGAAGAACAGTTGAAACAGGTGGCTGACAATGTAAGTGACCTGAAGAAGAACAATTCCGACTTCCAGCTGGTGGGAGAAAAGGACAAGGAAGGGAACTACACCGGGGACTACAAGGTTTCCGATGACAATAAGGTGAAACTCCATGTCCAGGATAAGATGCATCCGGACCAGGTGAAGGATATCACCATCGACAACGTTGCCAAGGCTTCGGATCTGGGAGCTGTATCCAAGATCAGCGAAGATATCCGGAACAAGGAAAACAACAATGTGGTGGATGCCCTGAACAACCTGAATGAAAAGGTGAAGGATGCGGCCAACGGCAGCTGGGAAAGCCAGATTGATGGCAAGACGGTGAAGAAGATTAAGGCCGGCGACGTCCAGAACTTCACCAGCGGCGACAATATCGAACTGTCTAACGACAACGGTGCCATCAAGATTTCCACCAAGAAGGACGTATCCTTTGACAAGGTGACTATCGGCAGCGGGGACAGTAAGATGACCCTGGACAAAGACGGTATCCAGACTGGGAAGGTCAAAGTATCCAGCAGTGAAATCAACGCCGGCGGCAACCAGATTCATGGTGTAGCCGACGGCAAAGAAAAGGATGATGCGGCCACCGTCGGTCAGGTTGCGAAAGTGGCAGATGCTGCAGGAGAAGCCATCAACAGCCTGGGCCATCACCTCAGTCGCCTCGATACGCGCATCAACCGCGTCGGTGCCGGCGCTGCGGCTCTGGCAGCACTTCATCCGGATCCCAATGGCGACGACTCCTGGAGTATTTCTGCCGGCATCGGCAATTACCGTAATTCTACGGCAGCGGCTATTGGCGCCTTCTACCGGCCCAATGACAATATGATTGTCAGCATGGGTGCGACCGTGGGAAATGGCGAAAACATGATCAATGCCGGTGTCACCGTGGGGATCGGCAGTGATGTCAGCCGCGGACCTGTTTCCAAAGCTGCGCTGGTACGGGAAATCTCCACGCTCAAACAGGAAAATCAGGCAAAAGATGCCGAAGTAAAGAATCTGAAGAATCAGGTACAGGAACTGCAGAAACAAAATCAGGATACGCAGGACAAACTCAATCGTATCATGGAAAAATTAGGCCTGAAATAATGTACCTGGCGACAGGGGCTGTCTCTATGGCAGCCTCTGTTTTTTTACCGCAGAAAGTCATCATTTACTCACCTGTACCCTACACAAGCTGCTTATTTTTGCGTATAATATACCTGTTGTTTTGTGCAGGTAAAGGAGGTTCCTCTTGGAAGAAAATATACTATTTGATATATGGACCATTGCCCAGGTCGTTCTCATCGATCTGGCACTGGGTGGCGATAATTCTATCGTCATTGGCATGGCGGCAAAAAATCTGCCCCATCATTTACAGAAGAAGGCCATTTTGTACGGGACCGGCGGGGCTATCGTCCTGCGTTTCCTCATGGCGGCTGCTGTCGTCTGGCTGCTGCAGATCCCCTATCTTAAGACCGTCGGTGCTATCCTGCTGGTCCTTATTGGTATTAAACTCATCGGAGCCGATGATGATGAAAATATCCACGTAGAAGCCAAAGATTCCCTTTTTGCGGCTGTGCGCACCATTATTGCCGCCGACGCTCTCATGAGTCTCGACAATGTGCTGGGAATCGTCGGTGCTACTGGTGGACACCTGGGCCTTCTGGTGCTGGGCATGATGATTTCCGTCCCTATCATCATCTTTGGCAGTACCATCGTCATTAAAATCATGAACCGTTTTCCCATACTGGTCTATATTGGCGGGGCCATTCTCGGCTGGGCCGCCGGCGGGATGCTGGCAACGGACCCGTATTTTCCCTATGGGAAAGGGAATGAAATGGTGATTCAGGGCATATTGGTCGCTATTACCCTGGCAGGAGGATTTCTCTGGAAACAGAGGAATGACCGGAAACAGAAAGACCGCGGGTAGCCTGGCATTCTGGTTGCGATGGCTCTGGCAGACTGTTATAATGATAGACAGAGAATGAGTGGCTATAATATACATATTATATTATAGAAAGGGTCTGATACGTATGTTAACGGGAGTTCCCGGCATTTTATCGCCAGACATGCTGAAAGTTCTTTGTGAAATGGGCCATGGTGACAGTCTGGTCATTGCAGATGGTAATTTCCCTGCCGAATCGGTAGGAAAGAATGCTATTGTCCTCCGGGCAGATGGACACGGCGTCCCCGAATTGCTCGATGCCATCCTTACCATGATTCCCCTGGATCAATATGTCGAAAAACCGGTTCATCTCATGGAAGTTGTACCCGGTGACCCTGTCGAAACCCCTATCTGGGATACGTACAAGGAAATCATCGGCCTTCACGACGAACGGGATAGCGATGTCATCGGAACCTATGAACGATTTGCGTTTTATGAAGAAGCCAAAAAGGCATATCTCGTCATCGCTACCAGTGAAATGGCACAGTATGCCAACGTCATGATTCAGAAAGGCTGCGTCCTGGCAGAAGGCGTCAGCAAACCTAAAGACATGGCTAAATAATGTAAATATTTCACTTGACTTTTGTTGTGAATATGGTATTATATACAAGTCAGGTGACGGGGCGTAGCGCAGTTTGGTAGCGCGCTTGGTTCGGGACTAAGAGGTCGCAGGTTCGAATCCTGTCGCCCCGACCATATTTACACATTGGGTGTTGATCCCGACAGCACCGTGAAAACTTCATAGAGTGCAACAATGTGTAAGGCATGGAGAGGTGTCCGAGTGGCTGAAGGAGCATGATTGGAAATCATGTGTACGGCTACAGCTGTACCGAGGGTTCAAATCCCTCTCTCTCCGCCAAAGCAATGAAACGGCCCTGTACTAAGCGATACATAAATCGCTTAGTACAGGGCCGTTTTCGTGTTTATGAAGGTTTTAGTTCTATAAGAAATGGGTATAGCCCAACCACAAAAGTTGGACTATACCCTATTATTTTATCTTCTTGCGTTTTCACATCATGATATTCGTTGAATATGAGTAAAACATAATCGTGAAAGAGAGAGGATACCAATGAAAGAATGATTATTTTTTTATATCGATTATCTGATTTTTCAATATGTAATTTTGTAATATAATAGAACAATATATTAGCATAAAGAAACGAAATGGCAGGGCGCCATTTGTCTGATTCTATTTTTTCAGTGATGCTGTATTAGCGTGTCGATATGCCAAATTCGTATATTATAAAACAAATAGATTTTATTTTGAACGCTACGTTTTTTATAATTATGTTTTATTTTATCATTCAATAAAATAAATTTAACATTACGAAAAATCATGGACTTATAATTGATTTTGTTATATAATATGGGCGATAAAAAATAAGAAATACAAATTATAATTTGATAATTAATATTCGTTACAGACTTGATGTTTTGACGGAGTATGGGGGGATATTTTGGTGAAAAGGAGTCACAACAGAAAGATTAGGATCATCATAGCAGCTGCTGTTTTAGGAGCTGCTCAAGCTGTCTGTATACAAGCGGCTGCTCCGGCTGGTCTGCCGGAAGGACTGCGGGATACGCCACGCAAGGCCGATGCAGGCATGCTGCAGAATGAATGGCGGGACCGGCAGCGCACGCTGACCGTTCCTGAAGCATCGAAAGATGTCAAGGTACAGACGCCGGAACAGGGGACTTCTCCGGCTGTTGAGGGAAAAGAGGTCACCGTTCCCGTCCGGGAGTTCAAGATTACCGGACAGGATATCTATTCCGAACAGACGCTGCAGGCACTGCTGGCGGATAATAAAGGAAAAGACCTCACCTTTGCCCAGCTGCAGGGCGGGGCTGATGTACTCACGAAATATTTCCGTGACCACGGCTATATTGTCGCCCGGGCTTATCTGCCGCAACAGCAGATAGACCAGGGGATTGTGACCTATGTCGTTCAGGTGGGCCGGCTCGATGGGGTAACTGTTGAAAATCATACGAAAATCAACGATGCAGCCATCCAGCGGCAGATCGGATTCCTGAAAAAAGGCGATTACGTTACCCGGGCCGGACTGGAACGGGCCGTCTGGCTCCTGTCAGATCTGGCTGATGCAGACGCCAAAGTAACGCTCAGCCAGGGAAGTGAACCGGGAACGGTCCACGTACTGCTCGATGTCGATCCATATAAAACAAAACATGGTCTGGCAACGGCCGATAACTATGGCAGCCGTTCCATGGGGTACAACCAGTACGGTGTCAATTATGATTTCACCAATCTGGCCCACGAAGGGGATCATCTGGATACGGGCATTGCTACTTCCGGCCGCAAGATGTTCGACTGGGGTGCCAATTATACGATTCCTGTCCTGACCGATGGCTTGCGCATGACCGTCGGTTACAACGTCATGAGCTATGATCTGGGCGATGAATTTTCTTATCTGGACGGGGTAGGCCAGTCCCGCGTGGCTTCTATCGGATTTGATTATGCTATTCAGCGCAGCCGGCTGCACAATTTTTATGCCGGCATCGGATACGAACACAGCCGCATGAAAGATGAATACCGCCTGTGGGATGCAACCTATGGAGATAAGACGGGTAACGCAGCCGTGTTCTCTCTGTACGGGGACAGCCAGGATAATGAAGGGTTCACGAACTGGTGTGTCGATTATAAATGGGGACACATCACCAATGATGCACTGTATAATTCGTCCAATCCTTTTGTTCCGCTTCTGGCCAACAGCCCCCGGACGACCGGTACATATGAAAAAATGCGGGGCTATATCGAACGGCATCAGAATATCAACAGCCGCCTGTATCTCCTCCTGACAGCACGGGGCCAGTACGCTTTTTCCAACCTGGATTCGTCCGAACATTTCTATCTCGGCGGGCCGTACGGCGTACGGGCTTATCCGACCAGTGAAGCCTCCGGCGATACGGGATATCTGACACGGGCTGAACTGCGCTGGCAGCTGCCTCTCAAGAAGAACGACCAGCAGCTGCAGCTGGCCGCTTATCTGGAACACGGCGGCATCTGGATCAATAAAGACAGCAGTCTGAATCCTGGTGCCAAAAACCACCGCAATCTGCAGGGCATCGGTCTGGGGCTTATCTGGTCCCGTCATGAAGACTGGTTCGTCCGGGCTGATTATGCCTGGAAACTGGGTTCCGAAGAACCGGTCAGCGATACGCGCCATAGCAATGGACAATTCTGGCTCCGCACGGGCGTATATTTCTAAGAAATATGTATATATAAGAAAGGAATGAAGCGGATATATATGAGATATAGAAATAGAAACCAATGGAAACACCGGCTGACGGGCATGGTCCTTCTGGCCATGGCGCTGGGCGGCTCTGTACAGGCTATGCCTTCGGGTGGAACCATCCGGTCCGGCAATGGGTCCATTGTAGAACAGGGACAGACGATGACGGTCCAACAAAATAGCAACCGCATGGCTATCGACTGGACGCAGTTTAATATAGCTAAAAAATGAAACAATTCGTTATGCACAGCCCGATAAGAATGCCGTAGCGCTGAACCGGGTAACCGGCGGCCAGCAGTCCCTGATCGAAGGGAACCTGAATGCCAACGGCCATGTTTTTCTGGTCAACCCCAACGGTGTTGTATTTGGTAAAAATGCCAGCGTTGATGTAGGAGGACTCGTCGCCTCGACGGCCCGTCTCGCCGATGACACGATGAATCACTTCGGCAGCAGCCAGGATTCCCTGAATCTCGCTGTCGATAATGAAAACAATGCGGCTGTTATCAATGAAGGGATCATCAGGGCCCAGGGCGGTCTGGTCGCTCTTCATGCGTCAAACGTAGAAAACAGCGGTACCATTACTGATGACGGCGGTACGGTAGCTCTTACGGCAGCAAAGAATCTGAATCTGTCCAGTGATGCTGATGGGAAACTGATTTTCACTGTCGATGGTACGATGGCACGGGCACAGTCTCTCAACAGTGGTACGCTCAAAGCCGATGGTGGATACGTCGTCATGACGGCTAAAAGTGCTGGCGATGTCCTGAGCACGGTCGTCAACAACAGCGGTACTATCGAAGCTAAGACGTTGCGTAAAAATGAAAAAGGCCAGATCCTTCTCGACGGTGGGGACAATGGACAGGTCGAAGTCAGCGGTACCCTTGACGCTTCCGGTACGGAAGAAGGGCAGGATGCCGGTTCTATCAAGGCAATCGGCCAGAAGACCATCGTCCATGATGGAACGCAGCTTCTGGCACGGGGCAACGTCAACGGCGGTACGATTGAAACATCTGGTGACGTGCTGAATCTGGGAAATAGTCTGAATATCGACGCAAAAGGGATAACCGGCAAGGCCGGGGAATGGTTGCTGGATCCGCTGGACGTAATCATTGCTGATAACGATCCTACAACGACAAGCAATTATGAAAACTCGGAAAAGAAAACCGCCGCGGATTCTGATTTCACCAATGGCAGTGCCTCCATCGGCTACAACGACCCCGATGCCACCACAGCCAATGCGTCATCCGTCAACAGCGCCGTGACCTGGATTTCTACTGATATGGTGGAAAAAATGCTGAATGCTGGCACGAATGTGACCATCCAGGCAGCGGCCACTAACGGATCGGCCAATATCATCGTCAAAAATGACATCGATAAGACGGCAGGAGACGATGCGACCTTTACCCTGGATGCTATGCGGAATATCACCGTCGATGGCAATATCACTTCTAAAGTGGGCAAACTGAACGTGGTCCTGAATGCCGATAGTGACGGGAATCAGATCGGGGCCGTAATCATCAATGCGGATATCAACACTAACGGGGGATATTTTACATCCGCTTCCGGCGGGACGGTGAAATATACCAGTGATTCTGCTAATGCCAAGGGATATGGCAAAGGAACCCTTACGGGCAAGGCTGATCCTGCGGGTCATACGGTCGGTACCTATTTTGGACATGTGGACAGCAGTGGTACAGCGGATGGTGCAAAGGATGACCGGCTGATCAAAACCAGTGGCGGGAAGATTACCCTCAACGGTGAAGTGGCTATCGGTCTTAATGGGGGTACATTGACCCTTGATTCCACGAATGCAGATGGAGAAAAAGGAGATATTACTGTTACTGGCATCATCAACTCCGGGAATAGCTACGGGGCCTATGTGTATGGCACTACTACCTGGGATGAACTCACAGCTGATAAAGTCAATGAATATCTGACTTCCGATACGGTTCCGGCTTATCATTATCAGGGGGTTAATTATGTAAAGAATGCAGATGGCACCTATGCGAAGAATGCAGATGGCACCTATAAAACGACAACGGATACAGCGGACTTTTCCAATGGAGAGCCCCATTATACCTTTGATAAGGAAACGGATACCCAGAATATCCGCTGGCTGGGAGACGGCAGTTCGACAGCTGTCAGTGTAACAAAGGGAAAAGGATACTCTTCTGTAATTATTACGGAAGGAAAAATGTCCACGAAGGAATATTTACAGTACGTGGCAGTCTCAGATCCAGAAGGCTTTTTAAGCAGATATATGACCTCTGACCCTACTATTACAGTTGGGAGTACTTCTTATACATTGACGGTAGGTTCTGTCAATGTCAATGGGGTTTCTAATAATGCACTGGGTTATAAGGTGGGAAATAACTTTACCGCTTTGACACAGGCGCAGATTCAGAGCCTGGCGGATAGTGCACTGACATTTGCGAAGAACAGCACGGATACAACGAAAATGAATAACGGAAGCACTGCTTATACAAATTTAACCAATGATATCAAGCAGCTTATTGCCAGCAACTGGTTTGTATCCGAATCGTTGGCCAAATACAACCCGAAAACAAAAACGTATAATGAAGGTAAATCGGCTGTAGGAGATTCCTATCTGGCTACCATTACGACGGTGCTGGAAAACTCTCTGACCACGCCAAACGGACAGCAGTATCTCTGGGTAGGCGGCCGTGGGTCCGGTGTACTGAATAAAACAGGATCCACGAATAATGACAAACTGTATCCGTACTCTTACTGGGGTATGCCGGATAATCCAACTTATCAGGACGGCATGTACTGGGTTACCGGTCCGGAAGGAGAAGCCAACAATGGAAAAGGCACCCAGTTCTACAGCAATGCCGGTTCTGACTGGAGTACGGTATCATTAGGCAGTGATGGGAAAACCTATACGTATAACAAGGGAAGCAATGTATATGGCTATGTGAACTGGGATACCTGGACCGACAAGGCAACGGCAACGGATAAAAAACGTGTCGATGTTACCCGTTCCCAGCCGGATAATAGTTCCCCTTTCCTGACCGTAGGGTATGGTACTCATGGCAAATGGGATGATGGAGCCATGGGTGGTGCTACTACTGTAGGTTTTGTCAAGGAAACCAACCTGGCTAATTCCAGTCTGAATATCAGAGCTGGAAGCGATACAGTCAGCCTGGAAGGAGACATTGGTAAATCGAAGGCATTGGATACGGTGAACATCGAAAGCACCGGTGCCGTGACTGTAGGAACTGACAATACCAACGTTACTAATTATTATCATGGTACCATCTATGCAGACCATGGAGTCTACATTTCTGGCGGCACTGTAAACGTTGGTGGGGAAATTCATTCCGGTACCACGTCCGCAACGGCTTCTGCCAGCGACATCGCCATCCGTACCGATGGGTATCAGAATACCGCCTTCCAGCTGGATAATGCGACTATCAAATCGGCCGGTGATCTGACGGTCCACGGGATAGCATCCGATGGGTATACGGACAGTGACGACACTCTCCATGGCGGCAAAATCAGCCTCACTTCCACCGGAGATAAAGGCCGGATCACTCTGGGGGCCGGGGTGGACTACAATGGGAATGCCACCGCTGGCACACTGGCTGCAGCCAGCGCCGCAGCAGGGGCCGTTGTGGTGGATGCCCAGGGCAGCCATGGTTCTCTGGTGAACAGCACCGCTGGCACAGATGCCATCACCACCGGCACCGGAGGCACCTGGCAGGTCTATGTGAATTCCCCCAGCGACTACGGTACCAGCCTGGGCGATAACCTGATCAGCGGCACCAATGCCCAGTGGACGGCCAAATCCGATGCCAACGGCACGGTACTCGGCAACAGTTCCGGCAATACCCTTACGGACTATACGGATACCAGCAGCAACAAGTTCATCTTCCAGGTGACTCCGGTGATCACCATTTCCGGGGGCAGCCATCAGAAGACCTACGGGGATACCCTTACCGATGACCAGCTGCGGAATCTGCTGAGCACCTCGGCCACCTATAAGGATTCCAACGGCAGCGATATCGATGTGACCCAGTTCAGCAATTTCAAGGAAGCCGACTATCTGACCTACGTGACCAGTTCTGATGGGACAAAAACCGGAACGGATGCTGTGGCTGTTTCCAGTGATGGGGCGGCAGCAGGGGCTACCCGGACCCAAGGGGACGAAGACAAGACAGCTTCTGATGGGAAAAAGGCCTTCTATATATTCCATGTGGATGAAAATGGGGCCAAGGCGCTGAACGGGTATGACCTGAAAACGGTCAATGGGGATATCGAAATTCTCCGGAAGACCTTGACCATCAGCACCGATGGCACCCAGACCTACGGCAATACTGCAGTGACCAATGGGACGCCTTCTTACGACAAAACCCAGCTGGTGAACGGAGATACGCTGGGCGATATCCAATATACCATTGCCACCGACGGCAGCTATGCGGACAGCAAAGGCAGCAACGATACGGCACATGTAGGCAAGTATGAAGACCAGTACCTGACTTCCAGTGCAGAGGTAAAGGCCAGTGACGGCAGCGATGCTTCCGCCAACTATGAGGTCACCGGCAGCGGCACTATTACTGTTACTCCGGCTGATCTTTACCTGACGGTGGGGGATGTGTCCACTACTTATGGGACGGCCTTCAACACGGACAAGTATACCTACACCATTGATACGGCAAAAGGCGGACTGGTGAACGGGGATAGCCAGGCTTCCGTTCTGGGGGACAGATTCCTCAACTACACCAACACCGGGGCGAAAACCGATGCCGACAATGACAAGGTGAAGACACAGAATGCCGGGACCTATGCACTCCAGGGGGCTGCCAGCAAGGATTTCTCTGACTATACCGTCCACATCACCAATGGGAAATCCACGGTGGAAAAGGCCAAACTGACCCTGAAAGTAGGGGATACGAGCACGACCTATGGGTCGAATGATTGGACCCCTTATACCTATACCCTGTCCGGCAACGCCAATGGAGATTCAGAGGACGACGTAAGGAACAATCAGATTGAAGTTTCCTATTCTAATGGCGGAGAAAAGGTTGATTCCAGCAATTCCGATGTCAAGACCCAGGATGTAGGAGACTATGATCTGACAGGGACGTTTACCCTGAAGGGTGATACGGCTAAGAACTATGAAATCGATAAGGAAAACTCTGATTTGACTGGTACGGCCACGGTAAACAAAGCCACAGTGAAGGTGAAGCTCAACGATGTATCCACTACTTATGGTACGGCTTTCGATACCAGCAAGTACGGCTACGATGCCAGCAATATAAAAGGCCTGACCAACGGGGATGGTACCGATGTGGTGACCAACGTTCTGGACGGAACCTATGGTACCGGCAACATCACCTATACCAATACTGGCGACGCTTCTGAAGCAGAAAAACAGGCTGGCAAAGTAACTAAAACGGTGAATGGCGGGCGCTACTATTTGCAGGGAACCACTTCCCAGACGCTGAATAACTACAATATTGAGATTGAAGATGGCAATGCTGCCATCGACAAGGCCACCCTCCATTTGTCCACTGGCGACTATACGGAAGCCTATGGGGATGCCGGGGCAGTTCAGAAGGATCTGGATAGTGCGACTACGGTCAAAGGCGAAAAGAACGGGGACAGCCTGGCTGAACTGACGTCTGAAATCGGTATCACCAACACATCCGGTGCTCTTGTAAGCAAGGACCGGACCAACGATGTAAAGTACAAAACGGATGGCAGCCTGGACCGCTATGGCATTACGACGGACTTCAACAAGTCCCTGGACAACTACGAAGTGGTGCTGGATAAGAAAGGTTCCGTTACTCTGACGCCAGTAGCCATCAAGGTCACCAACGATATGATCCAGACCTACGGTTCGGACAAGAGGACCTTTACGGAATCGTCCAATCCCAACCTGGTGAACGGGGATACTATTTCTACCGACGGCCTGACGATGACGCCGAAGGCTGGCGGAGCGTACGAAATCAACCGGGCTGGCCGGACTACGGCCGATGCCGGGACGTATTACAATGACTTGGAATCGGATGGTGGAGGTATCGTCCATGAAAATGGCAGCGATGCCCGGAAGAACTACATCGTCACCATCGAAGGGGATATCATCGTAAATAAAGCGCCTCTCCGTATTGATACGGATGACGTATTCACTCCGTACGGTGTCGTACGGACGACCCAGTCCCGCGTTACGGGCCTGACCAATGGGGACCAGCCGGGAGGTCTGAACTATGATTATGGCGATTATGGTCATGGCTATCTTAATGGTAATACGCGGACAAACTGGCCGGGTACGTATTCCTTCGGGACCTTGCTCAGCGGCCCTGATTTTCTAAAGAATTATCTCGTTTCCGGTGGAGTCGCGACATTGCAGATTATCCAGACCAAACCGGATATTACGAATCAGGATGTCTGGAACCGTGATGGTGGCCGGCCGCAGCACAAAGTAGAAGTCTCTATGCCGATTTTCCGTGTTAAGGACAATACAGTAAAACAGTATGGCACCTATGATGTTTCCCAGGCGGGAGAAACGACGAAGCTTTCGCCGACGGGCATGCGCCTCACGGAACCGGTACAGCCGCAGCTGCACAACCGTTCTATCAAAACGAACCTGCAGACAGAAGATGGCAGTGGTATGTTCCGTCTCGATTATGATGGAGTAACCCTGCGGATTTATCCGCTTGATGACGGGGCACAATACGTCGTCAAAGCCGGTGATGCAAAGAAAAACGTAGCACTTTCTGAAAAGGCAATCCACGCAGCCTTTACAGAAATGGGCCTCGACCTCGTACGGCTCAAAGGTGTATATGTATATTTTGCGGATCCTGTCGTATAGTAGCAATAACGAAAACTGCCGCACGAAGCAGATGATTTGCTTCGTGCGGCAGTTTTCGTTAGCTTAATGATTATCCTTTGTAGATGAGATCGATGAGTTTCATCGTGACTTCATAGGATTTTTCCAGACTGGGAAGGGGCAGGAATTCATAACGGGAATGGAAATTCAGGCCGCCTGTAAAGTAATTTGGCGTTAAGATGCCTTTGGTGGAGATAAAGGAACCATCCGTACCACCGCGCATGGCAATGGGTTTGGGCTGAATGTTCAATTCCTTGAATGCATCGAAAATGTAGTCGATGGCCTTGTGATTGTCATCGGTAATCGCATCGGCAATATTGCCATAGGTGTCTTCCATTTCGCAGGTGATGGCAGCCCGCGGTTCCATCTGTTTCAGCTTTTCTACATTGGCAGCAATACGCCGTTTCTTTTCTTCGTATTTTTCTTTGCTGTGGTCGCGGATATTGAGGCTGACGATTGCTTTGGACTGGTTAGATCCTACGGCCTGGCACCAGATGTACCCTTCTTTTCCTTCTGTGCATTCCGGCGTTTCGCTGCGATCGAACATATTGATGAAATCGCAGGCCAGGAGCGTCGGATTGACCAGATTGCCTTTGGCGCTCATGGGATGGGCGCTGACACCGTGAATGGTAACCGTGGCCGAACCGGCGTTGAATGTTTCATAGACGATTTCTCCGAGAGCGCAGCTGTCTATGGTATAGGCGAAAGCGACAGGGAATTTGGAAAAGTCCATATTCTTCGAGCCGAAGAGACCACATTCTTCGTCGGGGACAAAGGCGACGTAGATATCGCCGTGATACAGGTCCGGATGGGTAGTCAGGGTGTGCAGTGCCGTCATGACGTTGGTGATGGCGGCTTTGTTATCTGCCCCGAGGACACTGGTGCCATCTGTCGTGATCAGGTCCTGACCGATATAGTCGCGCAGTTCCGGATGGTCGCTGACGGTCATGACGATATTTTTATCTGCATTGAGGACGATGTCGCCGCCGTCGTAGTGTTCGACGAGCTGGGGATGTACGACAGGTGACAGGTCTACATCGACCGTATCCAGATGGGCACAGAAGCCGACGGCGGGAATCTTGCGGTCGCAGCCCGGTTCAGTATGGGCAGGGAGACGGCCTGTGAGTACGCATTTATCTGACAGGGACAAATCGACGAGGCCCATGTCTTCGCATTCTTTCATGAGAGTACGGGCCATATCCCACTGCGATTCCGTGCTGGGGACCTGCGTGCCGCCATTGGGCTTGCTCTGGGACGGAATGCGGACGTACCGGCAAAAACGGTGCATCATTTCTTCTTGTAATGGATTCATAGGATGGTTCCTCCTTTACTATATCCCGTTAGAACATCTGACGGGGATATACATAATCTGCCTGGAAGCCGAGAGGAATATTGAACCACCAGAAGAGGTACAACATGATGGTCAGGGCTACGAGCAGGGCACCGGTGTAGGGCAGCATCATACTGCTCAGGGTACCGACGCCGGTTTTTTTGTAATATTTCTGGCAATAAATGATAATCAGGGGATAGAAAGCAAACATCGGTGTGCAGACGTTGACGGCGGAGTCACTGACGCGGAATGCAGCCTGGGTAAGTTCCGGGGCAATGCCGACGGACATGAGCATCGGTACGAAAATCGGTGCCAGGATGGACCATTTTGCCGATGCCGATGTGATGAGCAGATTGAGGAGGGCAACGAAGACGATGACCCCGAAAATCGTAATCTGCGGCGGCAGAGCCAGAGATTTCAGGAATTCGGCACCGGATACGGCGATGAGAGCCCCCAGGTTGGAAGCACCGAAGGCATACATGAACTGGGCAGCGAAGAAATAGAATACGATAAGCTGTACCAGTGTCTTGGTGATTTCTTCCATGGAGTGGGTGAAATCTTTGGAACTTCTGAATTTACCGCTGATGATGCCGTATACGATACCGGTGACGGCGCAGAGCATAAAGATAATAGCGACAATAGACTGCATAACCGGCGCTTTGAAGCTGGCCAGATTTCCCTGGGGATCACGCCAGATCGAGTCGGCAGGCATGAGGCTCAGGAAGAGGCCGGCAAGCATGGCGATGAGGACGAAAGAAGCGATATAGAAAGCGCGGTTTTCTTTGGGGGTAATAGCCGTCATGGCACTTTCCGATACGTCGATGTCCGTATCGAGGGGGCAGGCTTTCCAGCACCACGGTTCCGTGACTTTTTCCGTAATCCACCAGCAGGAACCGATGACGGCAAAGGTTGAACCGACAGCATAGAAATAATTGCAGAGGACATTGACTTCATAAGTCGGGTCGATAATCTGGGCTGCCATCTGGGTAAAGCCCTGGATGACCGGGTCGATGGCCGACGGCGTATAGTTGGCGGCAAAGGCACCGGCGATACCGGCAAAAGATGCGGCGACACCGGAAAGAGGATGCTTGCCCGATGCATAGAAGAGGTATGCTGCGATAGGAATAATGATCATGTAACCGCTGTCCGGTGCCAGATGGCTGAGCATACCGACGACGATGACAATCGGTGTGAGAAGGAATTTCGGCGTGACCGTCAGGATTTTTTTGAGTCCCGTGTTGATATAACCGGACCCGTCAGCAATGCCGATACCCAGGGTAGCGACGATGACCATGCCGAGGGGCGGGAAGCCGGAGTAATTGGTGACCATTTTGGTCATGAGTGTTACCAGAGACGCCGGGCTGAGCATATTGGTGATGGCAATCTGCTTGCCAGTCGCCGGGTTGACATAATCAAAGGTGAAATAGGAAAAAATCATGGAAACGATACAGGTAATAAAGAATGCGGCAATAAACAGCATGGTAATGTCGGGAATTTTATTGCCGATCCGTTCAATCCAGCCGAGGAATCCCCCGACTTTCTGGGGCTGTACGGTTTCAGGGGTTGTGTTTGGCATAGAAATAAGCACTCCTTCTTGTTGTTGGATATCCATAGATGGGGTGCAGCTGCAATGCTATATATATACGATCGTAATCAGCGTCTTCAGTATACCATGTCCTATATAATAAGACAAATGTATGAAGCATAATTATGACGGGTATTATTTTTTAGAATACGGCTTTTGAGAAATAAGTTTAAACGTATAACTCATAATAAGAACGTTTTAGAAAGAAAATTTTATATGAAATTTACAAAATTCAAAACGTAAAAATGCGATAAAAATTATTTAACAATCACAAGACTTTATGATTTATTTTTTATAAATAATAACTATAAAATAGCATAGAAAAGAAAAATTAAAAAAGAAAAAAACGGGATGAAAATGAGAAAAGACAGTTGCTCAAAGCTCCTTTTGTTTGGTAGAATAATACAGTTAAGGTGAATTTATTATGCATACCTGTGAGACAGGAGGAATATAGACGAAATGAAAAAAGAATTGATTCATTTGCAGGGTGTATCAAAGTCTTTTGATGGTCATCTCGTATTGGATGGCCTGGACCTGACGATTTATGAAAATGAATTCGTAACACTTCTGGGGCCGAGCGGCTGTGGCAAGACGACGACACTTCGGCTCATCGGCGGGTTTGAAGAACCTGATACAGGCGTTGTCCTGTTTGACGGACAGGATATCACTCATGTGCCGCCCAACCGCCGCCAGGTGAATACGGTGTTCCAGAATTATGCGCTGTTTTCCCATATGGATGTGGCGGATAATATCGCCTTCGGTCCCAAAATACACGGTAAATCCCGTGAGTATATCAAAGATAAAATCCGCTATGCCCTGAAACTGGTCAATCTCGACGGCTATGAACATGCCAATATCGTCGATTTATCCGGCGGACAGCAGCAGCGTGTAGCCATTGCCCGGGCTATCGTCAACGAACCGCGGGTACTTCTCCTGGATGAACCGCTCAGCGCGCTGGACCGTAAACTGCGGCGCAGTATGCAGCTGGAACTTATAAAAATCAAAAAAGAACTGGGCATCACCTTTGTCTTTGTTACCCACGATCAGGAAGAAGCCCTGAGTATGTCTGATACGGTCGTCGTCATGAATCAGGGCTATGTCCAGCAGATCGGCACGCCGGAAAGCGTTTACAACGAACCGGAAAATGCTTTCGTAGCTGATTTCATCGGAGACAGCAATATCGTCGATGGGCTCATGGTCCATGACAAGCTCGTGCGCATCCAGGGGCTGGATTTTGACTGCGTCGATGTGGGGTTTGGCTGCAACCGGCCTGTCGATGTACAGATACGGCCGGAAGACATCGAACTCCATGAGGTCCGTGACGGGGCACTCAACGGCACGGTGACCAAGGTCATCTTTGAAGGGATGAATTACAATATCACCGTCCGCGCCGGGGAAATCGAATGGCTGGTCAAATCGACGCGGGTCTATCACCCGGGAGATGAAGTCAGCCTGTGGGTGGATCCCTTTAATATCCAGATTATGAATAAACCGGAATCGGAAGATGAAAGGGCGATGGAAAATGATTAAATCTGTGGCCATGCGCCATCTCTTTGCAATGCCCTTTCTCTTTTGGGCTGCGCTGTTTATTTTCGTTCCCCTCGTATTTGTCGGCTGGTATGGCCTGACTGGCGGTGACGGGCAGTGGAGTCTTTCCAATATTGTAGTCCTCCTGCAATGGGAATACGCCAAGGCTCTGGAGTTATCTCTCCTGCTGGCGCTGGTGAGCACTCTGGTCTGTCTTCTCCTGTCCTATCCCCTCTGTCTGATCCTGACGGAGCGCAAGCGCAGCCATGGTGCCCTCATTTTCCTTCTGTTTATCCTGCCCATGTGGATGAATTCCCTCCTGTCTACTATGGCCTGGCAGACAATTCTTGAAAAAAATGGCATCCTCAATCAGTTTCTGCGTCTTCTGGCCCTGCCGGATGTGACGCTCATTAATACGCCGGCGGCTATCGTCATCGGCATGATATACAATTTCCTGCCCTATATGGTGCTGCCCTTGTACGTATCCCTTTCGAAAATCAATAGGAACGTCATCTTTGCAGCTCGTGATCTGGGGGCCAGTTCGTGGCAGACCTTTACGCGGGTTATCCTGCCGTTGTCTCTTCCGGGCGCCATCAGCGGGATTACCATGGTGTTCATTCCGTCCCTGACGACATTCTTTATCAGTGGTCTCCTAGGTGGCAATAAGGTGCTGTTAATCGGCAATATTGTCGAACAGGAATTCACCATGGCTTATGACTGGCATCTGGGGAGCGGGTTATCGCTGGTCCTCATGATTTTCATCATTATCAATATGGTGCTGACGGCCTATTTTGACCGCAGCGAAGGGCAGGTGAAGAAATGATGCGTCTCTGGAAAAAAGCCTACGTGGCCTTGATTTTCCTGTTTCTCTACGCCCCTATCGGCGTACTCATTGCCCAGTCGTTCAATGCCAGCCGCTACCGGGGGCACTGGACGGGATTTACCCTCCAGTGGTACGGCGAACTGTTTCAGAATGAAGGCATCCTGGAAGCCCTGCAGAATACGATTACCATTGGCTTGTCATCAGCGGCCGTAGCGACGCTTCTCGGGCTGGTGACCTGTCTGGCTCTGCGCGGCATGGGGCGGCGCCGCCGGTCGGTTCTCATGGGCATTGCCAATATTCCCCTCCTCAACGCCGATATCGTGACGGGGATTTCCCTCATGCTGCTGTTCCTGGGACTGGGACTGCGCCTCGGCTACGGCACCATCCTCATGGCCCATATCGTATTCAATCTGCCCTACGTCATTCTCTGTCTCATGCCGCAGATGCTGTCTCTGGACCGCAATTGCTATGATGCGGCCCGGGACCTGGGGGCGACGCCGTTTATGGCCTTCCGCCGCGTAGTCCTGCCGGAACTGCGGCCCAGCCTGTTGGCCGGGTTTATGCTGGCCTTCACTATGTCGGCTGATGATTTCATCATTACCCACTTTACCAAATGTGCCGGAATCGATACGCTGCCTACGGAAATCTATGCCGAACTGAAACTGGGAATCCATCCGGAAATGTATGCCCTGTCTACACTGGTCTTTGTTTTTGTCCTGGTCTTTGCGTTTCTCCTGTTCTGGAACCGGAAACGCATGCAGATGGGGCAGTCGGCACATTAAGGGGGCGCTCACATGATAAAAAAATATATACTCTGTCTCTGCCTGGCCCTGGCGTGCCTTTTGACATTTTCCGGCTGCGGATTTCACGATGAAGAGGAAGCGGAAGGGGATAACGTGGTATATGTCTACAACTGGGGCGACTATATCGATCCGGACACGCTGGAGCAGTTTGAAGAAGAAACGGGCATCCACGTCGTCATGGATGAATTCGATACCAATGAAAGCATGTATCCTCTGGTGGCAGCCGGTGCTGTGCGTTACGATGTCATCTGTCCGTCGGACTACATGATCCAGAAGATGATCAAACACGACCTCCTGCAGCCCCTGGATTTCTCCCGCCTGCCAAACGCGCGTCAGTATGTGGGACAGGCGTTTTACAAACAGTCGGAAACTTTTGACCCGGGAAATATCTATTCCGTACCGTACTGCTGGGGGACCGTCGGAATCTTGTACAACCGCACCATGGTCGATGATCCCGTAGACAGCTGGGATATTCTCTGGAATGAGAAGTATAAGAATGAAATCCTCATGCAGGATTCTCCCCGCGATGCCTATATGGTAGCCCTGAAACGGCTGGGCTATTCGCTCAATACGACCAATCCCGATGAAATCCGTCAGGCCCGGGACATGCTCATTGCCCAGAAACCGCTCGTCCAGGCCTATGGTATCGATGATGTAAAGGATAAGCTCGTCTCCGGGGAAGCCGCCATGGGTGTCATTTTTTCCGGGGAAGCGTTGCGCATGATGCTGGAAAATGAAGATCTGGCTTACGTCGTACCAAAAGAAGGGACGAATCTCTGGATTGACTCCTGGGTCATCCCTAAAAACGCGGTCCATGTAGAAAACGCCCACGCCTTCATTGATTTCATGAGCCGGCCTGATATAGCCCTCAAAAACTTTGAATATCTGACTTATTCCACACCGAATACGGCTGTTCCGGAAATGGAAGAAGATGAAGATTACAAGGATAATCCCGTCGTATTCCCGCCGCCGGAAGTCTACGAAGGACAGGAAACGTATCAGGACCTGGGTGAAGAAGGCGACAAGATGTACAACGAAGGATGGATACAGGTCAAAGTGTATTAAAACTGTAATATAAAGGATGGTATAATAAGAATATAGCAAAGGAGGGCGATGATGATGAAACAACACCTGAAAATGATGGCCGCACTGGCCTGCCTCATGGGACTGGGAAGTACGGTAGTCATGGCAGCCAGCTGGACCGATACGCTGCAGCAGCTGGCAAAGAGCGTGCCGGCAGTCGGACAGGTACTGAAGGGAACGGAAATACAGACTACGGTACCGGGGATTGCTGCGACGACGGAAACGACGACAACACAGAGTGGAACGGAACCGGCCGGGACAGCAAAGCCGGCTGTACAGGCGTCCCATCTGGAAGTCGTGCTGCTCATCGATAAGAGCGGGTCCATGAAAGGCCTGGAAGAAGATACGGTAAAAGGCTACAATTCCATGCTGGCCAAAGAACGGCAGTTGTCGGTGCCGACAAATGTGACGACCATCCTGTTCAGCAGTGATCACGAAATCCTGGCGGACCGTAAGCCGATTTCTGAGGTGCCCGATATGACCCTCGATTCGTATAAGGTCCGTGGCGCGACGGCATTGTACGATACTATTGGCGATGCCATTGAAAAGACCGAAGCCGTCAAAGGCATCGATGATACAGGCAGCAAAGTCCTGTTTGTCATCATCACGGACGGACTGGAAAACTACAGTCAGACCTATGACCAGGAAAAAGTCAGGAAACTGATTGATGCCCAGGAAGAAAAAGGCTGGGAATTTGTCTTTATCGGAGCCAATATGGATGCCGAAAAGGAAGCGGATACGATTGGCATCAAGAAAGAAAATGCCGCGACCTATGAAAACAGCGAAAAAGGCGTTCAGGCCAACTATCAGGCCGTATCCCAGATGGTACACAGCCTGGCTACGACATCGAGCCTGGTCGGATCTCCCTGGAAAAATTCTATCGTGCCTGGAAAATAAACGGATACAGGAAAAGGCTGCCCCGTGACCGTACTATGGTTCATGGGGCAGATTTTTTGCTTTTAATCTGACTTTTTGACTTTAACCTTTTGACATTTATGCCGGGAGGCGTATAATAATAGGTGAAAAGAAAAAGTGCTATTTCGGTTTCCAAAAAGAGGAGATGGAATGCCATGAAAAGATTGACACACGAAGTACAAAAGAAAACGATAGGATTGATTGTAGACCGCATTATGTCGGAAAAAAATCCGGAAGACCGGAGAAAGTCATTGAAACATTTGTCCTTTGTTATGGAACATCTTTTTGGCGACTTATTTGAAAAAGAATCCTTTGAAGAAGCCCGCCGCCTGATTGACGAAGATGGCAAATGGTTCCATTTTTTGGACCATGCGTTGAACACGCTCAACCCGAATATTGTCAAAACGGCTGTCATGGATCTGGGATTTGAAGCCGGTTTTTATGGGCTCCGTGCCCGTAATGCCGCAAAAGCGAAATATCACTGTAATATCCCCTGGGCTATTCTTTTTGATCCGACCAGTGCCTGCAATATGCATTGTATCGGATGCTGGGCTGCCGAATACGGCCATACGCTGAATCTGTCCTTCGATGTGATGGATAAAATCGTGACCCAGGGCAAGGAACTGGGCTGTCATTTCTATCTGCTGACCGGCGGGGAACCACTCGTCCGCAAAGCCGATATTATCCGCCTCTGCCGTAAACATCCCGATTGCGAATTCCATGCGTTTACCAACGGGACTCTCATCGACGATGCCTTTTGTCATGAAGTGACTGATGTAGGCAACCTGAGCTTCTCCCTCAGTGTCGAAGGATACCGGGAAGTCAACGACAGCCGCCGCGGTGCCGGCCATTTTGATAAAGTCATGCATGCCATGGATCTGCTCCGGGAACACGGCATCGTCTTTGGTACGTCTATCTGCTATACCCGGAAGAATATTGAAACGGTTACATCCGATGATTTTCTCGACCTGCTGATCCGCAAAGGTGCTTATTTTACCTGGTATTTCCATTACATGCCCGTCGGTAACGACGCGTCACCAGACCTGATGCCGACGAAAGAACAGAGGGCCTATATGGTACGTCGTGTCCGCGAAATCCGCAGTGTCAAAGGCGGTAAACCTATTTTTGCCATCGATTTCCAGAACGACGGCCAGTATATTGACGGATGTGTAGCCGGTGGCCGGAACTATTGCCATATTAACCCCAATGGCGACGTGGAACCGTGTGTATTCATCCATTATTCCAGTGCCAATATCAAGAACCAGAGCCTGCTCGAATGTCTGCAGCAGCCTTTGTTCAAAGAATACGCCAAAGGCCAGCCGTTTAACCACAATCATCTGCGTCCGTGCCCGATGCTGGAAAACCCGCAGTATCTGGCAGCTATGGTCAAACGGAGCGGGGCGAAATCGACGGATCTGATTTCGCCGGAATCGGCAGAACACCTGTGCGCAAAGTGTAAAGAATATGCGAAACAGTGGCAGCCTGTGGCAGATACGCTGTGGAAAGAAATCCAGGAAAAAGGAAACCACGATATAGAACAAAAGAAAGAACCCTTACCGAAGTGCAGATGATGGGATAAACAGAACGACGATGCCGTACGGAGCAGTGATTGCTTCGTACGGCATCGTCATTTTTATGCTAAAAATCAAGAGATTTCTTCATGCTCTTTATGGATTGGTTGATGGATTTCATGCTCTGGCCCAGACTCTTTATATTGCGGCCTATGGCGGCCTGTGTTTCTTTGCTTTCCTTATAGTTGTCGAGACCGCGGAATTCTGTCGTTTCCCCGCTTTCGGCGTCGCGGATCCGTACCGGGCTGATCTGGACCTCTCCGTTTACAATGTGCAGGGCATCGGTTGCAATATCGCCCATGGCAGTGCTGATGACGACGTCATAGAAATCGAGTTCATGGTAGCGGTTGTTGAAGCGTCCCGAAATGGAATTGAAATGGAGAGGGAAGTAATAGCCGCTGCCAGACTGGAATGATCCATAGGCCCTGAGATGACGGGGATTGCCATCGCAGCGCATGGTGATGTCCATGGTGACGAGGGTCCGGAATTTCATATCGTGCAGGGCCGTGCTGCTGTTTAGGTCTTCCCCGTGCCCGTAGATGTTGTATGCCCGGGTTTCCAGGTTATAATCACCGTAGGCATCGAGCGTGCCGCCATATACTTTGGCTTTTACTTTGGTAAACTGAAGCAGGGAGTCATGATAATAGACGTTGCCAGACACATCGGTAAAGCGCAGGGCCGGCAGGTTCAGCCGTTCCATGTGGAGGTGGCCCCGGGCTTCCGGCTGGTCCAGTGGCCCCGTAGCGTGGAAGGTCAGAGTCATCTGGTCGTGGATGTTATCGCCAAAACCCAGAGAAGAAGGATCCACATTGACGATATCCACGTTCATGTCCATCGTGGGGATAGGGGTAGTCAGGTCGATTTTTCCTTTGATAGCGACGCCATCTCCGATAGCCGTACCGGCGAACCGGCCTGTAGAGACCTGGATATCAGCCCGTTTTCCCGTGTACATGCCGATATGGGCGTTGACGCTTTCCATAACATAATGACGGCTCATATGATACGATTCCAGCTGGCAGTTGTTGAGATCCAGTGAGGCATGCAGTTTCTGGCCATTCCAGTTGATATTGCGGATGCGGTCCTGAAAAGACCGGGGCTGTCTTTTTTCTGTGCCGTCCTTTTTTTCTTTCTCATCCTGGGCGATGAGATCCAGCTGGTTTTTTTCGTCAAAATAGGCGGCAATGGTCGCGTTATTGAGGGTAATATTGGTAAGCGTCGTCGATTTGATGGAACGGGTGATGATATCCCAGGGGCGCACGCTGAGGCTGCCGTCGGGAACGTAGAGGATGAGATGGCCGTCCGGGTCTTTCCAGACCAGATTAGTGAACTGGACGTAGCCCGTGATGTGTGGTGCCAGTGTTTCTACGGTAATCGTACCGCGGAGCATGATCTGACGGGACATGGTATGATTGAACAGGCGGGCGGCGCCGTGGATGGCTGCAAAAGCCAGAGCGCAGAGAAGGATGGAAAGGAGAACGAGGACAATCAGCGTCCGCTTCAGTGCTTTTTTATGACGGCAGCATCCATGTTTCACTGTGTTGAATATGTTCAATTGAGACGCCTCATGTACTGGCGCTCCAGTGATAATTGTATAATAGAATCCATCGTCCTCACCTCTCTGTAAGCATAGCATGGGATGCCTTTTTTTGCAATGCAGGAAAAAAGTACACAATCCGGCCCCTTTATGGTATAGTAAAGACGGTATACGAATATGCAATGACAGGAGTGATATAGAAATGATACAGACTATATATCTGGCAGGTGGCTGCTTCTGGGGCCTGCAGAAATTTCTGGATCAATTTGATGGCGTATTGGAAACGGAAACAGGATATGCCAACGGCAGGACTATAAAACCGACTTACGAAGAAGTGAAGTCCCAGCGGACCGGTCATACGGAAACGGTCAAAGTGGCCTATGATGACGATGTATTGCCGACAGGACAGCTGCTGGATTATTATTTTATGGTCATCGATCCGCTGTCAGTAAATAAGCAGGGGGAAGATGTAGGAATCAATTACCGGACGGGCATTTATTATGAAGACCCGGCATTATTGACGGATATCCGCAAAGTCGTCAATCACGTAGCGGAAAAAGCAGGCCGCCCTCTGGCGGTGGAAGTGCGGCCGTTGCAGAATTTCTTTACGGCAGAAGAATATCACCAGAAATATCTGGATAAAAATCCCGGCGGATACTGCCATATCAATCCGGCTATGATGCATATCCACGAACGGATTAAAAAAGGATAAGTCCCATCTTAACGTGAACACCCCGGTGTCCGTGTACGACACCGGGGCGTTCGGGGATTATGTTGGATGTTCTATCCTAAAACCGGACAAATGTCCGGCAGGGACAGGCTGATTCCGGCAGGATGGCCTTTATGCGGGCGGCGTGGCTGGTCATCTTTTTCCTGCCGTTCTTTGCGCTTGTATGCGGCCATATTCATTTCAAGTATTTTTTCCATATGCATGACATACATGGTATTCGCCCCCTCTTGCGAAATACGGTAATAAAAAAACATAAAGACACGATGTGGGATAGACATCGTTGTCTTTATGTTTGAACATATTATAAATTAAACGATTAACTTTGTCAATGATAAAATATTAAAATATCAAAGGAAATGTAGAAAAATGATGAAAAAAGCAATGGTGAGCGACTTTGACAACACGTTGTATTTTATGTTTCTGGACGAACCGTACCGCAAGGGGGACCGGGAAGCCATCCGGGCCTTCCAACAGGCTGGCGGTTTATTTGGCGTCAGCACCGGCCGGTCTCTCCGGGGCGTTCGGCAGGCGGCCCGGGAAGATGTGCGTTTTGATTTCTATATTCTGGCGACGGGTGCGCTGGTTCTGGACGGCAATTTGCAGGTGCTCATGAAGAAAACCGTTTCCCGGGATTGCGTCGAAGAAATATATGACCGGTATGGACGGCGGGCCGACACGGTCATTCAGGCCAATGATACGGTCTATACGCTGACACCGCCCAAGTTTCCTGGTCAGACGCGGATTATGTCTTTTGCGGACCTGGCTGGCAGTGATATCTACGGTATTTCTTTTTATGCCGGCAGTGATGAAGCAGCCCAGTCGATTGCCAGAGATATCCAGCAGGAATATGGGACCACACTGACAGCCTATGCCAATACGAGCGTCGTCGATGTCGTAGGATCCGACTGTTCTAAAGGGACGGGCCTGGCTGCAGTTAAAGAGAAACTGGCCATCCATACGATGGGGGCTATCGGGGATTCATATAACGATACGCCTATGCTCAAGGCAGCAGATATTTCCTTTACCTTCTCTTATGCGCCAGAACCGGTACAGCAGGCTGCCGGCCATATTGTCTCATCGGTCCGGGAAGCGTTGTCTTACCTGTAAGAAATTTTCTTGTGTTTTTTTAAAGCATTCCGTATAATTAAAATGATATACATCTGTATTTTATTATTGCAGGAAAAGAGGGAATGGACATGATATTCTTAAAAAATGACTATAGTCTGGGTGCGCACCCACAGGTCTTTCAGGCACTGGCAGAACAGAATCTGACGCCCAGCGACAGTTATAGCAATGATACATTCTGCACACAAACGACAGAGCTCGTGCGCCAGATTACAGGCCAGCCCGGTGCAGACGTGCATTTCATTGCCGGCGGTACTCTGACTAATCTGGTCTGCCTGGCTGCGTTTATGCGCCCCTACGAAGCGGTCATTGCTGCCGAATCATCCCATATCTATACCCATGAAACCGGTGCCATCGAAGCGACAGGGCACAAAGTACTGCCTGTGCCGACGACGGATGGCAAAGTGTTTCCCGAAGACGTGGATAAAGTTGTTGCCTTCCATGATACGGAACAGATGGTACTGCCCAGAGTAGTCTATATTTCCGATACGACGGAAATGGGTGCTGTTTATACGCTGGATGAATTGAAGGCCTTGCGCGCATGCTGCGACCGCCATGGTCTGTATCTGTATATTGACGGGGCACGTCTGGCTATGGCTCTGGGGTCTTCGTATAATGATGTCACCCTCAAAGACATGGCGTCTCTGGCCGATGCGTTTTATTTTGGCGGAACGAAATGCGGCGCCCTTTTTGGCGAAATGGTAGTTATCATCAACGACGATCTGAAACCGCATTTCCGTGCCATTATGCGGCAGAATGGGGCTCTTTTTGCCAAAGGGATGCTTCTGGGTATCCAGTTCCAGGCACTGTTAAAAGATGACCTGTATACGAAACTGGGACGTCAGGCTGATGCTATGGGACAGAAGCTGGCTCATGGTATCGGGGCCAAAGGCTATGAATTTGCCTATACACCGGTTTCCAATATGATATTCCCTGTCATGACCCGCGAAAAGGCAGCGGAACTGGCGCAGAACGTCATGTTTGAAAAATGGCTGGACAACGCTGATGGGACACAGACGATACGGTTCGTTACCAGCTGGGCTACGACCGAAGCCGATATTGATGGCCTGCTGGCCTTATTATAACTGCAACATGAAAGATTCAGATGTACGGGAGGATGGCATGATTTTCAACGAAGAGTTATTGAAATTACAGAACGGCAGTGATGTCCGTGGTATTGCTGTCGAAGGCGTAGCAGGGGAGCAGGTCAATCTCCTGCCGGAAGCGGTAAACCGCATTGCTGCCGGATTTGTCACATTTCTGGAAGACCGGCTGGGGAAAAGCGCAGATCAGCTGCGGATTGCTGTAGGGCATGATTCGCGCATATCGGCGGGAATGCTGAAGGACGCCCTGTTCCAGGCACTGACGGCTATGGGAGTGACGGTATACGACTGCGGGATGGCTTCGACGCCGGCTATGTTCATGTCCATCGTCTTCCCACAGACGAAGATGGACGGATCTATTATGATTACGGCCAGCCATCTGCCGTATAATCGCAATGGCCTGAAGTTTTTTACGGAAAAAGGCGGGCTGGAAAAAGCAGAAATCACCGACGTCCTGACACGGGCCGGCTCTGAACCCGTGCGCAGTGGTGACCTTGTAAAGGTGCAGCCGCTGGATATTATTTCTTTGTATACGGCGCATCTGCGCGGACTTATTGGCAAAGCACTGGATACGGCCGGAGGCCAGCCTCTTTCGGGGATGCACATCATCGTCGATGCCGGCAATGGCAGCGGCGGGTTCTTTGCCAGCCAGGTTCTGGCGCCGCTCGGGGCCGATACGACAGGCAGCCAGTTTCTCGAACCGGACGGCCATTTCCCGAACCATATCCCCAATCCGGAAAATGCCGGAGCCATGGCCAGTATCCGTCAGGCTGTCCTGAACAGTAAGGCCGATCTGGGTCTCATTTTCGATACGGATGTAGACCGCATGAGTGCTGTCCTTTCCGATGGGGAGACTGTGAGCCGCAATGCTCTGATTGCCATGATGGCGGCTATTCTGGCACCGGATTATCCCGGCAGTACTATTGTGACGGACTCCGTGACCAGCGATGAACTGACGACGTTCCTGCAGAATCACCTGCACCTCGTCCATCACCGGTACATGAGAGGATATAAGAACGTTATCGATGAATGCATCCGTCTCAATCAGAAGGGTATCGTCTCGCCTCTGGCTATTGAAACGTCCGGTCACGGAGCTCTCAGTGAAAACTATTACCTCGATGACGGTGCCTATCTGGCCGTCAAACTGGTCATTGCCGCTGCCCGCGCCCGTGCGCAGGGAAGCAGTCTGGGTAGTCTTATCAAAGATCTGGGGGAACCGGCAGAAAGCCGGGAATACCGTCTGAAAATTTCCGGTGAAAAAGCCGGGGATTATGGCAAACTTGTACTGGATGCGTTTGAAAAACGGGCTGCTGCGGCCGGCATCGGCATTGCCAGCCCATCCTATGAAGGCGTACGTCTCCTGTTCCCCAATGGCTGGGCGCTGCTGCGCATGTCTCTCCATGATCCCAATATGCCTCTCAACGTGGAAAGCCGGGATATAGGCGGCTGCCGCAGGATTGCCGATCAGATACGGCCTCTGCTTGCGGGATTTGACCGGTTGGACATCCACGTCCTCGACGATTGATGCCATGAAACTGGAACTCTTCTTTGCTATTCTCTTCATCCTCATGGTGCTTCAGATTCTGGGAGCCAGACTGCAGGTACGCCAGTATCAGGCGGCCGTCCGGCGTCTGCGCCAGCGGGGAAATGTAGGGATTGGTGGCAGAAAAGGCCGCTTCGGGCCAGGGTGCATTGTCCTCCTTGCCTGCAGTGGCGATGGAACGATTGTAGGAGCCGAAGTCATGCAGGGAATGACGATTTTCAGCCGCTTTCATGATATGCCGGAACTTTATGGGCAATCGGTATATCAACTGAAGAAGGAATACGAATCCCTGCCTGATAAGCGGCGCCGTCATTACAAAGGATATGAACAGGCTGTGGATGTGTTGATCCGCCGCTTGTCTGATTCAGAAAAATGTTCCTGTGAACCTGTTCCTATACAAAATAGTAATTAATAAAAATTTTCCGTTAGTAGGTATTTTCTAAATTTTAATTTTATGCTATACTAAGGGTGTAATAAGAAATTCATTCCTTGACTATATATTGTGCAGAAGGAGGCGCCCTTATGGTAGTAGAATCGGTAAAGAAAATCAGACATATAGCATCGGAAGTATTCAAAGGTTATGCCAATAACACGACAGGCGGCTGCTGTGGCGTGTCGCTGCCGGAAGAACAACAACAGGAACTCAAGCGCCTGAAGGAAGGCGCACAGGCAAAAAGAGCTGTCAAGTGACAGCTCTTTTTAAGTACCGATGCGCAACGTACCTTCATGATATAACAAGTTTCTGAAAAAAACATTATCAGGAGAACCTAAACAGGCATTGACAGGAAAGAACGGATACGATAGACTGGATATGATATAACGCACGACGGGGACACCACCTAAGGTGTCAGACGCCGTGCGTTTTTTATATGACTGTGAGGTGCGTTCAATTGCATATTATACTCAATGGAAAACCGGATACCTGTGAAGAAACCAGTTTGTCGGCCCTGGCAGCAGCCCGCGGGTCCGGACGGGAAATTACAATCGTAAATGGATTTGCCACCAGTGATGATCTGCCCCTTCATGAAGGCGATGAAATCTATTTTATCCCAAAAGACCGGCTGCCACCCCGGGATGCACTGGAAGCCATGATGTGCTCCCGTCATACGCCCCGGGTCCATCACAAAGTACGCGCCGGACACGTCGCTATCTGTGGACTGGGGGGCCTTGGTTCCAATGCTGCCATCTATCTGGCCCGTACGGGAGTCGGTCATCTCCATCTGCTCGATTTCGATACCGTCGATGCCAGCAACCTGAACCGCCAGTCCTACATGATTCGTGATCTGGGAGCCTATAAGACCGATGCCCTGGCACGGCAGATACGGGATATCAACCCGTTCATCGATGTCCGGACGGACTGCGTCCGTCTCAACGAAGAAAACGTTCCTCAACTTCTTAAAGACGACTGGATCATCTGCGAAGCCTTTGACAATCCCGATGCCAAAACCATGCTGGTCCACACCATACTGGAACAATGCCCGGACAAATACATCGTTTCTGCATCGGGGATGGCTGGATATGGAGACAGCAATGATATACAGACGAAAAAAATCACCAGTCACTTCTATATCTGTGGCGACCAGACCCGGAATGCCCGTCCCGGCCGGGGACTCATGGCTCCCCGTGTCGCCATTTGTGCAGCCCACGAAGCTAATCTCATCGTACAGCTGCTGGTAGATGAGGTGTAAATAATAGAAAAATATATTGTAATAAAAGCATTTCCTGTTGAGGGAAGTGCTTTTTTTGAGAACATAGTTTAATTTTAATTGGGATATATACATACATCAAAGTGACCAATGCAAATATTATTGATAGATACGGACCTTTAGTGTATAATCACTTGAATTTTGACGAAATTTTGTTTCAGTGAAACACAGCATGTCTCAAAAGGCAAGGGGTGACACATTTTACGGTGGTATCAGAAAAGAGCAACTCCATGAAATATAATATTTGCCTGGTTTCTCCAGATCCCAGTATTTCCCATGCGGCAGAGCAGGTAGTCCAAGAATTGGGAGATGATTTGCGCTGTAATGTGATTATCATCGATGGGAATGTAAAAACAGCTGCTAGTCATGTGAAAACCTATGTGGAAAAGGGAATCGATGCCATTATTAGCCGGGGCGGTACAGCTATAGCACTGACCAGAGCGTATCCCCAGATGCCGGTTATCGCTATCCAGATAGAAGCGACGGATATATTAAAAGCGATACAGGGCATTCCCGATGGCACAAAAATTGGCTTTATCAGCTATAGTGAAGTGATTTATCAATATCAGGCATTGGCCGAATTGATGGGAGTTCACAAAATCACTTTTTTCCGCTTGTTTCATCTGGGCGATGAAGATACAGTTATTGAACAATATGTCCAAGACGCACGGAAGCAAGGGATAGAAGTACTTATAGGGAGTATTCATGTACGGGAATATGCAAAGAAATATAATTTGCGTTTTGTCTTTTTAGAATCCGGTAAAGGGGCTATTTTACGTGCTATACGGGAAGCGGCATCGGCTATCCTGGTACGCTGGCAAGATCGTGATGAATTTAAGCTGATTTCTAATATCGTGGATTATACGTTTACAGGAACGGCTGTTTTTGATAAACGAGGTATGTTGCAGAAATGGAATCCTGCCTTTGCCTCTATGTTTGCTGGTGAACCTGGGACGGACTGGAAAGTCCGGATACCCATTATTTTTTCTTCCAGCCGTCTGCAAAAGATTTTAAATGGCTCCGTTCCAGGTGGTGGGGAAATCCTTCGTACAGAGGAGCGGGATTATGCAGTAACTTGGCAGCCTGTCTGGGAAGGGGACCAGCTGGTGCGGGCTATCGCTTTTGTTCAGCCTGTAGAACAAGTGCAGTCCTATGCACAGTCTATCCGGAAAAAACAGCGTGGTGAAGGATTAATTGCTTATTATACTCTGGATGACATGATTGGAAAATCGCTGGCTATCCGGCAGGTAAAAAGAGAGATTTTGAAATATGCTGGTACTCATTCCAACGTTTTGATTACCGGTGAATCGGGAACAGGGAAGGAAATGATTGCCCAGGCGATTCATAACCTGAGTCAGTGCAGTAAAGGACCTTTTGTGGCTATCAACTGTGGAGCTTTTACGGAAAGCCTGCTGGAGAGTGAACTGTTTGGGTATGAAGAAGGTACATTTACAGGAGCTAAGAAAGGCGGTAAAGCCGGTGTTTTTGAATTAGCTGATGGCGGGACTCTGTTTTTGGATGAAATAGGAGACATGCCCTACGTTTTGCAAAACCGACTTCTACGTGTCCTTCAGGAAAAGGCCGTCATGCGTGTAGGTGGCAGTAAAGTCATTCCTGTTGATGTCCGGATTATTGCAGCCACCAATCAGGAGCTGGAAAAGGCTATTGAAGAAAAAAAGTTCCGCCTGGATCTGTACTATCGGCTGGATGTACTGCGTATCCGCGTGCCGGCATTGCGGGAACGGGATGGAGATATTTCATTACTGGCCCGGATTTTCCTGGCTAATCTCAATAAAGAGTATGGCAGGAACAAAGAATTTGACAAAGATGTGCTGCATTATTTAACGACCCTTCCATGGCCAGGGAATATACGGCAATTAAATAATATAGTAGAGAGAATGGTGCTATTATCTGAAGGCAGAATCATCACTATGAATGATGCGGCAGAAGCATTGGAACTGGGACATAATCCAGAAAAAGGTGCGTCTAAAAAAATTGATACAGAGCAAATAGAAGGTCTGCTCAGCGAAGGTAAGAGCTATGCAGAAATAGCGGAACTCCTGGGGGTCAGCCGCTCTACTTTATGGAGATACAGGCGCAAGAAAAAGTGAAGTATGTTAGTAATCAATCAGGAAGGAACTGAATATGAACTATAAGGTATGTGTCGTTGCGCCTAATGAGTATATTTCTCATACAGTACATGAGTTGGTGGAAGAATTAAAACATGAACTTCAGGGAAAAATTATCATCGTAAACGGAGACATGGAAAATGGTGTCCGCAATGCTAAAAGCGTCATTGAACGAGGCGTGGATGCCATCATCAGCCGTGGAGGAACAGCGTATTTATTATCACAGGTATATACCCGTGTTCCGGTTATTGCCATTCAAATCGATGCGTTGGATATATTAAAAACAGTACGCCGTATCGGTGAGGATAAACATATTGGGTTCATCAGTTATAGTAATGTCATTTATCAATACCAGGCAATGGCTGAAGTGCTGGGTGTCAATAAAATACCCTATTTTCAATTTGTCGATTACGGGGAAGAATATCGGATTGAACAATTTGTACAGGAAGCAAAAGAATGTGGTGTAGATATATTGATTGGCGGTGCCCATGTACAGGATTATGCGAAAAAGTATGGCATATCCTCTGTCTTTCTGGAATCAGGAAAGGATACGGTCCTGAAAGCAATCCGTGAAGCGGAAACAGCTATTATAGTAAGGCGGAAAGAGCAGGAAAATTTAAAGATCATCAATGATATCGTTGATCATGCCTATATAGGTATCGTTGTATTTGATAAACATTGCCATGTAAAAAAATGGAATACGACTTTTCTATCTATGTTTCCACAACTTTTGCAATTTGGTACGGAGAATCTGGAAGAACAAATCAGACATATTTTTGTTGCATCTCAAATAAAGGATGTATTAAAAGGGGAAATTCCCGACATGTGTGAAGTGCTGCGTATAGGAAACCGTACTTATGCACTTCGTTGGCATACCATTCTGGACAAACGCCGTATTACCGGGGCTACAGCCTTTATACAGGAAACGGAAGAACTGCAGTCATATGCCAGGTCCATGCGGAAAAAATTACAAGAAAAGGGATTGGTGGCCCGGTATACATTGGATGATATCGTAGGCCGGTCTTTGGCGGTCAGAAAAGTCAAAAGAGAAGCATTGAAATATGCAGGCACCCATTCGACCGTTCTGATCACGGGGGAATCAGGTACCGGCAAAGAGATGTTGGCCCAGGCTATCCATAATTTGAGTGACCGCCGACACGGCCCCTTTGTAGCCATCAATTGTGGTGCTTTTACGGAAAGTCTGCTGGAAAGTGAAATTTTTGGATACGAAGAAGGGACATTTACCGGTGCAAGAAAAGGCGGGAAAGCTGGCGTTTTTGAACTGGCTGATGGGGGGACACTGTTTCTGGATGAAATCGGGGACATGCCCTACGTTTTGCAAAACCGCCTGCTCCGGGTCCTTCAGGAAAAGGCCGTCATGCGTGTAGGTGGCAGCAAAGTCATTCCTGTCGATGTCCGGATCATTGCGGCTACGAATCAGAAACTGGAGCAGGCTGTGGAAGAAAAGAAATTCCGCCTTGATTTATTTTATCGCCTGGATGTACTTCGCATACGAATGCCGGCATTACGGGAACGAACCGGTGACATTCCTTTGTTGTCCCGTGTATTCCTTGCTAGTCTGAATCAAAAATACAAAACGGAGAAATCCTTTGCTCCGGAAGTTCTGCGGTTTTTAAATAGTCAGGAATGGCCAGGAAATGTCAGGCAGTTGATGAATACTATTGAACGTATGGTGCTGCTTTCTGATGGATATACTATTACGTTACAAAATGTACAAGGAATATTAGATGTCGTGCCGGATAAAGAGGCGAGTGAAGAGCATATCACACTGAATAAGATAAGAAAATTATCGAAGGAGGGGAAGACGTATAGCCAGATTGCTTCTATATTAGGCATCAGCCGTTCAACATTATGGAGATTCCGGCAAAAAGAAAAAATATGATTGAAAGATAAACGGGGGCTGTAACATAATAGCCTCATCGAAAAAAATGGACTCAGTTATCTGAGC
>ENA-UOJV01000959-UOJV01000959.1-human-gut-metagenome-genome-assembly--contig:-C82-NODE-959-length-36640-cov-13.543201_pt1 | contig 36640 bp, 38 predicted proteins | sample MGYA00242356_ERZ723903 | MGnify/ENA metagenome assembly ERZ723903
AAACAGAATTCCCACAGCTAAAAGAGAAAGCCAGCGCCTTGAGACGCTGGCCTAGCAACAAGGGCTTATAGCCCTAGAGCAAACCACCCGTTGGACGGGTGGTTGTGATTTGTATGAATCTGATATATAAAAACCAGTTCCTAGTTCCTGTCAGTGTGGGAACTGGTTTTTTGATAAGTTTGCTTTAAAATACGATCAATTATTCGTCGGAACAAACTGCGCCACCCGTCCGGCGAATTCTGCCAGGTTCTGGGTCTGGAGAAGAACGCGTCCGGGGCCGGTGAGCTTTGTGAGGAACAGGCCTTCTCCGCCGAAGAAGATATTTCCAAGGCCCTTTACGGTTTCGATCTCGTAGCGGACACTGCGGTCAAAGGCCACCACATTGCCTGTATCGACCTTTAGGATCTCGCCGGGAGCCAGCTGCTTTTCCACCAGATCACCGTCCACCTCAAGGAACGCAATACCCTGGCCGCTGATATCCTGGAGGATAAAGCCTTCCCCGCCAAAGAAGCCGGAGGAGATTTTTTTCGTGAAGGAGATATTGACATTGACGGAATCCTGGGCGCACAGGAAGGCCCCCTTCTGGCAGATCAGGCCGCCGGTGGCGCTGACATCCAGAGGGTAGATCTGGCCAGCCACAGTGGAAGCAAAGGCAATGAGAGCGCCGGGCCTCTGGGCAGTATAGGTGGCCATGAACAGGGATTCTCCTGCAAACATGCGGCCGATTCCCTTCATAAGGCCGCCGCGGGTGTTGGTGGCCATGGCGATCCCGTCGCTCATCCATGTCATGCCTCCGGACTGGGTAAATACGCTCTCACCTTTCGAATCGAACATGATCTCCACAGCAGGCATTGTGTCACCTACAATACGATATTTCATATGGGTCCCTCCTTTAAGAATGATACATGAATGGCAGCCCATGATCCTCATGATGGCGTGCGGCAGAGGCGGGGCCATACTGTTTTTATCATTTTATCATACAGGCCGCAGGATGAACAGATGGAAACATTTCAAAAACGTTACGCTTTTATTAATTCTTCTGCGGGCACTTGTGTGGATTCCGGGCGGATGTTAGAATGAACGCAGGATGGTGATCAGAATGAGAAAATGGATCATAAATATGGGGATCCTGACAGGGATCTGGCTGACTCTGGCCGGCTGTGGGGCTCCCAAAGCCCAGGTAATCATGGAGGCGGAAACGGCAGCTGCGGATGGGACAGAGACCCAGGCTGGACAGGAGCTGCTGGGAGATCCAAAGGAGAGGGCAGAGGAAACGGTTTCTTTTCTGGAGCAGTTTGAGAGCAGCCTTTCCTTCCAGGATATGGACCGGGAAAGGGCAGCTGCTTACGGCGGTCCCCTGGAGGATTCTTACGCGTTTTACGGACGTGAAACAGAGGACGGGGCAGGCTATGTCCTGGGGATCAAAATACGGAAGGAGAGCCTTCTGGACGGGCTTACGGTGTATGGAGAGGACGATCATATGGAGGCAGTGATCCAGAATGACCAGGACGGTGGCTATGATACCGTTTATGAGCTGGATGGCATATCGGTATTTCTTTCGGGTTCATCCCAGAATGGGGTTTTAAATGAGGTCCTGTATCTGCAGCCGGAGGATCTGGAGACGCCGGAGGAGCTTTTAAATGCCTTTGACCTGGGATACTGCCATGGAGCCGCAGGTGCAGCCTATGTCCGGGATGTGCTGGAGCGGCAGGTCCGCTTTACGCCGCCGGATACTGAGGCATACCTGGCAGTGGAGGTGGAACGGGACGGAGAGCTTTGCACAGAATACGTTCCTCTGACACGGGAGGAGGAGCGGGAGATCCTGGATTCCAAAGAACCGGTCCCTTTGGAGGACGGAGACAGACTGGAGTTCTTTGTGAGCCAGGAAACGTATGAGGAACAGGATATAGACGGTGGCGCGGTCACGGCTCCGGCCCTGCGGATCGCAGAGGAACGATGCGGGTTCCGGCCTTCTTATATTGAGCCAGATATGGACATAGAAAAGAAAGAGGAAACCAGAGAAGAGGCAGAGAAAGAGAACGAAGGGGAAGCCGGAGAAGAAACCGGGGAAGAAAATGAAGAAGCCAGAGAGGAAGCCGGAGAAGAGAGCGAAGAAGCCAGAGAAGAAGCCGGAGAAAGGGCCAGGGAGGCCATGGAAAATGGAGAAGCCGATGGAGATTAGAAAAAATAGTTTATTGGAAAAATTAGAAAATTATGGAAAATCGGATTTTTATCCATTTCATATGCCAGGCCATAAAAGACAGGATTTTTTAAACGGTTTTCCGGATCCGTATTCCATCGACATTACAGAAATCGACGGTTTCGATAATCTGCATCATGCAGAAGGGATCTTAAAGGAGTCCATGGAGCGTGCGGCAGAGATCTATGGGGCGGACCAGACGTGTTATCTGGTAAATGGCAGCACCTGCGGGATCTTAAGCGCTGTCTGCGGCTCCACGGCCTGGGGCGGAAAGCTCCTTATGGCCAGAAACTGCCATAAGTCGGCGTATCACGGGCTGATCTTAAACCATCTGGAGCCTGTGTATGTGTATCCGTCTTATCTGGAGGGGCCGGGGATCAGCGGAGGAGTCTGTCCTTCGGATGTGAGAAGGATCCTGGAGCAGGATAAAAAGCGGGAGATCCAGGCGGTTCTGGTGGTCTCTCCCACTTATGAAGGCGTCGTATCGGACATTGCAGGGATCGCGGCAGCGGCCCATGAGCATGGGATCCCGCTGATCGTGGACGAGGCCCACGGCGCGCACCTTCCCTTTGGCGAAAGGGAAAACGGCTTTCCGGAGCCGGCGCTGTCCATGGGGGCGGACGTGGTGATCCAGAGCCTCCATAAGACGCTCCCATGCTTTACCCAGACGGCGGTCCTCCATATGAAGGGGGAGCTGGCGGACCGGGAAAGGATCTGCCGGTATCTGGGGATGTTCCAGAGCTCCAGCCCGTCTTATGTTTTCATGGCGGCTATGGAGCAGTGCATCCGGTTCATGGACGGGGACGGACGCCGGGAGATGGCGGCTTATGGAAAGCGGCTGGAGCGGTTTTTCCAGCAGGTAAAGGATCTTAGGAACTTAAAGGTACTGGACTGGGAGAAGATCGTGGAGGCAGATCATTCCAGAAAAGCCGGAGCAGCTCCCGGAACGATTTCTGTGTACGGCTGGGATCCCTCAAAGATCGTTATTTCCTGTAAGAGAGTCTGGTTTAAGAACGTCTCTGGGGAAAGGCAGCGGTTAAGCGGAGAGGCTCTGGGAAACATCCTGCGGGAGCGGTATCATCTGGAAATGGAGATGTGTGCGCCGGAATATGTCATTGGAATGACGTCGGTAATGGACACGGAGGAAGGACTTCTGCGGCTGGAAAAGGCCCTCTGGGAGCTGGATCAGGAGCTGGACACAGAGCCGGAAAGCGTTTCCGGCAGAACGGGGGAAGGCCATGGAGACAGAGGGCTTTCTGAGCTTCCACAGCCGCCTCTGCGGCTTTCTCCGGCGGAGGCCATGGAAATGCCCGGGATCAGGAAAAGACTGTCAGAAAGCGCTGGCAGCGTGTCACGGGAATTTATCTATCTGTATCCTCCGGGGATCCCGGTCCTGGCTCCGGGAGAGGAGATCACAGAGGACGTTCTGGAGCGGGCAGCCTGGTATGAAGCTATGGGGCTGTCTGTCCAGGGCCTGGAGGATCCATCCCTTTCCACCATAATAACGGTTGCGGAAAAATAAGGGTTTATGTTACAATGTCAGTCAGTTGGGCCAATATTGCAGCATGGCTCCAGGATTGTACAGCAAAAGAGAACGGAGCGCAGAAAATGGGCAGGATCTTTTATATCATGGGCAAGAGCGCCACAGGTAAGGATACGGTATTTAAGGAGCTTTTAAAGCGGAGGCCGGAGCTTACGACGGTGGTTCCCTATACCACCCGTCCCATCCGGGAGGGAGAGACAGACGGGGTGGAGTATTTTTTTACTTCGTCAGAAAAACTGGAACAGTTTAAAAATTCCGGAAAGATCGTGGAGCTTAGGACGTATGAGACGGTCATGGGGCCGTGGAGCTATTTTACCATGGACGACGGCCAGTTTGATATCCATGGAGAAGGGGACTGTCTGATAATCGGGACCCTGGAATCCTATGAAAAGATGTGCCGGTACTACGGAAACGGGGCGCTGGTCCCGGTTTATATAGAGGTCCCCGACGGGATCCGGCTCCTTCGGGCCGTGAAACGGGAGGGAAAACAGAAAAATCCCAATTACAGGGAGGTCTGCCGCAGGTATCTGGCCGACGAGGATGATTTTTCTGAAGAGCTCCTTTCCAGGCTCCGGATCGGAAAACGGTTTTCCAACACAGACCTGGAGGCCTGTCTGGAAGAAATTTTAAAGGAAATGGAATCACACTGAAAAATGTGATATAATAGAAGGAAGTTTCGATAAAAGATTGGAGGGATGGTTATGCTGGAGGGTAAGGTTACAGGTTTTCAGGATATTCTTGGAAACGATATGGTCAAAGAGCATTTTAAAAAGGCCATCGAAAATCATAAAATATCTCACGCATATATTCTGACAGGCGAGGCTGGAATGGGGAGAAAATCCATCGCCAATGCATTTGCCATGACGCTCCTTTGTGAAAAAGGAGGCAATGAGCCTTGTATGGTATGCCATTCCTGCAAACAGGTCCTGGGGGGAAACCACCCGGATCTCATCTATGTGACCCACAGCAAGCCGGGGAGCATCGGCGTGGACGATATACGGGAACAGATCAACGATACCATCATGATCCGGCCGTACAGCAGCTATTATAAGATCTATATTGTGGACGAGGCGGAGAAGATGACGGTACAGGCCCAGAACGCCCTTTTAAAGACCATGGAGGAGCCGCCGTCTTATGCGGTCATCATCCTGATCACCACCAACCAGGAGGCGTTCCTTCCCACGATCCTCTCCAGGTGCGTCCAGCTGAAATTAAAGCCCTTAAAGGATTTTACAGTGAAAAGCTATCTGACGGAGCATCTGGATATTCCGGAAAAGGAGGCGGAGATCTGCGCGGCCTTTGCCCGTGGAAATCTGGGAAAGGCCATCCACCTGGCATCCTCCGACGAATTTAAAGAACTGTTCCAGAAAGTCATGAATATCGTGAAAAATGTAAGATCCATGGATATTGCAGTGCTTCTGGACTGTATCCGCGAGATCAAGGAAATGAGCTTTGATATCGAAGAGGTGCTGGATCTGATGCAGCTCTGGTACAGGGACGTCCTTATGTTCAAGGTAACAAAGGATATGAACCTGCTGATATTTAAGGATGAATATAAAATGATCAATGAACTGGGGGAAAAGGCTGACTATGCGGGGCTGGAGCAGATCCTCAGCGCCATCGACACGGCGCGGGCGAGACTGGAGGCCAACGTCAACCTGGAACTGGTGATGGAGCTTTTGTTCCTGACCATGAAGAACCCGTCGTAAGGAGATAAGAATGACAAAAGTAATCGGAGTCCGTTTCCGCAAAGCGGGAAAGGTATATTATTTCAGTCCGGGAGATGAGGAGATCAAAGCCGGACAGCACGTGATCGTGGAGACAGCCAGGGGCGTGGAATACGGCCACGTGGTCCTCGGAAGCCACGAGGTGGACGATAAAAAGGTGATCCAGCCCTTAAAGCCTGTGATCCGGATGGCTACGGCAGCCGACGAGGAGATCGAGAGAAGGAATAAGGAAAAGGAGAAGGAAGCCTTTAAGATCTGTCTGGAAAAGATCAAAAAGCATGAGCTGGATATGAAGCTCATCGATACGGAATATACCTTTGACAATAATAAGGTGCTGTTCTATTTCACAGCCGACGGAAGGATCGATTTCCGGGATCTGGTAAGGGATCTGGCATCTGTATTTAAGACCAGGATCGAGCTGCGCCAGATCGGCGTCCGGGACGAGACGAAGATCGTCGGCGGCATCGGGATCTGCGGAAGACCGCTGTGCTGCGCCTCCTACCTGTCTGAGTTTATCCCGGTGTCCATTAAGATGGCCAAGGAACAGAATCTGTCCTTAAATCCCACAAAGATCTCCGGCGTCTGCGGAAGGCTCATGTGCTGCTTAAAGTACGAGGAAGAGACGTATGAGGAGTTAAATGGGCGGCTTCCCAATATCGGGGATTATGTGACCACCGACGACGGCTTAAAGGGAGAGGTCCACAGCGTCAGCATCCTAAGGCAGCTGGTGAAGGTGGTGGTCACCGTCAACGGAGATGAAAAGGAGATCCGCGAATATAAGGTGGATCAGCTGAAATTCCGTCCCAAGAGGAAAAAGGAAAAAATGAGCATCAGCGACGCAGAATTAAAGCAGCTGGAGGCTCTGGAGAAAAAAGAAGGGAAATCGAAGCTGGATGATAACTGATCTGATGGAAAATGAGCGGCTGGATGATCTTCAGAGAAACGGGCTGAAGATCATCCAGAAGACCGACGGCTTCTGCTTCGGAATGGACGCGGTGCTGCTTTCCGGGTTTGCATCAGTAAAGCCCGGAGAACGGGCGCTGGATCTGGGTACCGGGACCGGGATCATCCCCCTTCTCCTTTCGGCAAAAACAAAAGGAGACCATTTCACTGGGCTGGAGATCCAGACAGAGATCATGAAAATGGCCCAGAGGAGCGTGGCCTTAAACGGCCTGGAAAAAAAGATCGACATCATACAGGGAGACATTAAGGAAGCCAGCCGGATCTTCGGAGCGGCTTCCTTTGATGTAGTGACCTCAAATCCCCCCTATATGAACGATGCCCATGGCCTTAAGAATCCAGGGGATGTGAAGGCCATTTCCCGCCATGAGGTGCTCTGCACCTTAGAGGACGTGGTCCGGGAGGGAACGAAGGCGTTAAAGCCCGGAGGCCGTTTCTACATGGTCCACAGGCCCCACCGTCTGGCAGAGATCATTACGGTGATGAGGCAGTATAAGCTGGAACCCAAGCGGATGAAATTTGTCCATCCCTTTGCAGATAAGGACGCCAACATGGTCCTCATCGAGGCTGTCCGGGGCGGGGGAGCCTGGCTTAAGCTGGAACCGCCGGTGATCGTTTATAAGGAGCCGGGGGTCTATACGGACGAGATCTATGAGATATACGGATACTAGGAGCCGCGTCCGGGGGACATGGCGCCCCTGCCGGGGATGACAGAAACCGTCGGAAAGGAGATACAGACATGGCGGGAAAGCTATATTTATGTGCAACGCCCATTGGAAATCTGGATGATATCACCCTGCGGGTGTTAAATACATTAAAAGAGGTGGATCTGATCGCCGCAGAGGATACCCGCCACAGCATCAAGCTTTTAAATCATTTTGATATTAAAACGCCCATGACCAGCTATCATGAGTATAACAAGGTGGAGAAGGCCAGGTATCTTGTGGATAAGCTGAAGGAAGGGACCAACATTGCGTTGATAACTGATGCGGGAACGCCTGGGATCTCGGATCCCGGGGAGGAGCTGGTGAAGCAGTGCTATGAGGCCGGGATCGAGCTGACCTCCCTTCCGGGACCTGCCGCCTGTATCACGGCCCTGACCATCTCCGGCATGGCCACCAGGCGCTTTGCCTTTGAGGCCTTTCTGCCCCCGGATAAAAAGGAGAAGCAGAGGATCCTGGAGGAATTAAAGCAGGAGACCAGGACCATGATCCTCTATGAGGCCCCCCACCGGCTGGTCAGGACCCTGGAGGAGCTTATGGAGGCTCTGGGGGAGCGGAATATCACCATCTGCCGGGAGCTGACGAAAAAGTATGAGACGGCCTTCAGGACCACCTTTTCCGGGGCTCTGGCCCACTATGAGAACGAAGAGCCCAGAGGCGAGTGCGTCATTGTCGTAGAGGGGAAGAGCCTGGAGGAGATCGAAAAGGAAAAGGCAGCGGCCTGGGAGGACATGACGGTGGAGGAGCACATGGACCTGTACCTGGAACAGGGCCTGGACCGGAAGGACGCAATGAAGCAGGTGGCAAAGGACCGGGGGATCAGCAAAAGGGATGTATACCAGGTGCTGGTGGAGAGAAAGCTATAACATCAAGGGAGCAGATGGTTTCTGGTTTTCTATCAGGAACAGGGTCAGTGCAATTGCGATCGCCGCACTGGCCAGGGTCCCTACTAAAAATTTTTCCGTAAAATCCTGGTCTTCAAACTGTTTATACCTTGCCAGGCTCTTGGCGGCCAGCACAAATCCGATCGCCCCGGCTTCACCATATATGACCAGCATGGCAATGATCAGCCGTTCTAATTTTCCGATCATGCTTCCGGCGGAGGAATCATTGGATTTTGGTGAATCAGGATTTTTTTGAAGGGAAATAGATGCGGTAAGCATTTTTACAAATTGGGAAGCCGGGGTCAGAAGAAGGATTACCAGCAGCAGATAACGCATATTCTGAAGAAGCGGGACTTGTATACACAGGGACTTGAAAGTTTCTGTAAGATTTTCGGGGAGATGGAAAAAACAGGATCCAGCGAGGATCGATGCGGTATGAATAAGCTGGCTGGTACAGAATGCAGTCAGCTGACTGCGGGGAGATATGTGATTTCTGGTATAATAGTGGAATGTAAGAACGTCGGTTATAAAGTGAGACAGGATAATGAACATCCATGCGATGACTGCACTGGGAAATGAAACACATAGAATAAATATAAGTCCCAAAATAAGAGAATACATCCCAAAATGAGGGAGCAGGCATCTGAAACAGGGATGTTTTTTTACATCCGGGGAACCTGGCCATAGATGAAAGTCAGCAAGGAAATGTACGGATAAAATCAATAATAAAAGTGACAAAACTATACCTCCTTCATATTTGTATTCATTTCATACAACACGGTTAACGCCATGCTGCGTGCCCAATATATATTTCCGCTTTCTAATGAACGCGCAATGGTCTGTCTTTTTATAGAAAGGATTTTTGCTGCTTCAGTTGGGATCCCACGCTGCTTGCCGCCAGTGACAAAAAAGGCGTTCGGTTCTGTGTTTCTATAAATATCATTTCTGGCCCGGGCCGGTATCTGCCCGACTGAATCATCGGTTAAATTTATATGATCAAGAGGAAGTTCCCTGTCTGTTTTTGATATTTTATGATCAAAACAGCTTTTTTCAATTAATAACCGATTGAAAGCCAGAGAGTCATAGGGCCATTGAAAGTCATTTTTCAGGCAGAGCGGAAACAGAATTTCAGTGATGAGGAACAGTTGATTCTGGGTGATGCTCAGATTTTCAGTAACATTTGCAGCTCCTCCCATTAGTGTATTGAGCGTTCGATCATTTCTGGAGGCGCTGTACATCAGTACAGGATATCCCAGTGCAGGGTCTGTGCAGCGGATCGCATTTCGTGCATTATGATAAACTTCGCCATCCTGACTGGTTGTTCCCCGGCCTTTCATCTGCAGGTTCCAGTTTCCGATCCCTATTCCGGCCCGGATCTTAACTGGATACAGCCATATGGAAAAAAATCTGTAAAATAAATAAGCAGATTCTCCCGTAGAAAATAATCCCTGTATTTCGTCTCCGGCACTGAATTCTACTGTTCGCAGTATATCGCCGGAAAACGCCTTATTTAAAAAATCCAGAATTCGGATCATATGAGTCTGGATCAAAAAACGGTCTGAATCCGTATAGGATCTGGAATTTCTTAGATCTATAATTAACGCTGCATATTCCTGGGACATCACAATCACCTCTTCATGAGTATAACATTTTAGAAGTGTAAAAGCAACTGAATAAGGGTGCTATTTGAATATGCAGCTAAAGTACGCTTCTAAAATATGAGGCAGGATCTATGATTTAAGAATGACGGTCATCAAAGGCTTCCCTTACATCAGAAAGAAATTTTGTGATGGGCAGCGTCTGAGGACAGCTGCCTTCACATTTTTTACAGCCGATGCAGTCTGCCGGACCTCCGCCTGAAGCGGTCATGTTCTGGTAAACAGGAGCGATCTTCCAGCCGTCTCCGGGATTTTGCTTATATTCGTTATACAGCCTGAAATATTCCGGTATATGGATCTTTTTCGGGCATCCGCTGACACAGTAGCCGCACCCGGTACAGGGAACCGCGATGGAGTTCCTTAAAAGGCCGGCAGCTTCAAAAAGAACGCTCTGTTCGTATTCTGTCAGCGGCTGGCGGCACGCCAGATTATCCAGGAGCTGCTCCATGGTGTTCATTCCGCTGAGGACGACCTCCACCTCCGGAAGGCTTTCTGCAAACCGGATTGCATAGGAGGCCTGGCTGGCGTCCGACGAAAGTTTTTCCAGGAGCCGTCCTGCCTTTTCGGGAAGAGCAGCCAGGGCCCCGCCCTTGACAGGCTCCATGACGATGACCTTTTTTCCATGCTTTACGGCAGTCTCATAGCAGCGTCTGGACTGGATGGAGCTGCTTTCCCAGTCCAGATAATTGATCTGGAGCTGTACATAATCCACCTCCGGATGGCGCGTAAGGATCTCATCCAGAAGATCGGCGGAATCATGGTAGGAAAATCCTGTCTTTATAGCTTTTCCAGTCTTTTTTAATTCTTCAAGAAATTCAAATTCCCTATATTTTTCAGCAATTTCATAATGTTTTCCATTGAGCCAGTGGAGCAGATATACGTCAAAGAAATCCACCTGGCAGCGGTCCTGCTGTTCCTTAAAGTACCGGTAACAGTCTTCGTGGGAGGTCATTTTATAGCCAGGCAGCTTGTCGGCCAGAAGAAAGGAGCTCCGGGGATGGCGCTTTACCAGGGATTCCCGGATGGCCCATTCGCTTTTTCCATCCAGATAGGTGTAGGCGGTGTCAAAATAGTTCTGCCCGTGGGCTAAAAATACGTCTGTCATCTGATCTAACAGGCTTAAGTCGATCTCTCCGGCCGGGGTTACTGGGAGGCGTAAGAAGCCAAAGCCAAGTTTGTTCATATGGGATTCCTCCATTTTTATATTTGAAAATAAGGGATCACCGTCGGTGATCCCTTAAAATCGTAAAAGGTGTACTATCTGGTCTTGATGGCCATCATCCAGTAATGATTATCGTTGAAATCAAAGGTGCCGATCTCTGTCATATGGGCCTTTTTTGTATGGGCGGCGTAGCTGCGTCCGTTGATCTGGTTGATGAAGGTTACCATGACGGGATACTGGTCCTCGAACTGCTTCAGAGAGGCCTTGAAGATCCCTTCAAAAACGCCTGTGCCCCGGACGGAAACATCCACGCAGACGGGGCCGTACTGGTAGGTGTTCGTTTCGTCTAAGGCGGTTCCCTCAAACGGCATATCCGGCAGCACCTCGGTCATCCGCTTCATGATAGGGACCTGCATCCAGTAATCCCATCCCGCAGCCAGGGCAAAGGCCTTTACGGTCCCGTTTTCATCCTTTGCCAATGTCACGCCCTTCCGGTTTACGATGAGATCCTCAAACTGCTGGTCCGAGAGCTTGGTGGTCACGAAGCCGCCGGCGATATCCTCCTGGGAAATGGTATCTTTATGATATCTTGCCAGCAGGGCTTTGATCGCCGGCAGATCGTTCATGGTTGCCAGAGTGTATTCCATCTGTCTGTTCCTCCGTTTTCTTATTTTATAGCCGGACGGATGCTTTTTAGTGGTTCTTTAACCACTCCATAGCCACATGGGCGTAAACAGCTGCTCCCACAGGAAGGGCGTCCTCATGGAACATGGCCTTTGGATGATGCTGGGGGTAGCAGTAGCCCTGTTCGGGCTGACCGGCGGCGATGCCAAGGAACACGGTGGGAACCTCGTTGGCTACATAGGAGAAGTCCTCAGAGCCCATGTTGCTCATGTGCTGGCCGATGTCGTTTAAGTCCACAAAGTGAACGCCCTCCAGTTCTCCAAGATATCCCTTTACTTCCCCGTAGAGCTCCTGGTTATGGAATAAGACAGGACAGCCGCTTCCATATTCCACATGGGCCTCGGCGTTGAAGGCGGCAGCCACAGTGCTTACGATGGCGTCCATACGGGTCTTTACCATTTCCCGGGTGGTATTTTTTAGTGTGCGGATGGTTCCGGACATCATGGCCTCCTGGGGGATCACGTTGGAGGTGTTTCCGCCGTGCATCTGGCCGATGGTAAGGACCATGTTGTCCGCCGGATCCATTTCCCGGGCGTTGATGGCCTGGAGAGCCAGATGGATGTGGGACATGACGTTTAAGGGATCCACGCCGTTGTTGGGCTGGGCTCCGTGACAGCCTTTGCCGGTGATCTTAATGGTAAACCAGTCCACGGCAGCCATTTTAGAGTCTGCGCCGGTCATGATCACAGTGCCTGCCGGCAGCGGAAGGTTTGTGAATACGTGGATGCCCAGGGCGGCGTTTACGTCCGGGTCTTTTAAGATCCCGTTTTCCACCATCATCTTCGCTCCGTCCATGGTTTCCTCGGCCGGCTGGAACATGAGCTTTACCTGGCCCTCCAGCTCATCCTCATGGGCCTTTAAGAGACGTGCTGCGCCCAGCACACAGGAAAGGGCAGATTTATCCACTGCAACCAGCTTCTGGCTCACCATGCCGCCGAAGGCGCCGACCATGGCAGCCCCGGAGATCACGCCCACTAAAGCGGAGTTTCCGCCTGCCATTCTGTTCTGTACCTTTTCCATTTTGTCAGCGGTGAGAGTGGAAACGATGATCCAGCCGATGGAGCCTAGGATCATGGTCCAGACAGCCATTGTGAAGGCAAAGGTGGTCATTTCATCCACGCCCAGCTGGACACCGGCGGATGCGGTTCCAATTCCGGCTGCGATGGACTCGAACATAACGGAGCCGATGAAGGAAAGACGCATCCAGGCCATGGGGCCGCCCACTGATACCAGGAGCGAAAGCATTCCGCTCAGGATCACGACCGACGGGCCAAGAGAGGTGAGGGCGGAGCTTTTCATTGCCCGTTTCACCTGGTCGTTGGTAAGGCCCACCTTCGGGGCGGCGTCCATGGCCTTTTTTGTGAAGATCACAGCCTGGAATACCACCAGAAGTACGGCGGTTCCGCAGGCCAGCCACATGGGAAGACTGTTTGCAAGCTGCATTGCATCCATAAGAGTACCTCCTTTAACGGATTCAATAAAATTTTTTAAAAGAATGACACAATTTTACTATATAAGGATCCGTTATACTATGGTACAGGATGCGTATTTTTGTAAAAATATTTCCGCTAGGAATAAAAATTATAAAAAAACTGGAAAAAAGTAATTTTTTTACTTTTTAAAGAAATTTCACCCGCAGGCTCCGGATGGCCGGGGATCTGGACAGGACTGTGTAGGCCACACCGCCCAGGACGATCCCGGCAGCAGTCTGGGCGATCAGGGTGAAGCATTCGGCCATGGCAACGCCTCCGCCGTAAAGAGGGATCTTTACTAAGGTATAGCCGATCACATGGAAGATGCCGCCAGTGACGGCCCCGGCCAGCCAGGAATATTTAAAATGGGGCAGCAGCCGGTACATGATGAGTCCCATGATCAGCGCCCAGCCGCCCTTTAAGACAATGGTAGGCAGGACCCAGGCGGCGTATCCGGCGATGAAGTCGGAAAGTCCGGCTCCGATGGCTCCGGCCAGCATTCCCCTGCGGGTGCCGAACAGGCAGACCGTGAGGATGATCATGCAGTCTCCCAGGTGGGTGTAGCCAAAGGCTGTGGGGATCTTGAAAAAATACGTTCCAGTGAATACCAGGGCGGCCATGAGGCCGGTGATGGCCATATCCAGGGTGGGATCGCAGGCACGGGCTGGTCTGGAGGAATGGGGTTTATGCATAGCAGACGCTCCTTTTCTTTTTGGTTCCGGGAGCTTATTTCAGCCCCATGAATTTTGCGGCGTTATTATAGAAAATATTTTCCAGGCCTTCGTCGTTTATACCGCAGGCCATGACCTTCTGGATCTCCACAGTGGGATGGTGGAACGGGGAGTCGATGCCGAACATGACCCGCTCGTGGCCCACGGTCTCATAGGCGTTGGCGATCTGGCAGCTCATGGACGTGCCGGAGGTCTCCAGCCAGATATTTTCGTATCTCCTGGCCATGGTGATGGCTGCGTCCACATAGACGCCGTGGGCATGGCCCATATGGATCATTACCATGGGAAGCTTCGGGTGGCGCTCCGCTAAGAGGCCGATCTGCCAGGGAAGGGAGAAGGGCGGGTGGCCGGAGTGGACGAACAGGGGCTTTCCGTATGCCTCGCAGATCTCTGCCACGGGATCCACACAGGGAGCGTCGGCGGTGTAGCCGTCAAAGAGGGGCTGGAGCTTGGCTCCGGCAAAATGCTCGTCCCGGATATAGTGTTCCAGGGCATCGTAAGCCTCCTTTCCTTCGGCGCAGTTGATCCACATTAAGGGGATGATCTTCTGGGGCTCTGCCCGGAAGGCCGCCGCGGTATCTTCGTTGGCGTGGGGGCCGCTGGCCACCAGGATGGTCTTTTCTATCTTGTAGGTCTCCATCTGCTGTAAGAGGCGTTCCGTATCAAAGTGGATGTTAAAGGGGCTTCCGAAGGCGCCGATGTGGGTGTGTGCGTCGATCTTTTTGAAGCGTGCAAATGTATTACTTGTGTTCATGACGGGTTCTCCTTTCCTGCTGGCTTTTCTGGCTTCCGGGATCATGGGGAAATTGTGGGGATCTGAGATCCCCTGGAAGCCGATTGACTTTATGGCATCATCATATAGAAAAATTGGCCTTATTTAAATAGCCAATTTTAGAATATTTGACCAGGCCAGATGGAGAGGGCGGGAGGAAAAAACAAAAAATAAGAAAGCTGCCAAAGGGCGGGTATGAACAAAAATCCAGAAAAACCTCTTGACAAATCTTCTTCCAGGACGTAACATAGGCAATATAATTTGAATATCAAAATATTTGAAACCAAAAACAAAATTCGACAAGGACAGAGTATGAAAGCCAGAATTGCAGGAATCGGCGCGTATGCACCGGAGAGAGTCGTGACCAACGACCAGCTATCAGAGATCGTGGATACCAGCGATGAATGGATCAGAAGCCGCACCGGCATATCGGAACGGCGGATCTCCACAGGGGAGACCACCAGGGACCTGGCGGCGGAGGCGGCCAGGCGGGCGTTAAAGGCCGCGGGCGTAGATGCCCGGGAGCTGGACATCATCATCCTGGGAACTTCGTCGCCGGATAACAATTATCCCAGCGACGCATGCAGCGTCCAGGCCATGATCGGCGCGGAAAACGCCGTGGCCTTTGATATTTCGGCAGCCTGCGCGGGATTTATCTTCGCCATGAACATCGTCCATGGATTTTTCCAGGCGGGGATCTATAAGACGGCCCTGATCATCGGAGCCGAGACCTTAAGCAAGGTGACGGACTGGACGGACCGGGGAACCTGCGTGCTGTTTGGAGACGGAGCCGGGGCGGCAGTCTTAAATGCAGAGGAAACGGGAGTCGTGGATATGCTCATGGGTTCCGACGGGACGAAGGGACCGATCCTTTCCTGCACCTCCAGGACCATGGGAAATTTCCTTACGGGGACCAGGCCGGAGCTGGGGCTCATGACCATGGACGGCCAGGAGGTATTCCGGTTCGCAGTGAAAAAGGTACCCGAGAGCATTGAGATCCTTCTGGAACGGAATCATATTTCCAGGGAGGAGATCAAGTATTATGTGCTCCACCAGGCCAACGAGAGGATCGTGGAGGCAGCCGCCAGACGGTTAAAGGAGCCCATGGAAAAGTTCCCCATGACCATCAGTAAATATGGAAACACCTCTTCGGCTTCCATTCCGCTGCTTTTAAATGATATGGCGGAAAAAAATATGCTTCAGCCGGGAGATAAGATTATTTTGTCCGGGTTCGGCGCAGGGATGACCTGGGGAGCCGTACTCATGGAATGGTAAAAAATCAAAAGGAAAAAAAGGAGATCATGACCATGTTAGAAAGAATGAAAGAGATCATCGCAGAGCAGTTAAACACAGACGCAGCAGCCATCACAGAGGAATCCTCCTTTAAGGATGACCTGGGAGCCGATTCCCTGGATCTGTTTGAGATGGTAATGGCCCTGGAGGACGAGTATTCTGTGGAGATCCCGGCAGAGGATCTTCAGAATCTGCTGACTGTGGGCGACGTAATGAAGTATTTAAAGGATAAGGGCGTAGAATAAGCCGCAGAGCGGTCGAAAAGGGTTGGAAACGGAATGAAAACTAGAATCACAGAATTGTTGGGAATTGAATATCCGGTCATCCAGGGCGGAATGGCCTGGGTGGCGGAGCATCATCTGGCAGCGGCCGTTTCTGAGGCCGGAGGTCTGGGACTGATCGGCGGCGCCAACGCGCCGGGCGAGGTGGTCCGCCAGGAGATCCGAAAAGCCAGGGAGCTGACGAAAAAGCCCATCGGCGTCAACATCATGCTCATGAGCCCCTACGCCGACGAGGTGGTAAAGGTGGTCGTGGAGGAAGGTGTCCAGGTGGTGACCACCGGGGCCGGGAATCCTGGAAAGTACATGAAGATGTGGAAGGACGCCGGGATCGTGGTGATCCCTGTGGTGGCTTCCGTGGCCCTGGCAAAGCTCATGGAACGGGGCGGCGCTGACGCCGTTGTGGCAGAGGGCACCGAGTCCGGCGGCCATATCGGCGAGGCCACCACCATGACCCTGGTTCCCCAGGTGGCGGATGCGGTCAGCATTCCGGTGATCGCCGCCGGAGGCATCGGAGACGGACGCGGCATCGCGGCGGCCTTCATGCTGGGAGCGGAGGCGGTCCAGATGGGAACGCGGTTCGTGGTGGCAAAGGAGTCCATCGTCCATGAAAATTATAAGAAGCGGGTCATCGGAGCCAAGGACATCGACTCCGCCGTCACAGGCAGGAGCCACGGCCATCCGGTGCGCTGCTTAAGAAACCAGATGACCAGACAGTATGTGAAGCTGGAGGAAGAGGGAAAGAGCTTTGAGGAGCTGGAGTACCTGACCCTGGGCGGCCTCAGAAAGGCAGTCATGGACGGCGATGTGACCGACGGCGTGGTCATGGCCGGACAGATCGCAGGTATGGTGAAAAAGGAACAGACCTGTAAGGAAATGATCGAAGAGATGATGGAGCAGGCAGAAAAGCTGCTGGCAAGATAAAGGCGGGAGAACAGATGGGAAAGACGGCGTTTATTTTTCCGGGACAGGGCGCGCAGGTCTGCGGCATGGGCCAGGATTTTTATGAACATACAGAGACGGGACGGAAAATTTTTGACCGGGCTTCAGAGCTTCTGGGATTTTCCATGCCCGAGCTTTGCTTTGAAAAAAATGACCGGCTGGATATCACAGAGTATACCCAGGCGGCCATGGTGACGGTGAGCGTTGCCATGTTAAAGGTCATGGAGGAGCAGGGATTCCGGCCGGATGTGACGGCGGGTTTAAGCCTTGGAGAATACTGCGCCCTGGCAGCTTCCGGCGTTATGACTCCGGAGGACGCCATCCTTACGGTGCGCCGCCGGGGCATCCTCATGCAGGAGGCCGTTCCTGCCGGGATCGGGGGAATGAGCGCCGTCCTGGGGATGAACGCAGAGGCCATCGACCAGATCGTGGATCCCATGGACGGAGTTCAGGTGGCAAATTATAACTGTCCGGGACAGATCGTTATTTCCGGAAGGCTGGAAGCAGTGGCACAGGCCGCAGAGCAGTTAAAGGCGGCAGGAGCCAAAAGAGTCCTGCCGTTAAACGTCAGCGGCCCCTTCCATTCCGCGCTCCTTAAGGAAGCTGGAGAAAAGCTTGGGAAATTCCTGGAAAATGTGAAGCTGTCGGATCCCGTGATCCCCTATGCGGCCAATGTGACCGCAGAATATGTGACCCGGGCTGAGGAGGTAAAGCTTCTGCTGGAAAGACAGGTGTATTCTTCTGTAAAATGGCAGCAGAGTGTGGAGCGGATGATCGCAGACGGCGTGGACCGGTTCGTGGAGATCGGCCCAGGAAAGACCCTGACCGGCTTTGTAAAAAAGATCAGCCGGGATGTGAAGGCCGTTAATATTGAAAAGCTGGACGATCTGGAAAAGTTAAAAGAACTGTAATAGGAGGCGGACCATGGATTTAAGCGGAAAAATTGCTCTGGTGACAGGGGCTGGAAGAGGCATCGGGCGTCAGATCGCGCTGACCCTGGCCGGATACGGAGCCACAGTGATCGTAAATTACAATGGCTCTAAGGAAAAGGCAGAAGAGACAGTGAAGGAGATCGGGGAAAACGGCGGCCAGGCGGAGGCCATCCAGTGCAGTGTGGCAGATTTTTCCCAGTCCAGGGAGCTGATCGACACTATCGTAAAGAAATACGGGCGGCTGGATATTTTAGTCAATAACGCCGGGATCACCAGGGATAATCTGATCATGAAAATGTCGGAGGACGATTTTGACGCGGTGGTCGCCACCAATTTGAAGGGTGCGTTCAACTGTGTGAAGCACGTTTCCCGCCAGATGTTAAAGCAGAGGAGCGGCCGGATCATCAATATCTCCTCGGTTTCAGGCGTCATGGGGAATGCAGGCCAGGCCAATTACTGCGCCTCCAAGGCGGGGCTCATCGGCCTTACAAAATCCGTGGCCAGGGAGCTGGGAAGCCGCGGGATCACGTCCAACGCAGTGGCTCCCGGTTTTATCCATACAGAAATGACAGACGTTCTGCCCGATGATGTGAAAAAGGCCATGGGGGACCAGATCCCCTTAAAACGGTTCGGGGAGACGCAGGATGTGGCGGAGGCAGTGGCCTTCCTGGCATCCGACGGGGCAGCATATATCACCGGCCAGGTCCTCCAGGTGGACGGCGGCATGGCCATGTAGGAGTCAGTGTGACAAAAAGGAGAGCAAGAGAATGAACAGAGTTGTAGTAACTGGCATGGGCGCCATCACCCCCGTTGGAAACGATGTGGATACGTTCTGGAACAGCTTAAAGCAGGGAACGGTGGGCATCGGGCCCATCACCAGCTTTGATACAGCAGATTATAAAGTAAAGCTGGCGGCAGAGGTGAAGGATTTCGACCCGAAGCAGTATATGGATCCCAAGGCTGCCAGAAGAATGGAGCGGTTCTCCCAGCTGGCTGTGGCCGCGTCAAAGCAGGCCTTAGAGGATGCGGGAATTGATATGGAAAAAGAGGATCCCTACCGGGTGGGCGTCTGCGTCAGCTCCGGCATCGGCAGCCTCCAGGCCATTGAACGGGAGTATCAGAAGCTTCTGGAAAAAGGGCCGGGACGGATCAATCCCCTTCTGGTGCCGTTAATGATCAGCAACATGGCCGCTGGAAACGTGTCTATCCAGTTTGGTTTAAAGGGCAAGAGCCTGAATGTGGTGACGGCCTGCGCCACCGGGACCCACTCCATCGGAGAGGCCATGCGGGCCATCCAGCACGGAGAGGCAGAGGTCATGGTGGCCGGGGGCACGGAAAGCTCCATTACTCCCATTGGTGTGGCCGGCTTCACAAGCCTGACGGCTCTTTCCACAGCGGAGGATCCTCTGCGGGCCTCCATTCCCTTTGATGCAGAGCGCGGCGGCTTTGTTATGGGCGAAGGCGCAGGCATCGTGGTACTGGAATCCCTGGAGCACGCAAAGGCCCGGGGCGCAAGGATCTATGCAGAGTTAGCGGGCTATGGGGCCACCAGCGACGCCTATCATATCACCTCTCCGGCAGAGGACGGCAGCGGGGCTGCAAAGGCCATGGAATACGCCATGAAGGATGCCGGAGTAAAGCCGGAGCAGATCGATTATGTCAACGCCCACGGCACAGGCACCCACCACAATGACCTGTTTGAGACAAAGGCCATTAAGCTGGCCCTGGGAGACCAGGCATACAAAACAAAGATCAGCTCCACCAAGTCCATGGTGGGCCATCTGCTGGGAGCGGCCGGAGGCGTGGAGTTCATCGCCTGTGTGAAATCCATTGAAGACAGCTTTGTCCATGAGACAGCGGGCCTTCGTATTCCGGATCCGGAATGTGACCTGGACTATGTAATGGGCGGCGGCGTTTCCATGGATGTGGATTGTGCGATCTCCAATTCCCTGGGCTTTGGCGGTCACAACGCCAGCCTGGTTGTAAAGAAGTTTGAAGAATAGGAGTGAAGGCCATGGAGATCAAGGATGTCATCGAACTGATCAAAGCCGTTTCAGACAATGGGCTGACGGGCTTTAAGATCGAGCAGGGCGATACGAAGATCGTCATTAAAAAGGAGCAGCCGGCGGTCATCCAGGCGGTTCCGGCGCTGGCTGGATGCCAGCCGGCCGATGGAGCCGTGACCCAGACCGTCCAGACCGTTTCCGGAATGCCGTTAAACGGGAGCCAGGGCAGTCCTGCTCCGCAGACGGATACGGCTGTATCTGACCGGGTTGTTGCCTGTCCTCTGGTGGGAACGTTTTATTCCTCTCCGGCTCCGGATGCCGAGGACTTTGTAAAGGTCGGGGACCATGTAAAAAAAGGCCAGGTCATCGGGATCGTGGAGGCCATGAAGCTGATGAATGAGATCGAATCCGAGTATGACGGCGTGGTGGAGGCCATCCTTGTGAAAAACGAGGAGACCGTGGAATACGGCCAGCCGCTTTTCAGGATCCGTTAAACAACAGGAGGCAGAGATATGCTGGGAATCAAGGAAATCAAGGAGATCATCCCCCACCGCCATCCATTTCTTCTGGTGGACTGCATCGAGGAGCTGGAGCCGGGCGTGCGGGCTGTTGGATATAAAGCAGTCACATATAATGAGCCGTATTTTTCCGGCCATTTCCCGGAGGAGCCGGTGATGCCGGGCGTTCTGATCGTGGAGGCCCTGGCCCAGACAGGAGCCGTGGCCGTCCTCAGCATGGAGGAAAATAAGGGAAAAACGGCGTATTTCGGCGGCATGGACCGGGTGAAATTTAAGAAAAAGGTAGTTCCCGGCGACAGACTCCGCCTGGAATGTGAGATCATTAAGCGGAAAGGGCCGGTGGGCGTTGGAAAGGCCACGGCCACCGTGGACGGAAAGATCGCAGTGAGCGCAGAGCTTACGTTTATGATCGGTTAGGGCTGGTGAAGATATGTTTCAGAAAATTCTGATCGCCAACCGCGGGGAGATCGCGGTGCGGATCATCCGGGCATGCCGGGAAATGGGGATCAAAACGGTGGCTGTCTATTCGGAGGCAGACCGGGACGCCCTTCATACGCTGTTAGCGGACGAGGCCATCTGCATCGGCCCCGCTCCGTCGGCAGAAAGCTATCTGAATATGGAGCAGATCCTTACGGCCTGCGTGGCCATGAAGGCGGACGCCATCCATCCAGGATTTGGATTTTTGTCGGAAAACGCCAGGTTTGCAGAGCTGTGCGAGAAATGTCATATCCGGTTCATCGGCCCTCCGGCAGAGGTGATCCACCGGATGGGAAATAAGTCCGAGGCCAGAAAGACCATGATGGAGGCCGGAGTTCCGGTGATCCCTGGAAGTAAGGAGCCGGTATTTACGGTGGAGGAGGGCTTAAAGACTGCCAGAGAGGTGGGCTTTCCTGTGATGATCAAGGCGTCCAGCGGCGGCGGCGGAAAGGGGATGCGGGTCTCCTATGGGGAAGACGATTTTGCGTCCAATTTCCAGAACGCCCAGATGGAATCGGTCAAGGGATTTTCCGACGATACCATGTACATCGAGCGGTTTGTGGAGCGTCCCAGACACATCGAGTTCCAGATCCTGGCGGACAGCTTTGGAAATGTGGTCCATCTGGGAGAGCGGGACTGCTCCATCCAGAGACGCCACCAGAAGCTTTTGGAGGAGGCCCCGTCGGCGGCTATCTCAGAAGAGCTTCGTGAGCGTATGGGCCAGGCGGCGGTGAAGGCCGCAAGATCCGTACATTATGAGAATGCAGGGACCATTGAGTTCCTTTTGGATAAAAATAAAGAATTTTATTTTATGGAGATGAATACCAGGATCCAGGTAGAGCATCCGGTGACCGAGGCGGTGACGGATCTGGACCTTATTAAGGAGCAGATCCGGATCGCGGCGGGGGAGCCGCTGTCTGTGACCCAGGAGGATATCCAGATCACCGGCCATGCCATTGAGTGCCGGATCAATGCCGAAAACCCGGATAAGCACTTTATGCCGTGTCCGGGCACCATTACGGATATCCATCTTCCCGGCGGGCGCGGGGTCCGGGTGGATACGGCGGTCTATAATAATTATACGATCCCGCCCAACTATGATTCCATGATCTTAAAGCTCATCGTCCACGACAAGGACCGGCCATCGGCCATTGCCAAGATGCGGAGCGCCCTGGGAGAGCTGGTCATTGAGGGGATCACCACCAATGTGGATTTCCAGTATGAGCTCATCGGAGACAGGGATTTTGAAGAGGGAAATGTGGATACGGATTTTATCCCGTCCCATTTTCCAGACTGCTGATAGTGAAGGAGGTTTTCCATGCTGCGGGATATGTTCAAGAAAACATATACAAAGATCGACACCAGATACCGTGCCCCGGAGGAGGAGCAGACGGAAAAACAGGAAGAGGAACCGGGGATTCCGGCTGGAATGTGGAGAAAGTGCAATAAGTGTGGGAAACCCATCTATGTGGAGGATGTAAGGGAGAATTTTTACGTCTGCCCCAAATGCGGAGGCTATTTCCGCGTCCATGCCTGGAGGAGGCTCCAGATGGTGACGGATCCAGGCACCTTTGAGGAGTGGGACCGGGAGATGGAGGTCTCCAACCCCTTAAACTTCCCTGGATATGAAAAAAAGCTGGAGGCAGCCAGGGAAAAGTCCAGGCTCAACGAGGCCATCGTCACCGGCTGCGGAAGGATCGGCGGCAATCCGGCGGTGATCGGCGTCTGTGATGCCAGGTTCCTTATGAGCAGCATGGGCCACAATGTGGGTGAGAAGATCACCAGGGCTGTGGAACGGGCCACCAGGGAAAAGCTTCCGGTGGTGCTTTTTGCCTGCTCCGGCGGCGCCAGGATGCAGGAAGGGATCGTTTCCCTGATGCAGATGGCCAAGACGGCGGCAGCCCTGAAGCGCCACCATGACGCAGGCCAGCTCTTTGTCAGCGTGCTGACGGATCCCACCACCGGAGGCGTCACCGCCAGCTTCGCCATGCTGGGAGATATCATCCTGGCGGAGCCGGGGGCCCTTATCGGCTTTGCGGGCCCCAGGGTCATCGAGCAGACCATCGGCCAGAAGCTGCCGGAGGGGTTCCAGAGAGCAGAGTTTCTTCTGGAGCACGGCTTTGTGGATAAGATCGTGGAACGGAAGGAATTAAAACAGACCCTGGAGACCATCCTGCGGCTCCACCGGAAAGAGGAAGGAACAGCTGGCGGAGACAGCGCCAGGAACGGCGGCGGGACACGGAAGCAGGCAGAGAACTCCGACGGCATCAAAGGCTCTCTTCTTTCAGCCGTCCAGAGCAAGGCCGGAGCCGTGATCCGGAGCGCCTGGGATTCGGTGCTCCTTTCAAGGAAGGCTGACCGGCTGGTGGCTTCTGATTATATTGATGCATTATTTGAAAATTTCATAGAATTTCATGGAGACAGGTACTTCAAAGACGACGGGGCCATCATCGGCGGGATCGCAGAGTTCCATGGGATCCCTGTGACGGTGATCGGACAGGAGAAGGGAAAGACCACCAAGGACAATATCCACCGGAATTTCGGGATGCCTTCTCCTGATGGCTACCGGAAGGCCCTGCGGCTCATGAAGCAGGCGGAGACCTTCGGCCGTCCGGTGATCTGCTTTGTGGATACCCCCGGCGCATTCTGCGGCCTTGAGGCCGAGGAGCGGGGCCAGGGCGAGGCTATTGCCAGAAATCTTATGGAGATGTCGGGGCTTAAGGTTCCGGTGCTCTCCATTGTCATTGGAGAAGGCGGGAGCGGCGGCGCCCTGGCCATGGCCGTGGCCAACGAGGTATGGATGATGGAAAATGCCATTTATTCCGTACTGTCGCCGGAGGGCTTTGCCTCGATCCTCTGGAAGGACAGCAAGCGGGCCGGAGAGGCGGCCGGAGTCATGAAGATCACGGCCAGAGAACTTTATGAGCTGGGAATCATCGAGCGGGTGATCCCGGAGGAGGAGCCGGCATGTAAGGAAACGCTTCCGGCCATTGCTTCTTATCTGGACCAGGCCTTAAGCCGGTTCCTGGAGGACTGGAGAGACGTGGATCCGGAGGAGACGGCACTCCTCCGGTATGAGCGGTTCCGCAGATTTTAGGACAGACCGGCCGTAAGCCGGGGAAAAGAGGGAGTTATGGGAGAAGCAGCGTTACAGTTAAAGCCGTTGAAGATCGGTCCGCTGACGGCAGAATACCCGGTGATCCAGGGCGGCATGGGCGTTGGGATCAGCCTTTCGTCCCTGGCGGGGGCTGTGGCAAAGGCCGGAGGGATCGGGATCATTTCCACGGCCCAGATCGGCTTTAAGGATCCGGATTTTTCTAAGGATCCCATGGGAGCCAATCTGAGAGCCATCCATGAGGAGCTTAAAAAAGCCAGGAAGACCGCCCCGGATGGGATCCTGGGCTTTAATATCATGGTAGCTACGAAGGAGTACGCCCGGTATGTGAAGGAGGCCGTGAAGGCTGGAGCGGATGTGATCATCTCCGGCGCGGGGCTTCCGGTGGATCTGCCCAGATATGTGAAGGAGACTGCAGAGGAAATGGGGGAAGAGTGTCTTCGCCGTCCCATGCTGGCTCCCATTGTTTCCTCCATCAAGTCGGCGTCGGTGATCTGCAAGATGTGGGACCGGAAGCATAAAATGGCTCCAGACTTTGTGGTGGTGGAGGGGCCATGTGCCGGAGGCCACCTGGGATTTTCCAGGGAAGAGCTTTCTGAATATGAAGTTGACACTCAGTGCGTGTCAAAAACGTATAAAAGAGAGAAGTATGAAACGGAGATCCGCGGCATCATCGGCGTGGTGAAGGAGTTTGCCGGAAAGTATAAAAAGGAGATCCCGGTGGTGATGGCCGGAGGGATCTTTGACCATGAGGACGTGCTGCGCCAGCTCCGTCTGGGGGCCGACGGCGTCCAGGTGGCGACCCGTTTCGTGACCACAGAGGAATGTGACGCGGATCCTGCCTATAAGCAGGCGTATCTGGATGCGGAGGAAAAGGACATCGTGATCGTAAAGAGCCCGGTGGGAATGCCTGGAAGGGCCATACGGAACCGGTTCCTGGAAAGGGTCCAGGAGGGAAGGATCCCGGTGAAGGGGTGCTTCCGGTGCCTGGAGCACTGCAATCCGGCGGAGACCCCGTACTGCATCACCCGGGCGCTCATCCATGCTGCTGAGGGAAATATAGAGGAAGCCCTGCTGTTCTGCGGAAGCAACGCGTACCGGTGCAAGAGGATCGAGACTGTGCCGGAGGTAATGCGGAAGCTCTGCGGCGTGGAGCCGGAGGAGGAAAGCGAATAAATCCCGCCCTTCTGTCATAAAATCTGGCAGAAGGGTGGGATTTTTATATGTTAAATTATCTGTGGGCCGGGATGATGGCCCTGGGAATCCTGTGGGGAGCGTTCCATGGAAATCTGGCCCAGGTGACCAATGGAGCGCTGGATTCGGCCAGAGAGGCGGTGACCCTGTGCTTAACGATGCTGGGGATCATGTCCTTCTGGTGCGGGATCCTTAAGGTCGGGGAAGAGGCCGGGCTCATCGAGGCGCTGACAAAAAAGATGAGGCCGGTGATCAGGCTTTTATTTCCGGATATGCCGGAGGACCATCCGGCGGCGGCCCATATCTCCACCAATATGATCGCCAATATGCTGGGCCTGGGCTGGGCGGCGACTCCCGCCGGGCTAAAGGCCATGGAGGAACTGGAAGCTTTGGAGGAGGAGCGGAGAAGGCAGAAAAAGCCGGGGGCCTTCGGAAGGGGAACGGCCAGTAATGAAATGTGTACATTTCTGATCGTCAATATCTCGTCCCTTCAGCTGATCCCCATTAATATGATCGCCTACCGGAGCCAGTACGGCAGCGTGAGCCCGTCTGCCATCGTGGGCCCGGCGCTGGCGGCGACGGCGGTGAGCACTCTGACAGGGGTGGCGTACTGTCTTCTGAAACGGAGGAGGTGAGGAGATCCTGATACGATTTTATACCGGAGACACTTGACATTTTTCATTTATATATATATCATCAATATGAAAACAGCCAATAGTTTCATCTGCAAAAGCGAAACCCCAGAGGAGGTGCTGACTCCGCTGGGGTTTCTCGCTCGTTTCGGTGAGCTGGTCCGTTCAGGCTGTTACTGTCCGTTAGTTTCTATCCAGCCATCTGCATATGTAGTAACTTACTACACTTGCTCCGACAGAAACTAAAAATGAAGCCAATAGCTCCATCTGCTCACCTCCTCCCGCTGGAAAGAGTCGACAGCAAAGATATGGTATCATATAAGGAGAACGATTTATATGGTGTCCGGTATAATTTAAAAAATAGTTGACCTTTCCGGCGGGAGACTTTATGATAATACATATGCGCGGCAGAAGCCGCATACCGCACCCAGAAGGATGCAGGCGGCATGGGCCGCGACTAAAAAACACGCAGATATCAGGTACCAGGAAGGTACAGGGAACAGAAGCTCCCTGATTTTTCTGGTACCTTTTTATTTGCGCGGGCAGCGAGCCAAAGTCTGCGTGTGCACGAGACCTTGGCGACTACCGCGATAGCCATGAGAAACTTGCGCAGCGTATTTCTTATGGTTTTGCAGAAAAAGGAGAGGAAACGTATATGAGACATCAGAAAAAATGGAGAGTGACAGCCGCCCTTCTGGCGGCGGCGCTGGCGGCCTCCTGTGTGACGGGCTGCTCCGGCGGACAGGAAAACGCAGAAACGGCAGGAAATACAGAGGCAGAAGGCAGTAAGGGGACAGAGGGAGCCGGGACGGCGGAAAGCGGAAGCTCCCAGTCCGCAGAGACTGAGACCAGGGATTCGGTCGTCGTGGTCATGGGCCCCACATCGGAGCCGGAGGCAGGCTTTGACCCGGCATACGGCTGGGGAGCCGGTGAGCACGTCCACGAGCCTCTGATCCAGAGCACTCTGACGGTGACCACGCCGGACCTTAAGATCGGCTATGATCTGGCGGAGGACGTCCAGGCCAGTGAGGACGGGCTCACCTGGCAGGTGAAGATCCGGGATGATGTGAGATTTACGGATGGAGAGCCGCTGACCGCAGAGGATGTGGCCTTTACCTATAACACGCTGAAGGATACAAGCTCTGTCAACGATTTTACCATGCTGAAGGAGGCCGTTGCGGTGGACGATACCACCGTGGAGTTCCATATGAACCGGCCCTACTCCATCTGGCCTTATACCATGGCCATCACAGGGATCGTGCCGGAACACGCCTATGGCCCGGATTACGGACAGAAGCCCATTGGCTCCGGACGATATATTTTAAAGCAGTGGGACAAGGGGCAGCAGGTGATCTTTGAGGCCAATCCGGATTATTACGGGGAAGCTCCGAGGATGAAGAAGGTGACGGTGCTGTTCATGGAGGAGGACGCGGCCTATGCGGCGGCTCTTTCCGGCCAGGTGGATCTGGCCTACACCTCGGCGGCCTACTCGGACCAGACCATGGACGGCTTTTCGCTGTTTTCCTGTGAGACGGTGGACAACCGGGGCTTTAATCTTCCGGCTGTGCCGGCCGGGGAGACCGATGAAAACGGAGTTCCCATTGGAAATGATTTCACCAGTGACGTCCGTGTCCGCCGGGCCATTAACCTGGCCATCGACCGGCAGGCCATGATCGACCATGTGCTCAACGGCCACGGGACCATTGCGTACAGCGTCTGCGACAAGATGCCCTGGTACAGCAAGGATTCTGAAGCTGCCTTCGATCCCCAGGAGGCGGAGCGGCTTCTGGATGAAGCCGGATGGAAGACAGGAGCGGACGGGATCCGGGAAAAGGATGGAAAGAAGGCTGGATTCACAATGCTTTACTCCGCAGGAGATTCGGTCCGCCAGGCCCTTTCAGAGGATACGGCCAACCAGCTGGCAGCGTTTGGGATCCATGTGACTGTGGAAGGCGTGGGCTGGGATACGGCCTATGACCGGGCCCAGTCGGAGCCTTTGATGTGGGGATGGGGAGCCCACACGCCCATGGAGCTTTATAATATCTACCACACAAGGCCGGGCGGGAAGTATGCCCAGTATTCTCCCTATGCCAACGGGGCTGTGGACGCCTATATGGACGAGGCCCTGGCCTGTACGGATCTGGAGGCTTCTTATGAGCTGTGGAAAAAGGCCCAGTGGGACGGAGAGTCCGGCATTACCCAGGAGGGGGATCTTCCCTGGATCTGGCTGGTGAACATCGATCATCTGTACTGGGTGAAGGACGGGCTCCAGGTGGCGGAGCAGAAGCTCCATCCCCACGGCCATGGCTGGTCCATCGTAAATAATGTGGACCAGTGGACATGGGAGTAGGCCGGAAGGCGCGCCGGAGCGGAAGGACGGGCTATGGAACTGGAAAAACAGTCTGGGGGCTTCTGGTCTTCCAGACTGCCCGCATGGCCCTTCTGGTGGCCCTGGTGAGCATCCTGGCCTTTGTCCTTCTTTCTGTTTCTCCGGTGGATCCCCTTCAGACCAATGTGGGCCAGGCGGCCCTTGGAGCCATGAGTCCGGAGCAGGTAGAGCGGCTTAAGGGATACTGGGGAGTGGACCTGCCTCCGGCAGAGCGGTATCTTTCCTGGGCGGCGGATGTTCTGAGAGGAGATATGGGGACCTCCCTTCTGTATCGGAGACCAGTGGCGGAGGTGATCTTGGAAAAGCTTTCCAACTCTCTCTGGCTCCTGGCCTCTTCCTGGCTGCTGTCGGGCCTGCTGGGCTTTACCCTGGGCGTCCTGGCGGGAAGAAAACGGGGAGGGCTCTGTGACCGGCTGGTGACGGGATATTCTCTCCTGGCGGCCAGTACCCCCGCCTTCTGGACCGCCATGGTCCTTCTTATGGTCTTTGCCGTTTATTTTAAGTGGTTTCCCATCGGCTTAAGCGTCCCCATCGGCGTAACGGCGGAGGAGATCGCCCTCGGAGACAGGATCCGCCATGCGGTCCTGCCGGCAGCGGCCTTAAGTCTTACGGGGATCTCCTCAGTGGCCCTCCATACCAGGGAAAAAATGGTCAGCATCATGGAAAGCGACTTTGTGCTGTTTGCCAGGGCCAGAGGAGAGTCGGAAACGTCCATCGTCCTCCGCCACGGCCTCCGGAATGTGCTGATCCCTGCCATGACCTTGCAGTTTGCATCCATCAGCGAGATCATCGGCGGCTCTGTTCTGGTGGAGCAGGTATTTTCCTATCCGGGACTGGGCCAGGCGGCAGTGACAGCCGGACTGGGAAACGACGTGCCCCTTCTTCTGGGGATCACAGTGGTCACGGCGGTACTGGCAGCTTCCGGGAACCTGGCGGCCAGCGTTCTTTATGGAATCGTGGATCCCAGGATCCGGAAAGGAGCGGCCCGATGAGCGGTATGAAGAAAAGAGAAAACGGGAAGAGGCTGGGGAACCGCCGCCTTTTTTCCATGGGATTGTTTGGGGCGTCGGTCCTGTTCCTGCTCCTGGTGGCCGTTTTTGGGTATGTATGGCAGGATGCGGCATCGGTCACGGATTTTTCAAGGAAGAACCTTCCTCCCTGTGCCGGATATCTGTTCGGCACTGACTGGATGGGGCGGGATATGTTTGTCCGTACTGTGGCGGGCCTTTCCATGAGCATCCGCCTGGGACTTTTAACGGCCGCGGTCAGCGCGGTCATCGCCTTTCTCCTGGGGCTTTCGGCCGCGGTCCTGGGACGGGCAGTGGACGGGCTTGTGACCCTTCTGATCGATCTGGTCATGGGGATCCCCCACATGCTGCTTCTGATCCTGATCTCCTTTGCCTGCGGAAAGGGCTTCTGGGGCGTGACCCTTGGCATCGCACTTACCCACTGGGCGTCTCTGGCCAGGCTGATCCGCGGGGAGGTGTTCCAGCTCCGGGAGAGTCCGTATATCCGGATCGCCGGGAAGCTGGGAAAGAGCAGGGCTTATCTTGCGTTCCATCATATGGCACCGAATCTTCTGCCGCAGTTTATCACCGGGCTGATCCTCATGTTCCCCCATGCCATCCTCCACGAGGCCAGCATCACCTTTCTGGGGTTCGGCCTTTCGCCGGAGGAACCGGCCATTGGGATCATTTTATCGGAGAGCATGAAATATCTGGCCATGGGAAAATGGTGGCTGGCGCTGTTTCCGGGGCTTCTTCTGACGGCGGTGGTGCTGATGTTCCATTATGCGGGGCAGACCATATGCCGGATGGCGGCTCCGGGCAGTGTCCATGAGTAAAGAGGAGGAACATATGGAGAATCACAGATCAGAGGAGGAGATCCTCACAGTAAAGGGCCTGTCCGTATCCTTCACCCAGTATGACCGGGGCTTTGGACGGAAGGAGATCCAGGCGGTCACAGACCTGGATCTGAGGATCCGGAGCGGGGAGATCGTGGCCGTGGTGGGCGCCAGCGGATCAGGAAAGAGCCTGCTGGCCCATGCGGTCATGGGGATCCTTCCATATAATGCCTCCATGAGCGGGGAGATCCTGTTTAAAGGAACGCCGCTGACCAGTGGGCGTGTCCGGCGGCTGAGGGGCCATGAGCTGGTCCTGGTGCCCCAGAGCGTGACGTATCTGGATCCGCTGATGAAGACCGGGCAGCAGCTAACAAAAGGAAGAAAAAATCCGGAAATTCTGGAAAAATGCAAAAATATCCTGAGCTCCTGTGGACTGGGCCTGGAGGTCATGGACAGGTACCCCTTCCAGCTTTCGGGCGGTATGGCCAGGCGGGTGCTGATCTCCACGGCGGCCATGGAGGACGCAGAGTTAGTCATTGCCGACGAGCCCACGCCGGGGCTTGATAAGAAAACGGCCATGGGGGTCATGGATCATTTCAGGCAGATGGCAGAGCGGGGGGCCGGTGTGCTCCTCATCACCCATGATCTGGAGCTGGCGGTCCGGTCGGCGGACCGGGTGACGGTGCTTTACGGAGGCAGGACCGTGGAGGAAACAGAAGCCTCCTCCTTTCTGGATGAAGGTCTGCTGAAGCATCCGTATACAAAGGCCCTGTGCCGGTCCATGCCGGGGAAATGGCCGTCCGCGGACGCTTTGGAAAACGACCGGGAGGACGGAATCCCCGGTGAAGGGATCCTGGAATATATGAGAAAGGAATATGGACGATGAAGCTGGAAGCAAGGGATATTTCCTTTAGGTACGGGGAAGGAGAGAGACAGGTCCTGGCCCACGTGGATCTGACTGTGGAAAGCGGGGAACGGGTGGGGATCATGGCCCCCAGCGGCTTTGGAAAGACTACGCTTTTAAAGATCCTGGCCGGATATGAAAGGCCGGAAAGCGGGGAGGTGCTGCTGGACGGGACTCCTCTGGAGCGCTTCCGGGGATATGTTCCGGTCCAGATGATCTGGCAGCACCCGGAGCTTTCGGTAAACCCGGCCAGACGGCTGAAAACGGTGCTGGCGGAGGGGGACTGGCCGGAGGACGGCGGCGTCATGAGAGGGCGTATAGAAAAGGAAATGGGGATCCTGGAGGAGTGGAAGGAACGGTATCCGGCAGAGGTATCCGGCGGGGAGCTCCAGCGGTTTAGCATCGCCCGGGCCCTGGGACAGAGAACGGAGATCCTTCTGGCCGACGAGATCACGGCCATGCTGGATCTGATCACCCAGAGGCAGATCTGGAGCGCCCTTTTAAAGGAGACCCAGAGCCGTGGGATCTCCCTGGTGGCAGTGAGCCATTCTCAGGAGCTTTTGGAAAAGATCTGCAGCCGGATCCTCCATCTATCCGCAATATCTGGATAAGATTGACAAATTCTGGCAATTTTATTAAGATTAGGGTGCTGACGCGCATTTGACGGCGGGAGAGTACGATCTGGGAGGACAGCAGGATGAAGAAAGCAAAGAAGGGGTTTACTCTGGTGGAGCTGATGGTCGTGATCGTGATCATGGCGGTCCTGGCCGCTGCGGCAACTCCGGTTTTTGCGGGCTATGTGAAAAAGGCCAGGGCGGCAGAGCATCTGTCTGAATGCCGGGCCATTTATGTGGCGGCCCAGTCCTGTCTGGAGGAGGCTTTTCTGAAGGCTGGAGAAGGCACGGTCACAGTGGAGGACCTGGATATGGAAAGGTTTCTGAAGGATGTGGAGGAGCTTTCCGGTGTTGGCGGAATCGGGTCCGGAGAGGGAACGCCGGGGAGCGGAGGCTCTGCCGGAACCTTTTCCATTTACCTGGAAAACGGAAGGGACGGAGCCGCCTGTACGGCGGTCGTCTTTCATGGTGAAGGCTCAGACTGGGTCTTTGATACCGTGGACGGGACATATACAGAAGCATAAACTCTGGCGCGGCGCATGAAAAGATGTGCGGCGCTTTTGCTATACTGGAGGCAAGGAATGGAGGAACTTTTACTGGAGCTCGTCACAGCGGGTCTGCTGGCAGTCATTGGCTGGATCGATGGGAGGACCATGGAGATCCCATACGCCTTAAGCGGCGCTCTGGCCATATGTGCCCTGGCGGACTTTTTTCTTTTCCCGGGGCTGCCTGTGGGGGAGCGTCTGATGGGCATGGTCTGTGTGTCGGTTCCTATGTATACATTATGCATGGTCGTAAAGGAGGCCTTTGGCGGCGGAGATATCCTTCTGCTTTCCATCATGGGCTTTTATCTGGGCTGGAGGGCGCTCCTTCCCGGCGTGTTCATTGGCTTTCTGCTGGGCGGGCTGGAGGCGGTATGGTTTCTGGCATCGGGACGGGCAAAGCCTGGGGAGGGGGCCCATATGGCCTTTGGCCCGGCCCTGTGCCTGGGACTTGGGATCAGCCTGTTTTATGGAGAGAGGATCTTTTTCTGGTATGCGGGGCTTTTTGGCTGAGTACGCGCAGGGAGACGTATATATGGAAGGCATTAAAAGAAAAAAGGAATGGGGATCCGGGGAGTTGGCTGATTTTTTTCAGCAGATGGCGGTGATGACCGGATCGGGGATCCCGTTATGCAGGGCTCTGGGGATCCTTGGGGACTGTACGGACATCAGAAGGTTCCGGAAAATATATGAAGAACTCCGCAGGAAGATGGAGAAGGGGACCCTGGCCAGCAGCGCCATGGAGCAGACGGGCGTATTCCCGGAAATGGCCGTCAACATGATCCGTGCAGGGGAAGCGGGAGGGACCGTGCAGGAAATGGCCGGAAGGCTGGCGGTCCATTACCGGAAGGAGCACCGGATGCAGCGCCGGATCCAGGGAGCGCTCCTGTATCCGAAATTTCTGGGGATCCTGTCGGTCTTTCTGGTTCTGTCGGTTTTTCTTGTGATCATGCCCACGCTGGAGCCGCTGCTTGGAGAAATGGAGCTTCCGCGGTTCACCCGTTTTCTCATGGCGGCCAGTATATTTCTGAAGGAATGGTGGTATCTGGTCCTGGTTTTCACGGTCCTGTGGACAGCGGTCTGGGAACGCGCGGGGAAAAAACGGAGGATCCGGCTGTTTCTGGACCGTCTGCGTCTGAGGCTTCCAGTGGCTGGAAGGCTCCTGCGGTCGGTCTATACCTTCCGGTTTGCTGAATCCTTAAGCATTCTGTATGCCAGCGGCATCCCCATGCTGACGTGTCTGGAAACGGCAGGAAGGACTGTGGGAAACCAGTATGTGGAGCTTCAGACCCGGTTCCTGTCTGAACGGCTTCAGAACGGGGAGGCCCTCAGCCTGGCCATAAGGGATGTGGACGGGCTGGACCAGAGGCTGGCTCTCATGGTCCTCACAGGGGAGGAAACGGGAAAGCTGGACGTGATGTTAAAAAATACCGCAGACAGCTTTGAATACGAGGCGGATATGGCTGTTTCCCGTCTGGTGAGCCTGGTGGAGCCAGTGATGATCCTGGGGCTGGGAGCGGTCATCGGTGCGATCCTTCTGGGGATCATGGTTCCGCTTTGGAGGATGTATGGGTACATGGGATAGGAATGGACGGTCCCGGTGCAGGAAGGAGATTTTCCGCCGCCGGGCAGGCCGGCTCCGGAGGATGAAGGGGTCAGCCATGCTGGAGGCCATGGCAGTGATCCTGGTATTTCTGGTGATGGCTTCCGTCCTGTTTGCGTCTGGGCGGGCCCTGAACCGGCAGACCGTGAGGACTCTGGAGAAAAATGTGGCCCGGGATGGGGCTCTGACAGCGGTGAGGCTTCTGGCGCAGGATATTATGGAAGGAAACAGACCAGGGGAGGAAATGGAGCCGGAGAAAACGGAGTTGGAGGTGATCCCGGAGGACGGTCTGGGAACGTTTACGGTCCCGGTCACCGTCTGGGCCGGAGAGGAAGGCAGAAATCTGGTCCTGTACGGGATGTGCGCCTATGGAGGGCAGACGGAGGCCGTCTCCCTGCTCCTGGAGAAAACGGAAGGAAGCGGCGGCGGTGTCACGCCTTCATCTGCGGCAGCGCCGGTTTGGAGGCCGGTGCGGTATGCTCCGGCAGAGCCTTTGGAGGAATGAAAATGGGAAAGAAGGGATACGCGCTGGTGGAGGCGGTCACGGCTGTGGCTCTGGTGATGATGGCCTCGGGCATTCTGAGCCTGGGGATCTCCTTTGGCCTTCGTATGGAGAGACGGGCGGAACAGCTGAAGAATACAGAGACGGTCTGGGAGGTCCCGGCGCGCTTCAGGATGCGGACATGGGACGGAACTGTCATTTCCGGGGAGGGCTGTGTGCGCCGCCAGACGGTTACAGGCCGTAACAGAGAGCTTTTTATCTATGGCTTTGGAATGGAGCCGGGAACAGGAGAGCTGGAACGGCAGTCTTTGGATTCTGTGTTTTCGGATCAGAGGGAGACAGAATGAAGGGGACCAGGGGATTTACGCTGGTGGAGCTGATGGCGGCTGCCATGTTGGCAGGAGCGGCGCTTTTGACCGCCCTTCCCTTGATGCTCATGGCCCAGCGGACTGCCTGCAGGCTGTCCGGGGAAACGGCGGCGGCCATGAGAGGGGACGCGGTCTTTGAGCTGGCAGCCGGAGAGCTCAGATACGCGGAATGTGTATCGCTTTCGGAAAAGCCGTGGAAGCGCATCGACGGGGATACGTTCGGGAGCTTTTCCGATGTGGAGATCGGGATCCGGGCAGCAGGAGAGAGAAGCCTCTGGCTGACGGTACGGGTAAGCCAGGGAGAAGAGCTTCTATATGAGAGGACTGGAATGGTGGAGCTTCTGAATGTTCCTTTTTATGGAACTGGAAGGCTCGAAGGCAGCGAAAGGACCGGGCAGTCCGCCGCGGAGGGAGCTTCCTGTCCGGCGGTCTGGTACATAGACGGAGGAGATTCATGAGGGAAATGGAAATTTTAAAGGGCCTGGAGGGCGGAGAAAACATGGCGGTGCAGTTTGTAGACCATCTGCTGGCCCTGGGGCTCCGGAAAAAGGCCAGCGATATCCATCTGGAGCCGGGAGAGGAGCAGATGACCGTGCGGATGCGCACAGACGGGCGGCTGAAGGTATGTGCGGCTGTGGAAATGAGGCACCATCCTATGATCCTTACCCGTGTGAAGGTCATGGCGGATATGGACATTGCGGAAAAACGGCTTCCCCAGGACGGCCACATAAGGGCTTCCATCCAGGGGAAGGCGACGGATCTGCGGGTCAGCGTGATCCCAACCATACACGGCGAAAAGGCGGTCCTCCGCTTTCTGAATACAGATACAGTCATTGACAGCCCGGAAACCTTCGGCATGAGTGAGGAAAACTATGGAAAGGTACTGGATATCTTAAAGCGGCCCAACGGGATTTTTTATATCACCGGGCCCACAGGCTCCGGCAAGACGACGACGCTTTATATGATCCTGGAGAGACTGGCGGAGCTTCCGGTGAACATTGTGGCCATTGAGGATCCAGTGGAGAAGCACATCCGGGGCATCAGCCAGATGCAGGTCAATACCCAGGCCGGGCTTACGTTTGAAACGGGGCTCCGGGCTGCCCTGCGCCAGGATCCGGACGTGATCATGGTAGGAGAGACCAGGGACAGCCAGACGCTGAAGACCAGTGTCCGGGCTGCGGTAACGGGCCATCTGGTGCTTTCCACGCTTCATACGAACAACGCGGCGGGGACTGCGGTGCGGATGCTGGACATGGGTGCGGAGCCGTATCTGGCGGCCAGCAGCCTGAGCGGCATCCTGGCCCAGAGGCTCGTAAGGAAGATTTGTCCGGACTGTAAGACAGAAAGGGAACCGGACGGGGAAGAAAGGAAGCTTTTGGGACCGGGGATCCGCCGGATCCGGTACGGAACCGGCTGCGCCCGCTGCGGCTATACGGGATACCAGGGGCGGACCGCTGTCCATGAGGTACTGGCGGTGGATAAGACCATCCGCGCAATGATCGCCGGAGGCTGCCGGGAGGAGGAGATCGCCTCCTATGCAGAAAATATCCTGGGAATGAGGACGCTGCGGGACGATCTTCTGCGGCTGGTGGACCAGGGGATCACAACGGCGGAGGAGCTGGAACGGCTGACCTTTGGAGAACAGAGGCCATAGGCAGCCGGAGGCGGAGCCGTGGTCCTGCCCCAGGACCATGGCTTTTCTGCCGTGCGCCTGGCGGCGCACGTTTCTAACGGGTGAAAGTCCCGAATCCGCCCGGTAGCGGGAAGGATATAGCCGAAGGCAAGGGTGTCCATCGTGAGATGGAATCTGAAGGAAGCTGGATGTGGGGAACCTACTAACCCACGGGCAAACCTCCGGTCTGACGGACAGAAACCGTATATAAGGCTGTACATGAGGGTAAGTCTGCGGCACAAGATGAAGTGTTGTGGTCAAGCATTTTTGTAACACTTGTGGCTAAAAAATATCATGAATC
>ENA-UOJV01000966-UOJV01000966.1-human-gut-metagenome-genome-assembly--contig:-C82-NODE-966-length-36453-cov-13.774795_pt1 | contig 36453 bp, 26 predicted proteins | sample MGYA00242356_ERZ723903 | MGnify/ENA metagenome assembly ERZ723903
AAAGCTGCTTTTGGATGGATGGGTACCGCTCGTCACCTTATTGGGCCGTCTTTATACAGAAAATCTGTACAGGTGGTCTTCGCGCATCCTCCGCATCGCTGTTCCATTTCTGGCTCATCCGCTTGATGTCATTCAGTCGCTGGATATGTACTTTTCAAGCTGCACGAGGTGGACTGAAAATATCCCCTCATTACTAGTAGGGATAAAATCGAAGGTTTTGATAGGCTCATTTCAAAAATTTTTTAATTTCTTTCAAAATTCTGTTCTCTCGCTCGCATACAGAGGACTGTTTGATGTTCATAATCTGCGCGACCTCACGTTGTGTTTTTCGGTATTGATATCGCAGTGTCAGCAGGAGCTTCTTGTCGGCAGGTAACTGTGCAACCGCTTTCTGGAGTTTTGGGTTTTCAATTTGATCGACCCATCCGAACACATTTTTCTTTGCGTAGAGACGTTCCATATCTTCGTTTTCTCTGTTTACAGAGAAGAAATAAACAAAATCGTGATTAAAGCCAGCGGCTGCCTGTTCCGACAGTTCGTCCAGAGAGCAATGCAGATTGTAATACTCTGCATCTTCCTCCTGCTCTTTTTTTCGCTCACAAGCAATATAGCGATTGAAATAGTGTTCCGGATTGCGGATTTCCTCTGCTTTTGTTCTGCGCCTTGACATGGCGTTTCCTCCGTTCTTTTGAAATTTTGAGAAAACCAAAATTTCAAAAGCAGAGGCGCGCGAGGGCGGATACAAAAAGCAGCTATCGGCGTACATCTGCCTTTTTCGACAGATATGCACTGATAGCTGTTAGCTTTTACACCTGATAGTGTATGCCGTGCGTATGTGGGGTTCTTGTCGCATCCTGCAGCAGTCTTTGGGACTGAAAGCCCCGCTACAGTATGCTGGTTGGCTGGTCACCGCAAGAAGCGGCATCGCCACTTCCATGCCCCCGTTTGACGCATAAGACACTCCATTCCCAGCGGAAATGGAGTGTCTATAGTCGTGCCGGTAGACTCCCAACTCCGCCGTTTTTTTATATGGCGGAAACGGGAGTATCCTTTATATACTCTATTGGTGGTTGAATTTCGCCACCTATAGAGCATTTTCTGATGGGGTTATTTCATGTAGAATATCGTCGACGGAGGTGATCTATCGGTGGTAGAATTACATGAGCCGGTCTCCGAGCGGATCGGCAAGATCCTGCGGGAAAACCGCGAAGCGCAGGGACTGACCCGACAACAGCTTTCTGAGAAGAGTACAATCAGTGACCGACAGATCTCCGCGATTGAGCTGGGCGAAAAGGGGCCGAGCATGAACTCACTGGAACTGCTCTTGCGCAGTCTTGGCCTTTCAGCCGACCAGATATTTTATCCGGAACTGGCTGAAGCCGATCCGATGCTTGCGCAGATCACGCATCTGGCCGCATCCTGCACAGAACAGCAAAAGCGAATGGTCATTGGTTTTATCCATATGCTTCAAAATGAAAAATACGGAGATTAAAAATAGCGGTGTTCGCCGGAACACCGCTATTCTTCTGCCTATCGGATATACCGTTTTACAACTTCCAACAACTCTTGCGCAAGAAGCTGTTCGGAAGACTCACTCAGCAAGGTTTGCACCATTTCATATTCCACAACACCGTCAAGTAGTGCGTCCACAGATACATGAAACGCGTTCGCCAGCTTCAAACAAAGAATCAAGTTCGGGCGTGCTTCTCCACGCTCAATCTTGGAAACCCGTTTTTGATCAATTTCAATACGCTCTGCCAATTCGTCCTGTGTAAGATGGCAACGCTTTCGCAGTTTCCGGACATTCTCTCCAAGCTGAATATATAACAAATGGTCTGAGTGGATATATTCTTCTTTGTATTTCGTCATCTGTTACCATTAGTTTGTCATATTTTCCCCTTTTTGTAAACATCGGCAGCGACGTATTTTTACGTCAAAATCCCCGTATTTTATCCTGTAATACAGAGTTCATGGCAGCAATTAGCGCCTAGAACCGATGCTACATCTGCTCTGAACTGCGCAAACTTTCCACTTGGCACAAACGCAAGAACTGTTCCCGCAAAGCCGCCGCCGTGGACGCGAACGGCCCCTTCGCCGCCAAGCAGCTTCCGGCACAGCGCCAGCGTGAGAGCCATCTCCTGATGGACCATTGCGCCAGACGGCGTGATGTTCTGCAAGAGCTCCCATGAGGCGTTGCCGGATTCGTTGACGTAGTTCAAAAATGCCGCAAAGTTGTCGTTTTTCAGCGCCCGCACCTGCATCTGCACGCGCTGATTCTCATCAAAGAAGTGCATCGCGCGAAGGACGGCACGGTCACCGATCGTTTTACGCACGTCGGCAAGCTTTGCATAAAATTCTCGCTCGTCCACATCGCGCAGAACGGCCTTTCCGAAGTACGCTGCAACATTTTTCATCTCTGTTGGAATTGCTGCGTATTCAGCCGTCAGGTTGGCGTGATCCGCGCCGGAGTCGATGATACAGAGCGTATAGCCGCAGTGCGCAAAATCATAATCAATCTTCTCGACGGTCGGCTGTGCCGGGGTTGCAAAATCGATAAAAACCAAGCCGCCGACGCTGGATGCCATCTGATCCATCAAGCCGCATGGCTTGACGAAATACACGTTCTCTGCATACTGTCCGATCTGTGCAATTTCAATCGCAGAAACCGCATTGTCCGCGAACAGGCCGTTCAGGATGCGGCCGATCAGGACTTCAAATGCCGCCGAGCTGGACAGACCCGAACCGGGCAACACCGTGGACTTCACCTTCGCGTCAAAGCCCGCCAGCTTATAACCACGCTGGGCGAATGCCGCCGCCACGCCGCGAATGAGTGCCGTTGTGGTATTCTTTTCGGATTCTTTGACAGCGAGGTCACTCAGGTTGATCTCGACCGGCTTATAGCCCTCGGAATTGACGCAGATGGTGTTCGTGCCGTTCAGCGTTACCTCCGCAGTCGTAGTCATATCGACTGCCGCAGCCAGCACGCAGCCGTGCTGGTGATCCGTGTGATTGCCACCAATCTCCGTGCGGCCGGGTGCGGAAAAATGATAGGTCTTATCCATTCTGAACCTCCGCCAAGAATCGTTTCAGGGCAGTCCTTCCCTCTGCTGTGCATTTGTAGACACCCACACATTCAAGCACCTGCGCGAAGACCTGTCCGATTTCGAACTTGATAATATCTTCTGCATTTTCTGCATTGAACTCCGAGTGGCGCTTCATGAAGCCTTCTGCCCAGTCCGCGTGCTTGGCGTGTTCTTCGTTTTCGCGGAGGTTTTCGCCGTTCAGCAGGGCTTTTCTAAGATCGGCCATCTCCTTTTTCAGCCGCCCCGGCAAAATCGCCAGACCCATGACCTCGATCAGACCGATATTCTCCTTCTTGATGTGGTGCAGCTCCTCATGCGGATGGTAAAGTCCCATCGGGTGCTCTTTCGTCGTCAGGTTGTTGCGCAAGACCAAATCCAATTCGTACTTGCCGTTCCGCATCCGTGCGATGGGCGTGATGGTGTTGTGCGGCTCGCCGTCGGTTTCGGCAAAGATCATGGCTTCGGGGTCAGAATACTTGCGCCACTTCGCGAGAATCCTGCCTGCCAGCTCACAGAGCTGGTTTTTGTTTTCCGAGTTCAGCCGCAGCACCGTCATCGGATACTTCACGACACAGCAGTCCACATTTTCAAAACCAGGCACTTCAAAGCCGAACTCTTTTTCTGCTTTCTCCATTGGGAACGTGTGGTGGCCACCCTGGAAATGCTCATGTGCCAGAATGCTGCCGCCGACGATGGGAAGGTCGGCATTCGAGCCGAGGAAATAGTGCGGGAACTGCTCGACGAATGAGAACAGCTTGTCGAACGCCGAGCAGTCAATGACCATCGGCGTGTGCTCGTTGTTCATCACGATCGCGTGCTCGTTGTAATAGACATACGGCGAATATTGAAAACCCCACGGCCGTCCGTTTACGGTCACCGGCATGACGCGCAGGTTTTGTCTTGCCGGATGCGAAATGGTTCCCGTATAGCCGACGTTTTCGACGCAAAGCAGGCATTTCGGGTAACCGGAAGCCTTCTTGAGCTTTGCCGCCGCGATGTCTCTGGGGTCTTTCTCGGGCTTCGAGAGGTTGATGGAAATTTCCAGCTCGCCGTATTTCGTGTTGGTGACCCAGTGCTCATCCTTTGCGATGCGGTCGCGGCGGATGTAGTTGCAGTCCTGACTCAGCTTATAGAAATAATCCGTCGCCGCTTTTGGCGACTGCGCATAGAGCGACCAGAACTTCCGCACAACTTCCGACGGACGCGGCGTGACACAGCCCATGAGCCGCGTATCAAACAGATCGCGCTCCGCAATGGTGTCCGCGATCATGCCCTGTTCCGCCGCATAGTCACACATAATATTCAGACATTCCGGAAAATCATAGTGGTCCATTTGCTTTTCGTAGCTTTCGAGCTTCAGTTCCGCAAGCAGGCTATTCCGTGCAAATGCCTCATCAAGCGGGTGCAGCAACTCGCAATTCTTCGCGTAATCGAGCAGTGAATCGATTTCCGCATATACTGTTCTTTGTTCCATTGACACTCCTTTCCGTTCCGTGAGAAGGCAAACTGCAGCACATGATAATAACTCTCCACAGTTTTCATAATTAGCTTAGAATCATCTCCCCCAAAAATTCCGGGCGGTGGAAGTCCGGGGTCGGGGTATGAACCGGGTTCCATGCGAGGAAGTGGGGATGCTCCGTCCGGTCACCGCATTTGTAGCAGTTGCCGCGGAAGCGGATGCCGGGGACGAGTCGGAAGTCCGGATAGAACAGCCGGAAAAAGTCCAGCGGCAGGCGGTATTCCGCCGCCCAGCCGCCTGACGTGCGGACGCAGCAGGGTCGGAAGGTCTCCTGTTCCGCTTTGTGGCAGAGGCGGACGCGGTTTTTACGGTCCGGGCCGAAGCCAAGCTCGATGCATCCGTTCGGGTTGATCTCAAAGTTGAAATAGCGCTCGTCCGCGTCGAGGGCGAAGAAGAACTCCATGCAGCTGTCCTCGTGAACCGGGCTGAGCGGCGTGCTGTATTCCGCGCGGATAGCAGATTCCCATGCCTGCTGGCGGACGTAAAGCGCTTTGTCATCATAACAGAGCTGCTGCGTCATGCGGATGCCGCAGTCTGGCTCCCAAAGGATCGTATCGACCGCCAGAACCGAGACCGCACTCCAGTCCGGAGCGCCGTCGATTCTTGGGATGTTGTACATTTTCATAGCGTCTTGCCGTCCAGATAGACTGCCGTGCGGTTCAAATTTTCATCGCAGATCACAAAATCCGCAAGCTTTCCGGCCGCGATGGAGCCAATCTCGTTCTCGCAGCCAAGCTCCCTCGCAGGAATAAGCGTCGCGGACAAAATCGCCTGCTCTTTCGGAATGCCAAACTCTACAGCCTTTCTCATGCAGTCGTAAAGATTTGTCGCGGAGCCCGCGAGCGTGCCGTCTGCCAGCTTCGCAACGCCGCCATATAGGAACACATTCTGCCCGCCGAGGGTATACTGCCCGTCCGGCATCCCGCAGCAGCGGAGCGCGTCGGAAATGAGGCAGATCCGGCCGGGGAAGAGCTTGAATGCCATTCGCACCGCGCTTGGGTGGATGTGCTGGCCGTCGCAGATCAGCTCCGCGACCACAGTTTCACGCTCACTGCCCGCGCCGATGGGACCGGGCTTGCGGTGGTGGATGCCGGGCATGGCGTTATACAAGTGCGTCAGGTGGGACGCGCCCGCGTCGAACACCGCCGACGCCTCTTCATAGGTGCAGTCGCTGTGCGCGATGGAGACCGTACAGAGCTTGGACGCTTTTTCGGCAAATTCCACCGCACCGGGCAGCTCTGCTGCCACGTCCGCGATACGGATGAGCCCTTCGGAAGCGTCATAAAGCTGCTGGAACGCCGCAAAATCCGGATCTCTCAGATACGCGCCGTTCTGCGCGCCCTTTTTCTTCTCGGAGAAGAACGGTCCCTCCATCTGGATGCCCATGAGATGGGCACAGCCCTCCGGCTGCGCCTTTTTAAGCTGCACAGCCGTTTTGTACGCCGCCTCCAGCACGTCGTAGGGCAGCGTCATGGACGCGGGCGCGAAGCTCGTCACGCCGTTTTGTGCGAGATAGCGCGCCATTTTTACAAGCCCGTCATAGTCGCCGTCGGAGAAATCCGCGCCGGAGTTGCCGTGATTGTGGACGTCGACCAACCCGGGGATGACGTATTGGTTGTTCAGATCAATGCCGTCCTCTGTAGGAACAGTGGTCAAGATTTCGGTAAATCTTCCGTTTTCCACGCGGAAGGAGCCGTGCTGAAAACGTCCGTTCACGAAAATATTTGCGTTTTTGAAGAGCATATCGCTTACACCTCCGGAAGACTCGCGGCAGCCATCGACTGACCGACGCGGCGGAAGTTCTCATCCGGCAGCATGACGCACAGCTTCTGCGCAAGCTCCGGATACTCCTCGTTCAGCACCCGCTGGCATTCGGCCACGATGAGTTCGCCGCCCACACCGGAAGCCACGCGCCCCAGAACGATCAGGTTCCGGATGTCATACAGCATTTCGTACAGGCACAGAGTATGCCCCAGATACACGCCAATGGATTTGAAAATGTCCTGCGCATATGAAACGCCCTGCTCTGCCAGCTTCTGCACTTCCTTGAGCTTTTCCGCAGGAGTCAGGCTTTCCGCCAGTGCGATGCCAGCCGCCGGAGCCAGCTTTATGACCGCGTCCTGCGAGAAGTATTTGCAGCCGACACCAAGATCACCCGACCATTCATCGCGCATGGCGTGTTCATTCAGATCGACCGGCGCAAAGGCAAGCTCGCTGAACCAGCCAAGCAGGTTACAGTCGGCGTTGACATAGCCTACGGCTTCGCTCGTGCCCATCGCAAGCCCCATCACGCAGCCTGCGCCGAGGCTCATCGAGCCTGCGAGCGCGGACACGTCGCCGTCGTTGGCAACGACGATGGGCACGTCTCCGATCTCCTTCGCGGCGCGGTCAAAGATGGTCTTGACCTCTTCGCGGCGGCTGCGCGGGACCTTGAGGAAGATGGAGGAAACCATCGGCGCGTTGCCGATGAACACGCCTGCGGATGACACGCCGATACCGTCCACACGGGGCATCTTGGATGCCGCCGTTTTGAATGCGACGACAATGCCGTCGTACTGGTACTGTGGGTCCTCGCTCGTCTTCGGGTGCCAGACGACCTCCTCAGAGTAGACTGTCTTGCCGTCGACGACGGCGGAGACTTTCCGATCGGAGCCGCCGGCGTCAAAGCCGATGCGGCAGCCGTTCGTGTGGCCGCCCGCTTTTTTCGTCTGCTCGTGCGCGGCAGGGAAGTGCGTCTCGTCAGAAACCACGATCTCAAAGGGTCGCTCATAGACATCCTGCATAAAGCCGACGTCAAATTCCCGCTTTCCGCCCGCGCGGTATGCGTCCTGCATCTGCTTCGCAACCGCGTCGTCGCCGCAGAGATACACGCGCCAGCCGCCGACCGACCAGAGGAGCATCTTCACAAAGCGCTCGACAAAGCGCACATTCGCCTCGGCAAATTCCGCGCCGCGCAGCTTCGTCTCAAACACAGAAACAAGGCCGTTTTCGCGCTCCACGGCGATTTTGAACGGGCGGGCGGCTTCTTTCAGATACGCCTTTGCCCACACGCCGAACGGAATGAAGTCCGCATCGAGCGCGGGCAGGTTTTTGATCGAATATTCAATGCCCAAATACTGCATAGCGTCCCTCACTGCGGCATTCTGGCAGCCGCCGCCTCATCGCAGATAAGCGTCACATCGTGGTGGAACTGCAAAATCGAGCCGGGGACCTCCGGCGTGACAGGGCCGAAGAAGACCTTGTAGAGGATGTCCGCCTTGTCTGCGCCCGTGATGACCATGACGATCTTCCGCGCCGCCATGACCGTGCCGACACCCATCGTGACGGCTGCGGTCGGGACTTCGTCGATGGACGAGAAGAAGCGCTTGTTGGCCTCGCGGGTCATTTCCGTCAATTTCACTTCATGCGTCATGACCGGGAAATGGTCACACGGCTCGTTGAAGCCGATGTGCCCGTCGTGGCCAATGCCGAGCAGTTGGATATCTACGCCGCCCCAGTCTTCAATCTTGCGCTCATACGCCCTGCACATGGAGGGGATATCGTCAGCAAGGCCGTCAGGAACGATAGTGTTCTCAGGTTTGATGGAGATATGGTCAAACAGGTTTTCCTGCATGAACCGGCGGTAGCTCTGCGGGTGGTCGGGCGCAAGACCCTTGTATTCGTCGAGGTTTGCGGAGCGGACGCGCGAAAAGTCGAGCTTGCCAGCCTGTTCACGCGCGATCAGCTCGCGGTAGAGCGGCAGCGGCGTCGAGCCGGTGGCAAGTCCCATCACACAGGCGGGCTTGCGGCAGATGACCGCCTCAAATTCGTCGGCAGCCGCCTTTCCCATTTCTTCGGGTGTTTTGACTTTGATGATATTCAGGTGCAGCATTTTGATCGCTCCTTATTGCTCATATCCGTTTGGATTTTGTTTCTGCCAGTTCCACGTGTCGCGGCACATATCGACGAGATCCTTTTCCGCCTTCCAGCCGAGCACCGCGAGACTTTTCGCCGGGTCTGCATAGCAGGTCGCAAGGTCCCCGGGGCGGCGGGCAGTGACCTCATACGGCACCTTGACGCCGTTTGCCTCCTCAAAGGCGTGAACCATGTCAAGCACGCTGTAGCCGTGACCGGTGCCGAGGTTGAACACGCCCTCGCCGGTGTGGGTCATCAAATACTGGATCGCGGCAACATGACCCTTCGCCAGATCGACAACATGAATGTAGTCGCGCACACCGGTGCCGTCCGGCGTGGGATAGTCGTTGCCGAACACGTTCAGATGGTCGCGCTTGCCGATGGCGGTCTGCGAAATATACGGCATAAGATTGTTGGGAATGCCGTTCGGATGCTCGCCGATCTTTCCGCTTTCGTGCGCACCGACCGGGTTGAAATAGCGCAGGTTCACGACCGACCATTCGGGGTCCGCTTTTGCGATGTCGCGCAGGATCTGTTCCCCCATGTACTTTGTCCAGCCGTAGGGATTGGTGCAGTTTCCGGTTTTGGAGGTCTCGCGCAGCGGCATCTCGTTGTCGCCGGAATAGACCGTGGCGGACGAGGAAAAGATGATGTGCTTGACGTTGTGCTTTGCCATGACCTTGCAGAGCATCAAGGTGGCATCGAGATTGTTCTGATAATATTCCATCGGCTTGGCAACGGACTCGCCGACGGCCTTGAGGCCCGCAAAGTGGATGGCGCAGGAAATCTCATGCTCTGCAAAGATTTTTTCCAGCAGCGCCTCGTCGCGCACATCGCCCTCGATAAACTCCACCGGCTTGCCGGTAATTTCGGCTACGCGGTGCAGGCTTTCAGGGTTGGAATTGCTGAGATTGTCAATTACAATCGGCGTATGGCCTGCTTCGATCAGTTCCACACAGGTATGGCTGCCAATATATCCGGCGCCGCCGGTCACAAGTACGTTCATCTCGATTCCTCCTCTACGATCTTCCGCATTTCGTCCCACTTCTTCTCCATGTCCGCCACGAGCTTGAACTGGGTGCGGCAGCGGTCAAGATTCTGCCCTTCCCGATGAACGGCAAAATAATGATCCCCATCAAGATAGTCCGTCAGGAAGCGAACGCCGCACTCCATGGTCATGGTCTTAGCTCCCATTGGCAGCAGCTCCAACTCCTTTGCCGTCAGGCCGGGGCAGGCGCGGACATAGCCGCGCGTAAAGACGCGGAAGCGGTCAAGACTCATCTCCATTTTGGAGAGGTCTTTTTCATCCTCTGCGGCAGTTGCCGCGCCGAAGCGGATGGAGTCACCGAAGTCATAGAGGCTCGAGCCGGGCATGACCGTATCCAGATCGATCACGCACAGCGCCTGACGGGTCGCCGCGTCCAGCAGAACGTTATTAAGCTTTGTGTCGTTGTGCGTCACGCGCAGCGGCAGCTCGCCCGCAGTCAGCGCGTTCTGAATGGCCGACATTTCTGCCTGCCGGGCCAGCGCAAATTCAATTTCAGGCTGAACCTGCGCTGCCCGGTGCATGGGGTCGCGCTCCAATGTCTCCAGAAGCGCGCGGTAACGGTCGGGCGTATTGTGGAAATTCGGGATGGTCTCGTGCAGCTTCGCCGCCGGGAAATCCGTCAGGAGCTGCTGGAAGGTGCCGAAGCCCACGGCGCTCTGATAAAAGTCCTCGTCCGTCTCGGGAAGCTGGAGGCAGATGGTGCCCTCCACAAAGTCATACACGCGCTAATAGGCATCCTGCGCATGCAGATAGCTTGCGCCGTCATGCGTTTTTACAAGCGTCAGGACGCTGCGCGGGTCGTCTGTTTTTGTCCGCAGGAACTCCGTGACGGCAGTGATATTTTCCATCAGCCCCGCCACGTCGCGGAACGTGTTGTTGTTGATTTTTTGCAGGATATAGCGCCGGCCGCTTTCCGTCACGGCAAGATAGGTCACATTGATGTGCCCGCAGCCATACGGCTCACAGGAAACAGGCTTTGTGTCCAGCCGGAAGGCGCGCAGTACTTCAAACAGGTTTTCGTTCATTTCCAAAGCTCCTCCGTATAGATGCCCTCCGCCTTCATCTTGGCCACGGCTTCCTTGACAGATGCCAGATCTTCGCGGTAGGTCACGCCGTACCATGTTTCCTCGCACGGCAGCACCTGCACGCTTGCGGACTTGTCTGCAAGCTGCTCATTTACCACAAACGGCAGGAAGTATTCACACTTGAGCGGATTTGTCTTCATTGCTTCTGTCAGGAACGCGCCCATGCGCGCCCAGAGCTCATCCAGCACACGCGTTGAGAAGCCCCAGAGGTTCATCGATACGATGGTGTCGCCCGCCAGCGGAAAGAAATGCTCCCCATCCTCGGTGTATTCGGCGTCCGCGCCCTTTTTGAAGATCTTCGTGCGTTCCGTCACACCGGTCAGCATCCCGTCTTCGATCTCGCAGACGCCGCGCGCCACGGAGCCGAACTCCGTCACCGTATTTTTCAGGCGATAGCCGACCATGGCATACTTGCTCTCATCGGTCTGCGCAGCAAGGAAATCATAGATTTCCGAGAATGCCGTGCGCCCGTAGAAGTCATCCGCATTGATGACGGCAAACGGACCGTTTACCACGCCCTTGCAGCAGGCCAGCGCATGGCCGGTGCCCCACGGCTTTGTGCGTCCCTCCGGAGCCTCTATGCCCTCCGGCAGGCGGTCAAGATCCTGATAGACGTAGGACACATGGAAATACTGCTCCATGCGGTCGCCGATGCATTCGCGGAACTCCGCTTCCATCTCGCGCTTGATGATGAACACCACGTCGCGGAAGCCCGCGCGCCATGCGTCAAACAAGGAAAGATCAATGATGATATGTCCTTCCGGATCGACCGGCTCGATCTGTTTGAGACCGCCGAAGCGGCTGCCCATGCCCGCGGCCAATATGACAAGCGTTATTTTCTCCATACTCGTCTCCTTTGCAAAAAATCACGCGCCGATTTCTGTGAACCGGCGCGTGTATGTCTGACCTTACCGCTCCAATGCAGCGCAGATCTGGCTGTACTGGCCTTCCGTATAACCAATTCCCCATGAAGCGTCGGATTTTTTCTTTCCGCCATACCAGACACGCAGCACGTCTGCCTCGCGATCCAGCAGGAATGCTGTGCGGTACAGGCAGAAATCATCCCAGCTGCCGTCCTTGCCCTGCTCCATCAGCGGATTCGGAAAAGCTTTCCACGGCTGGCTCGTTTCCTTGACCGCGTAAAACAGCTTGCAGTAATCGCAGTTCGTGCCATTCGGATACGCAGGATAGATCGCGTGCAGCGTATCATCCGCAGGATCGCGCCAGATCGTCAGATGCCAGAGCTGATAACCGGGCTGCGCGAGATCCTCGCAGGTCTCTTCCTCGCTCCAATGCAGACCGTCCTCCGAGGTGCGGGTGCGAACCTTATTGTCCTGGTTCTGATACCCCGTATTCCCGGTATCAACATACCACATCCGCCAGCTTCCATCCTGCATACGCTGGATGCAGGGTGACAGAATGCTGTATTTCTGCACCGGGTCGTGGAGCACGATCTCCGGCTTCGTCCAGTGAACGCCGTCGGCTGAGCGCATCAGCTTGACCCACGACTGCACAATATCGTCCGCCTCCACATAATACAGCCACAGCTCATCACGCTCTTTGTTGTAAACAAGCTCCACGTCGCAGTTATGACCGGGCTTCGGCGCAGGGGTCAGCGGATTTGTCAGTCCCTCAGGAACGATCCACGTCTGCGCGTCATTGGAAACCAGAATGGACGGATCCTCCAATCCATCATTGTTATAGGGATACGGCGTCATCGCCATCCAGTACAGGTATCCGTGCCAAGGAGCGTCAAAGCGCAGCACCGAGGGGTGCGTGGACTGATCAGAGCCGTCATAAGTCGGGATGTGCTGCGGGCATACCGCATTTTTCAGAATACTCACTCGTTTGTCCTCCATTCCTTCATGTCAATGGCTTCTCCGCCGCGCAGGCGGCTTTCCTCTGCGGCCAGCGCGATCAGGTGGCTTTCCACCGACGCATCTGCACTTGTTTTGCTCCCGCCGCCGCGATGCAGCGTCTGCAGGAAGTCTCGCATCATGGCGGCATCACTGCCGCTGTGTCCGCCGGCTGGCGTGTGAACGTGCAGGGTTGTATGATCTCCGGACGCAAAATCGCTGATCTCCAGCGTAGACGATTCCATGTTGCCCCGAATTTGTCCGCGGCTGCCCATCACATTGATGATCCGCTCGCAATGCTCTGTAAAGGCGCACATCGTCATGCTGACGCTGACGCCGTTTTCATACAGCAGGTTCACGACCTGATTGTCTACAACATCGTTGTCACACTGATAGACGCACCGGCCATACGGGCCGCGCTGCAGTGCGTTCAGAACCGCTTCACGGGAAGGATCAAGGCTCACCACAGAGACAAATCCATCGGAAACGGCCTTTGGATGCTCCAGATAGAAGCGCGGCGCGTAATACGGGCAGCGATCCCGGTGCATACACCCATCCAGACAGTATTCAGTCGCACCGTCCGGCTTGTGCGCGGCGTTGAAATGCGCAAGGGAGCCAAAGCTGCTGACCGCCGCACACGAGCTGCCGGCAAGCCATGTCAGGATGTCCGTGTCGTGGCAGCACTTTGCCAGGATCATCGGGCAGCTATCCTCACTGCGGCTCCAGTTCCCGCGCACAAAGCTGTGCGCCATGTGCCAGTAGCCGACGCTTTCGATATGCTGGATGGAGACAAGCTGACCGATCGCGCCGCTGTCGATCAGCTCCTTGAGCTTCACGAAGAACGGAGAATAGCGCAGTACATGGCAGATGGACAGCACGCGCCCGGTCTGCCGCGCCTTTTCGCCCATTGCGATCAGCTCCGTGCGGTCATAGCTCATCGGCTTTTCGCACAGCACGTCATAGCCCTTTTCCAGCGCCTGCATAACCGGCTCGAAGTGCATCCGATCCTGTGTGCAGACGAATACACAGTCTGCGAATTTGTCCTGTCTGAGCGCGTCCTCCCAGCCTGCAAAGCAGCGGCTTTCGGGAATGCCGTGCTCCTTGGCAAATGCGGCGCGGCGATCTGCGCGCGGCTCCGCCACGCCGACGATCTTCAGCTCGTTCGGGAAGCTCAGCGCGTAGGCGGCATAGACGTTCGCGCCGCGCTGACCCGCGCCCAAAACGATCGCGGTAATTGGTTTCATAGGCAAGCCTCCTTGTATTCGATCTCCAGCACGGTGTCAGCCGGATCTGGAAGCAGATAGGTAAAGTGCGGGATCGTGCCAAGTGTGACAAATGCAAGGTTTTCGTAAGCATTTGTGATCCAGCTCTCTCCGCGCAGCACCTCGCTGCCGTCCGCCAGCCGCCGCACCGCGCCGACGCGCTTTGCGTCAAGCCCCGTCAGCGCCAGCGGCCCGATGGGGTTTTCCAGAATATGCGCATAGATGCAGTCATTCTTCTTTGTGTACCAGCCCCAGTCCGGCTTCTGTACGTCGGCGCTGCCGCAGCCGTAGATGCTCTCGCCGTTGACTGCCAGCCATGCGCCGATCTCATCCAGCAGCCGGCAGCTTGCGTCATTAAACCGACCGTTCGCGTCAGGTCCGACATTCAGGATCATGTTGCCGCCCTTGCTGACGCATTCGACCAGCTTGCGGATCAGCATGGCTGCGGGCTTATAGTCTGTATCATAGGGGTTGTAGCCCCAGTTGTTGTTCATCGTCGTACACAGCTCCCACGGTACGCGCTCGCCGCGCACATTGCGGATGCCCTCCGGCGGCAGGATCTGTTCGGGGCTGACAAAGTCGCCGCTATAATATGCGGGCTGCTCGGTGACAAGACTGCCGAAGCCCTCGCCGCTTGTTTCCAGCCGATTGTCAATGATGACGTCCGGCTGATGGCGGCGCACCATCCGGATCAGCTCTGTCGCCCTCCACGCCTCGCCGCGCAGCTCGTCATAGGCATAATCGAACCAGAGAATGTCGATCTTGCCGTAATTCGTGACCAGCTCCTCGATCTGTCCGTGCATATAGGCAAGGTAGCGGTCAAAGTCGATCTTCTCATCTTGATAGGCGGGATCGCCGCGCATGGGATGATTGCAGTCGTTGTATTTTGGGAAATCCGGGTGATGCCAGTCGATCAGGGAGTAGTACAGACCCACGCGCAGCCCCTCGGCGCGCACCGCGTCCACAAATTCCCGCACGAGGTCGCGCCCACAGGGGGCGTTCGTGCTTTTGTAGTCCGTCAGCCTGGAATCAAACAGGCAAAAGCCGTCATGGTGCTTGGCGGTCAGCACGACATACTGCATCCCTGCCCGCTTTGCGCGTCGCGCCCAATCTCTTGGGTCATAGGCCTTTGCTGAAAACTCCTGCATATAGCGCTCGTACTGCTCGGCAGGGATCTTTGCCTCGCTCATGTACCACTCGCCGCGCCCGGGGATCGCGTAAAGGCCCCAATGAATGAACATACCGAAACGCGCTTCGGTGAACCACTGTGTCCGTGTTTCTCTTTCTGTCATAGGCTATCCTTTCACGGCGCCTGCCGTCAGCGACTTGACAAACGTTTCAGACAGCAGGCAGAAGATGATGATGGTGGGCAGGACGATCAGGATGATCGCCGAAAACATTCCGTTCAGATTCTTGGAATACGCCGTCGTAAACTGACCGAGCAGCGCCGGGAGCGTCATATGCTCCTTGGATTTCAGCAGAATGGAAGCAAAGTAATACTCGTTCCAGTTATTCAAAAACGCCATGATCGCGGCTGTGGCAAGGCCCGGCTTCGCGATCGGCACAATGATCCTGAAATAGGTGCTGATATAGCCGCAGCCGTCCATCATGGCCGCCTCCTCCATTTCCTTTGGAATGGAGAGAAAGTAGCTGCGGAGGATGAAAAACGTGACCGCGATGCCGAGACTGGCGTAGACAAAGATCACACCGGTCAGCGTATCCTTGAGTCCGAGGTCGGAGAGCAGCCGGTAGATCGGAAAGCTGATGGAGATCGACGGGATGAACAGCGTTGATGCGAACATCAGCGTCACAAGACTTTTTCCCTTAAAGGAGATCCGTGCAGACACATACGCCGCAAGAGAGACGGCAAAGACGCTGATCACGGTCGATATGACGGTCACGATAAGGCTGTTGAGAAAATACTGACCGATATTGAGCTTTGTAAAGATGGTGATGTATCCGTCAAACACCCATTTTTCTGGAAGGCCCAGACCGCCTGGCGTCTGCTTGAAGGAGTTGAGAAGTACCCACAGGATCGGATACAGGGAGATCACCAGCACGAACGCCATCAGCAGATACCGAAGCACTTTTACAGGAATTGAGGAACCGTTGCTTTGTTTCATTGTTTGATACCCCCTAGTCCGATGTATCCGAGCGGAAGGCACGGTTGATCAGGCAGACGATCACGATCCCGAGAATGAACTGGATCACGCCTGCGGTGTTTCCGCGTGCAAAGTTCAGCTTCGTGCTTCCAAGCGAGGTTTTGTAGATATAGTAGCTCAGCGAATACGTGGCGTTATCCGGGCCGCCGGACGTGATGAGCGCGATCTCGTTGTAAAGAAGCAGACCGTAGTTTGCCGCCATAACGGAGATGGTGCCGATCATCGGCCGCAGCAGCGGAAGCGTGATATACCAGTCGATCTGCCGGTCGGACGCGCCCGCGATGCGGGCCGCTTCATAAACAGCAGGATCAATGGAAAAAATCTGTGTCAAAAGCAGCAGGCAGTTGGAGCCGCCGAACAGGATAAAGGTAAAGGTAACGCCCCAGAACGCATATTTGGAGTTAGACAGAACGCTCACATCCGACCCGGGCCAGATCAGATTGCACAGCTCTGTGACGATGCCGCGCGCTGGACTGTACAGGTTCAGAAAGATCAGACCAATCGCTGCGGTCGAGATGATGTTTGGGATCAGGAACATATTGCGGGTGAATTTCCAGCCGCGCATTTTTTTCGACAGGGTCAGCGCAACCAGAATGGTAAACGGCACCTGGATCAGCAGCGTCAGCGCGACCCACTTGAGCGAGTTGACCAGCGCCATTTTGAAGTTTGCGTCGTAGCGGAACAGCTTGATATAATTATCAAACAGGTTTGACCATCCCAAAAACTCCGGCGCAGTGAAATTCTCATAGTTCCATTTGCAGAACGAGGTCAGAAAAATCGTGATCAGTGGATATGCGTAGACGATCAGAAACAGGATCGTACAAGGGGTAAGGAAGGCCAGAATAAACCCTCGTTTCCGATATTTTCCCATTGCACGAGCAGCTGTTTTCTCTGCTGTTCCAGCCTTCATAATGTGTCATCCTTTCTTTGTGGTATAGCGAAGGGGGCTTTACGCCCCCTTCGTCACCATGGATCGTGATCAGTTTGCCGCAATCACAGCATCAAGATCCTTGACGACATCGTCAACCGTCTTGCTGCCGTCCTTCAAGCCGGCGTATTTGGACTGGATCTCGCCCTCAAAGTCACCGAACTCATTGCCAAGTCCGAGCGCCTGATAGTCTGCCGCCATGCAGAGCTGGCAGGCGGAAACCAGAAGCTTCGCCTCGGGTGCGTCAACGCTGTCCATCAGCGTGGTATAATCCACGTTGGTATTCGGGGCCATGCCGATGCCGAACGCGATGATCTTGTTGGCGATCTCTTCGCTCGTCATATACTTGATGAACTCGATGCAGGCTGCGGTCTGTGCGTCGGTCAGGCTGTTCGATACCACAAAGCCCGTGCCGCCGGACATCAGGGAAGCGCGCTTGCCGGATTCGTTCGTCGGGAAGTTGGCAGGCTTGATGTTCTCCGCGCCCGCCGCACAGTCTACGCTTCCGCCGGCATCCCAGACGCCGTTGAAGAGCATAGCGGTCTTGCCGTCAAAGAAGTCATTGCGGTACTGCTCGTCGTCGTCACCGCCAGGTCCAAAGTTCGCGGAGTCGATCTTCTGCAGGACCTTCTCCTGCATGAACGTCATGACCTCACGGAACGCGGGGTCGTCAAACGATGCGACCTCTGCGCCCTGTGCATAGAATGCGCGAGTGGCTTCGTCCGCCTGGAAACGGCCAGCCGTCAGAATGTTGGTGGGCCAGCCTGCGTTCAGACCGAACGGGGTAATACCTGCGTCAACAAGCTTGTCGACTGCTTCCTCAAAGTCCGCCCATGTGCTCCAGTCGGCGGGGACCTTCGCGCCAGCCTGCGCGAACAGCGCTTCGTTGTACCAGAAGCCGACAGCCTCGATCTGCTCACGAACGGAATAGATCTTCCCATCCGCAGTCAGGTTCTGATCGTAGCAGACGCCTGCGCCTGCCTTGAAGCCTGCATCCTCATCCAGATACGGCTTCAGGTCAAGGATAAGACCGGCCGCGCTTGCGACGGGAACGATGTTCCAGCCGCCAAAGTCGGCGATGTCATAGAACTGACCGCCGCTGATGTCGTTGAGCGCCGTGTTGTAGATGCCCTCCGCGCCGGATTCATCGGCGACGGCGACAAAGGTGAACTCATCCTTGTGCATATCCGCAAAATCCTGATAGATCTGACGCATCTGCGCCGCTGCGGGCCATTCGGACTCGTCATGGTAGTAGCCGTGAACGAAGGTGATCGTAGGCTTCTCCGCGTCCGCCGGCATCTCATCCGTCTTTTCGCCCATGTTTTCCTTCGTCGTTTCGCTGTTGGCTGCTGACTGTTCATCCTTCTTCGGGGTGTCCTTGGTCTGCTTCGCACAGCCTGCAAACAGGCTGATGACCAGAAGCGATGCCAGTAACAATGCAAGAATCTTCTTCATAATACCCTCCGTAATTTTTATTTGTCAGGCCTGTCTTTTGCGGGTCTGACCGGTAAGTTCAGTCTAGCTGCGAAAAAAGAAAAACGCCATAAAACATTTTGCCGAAAGGTTGTGCTTTTTTGACCTCGGGCGAAAAAAGAATCCGCCGCCGGATTGTGCAATTTCAACAATCCGGCGGCGTTTTACGCTGCGATAGATGTAATATTTTGATTCAGTTGCGATATTTTTACCGTTATTCGCGTTCCTGCTCCAAATCTGCTATGATGGAAACAACAGACCGCTGCACGTCCTTTCCCCGCAGCAGCTCTTCCAGCTGCTGCTCCAGCTGGGCGCTGGTTTTGGCGGGCAGGACGGAATAAAGTGTCAGGATCTGCAGATCCGCCTGCTTGCAGACCTGCACGGCATCTGCCAGAACCGGCACCTGCTCGTGGATCCATGTATCCGAGATATTGGGATTGCTCGGCGCTTGATGCGTTTTTGTGACGATCTGCTCCTGCACGTCTTTACTGAGCATATATTTCAGGAATCGAACGCAGGCGTCGATCTGCCTTTCTGAGCCGTCGTTGCTGATAACATAGCCAGTCGCAGGGTTGGCGTATGCGATCGTTTCTCCCGAAAAACCGGGGAACGCGGCATAGCGGATCTCCTGCTTTGTCGTCGTTTCCGCAAGCTCTGTATTCGCCCAGACACCGTCAATATAGATCGCGCTCTTGCCGTCAAAGAAATTCCGGCGGACGTCCGGCGCTGTGCCGCGCTGCGTGTCATAGGCCAGCGCACGCATAAGCTCGGACACCGCAAGCTCTGCATCCTCCTGGCGGCACACAGGCGTCTGCTTTTGCATAAAGGACAGCGCATCCTCGGATGCAGCTGCCAGTCTCGCGCCAAGGAAGAAGCCCATCTGGCTGACCTGAAGCTGAAGCGGCACGGCGCCGGTCTGCGGCGAGATCTCCGCCAGCGCATCGCAGGCCGCCCAGAACTCATCCCAGGTCTGCGGAAGCACGACCGTGCCCTCCGGCGTTCCGGTATCCGTGATCCCCGCCTGCTGGAACAAAGACGCATTATACCAGTAGCCGATATACTCCACCGCATCCGGGAGCGTATAGACCGCGCCGTCCGGCTCCTGCAGCGCCTGCAGGATCTGCGGACTGACGTCCGAGGCGAACGTCGCGTCTTCCTGCAAATATGGCGTCAGATCCAGCGCCACGCCCTTCTTTGTGGCATTTGAAACATACTGCACATTTCCATTTGTACTGATGATGTTCGGTGTTTTATCGACCGCAAGCATATCCGCGGCCTTTTCCATGACGATCCCAAGATCCGGCGAGGTATCATAGACAATGTGAATGTCCGGGTTTTCTGCCTCGAACGCGGCAAACAGCTCGCGCATACCGACATGGTCGGCCCCGCTTCCGCCCCAACCGTGCATGAAGCTGATGGACACCGGCTCCGTCTCCGCTGCTGCGGAGCAGGCCGTCAGGAAAACGCACAGAAGCACGAGCAGCCCGCACAGCTGTCTTTTTTTCATAACCACACTTCATCTCCTGTTCAGCTTTTCTTTCTTTTATGCTATCATAACAGGAAGAACGGCAAAAAAGCAAGAGAAAGGCAAGGATATTTTTATGCGCGAACGATTTAGAAACTGGATGCGCACACCATCCCTGCGCGGACAGCTGATCTGGCTGAGCGTCAGCTCCGTGCTGGTCACGCTGCTGATCAGCCTGCTGATCCTGGTGCTTCTCATCAGCAACGTCATGGGGCCGTTTGTCAACCGCGAGGCCGAGTTTGCCATGCAGACCGTCAGCCGCAGCCTTTCCACAAAAACGCAGCTTCTGGAAGACATCCTGCTGCGCATCTGTAAAAGTCCGCAGATGACCGGCGAGGCCTCGGATGCCAGAGGGGAACAGTTCCGCAGCCTTGTTGATATTTACTCGGATAAAAATATTGTTGCGCCGGGGCTTCCGTTTGTGGAGATGGCATATTTCATGGATATGCACGGCTCGTTCGACGTGGTCAGCTACCACGAGCAGCTCTCAAGCGAGCAGCTTCGGCTGAATGAAGACAATCTGGCGCGCTATCGTGCCTTTCAGGAGAGCGGCACGGACGTACAGTGTACTGCGAGCGAACCATATCTGTACATTATCTTTACTGTTTACGACCGCTGGGCGGACCCGTTCGGCACGGTGATCTTCGTCGTCAACCAGTCCGCGGTCACGTCGATCATGGGCAAGCTCTCCGACTATCAGGATGCGTTCTGGTATCTGTTTGACAAGGACGGCGCGGTCGTCCTGTCGGAGAGCGCGCTGCGGCTGAGCGCGGAGGAGCAGCGTGAACTGGCCGATGCCGGTCACGACGCCTGCTATACGCGAAAGCTTGACGGAAGCCGGTATCTCCTGTTCAGCGAAGCCTCCGGCATGGGGCTGCACTGTGCTGTCGGCGTTCCGTCGGTGCAAATCCTGCGGCTTCTATATCAGGTCGCCGCGCCGTATGTGATCGCCTGCGTTCTGCTTTTGCTTGCCGTCGCAGCGGTCATGTTCTTCGCTGTGATGCGGCGGCTGCGGCCGCTTCAGGAGATGACACTCCAGCTCCAGCAGGTCGCGCAGCAGAATTTCAGCGTCAAGCTCCCGCAATACGATTGTCAGGAATTTTCCACCATGAGTCAGGCGTTCAACGCCATGACGGACACGATCGACCATCTGATCAACGACGTTTATGAGAAAAAGCTCATCGCCATGGACAGCGAGCTTCGATTCCTGCAAAGTCAGGTCAACCCGCATTTCATGTATAACGTTTTGTGCAGCATCGCGCTCATGGCGCAGATGGATGGAAATACAGACATCCAGAAAATGGCGAGCAACTTTGCAGGGCTGACGCAGGCGCGGCTTTCCAGCGGCGGCGACATCAAAATCCCGCTGGCGCAGGAGCTGCAATACGCGAAATTTTATATAGAACTGCAGCAGATGCGGTTCGGCAATAAAATATCCTATCAGGTGTCCGTCTCGGACGAGGCGCTGCTTTCCTGCCTTGTTCCGAAGCTCACGCTCGAGATGCTGGTGGAAAACGCGGTCGGACACGGCATCGAGCCAAAGGAGGGGCCGGGGACTGTCCGGGTCTCCGTCGGCTGCACCGAAAACGGGGCGCTGGAGCTTGTGGTCACGGACGACGGCGTCGGCTTTGCCGGACAAAACGGGCAGATCCAGCTGCCGCTCGACCTGCCTGCCGCCGGAAGCCGCCACAACAGAGTCGCGCTGAACACGGTCTATCAGATGCTCAAGCACCTGTACGGCCCTGAATATGGGATCCGGATCACCAGCTTTGAAAACAGCGGAACGAAGGTCACAATCCTGCTTCCAAAGGAGGACAGTCAACATGTACAAAATTCTGATCGCGGACGACGAGGCGCTGATGCGCAAGGGCCTTTGCACACTGATTGACTGGGCAAAGCTCGGCTGTCAGATCGTCGGTACCGCCGAAAATGGTCTGCAGGCAAAGCAGGCCGTGCTCGACTATCAGCCGGACATTATCATCGCCGACATCAAAATGCCAGTCATGGACGGGTTGGAGCTTGCGCGGTGGGTCTGCGGCGCACAGCGGCAGATCCAGATCATTCTGCTGACCGCCTTTGCGGATTTTTCCTACGCGCAGCAGGCGATCCAGTACGGCGTCAGCGACTACGTTACAAAAACGGGAAATATGAATGACATCGTTGCCGCCGTCGAACGATGCAAGCAGAAGCTGGATCAGCAGCGGCTGCTCCATGTGGATGTTGGAAGCCGCATTTCGTCCATGCTCAGCGCAGTCCTGAGCGGTACGCTGCACCATGAGGCGGAGATACGTCAGCAGGCAACAGCCCTTGGACTGACCGCCTCCGGCTACGCCGTCGCAGTCGCGGATCTGCGCAGCGCGGAGGCCATGAACCCGTCTCCCATGCTTCGGGCAGGACTGGAAAAACTGTTTTACAGTCTGCTTCCGCCGGAGCAGTTGTATCTCTGCCCGCAGGGGCGGCATGAGCTGTATATGGTGTTTCCGGACTGCTCCGACACGCAGCTTCGCAGCTTCTGCTTCGACTGTGTTTCCACGGCAAGAAAACTGCTGGGAAAGACGCTGTATCTCGGTGTGAGCGAAAACAGCCGGCCGCTGTGCGAGCTGCAAGACGCGCTTGCGCAGGCACACCGCGCACTGCAGGATCGCTTCTATGATCAGCAGGAGGTTCATTTTTTCCGGCATGTGCAGACCCAGCGCGCACCGACATACGCCGCGTACTTCACGACGCTCGGCAACGCGCTCAAAAGCGCCGATCTGCCGCAGGCGGAGACGGCTCTTGAACATATTTTTGACACACAGCGCCGCCAGCATGCGCCCGAAGCGCAGGTCAAGGAAACGGCGATGATGGTCATGCACACCTGCCGCAGTACGCTCGAAGCGTTCGGCGCGGATCTGGACGCAGTGGATCTGGACCGGGCGGAGTGGAAGCGTCAGCTTCAGCAGATGCAGTTCCATCAGGACTGCATCCGTCACCAGAAGCAGCTTGTGCGCGCGGTCTGTCAGTATCTCGCGCTGCTCTCTACGGAGGGCGGCAATCTTCTGGCGGACGTGCAGAACTACATGGACCTGCATTTCTGCGAGGCGCTGACGCTGAGCGAACTGGCGGCTGCCGTGCACGTCAGCCCCGGCTATCTCAGCCGCTTCTTCCGTCAGAAGACCGGGCGGACGGTCATGGAAACGATCGCCGGAAAGAAGATCGAGTATGCCCGCCAGCTTCTGGACGAGGGAAATCTGAAGGTATTCGAGGTCGCGCAGCGCGTCGGCTTCGAGGACACCACCTATTTCAGCCATGTTTTCAAAAAATACACAGGGATGTCCGCCAAGGAATATCTGACGCAGGCACAACGTCGCAAGCGCGTGGCGGCGGAAAAAACGACCTGACATACACCAGCGGGGAGCCGACCGGCTCCCCGCTTTTTCGCTATTTTACCAAATACACTCCGCGCTTTTTATGCAGTTTATGCAAATAGAACAAAAGTGGTCAAAAAATCACAAGTGGACGTGAAAAAATCCTATGTTATTAGGACTTTATTTCATTTAGTATGGGAAACAGGATACCAGCCATTTTGAAAAACAGATAAGTAAGGAGGATATGAAATGATAAAAGGAACCCGCTTTTTCAGCAGGCGCCTGCTGCCGCTTCTTTTGGCAGTCATCATGCTGTTGGGCATGCTGCCAACGCTGACACTGCCAGTGCAGGCAGAGGAGGCAGCAGCGTCGCGTAAACTGACAAACACGACAGATACAACCGTTACCTATCAAGGTGCGGTTGGAACCGGACGTGCGTCGTCGCTGGTCGTCGACGGCGACACGAGTCATAATGACAACAAATATTTTGTTGTTGGCAACGACCAGACGCAGACAAAGAATGAAACAAATCCGGCGAATCCAACCTATTGGATTCAGCTGGATCTCGGCAAGAAATACAGTCTTACCGCAATGAAGCTGTTTGTTTATCACGGCCGTGCACTGAAAAATCTGGTCGTGCTGGCATCTGACAGCAGCACATTTGACACCTACAGCATTGTCTGGAACGCTGACAAAGAGGACTTCTTTGGCCTTGGTGCTGGCGATAAGGAGCAGTTTCCGAACGCAACTGCAGCCGGGGATACCATCACATTGACTACACCGGCAGAAGCACGGTATGTGCGTATCCTGAACAACGGGCATACCGCTGGTGCAGGGCAGGGCGCGCACTACTTTGAGATCGAGGTCTACGGTACGGAAATCTCTGTGCCTGTGGAGCCTGCGCAGCTGTACAACGTTGCGTCAGGCTGCAGCGTAACTGTAAACAAGTGGGGCGGCGGCAGTGACCGCCCGAACAGTTGGCTGACCGATGGCGACAAGGATAACGCAAAGTATATCGAGGTCTGCAAGAACAAGGCACAGGACACAAACGACCCGTCCTATGCGCAGGTTGACCTTGGCAATGAATATCCCGTCAGTCAGGTCAACTTCTGGAACTACTGGAGCGATGGCAGAACACTCAAGGATCTGCACATCATCCTCAGTACGACTGCGGACTTCCGCGACGGAACCACAAAGGAAATCTATAGCGCAGATTGGGCAGCTGTGCAGACCGGGCTGGAAGTATCGGTGGACAGCCCATTCACAGCCCGCTATGTCCGCATCTGGAACAACGGCCATGACAAGGGAAATGGCGGACATTACATCGAGGTCGAGGTAATGTCCACCGAGGCGAAGAAGGATCCGCTTCCGGAGGAGTATAGGCTCCGCGACCGGCTGAAGATCCCGACCTACTCCTATACAGCGCAGAGCGGGCAAAAAGCAAAAGCAGAGTGGGACACCACGCATCCGGATGTCGTTGACTTTGCAAAAACGAGTAAAGATGGTGGCAAATGGGGAGGCTACCGCTACTGGATGGTGCTGACACCGAATCAGGACGGCTATTCACAGTACGAAAACCCATGCCTTGCCGCCTCCAACGATGGCGTCAACTGGGTCGTGCCGAATGGCATCGAAAACCCGCTGAGCGGTGTGAAGCATGAGCCAACTGGCACGCACAATTGTGACACCGATCTTGTATATAACCCAGATTCCGATGAGCTTTGGGTGTATTACGTCTGGGAGCAGGATTCACCGGCAGGAACGCCCTCCAATCTGCGTCTCATCCGCGTAAAGGAGGACGGCAACAGCTTTGCAATCACCAGCACGACAGACGGCAAGCCCTATGAGCGCCTGATCAACAGTCAGTATCGCTATGATATGCAGTCGCCTGCCGTTGTCCGGCGTGATGCGAATACATGGCTGATGTGGTCGAACAATTCCGACTCCGACAACAGCGGCAACGGCTGGCAAAGTCAGGTTGCGTTTGTCGAGCTGTACACGTCCACAGACGGTAAGAACTGGACGAACAAGCAGAGTCTTGCAGACACGCTTGTTCTGAAAGGTGCCGACGGCATAGCCTCTTACATTCCATGGCATCTGGACGTGCAGTGGGTCGAAAGCCAGAACAAATACTGGGGCCTGTTCTGTGCCTACCCGAAGGGCGGCAACACCAACCGGACGTATCTTCTGTTCGGTACCTCTGAGGACGGGAAAACGTGGACGACGTACCCGAAGCCGCTCATTTCGCCGCGCGACAACGAATGGGACAACAACTTCATCTACCGCTCAACCTTTATCTACGACGATGCCAGCGGAACGCTGCAGGTCTGGTACTCCGGCGGCAAATCGGGCGGCTGGCGCATTGCCTACACGGAGTTTGAAAATTTCCTGACGAATACGCTCCCGACCTTGGGCGCGCCGTATACGCCGGATACACCCACGCCGCCTCCCGCCGGCGAAGACGGATGGGTTTCGGTTCCGGCATCTGACGATACAAACATTCACTTTGACGGCGCATGGACCTATGAGGCACCCAACCGCTTTGCCGGTGCAGAGGGATCCACCGCGACGCTGTACTTCTATGGCTCTGGCATCCGCTACTATGCGCAGTATGAAACGAACTTCGGTGAGGTAGAGGTTCAGATCGACGATGGCACGCCTGAAACGTATGATCTGCATCGCAATGCGCCGGGCGCGATGGACAACAAAATTCTCGAGAGAGAGCTTGAGGCAGGCTATCACAGAATCACCATTAAGCGCAAGCACGGCGGTGGTCTTGACAGCGGCGTCATCGACCTGAACAAATTCGAGGTTCGTTATGACACGTCTGCAACCATCAGTAACCATCTCTACGGTGTTTCCCCCACCGAAAAAACGCTCTGGGTAGACGATACCCTGCAAATCTCGGCGCTTGTGCCCTTCAACGCGACAGACAAGACCGTTACCTACACCAGCAGCGACACAGGTAAGGCAACTGTGACCGCCACCGGCCTTGTGACTGCACTGACTGCCGGTGATGTCACGATCACGGTAAAAGCCGGTCAGTCAGAGAAGACTGTTGCGCTTACGATCCGTTCGCTGGAGGCGGGTGCGCTGCGTATGACGGTCGATAAGGACAATCCTCTGTTCCTGCACGGCCTTTACAAATATGATGGGAAAGGGTATCCTGCGAATGGTCTTGCAGGTCCTCTGCAGGGCGGCAAGAGCATTCAGGGTTTCTGGACCGCACTGACCGGAACGGACGAAACAGGCTGGAAGGGCCCGACCGTCCAAGCAGGCAATAAGACCATCCATCATGCGATCCTGATCCATGCCAGCGGAACGGTCGAGGGCAGTGCGGCGAACAAGAAGTGGTATCTTGACCGCATTGCCGAGACGAAGAATGACAACATTCCGTTCTTCCTGATGGTCTCCAACTCCCACACAGGAACGTTCCTGGATCTGGACTGGCTGGACGGCATCTATGAGCAGAATGAGAATATGATGGGAGTTGTCTTCTCGGAAAACCACAATGCCGGTATCAGCGAGAGAGACCGCCGCATCACCTATATGGATGCGCTTGTCAAGCAGGCCGCGAAATGGGGCGGCTATGTCATCAACTGCGACATGAACGACGCCCCGAAGGACTCCGGCGGTAGCGACCATGGCGGCACACTGGAATACTTCCTGAACAACGAAACGCTTTATCAGACGCTGAAAAAGTATTCCCAAAACTACATCCTGCTTGCCAAAACGACCAGTGCTTGGAGCAACGTTTCCTACAACTCGCATGAAAGCGTTGCCCTCGGCGCGTGGCTGGACGGCCTGTGCGGCAACTGGGGCAGCCTGATCGACTCCTGGATGTGGTTCATTGAGGGATACGGCCCGCAGTGGGGCGCGAATACCTTCAGCGTTCAGGGCGGCCCGGAGGAATGCCGCGGCCCGGTCAGTATGCCGGAATTGCTGTTTGCCATGCGTATGGTGCAGCAGGCGCGCACAGGCGCAACAGTATTTACCTTTGAGCATCCCGATCATGCCGAAGCCGTCGGCGACAATGAGGGAGCAAAGACTTACTTTACGCCGAACTACAAGTACAGCATCGCCAAGGCCATGGAGTACATGCGCGACTATGCCATCCCGACCCGTGAACAGGTGATGCAGAATACGAAGGTGTTCTACGCATCGAGCGACGGCACGCTCAATAAGCTTGGCTCAAATGCTGCCAACCGCCTGCTTGACCCGCTTTATGGCGACAGCGGTTCGTCCGGCCCCAACAAGGGCAAAAACAACAGAACGACCATGATGACCTATTCAACAGGCCGTTACGGTACGATCCCGTCTCTGCCCAAGATGGCGCAGGATCCGACCGGCAAGGATATTCTGCGCATGGCAGATGTTCAGGCACTCGGTGGGGCGGCTGGCATTCAGAACTATTTCAACGCCCGCTATCTGCAGCGCTATAACGGCACTGGCTATGCGCACTATGACGAGCTGACAAAGAGCTGGCTGACCTATAACAGCAACTGGTTCTTCGATACCCGTGAAAACAGTGCGCTGCACAGCAAGCAGAATGTGTCGTTCCAGCTTACGCAGAATAGCTTCGGCGCGAATATCGAATTTGAGCCCTACTCCATGCTTCTTGTGGACGAGGCGCAGGCGGGCACGCTCCAGTTCCGCTTCAATAACTACTGGGTCGACAAAAACCCGATCTGGGAAGGCTATGTGAAAGGAACGACTCCCACATGGGATTCCGACAGCAACCGCCTGATGTATAACTACCTCAAGGACAGCTACGCCCAGAACACCGCGCACGGCGAAAACACGTGGCGCAAAGCCACGATCACAATCTCCGGTCTTGGCGCGGAACCAACGCTGGCGCTGACAAGCAGCCTTGCAGGACAGTCCAAACAGATTCAGACGGCGTTCGACGCTGCTGCCGGTACATACACCATTACACTTGACGGCAACGGCTATCAGGAGTTCACGCTGACGAATCTTGTACCGGCGCAGGCTCCTGCCGAGAACTGGGTCTCCGTTCCTTCGCGCGTCAATGGCAACCAGCTTTCTCCGCATATCCAGTTTGAGGAAGGCTGGGTCGTCGACAAGCTCGATCAGGAGGATCCGTCTTCCTATACCAAGGGTGCACAGGCATCTCTGGTGTTCTATGGAACGGGTGTCCGCTATTTCGCCCAGAAGGATACGAACTTTGGCACTGCGATTGTCAGACTCTACCGGCATAATCCGAGCGGCGAGCCCGTTTTGGTCGAGACGAGTGAGGTGGATCTGAATGGTGCAGCGGCTCCGGCGGCAAAGGTCTATGAAAAGACAGGCTTGACGCCTGATGTCTATCTGATCAGCGTTGAGCCGAAGGAAGGCTGGAATAACGCCGATAAAAATGTCATTGATCTTCAGAAATTCGAGGTCAATCAAACGGCGATTGAAACCGTGCCTACACGGGTCTGGTCTGTTGAAGCCGATCCGGCAAGCATTACGGTGGGTGGAACTTCGACGCTAAAGACACGGCTGAACTTCAACGCCGCAGTCACGGCTGTCAGCTATGCAGCCTCTCCGGACGGAAAGGTCACCATTGATGGCAGCACCGTGACCGGCGCAGCCAGAGGAACCGTCACCATTACGGCCACCGCTACGGACAGCTCCAAAACGACAACGCTTACCGTAACTGGCGGTACGGCTGGAAACTGGGTATATGTGGACAGCCACAGCGGCCAGATCCAGTACACCGGAAACTGGGTCGATGAAACCAGCACAAATCATTACGAAGGCAGCGCGAAGGAGGCCAATGACGCTCCCGGCGCTACTGCAAGTCTGACCTTTACCGGTACCGGCTTCCGTTGGATTGGCCAGATGGACAGCAATTATGGTCGCGCATGGATCTATGTTGACGACGTGTTGGTCGCGATCGGGAATGCAAACAGCAGCACAAATCCGTATCAGTTCACGATTCTGGAGCTGCACGGACTGGAAAACAAACAGCACACGGTTCGTCTGGAGGCGGAGAGCAATGCCCCGGTCCAGGTCGATGCCTTTGCGTATTACACCGGTATGGATCTGGATGAAACCGTCTCCTCTGTCGCGCTGGAGCCCAGCGGTCCCATTCGCCTTGGAGACGGGGAATCGAAGCCTGTTCTTGCAATGGCAATGAACGCTGAACGTGTTGTAGTTTTCCGCGATGATTTTAGATTTACACTGGAAAACGACACAATTGCCGGTCTTTCCGGCGACGGCAAGACGCAGAAAACCGTCACCGGTAAAATGGCGGGACGCACCAGACTGCACGTTACGCTTCCTGAGCTGAACGACAAGTCTGCTACGGTGGAAATTGTCGTTACCTCTACAGAGCCGGCAACCACGCCGCGTATGCTGGTCGATGCGGAGCATCCGCTGCTGCTTGTGTCGCTGTATGCAAATACAAAGCATCCGGCATGGTGGGATAATTCCGGAATTCCCGGCGTTCCGATGCAGGGCCACAACACAATGGAAGGCGTATGGAGCTTGATCCCAGAGGATCTCAAGCCTTACACGGCAATCCAGCTTCATGCCGACGACTATCTCGGCCACGCATGGGGAGGCACTGGCAATAAGGAAAATCTCCAGAAGTTCTATGAGTACCATGTTGCGATCGCACAGGAAAAGGGGATCAACCTTTACCTGACGCTGATGACCGGCGGTGTTCCGATCAACACGTTCCGCAATCTGATCGATATGGACTGGCTGAACGATTTGATCGATAACAATTCCTGCATCAAGGGCGTTGTCTTTGCCGAAAACCATCATAATGGAGATACGGGTGCCGTCGCACAGCTGACAGCAGAATACCTTGAACTCTTCTCCTCCAAGGGCATCTATCTGGTTCTGACCGACATTGACGATGCAAACCACCGGATGGAAAAATGGTTTGAGAATGATACACTGTTTAAGACTGCGCAGAAGCATCATAAGTATCTTGTCATCAACTCTAAGAGCACCTCCAGTAGCGGCTACAATACGGTGCGCAGCTTCGCGCTTGGCACATGGCTGAGTGGCCTTGCAGACAACTGGGGCACGCTGACCGATGCGTGGGCGTGGTACGAAATCCGCTACCACAAGCTCTTCGAGCCGGTCATGAATACCACCTATGAAGACGTGCGCCGCGTTTATACCTTCCCTGAAACGCTGTTCGCCATGAATATGCTCCAATCCTACGTCAATGGCGGCACGGTATTCAACGCCGAGCACCCCTTCTACTGCACCGGTGTCTATGATGAGGCATCCTGGGTTCTCAAGGAGTCAATCATCCCAACAATGCGCTATATGATCGCAAATCCCGCGGCGACGCGCGAGCAGGTCAAGGATGAGATCAAAGCCGTCTATCATACGGACAGCTATCTCCCGACGAATTTTGCCGAAGGGCTGTATGGCACAGCGCAGGACAACAACCTCCTGCAGACGAACGGCCGGTACCGCACACTGCCTGTCCTGTCCAGCAAGCTGTCCGATGCAGAGGCTGCTGCGTTTGGCAGAGTGCTGCGGAGCGCAGATCTGGCCGATAAGACGAATATCCTGAATGAACTGTATCCGGAACTTTCCACAGGCGACGCCTTTGTGGAGACACTCCTGGGCGGCAGATCGGGACAGACCGGCAGACGGCTTCTCATCATGAATAGTCTCTTTAATGAAAACAAGAATCAGTCTGCTACGCTCACTCCCACAGACGCGACATTCGCAACCAGTATGGGCTTTACTCTGACGCCACATACCTATTTGATTGCGCATGAGACGGCTGACAGCATTAAGATCGATCTCAACAACTTCCGCACGGACAAGGACGAGCTTTGGGTTCCCGGCGAAAGCGAGAATCCGGACTGGACAAGCTTCGGGAACGACTGGAACGGCGATCATAAGGACTATGTACAGGACTATATGAAATACCATATTTCCAATCCCAAGCTTGATAAGGACCGCGATCTCCGGAGCACGGTGATCACGCTGCACACCGAAGAACGGCCGGCCGCAGTTGTCACCAGAAATGGCGGCAGCAGAAGCCTCGCTGACAATGCGTTCTACACGGAAACGTATGAAAACGGCATCTATACGCTGACCATCACGCACAACGGGCAGGTCAATGTGACGATCCGAAAGGGCGGCGCGGAGCCAACCCCAACAGTGACCGACTTCCGGCTCACGACAGATCCCTCGCCGCTGACCTCTGCGGGCGGCAAGGCAATGCTGACCCTTACCGGCACGAACCTGCCGGAGGGCACGAAGTTCCACTGGGGCACAGATTTGACTGCGCTGACCGCCGTTGATGCGACGGTCACGGCTGACTCCCGCAGTGCGGAAGTCAAGCTCCTGGAAAATACCGGAACGGGCGCTGTGACCTACTACTTCCGTTACAGTCTGGACGGAACGACGCTCGCGGGAGAGCTGACCGCAACAGTTCCCGGCACGGGCGGCGGCACACAGCCCACTGAGCCGTCGGTGACGGACTATGGCGTAGCGCCCACGGAGCTTCCCTCCAACGGCGGCATGATCACGGTCACGCTCGCCGGCACGAATCTGCAAAATGGCATTCAGATCAAGGTTGGCACGATCACTGCGAAGACGAGTGGCGATGCAGCGGAGCAAACGGCAACCCTGACTCTGCCTGCTAATTACAGCAGCAGCTCCGTCAACTATACGGTGCAGTACAGTCTGAACGGAACGGACTGGTTTGGCGGCAAAACCGTCCGTGTTTCCGGCCGCTATACGCCGCCAGTCGGTCCTGTCACGCCGTCTGTGCCGACCAAACCCGGCGTTCCGGAAAGAGATCCTTTCCCGTTCGCCGATGTCTCCAGAAGCAGCTGGTATTATGACAGTGTCCGCGCCGCATGGGAAAAGGATCTGATCGACGGTGTAACGAGAACGCTCTATAAGCCGGATGACACGCTCACCGTTGCACAGGCTATCAAGCTGTCCGCCGCACTGCACCAGATGCTGAACAACAACGGAAAGGTCACACTGCGCAATGGCTCTCCGTACTGGTACAGCAGTTATGTCAGCTACGCGGTAGATAACGGGATCATTGAAAAGATGTATCTGGATTATACGCCTGCGCAGATGAATGCCCCCGTCAAGCGCAATGAATTTGTCCACATTTTCTATGGCGCGATGAGCGACTACCGGCAGATCAATACCGTCGCGGATAACAAGATCCCGGACGTCATAACAACGGATACTTACGCATTGGAGATCTATACGTTCTATCGCGCGGGCATTCTGACCGGTTCTGACAAAAACGGCACCTTCTATCCGACAAACGACATCAAGCGGAGCGAGGTCGCGGCGATCCTCAGCCGCATGTACGACAAAACGACCCGTCAGACTGTTTCACTCCCGTAATGCACCCTTTCCTTTGGCGCATCCGGTTCACCCGGATGCGCCAAAGCTTCGTTTGCCGATGTGTTCAAACCTTTTACCAAGGTGACATCACCCTTATCTAACTATCATGACGGGCGATACCCCATTCAGTATATTGAATCGCACAGGTCCTGACGACGAACTAATGCAATTCATCGCCGAGCATGATTGCATTAAGGGTGTTGTTCTGTCCGAGAATCACAACAATAGTGATACAGTTAGCGTATGCTCTATCGATTGAATTTATCGGAAATGATAGTACACAGCGCACCTATACAGAGTCATATGTGGATGGGATTTATACTCTAACCATTACTCATAATGGACGGGTTAAGGTGACTTTAACGTAACTCTTGCATAGTTTTGATTCCTTTTCTGTATTGGTTCTCAGCTAGAGTTGGCCCTTCAAGCCGCGCCGTGGTGTCATGGCGCTGGTGACAGCAAACACGCGGACGTTCCCCTTGGCGGGGAGCGTCCGCGTTTGCTATTTGACCTCATTCATAATGTATAAGTTTGATGTGCAGCTTCCGTTTTCACGGTGGCGGCGCTGGCGCTCGATGTATCCGGCACGTTCCAGATCGTTCAACGCCCTTTGCACTGTGCGCGGCGAGAGATGCAGGTCGCGGGCTATGGTTTTCACGCCCGGCCAGCAGCTCCCGCCGCCTGCTCGGTCGCGGAGATACATATAGACTGTCCGCGCTCGATGCGGCAAGTCAGGATCAGCATAGATGGAGCCGAAGAAGCTCATTTGTCGCCGTAGCTGCTCATATAGTCATCCGCTTTCGGCGCTATTGGCGGGCGCGTCTGTGTCAGAGATTTTCTTTTAATATTCATCAGCAATTCCTCCTTTCCCGCGTAGTAAACCTCGCGCTGGGCGCGCTCCGGCGTCTGATATGGTTCTTCAAACTTGATGCCCCATTTGAAATATAATTGCAGCTTCGTGCGCATCGGGTGCGTGCCGGTTTTCATTACAACAAATTCTCCCTTCGGGAGACTTTTCAGCTCATCCGGCGATAAAAGCGCACGCTCTGCCATCTGCAGGCTCTGGCTGTTGCTGTCCTTTCCCTTACTGATGGAGCCGGTCAAAACGGTCCGGCTGCCGAGAGCTTTGGAGAGCGTTTCTGCCGTCTGGCTGTTCGGTGCAAAGCCGCCGAAGATCGTGTCCTGACAGTTATCGGCTATGATCTCCGCACCCTCTTTGCCGTAATTTTTTTCGAGCTGCGCAAGACTCTGGATGATCGGTACAAGCGTCAGCTTGCGGCTTCGGCCTGCGGAAAAGAGCGGCAGAACGTCAAAGGGCGGCATCGTGCCGAATTCGTCGCAGTAAAATACCACGCGCTTTTTCAGTTTTCCCTCGTTCGCGTCCGCAATAGAAAACAGCTCCCGCGACAGGTTTTGGATCATAAGCCCCGCCATGAAGTGTTTTGTCGGGTCTTCCTCCGGGATGATTAGAAAAATTGCACACTTCTCGGACGCGAAGTGTTCTGCGTCGATCGGGCTGTCATAGCAAAGCACCTGCTCCTGCTCAGAATCAATGAATGAATTCAGGCGGGAAAGCACCGTGGACATGACGGAGGCCATGCCCTGTTCGGAGGAACTGGTTGCTGCGGTCGCCATCCAGCCTGCCTTATGCGTATCCGGCAGGCTGTCTATCAGAACCTGAAATCCATTTTTCTTGCCCATGGGAGCCATCAACTCCTTCATCAGTTTGAACACGGACATGATGTGCCGCTTGTCATGTCCCGCACTGTCCGGCGGAATGAACTCCGACAGCGTCATGATCACGGTTGCCAGCACGCCCTCTGCTGCGTCATAGAAGTACGAATTCTGTCCACGATCCTGCTCGTCGCCGCCCGGATTGACGATGGTTTTGGCGAGGATCTTCGCATATTTTTCTGCATTCGCCCGTGCTGCAAGGTTGTCCGGATGCTCACGCGCCACGTCCATATAGCGGTTGACCAGCGTCATCAGATTGTTTCCATCCGAGCGGGTCGGGTTGCGCAGGTCGACCACTGATACGCGATAGCCATAGTACTTCTGCGCGATCCTTCCGCAGTTGCGCGCGAGGTCACCCTTCGTATCCAAAATCAGGAAACTCATACCACAGGCACAGGCAAATTCGATGTTGGGATACAGGAAGAACGCAGTCTTGCCGACACCGGATGCACCGATCATCAGGCAATGCACATCGTCGCGATCCACCAACGCCTCCAGTCGTTTGCCGCGCTGCACACTGCCGAGAACCAGTCCCTGCACGGTCGGGCGCTTCTTTCCGGCACGCCATGCTGCAACGTCAAAGGGAATCGTGACGTAGGCTTTTCGGATCTCCTGATCCGTTGCCCAACGCGCGGTTCCGTACTGGCCGTCGCCAACGGTTTTGGACTTGATGTTGTTTAAGGAGTAGTTGTTGGTAAGAAGCGAAAGCAGAAGAATGAACAATGCACCCACCACGCCGAGTATGATCAACGGAGTCATAGACTCAGGCATGGAGCTAATTCCTCCTTCTGGGCATGGAGAAGATCGTCGTTCCAGTCTTTCAGTTCCGGCACAAGCCGCTCTGTCATGACGCCGCGTTCACGTAATTGTTCTGCCATCCGCTCACTTGCAGCGTGACCAGCTTTATCATTGTCCAAACACAGATAGACGATCTGCGTATTCGGTTTCAGCATTTGCATCACCGGGAGTGGGGACGTGCCGCAGCAGGCAACATAGCTATGTTCCTGCCACTGCCGTGGGTTCATGGAGATATACGAAAGCATATCAATGGGCGCTTCAAACACATACAGACTTCCGTCCGTGCCGTTGTAATGAAAACTGTAACGCGGATCGCTGGACTCGACGTTCAGACGAAAGGCCTTGCCGAAGCTGTTCGTGCTGCGCAGATGCGCGTGGCGTGGGCAGTTTCCTTCGTCCGTGCCAATGAACACGGCGTTGTGATGCGCCGCGTCTTCGTAGAGCAGTTTCCTGCGGGCGAAATACGAAACCACGTCGGCATCCAGCCCGCGCGTTTTGAGCAGATACGCAAACACACGGTGCATATTCGCGTTCGGAACGGGCGGCGCAAAGGGCTTTTGATCGGCCTGTTCCTGTTTTTCCGCCTGCGGATAAACCGGCTCCATACTCTCGCCCAGCAGCATGGACATCGCTTCAACGTAGCTTTTGCCGTAATATTTTTGTATAAAGCTGACAGCGCGGCCGCCCTCATTTGACGCATGATCGAACCACTCGCAGCCGCGTACCGTGACGCTGTGGTCGCTAGCGAGCCGCTTTTCCCGTCCGGATTTGATGAGTTTTTCACCTTGACGGAGGAGAAATTCTTCGAGGTCGACGGACGCGGCGTGTTCTTTCTGTTCTGGAGTAAATTCTATGTATTGTGCCAAAATGCACCTCCTGTTACTGTAATGTTTGACCGTAATTTTGTTCATGGTCATCCTGCTTATGACCCATCGCCAGCCGTTTTTGCATGAGCTTTTTGCGGCGCTTGGAATCGATACGGATACCCATCGGATTGCTGGGCGGCGCAGCATTCTCGCGGAAGATTTGTCCAATCTGGTGAAACAGGCGGATGGTTGAATTCAGAAGATATTCGGACGGAAGTCCCACAGAATGAGAAGCTGTGGACGAAGTATTTTCGTTTGCAAGCGTCGGATTTGTAGAAGCGTCCGGAGAAGTTTCTTCCGAAGGAGCTTCTTCCTCTTGCGAAGGTTTCTGTTCTGATGCTGTCCGTGCCTGCTCCGTCTGCTGCCGCAGGCGTTCCGCTTCCTGAATGATCGCGTTCTTGATGGCTCGGAATTCTTTCTGCTGCGAGAGCGGATTGTGCTGCCGGGGCCGATTTTTATAGTAGCCCTCCAGTGTGTCGCGCAGACCATTCCAGACGGAATAATACGCTGCCACCT
>ENA-UOJV01000967-UOJV01000967.1-human-gut-metagenome-genome-assembly--contig:-C82-NODE-967-length-36401-cov-8.601222_pt1 | contig 36401 bp, 32 predicted proteins | sample MGYA00242356_ERZ723903 | MGnify/ENA metagenome assembly ERZ723903
GAGATGTTGGATAGTGAAGACTCATTTCTATTCAAAGTACTGATGTAAAATATAGAACTTAAGCATATTCTATGAGGAAAACATAAATTAGTTAGACAGAGCATAATATGATAAATACAATTATCGATTACCGCAAACCACCTATCATTTCCCGTTGCATTGCCTGCCAGCCTTTTATATAATAAATATGCGGGTTTGCATTTTTGTATCAATGGGGGTGGGTTTATGAAGATAGCAGCGGTACAGGCAGCTATTGCCTATGGTGATGTAGATACTAATTATCATATAGCGGAACAGGCCGTAGAAGCGGCGGCTGCAGCAGATGCCGATATTGTCGTGTTGTCAGAGTTGTGGAATACGTCGTTTTATCCACCAGATGTCTATGATCTGGCCGATGAAGAGGGAAAGAGAACAAAGGCTTTTCTTTCCGATGAGGCAAAACGGCATCATGTTCACATTGTTGGGGGTTCTGTTGCCAATAAAAAACAGGGAAATCTGTATAATTCGACGTTTGTTGTAGATAAGACAGGGCAGGTCGTTGGAGAATATGATAAAGTACATTTGTTTACGCCGGGAAAGGAAGATACCGTTTTTACGCCGGGAGATCATCTCAATATTTTTGAATTAGATGGTGTGAAAATGGCGTCGATTATCTGTTATGATGTGCGATTTGGTGAATGGGTGCGTATGGCAGCCCTGGCTGGCGCGCAGATTCTTTTCGTACCGGCGGCCTGGCCCAATCCGCGGCTGGGACACTGGCAGATCCTGAATCAGGCACGGGCCATTGAAAATCAGATGTTTGTCGTAGCTGTCAACAGTTGCGGCAAGGCCGGAGAGTATCAGTTCTGTGGCGGTTCCATGATTATCGATCCCTGGGGCAAGGTCCTTTCCCAGGCAAATGGACGGGAGCAGATTATCACCAGTGATGTCGATTTGTCTGTCATCGAAGGCATCCGTCAAAGCATTAATGTTTTCCGTGACCGCCGGCCGGAATTATATCATCTCTGATATGCCCCGATTATAGATAAGTGAGGAAGTGTTGGTATGGAAGGGGCTATACATGGCCTGCAGGGTATTTTTGAAGTTATTTTTATTATTTCTATCGGCTTTATTTTGTCCCGTAAGGGATGGTTTGATAGCAGTACAAGCGCTCTTTTGACGAAGATTGTCATGAAAGTGGCGCTGCCCTTTTATATGGTAGTCAACATGGTCCGGGATTTTACGCATGATTCATTGGTACAGATTGCGCCGGACCTGGTACTGCCTTTTACTTCTATTTTCCTGGCCTACTTTGTAGGCCGGCTTGCGGCGGCAGTCCTGCATATCCGCAAGGACCGGCAGGGGATATTCATTACCTGCTTTTTTATTGCCAATACGATTTTTATCGGCCTGCCTGTCAACCTGGCCTTGTTTGGTCCTAAAAGTGTACCATCGGTCATGCTTTATTATATGGCTAATACGACCATGTTCTGGACACTGGCGGTGTATCATATTGTCAATGATAGTACAGGTGGAAAGCATATGCCGCTCTTTTCTGTGCAGACAATTAAAAAGGTTTTTTCACCGCCGCTGGAGGGCTTTCTCATCGGCCTCGTTCTGGTTATGCTCGACGTGAAGCTGCCTGATTTTCTGGTCATGAGTTTCCAATATGTCGGAAACATGGCAACTCCGTTGTCCCTGATTGTCATTGGCATTGAAATGAGCCTCATTTCCTGGAAAGACATTCATTGGGACCGGGATATTATCGGCGCTTTATGTGGCCGGTTCCTCGTCTGTCCCTGCTGTGTGCTGGTGCTGCTGCCATTTATCCCTATCACGGATATGTCGGCCAAGGTATTTACCATGCAGGCCAGTATGCCGGCTATGACGCAAATGACCGTCGTGGCGAAATCCGTCGGTGCTGATGTGCAATATGCCACCGAAATCAGTTTCCTGTCTATTGCTCTTGGATTGGTGGTCATTCCCCTGTATATGGCTATTGTCGGTTGAGATAAAGAATTATATAATAGTAAAAGGACGGCTGTCCCAGTGCAGATGCCGTCCTTTTTAGTTGAAACGATGAAATAAAAGGAGTAAGCCATGTCTCTCTATGATGAATTTTCTAAGAAGGTGCAGCAGTATGCTCCTGCTGCCTTTGAATTGAATTATGCGATTGCCAATGATCCCGAGTTATCCGGGGAAGAATATCATGCCTGTGCCCGTCACATAGCGGCCTGCCGGGATGCCGGCATGGATGTGACGGAACAGTTCAGCGGACAGGCCACAGCCTATAAGGCGGTTGCCTGCCATGCGGAATCGCCGGTTTTGCGGGTAGCCGTCCTGGCTGAATACGATGCTCTTCCCGATATCGGTCATGGCTGCGGTCATTCGGCTGGCGGTGCTATCAGTTTTCTAGCCGGAGCTGCGTTTCATGCCATGACGGATCTGCCCGTCTCTGTCGATGTCATCGGCACGCCGGATGAAGAACTGCGGGGTGGCAAAATTCCCATGTGCCAGCAGGGGATTTTCAAGGACTACGATCTTGCCATAATGGTCCATATGTCGTCGTGTCAGACGACGCCCAATTCCCGCTTTCTGGCCCTCGATGATTATCGCATCCGGTTTCACGGACAGACGGCCCATGCGGCAGCCCATCCGTGGAAAGGCCGGAATGCACTGAACGGGGCCATGCTGGCCCTCCATGCTATCGATATGATGCGCCAGCATGTAAAGCCCGATACGCGGATTGGCACGTATATCGTCCATGGTGGCACGGCTTCTAATGTCATTCCCGATTACGCCGAGGTAGAATGCTGTGTCCGCCATTCCACCCGGACCTATCTCAACGAAGTGGTCCAGCGCCTGATGCATTGCTTTGAAGGGGCGGCTATTGCTACGGAAACGACCTTTGATGTATCCCAGCTGGGGTATAAATATGATGACCTTGTGTGGAATGAAACGGCAACTGACGTCGTTCGTGGCGTGCTCCGGGATATGAAGATTCCCTTTGTAGAACCGGACTGCGGCGGCAGCTCGGATATTGCCAATGTCAGCCATCAATGCCCGGTGCTCCACGTCCATCTGGCTATGGGGGACACGTTCTATCCGGACCATTCCAAGGAAATTGCCGATATGGTCAAAGACAAGGCTATTGAACCGGTCATCGTCCGCGGCGCAGAAATTATCGGTGCAACCGTATTGCGTCTGGCCGGAAATGAAGCTTTGCGCAAAGCGATGAAAGAAGAATTTGATGCGGCAGAAAAATAACCACCCGGATTTCCAGACCATGGAAATGGCAGAGTCTCTCTGATGTAAAACGGGGCTATCCTACAAAGACACAGTGCTTTGTGGGATAGCCCCGTTTTTGTATGGAAAATATGTCGTTTTCACGAATTATACGATGTCACTTCTTTCCTTTATTAGTCAGATATTGGTCAGAGGAACGGTCATGGATATAATTCAGAAAGGCTTCAGCAATGGCGGAAAGGCTGCGGGATTTGCTGATGGCAAACAGGCGGCGCGTTTCCAGCCCCGGCCCCAGAAGAGGAATACAGCAGATATCCTGGCTGAGCTGATCCGGGCGTACCGGCCCGACGAAAATGGCAGCGACGGTCCCGCTGGAGGCCCAGCGCAGCGGCATATAACGGGACGAACAGACGGCCCGGATATGTGGCGTAAATCCTGCATTCTGACAGATTTCCAGAATTTTCTGCCAAAAGCCGCGGGAAATGGCCAGAGGCACATCTTCCAGAGCCGTGAGAGGCACTGCATCCAGATGAGAAGACAGCCATGGACTTTTTTTGTGAAAGGCCACCATCAGCCGTTCGTCAATGGTATGGCGGACGGAAAATGACGGTGGCAACTGTCCGGCACTGCGGATGACAGCTACCTCTATCGTCCCTTTTTCCAGAAGCTCCAGCAGCTGTCCGGAATTTTCTTCGTATATATCAAAGTCGATTTCCGGATAGGTATTGCTGAAATCAAGGATCATATTGGCACTGTTGGTATCGGGCCAGGTGGGTGTGATACCCAGGTGAAGCGTTCCCTTTGTCCCGAGGATACTGGCGTTGATTTCTTTCTGCGCCGCATCTTCCGGCTGACACATGCGGCGGGCTTTTTCATAGAGAATTTTCCCGGCATTGTTGGGGGTAATGTGGCGGGGACCTCGTTCGACAAGCTGGGTGCCATACGCGGCTTCCAGTGCTTTCAGCTGGTTGCTCAGGGCGGGCTGGGCGATGTGTAATTCCCGGGAAGCCGCAGAAATCGTGCCGGCATCAATAATGGTGACGTAATTGCGGTATACTTCCAGATTCATGATGATTCCTCCTGTGTGTGAGAGAAAGACTTTACTTTTTTTGTCTTTCTGCACGGGAATAAGAGAACCGTGTCCTATACAGTCTGCATATGCTTTTTAGGCGGATAAGGATGCCGGTTTCCTTCACCAATACCATCATGCCGGCATTTAGATGAAATCATAGGAGTAAGAAGCAAGAAGTGACAAGTAAAAACTATATGATTTCATTATGGGTTCCATGTCCGACCTGTATTTTTAGTATACATTTTTGTGATGTATACTGCAACTGTAAGAAGAAAGAAGAGGTACTACGCAGAATGCTGGGAGGAATTGCATATGGGCGTAACAAAGAAATTTCAAATCATACTGGACAGCCGGTTATGCAAAGGCTGTGGCATTTGTGCCGCTTTCTGTCCGAAAGGTGTTTTTACCCGGGATGACGATGGAAAACCCGTGATATCTGACGATATGGTATGTATTGGGTGTAAGATGTGTGAATTACGGTGTCCTGATTTTGCAATCCGTGTGACAGGAGGAATTTGACATGGCTGGAACCTATGAAATTATGACAGGCAATGAAGCTTGTACCAGGGCTGCTATCGCGGCAGGGATGAGGTTTTTTGCCGGTTATCCCATCACGCCGGCTACGGAAATTGCCGAAATGGCATCGGAACTGCTGCCGAAAGCCGGCGGCACATATATGCAGATGGAAGATGAACTGGCTTCTATTGCCGCCGTAATCGGTGCCTCGGCAGCCGGTGTCAAGGCCATGACGGCAACGAGCGGGCCCGGAGTTTCGCTCATGCAGGAAAATCTGGGATATGCTATTATGGCGGAAATTCCTCTGGTCCTCGTCGATTGCATGCGTCAGGGTCCATGCCAGGGTGTGGCTACCGTACCGGCCCAGGGCGATATTATGCAGGCCCGCTGGGGTACGAACGGGGATCATCCCATCATTGCGATTGCCCCGGCTTCCGTTGGTGAATTATATGAAGAAACGATACGGGCCTTTAATCTGGCAGAAACGTACCGGAATCCTGTCTATATCCTCAGCGACGCCATGCTGGCCCATATGAGTGAACGGGTCCGCATTCCGGATCCGGGTGAATATGACGTAGTCAGCCGTAAACGGCCCACCTGTCCGCCGTCAGAATTTCAGGCCTATGCCGACGATGGTACGGGCATCCCGCCTATGGCTTCATTCGGTGATGGATACCGCTGGTTCGTGACCGGCATGGTCCATGATGATACGGGTTTTCCAGTTACAAACAATGCCGACCGGGTTTCCTATCTGGTAAAACGGCTCCATGCGAAAATTGAACATAACCGCGCGGATATCGAAAAATACGAAGAGTATAAAACTGATGATGCCGATATCCTCATCGTTTCGATGGGTGTCGTCGCCCGTTCAGCCAAAGCGGCAATCGATGATATCCGCAAGGAAGGTGTCAAGGCAGGACTGTTCCGGCCCATCACGGTATGGCCATTCCCGGAAAGCCGTCTGGAGACGCTGTGCCGCGGCGTAAAGGAAATCGTTACCTGTGAAATGAATGAAGGCCAGTTATATCATATGGTCCGTGAAGTCAGTGGTAATACACCGGTTCGCATGATTAACCAGAATAACGGCGTCATATTGTCGGCCGATACGATTCTTGCAGGACTGAGGGAGGGGAAATAACATGGCGGGTGTACATGTATATGATAGATTTTTGCGGCAGGACAAGCTGCCCCATATCTGGTGTTCCGGCTGTGGAAATGGCATTGTGACCAATGCCCTCATCCGGGCCATTGAAAAAACGGGCATTGATCAGAATCAGATTGTCGTAGTAGCCGGCGTCGGCTGTTCGAGCCGGGCAAACGGATATCTCGATTTCTGTGGTCTCCATACGAATCACGGACGTCCCCTGGCATACGCTACGGGGGTCAAGATGGCCAATCCCAAACTTCATGTCATCGTCGTTACCGGCGATGGTGATAGTGCTTCCATTGGCGGGAATCATTTCATCCATGCCTGCCGCCGCAATCTAGATATTACGACGGTCATCTACAACAATGACAATTATGGCATGACCGGCGGCCAGTATTCGCCGACGACGCCGACAGGGGCAAAATCCAAGACGACTGTATACGGTAATATAGATACTCCGTTTGACTTGTGTAAACTGGCCAGCGCGGCAGGTGCCACGTTTGTAGCCCGTTCGACGGTCTACCACGTGACACAGCTGGCTGAGCTGATTGCAAAGGGGATAGAACACAAAGGGTTTTCTGTGATTGAAGCCATGAGCTGCTGCCCGACGTTATATGGCCGTCTCAATAAACTGGGGGACGGACCGGCTATGCTGCAGCGTTTCAAAGACCAGGCTATTCCAGTTCAGAAAGCCCGGCAGCTGAGTGAAGAGGAATTGCAGAATAAAATCGTCACGGGTGTCTTCACGGACCGCAAAGACCGCCCGGAATATTCTGACCAGTATCAGCATGTCATTGCCAGAGCCGAAGGGAGAGAATAAGCATGGGAAAACAACATTATGAAATGCGTTTCGCCGGAAGCGGCGGCCAGGGCATGATGCTCATGGGCGATATCATGGCTCAGGCTGCGGGCGGACTGGACACGAAGGAAATCGTCCTTACCCGTTCCTATGGCCCGGAAGCACGGGGAGGAGCCTGCCGGTCTGAACTCATTATTGACGATGAACCGATTAATTATCCCAGTGTGCGCCATCCCGATTTTGTTCTGGCCATGTCCCAGCAGGCTGCGGATACATACTGGAAAGACATGAAACCGGAAGGCATTTTTCTTATTGACCCCAAATTTGTCCATACTGTACCGGAAAACGTAAAACATGTATACGCCATTCCTCTCACCCAGATTGCAGAGGACGTGACCGGAAAAACACTGGCAGCCAACGTTGTGGCCATCGGGGCCATTGCAGCCCTCACCGGTGTAGAAGACCTGGACGTTGTCAAACGGGCTGTCCGGGAACACTTCAAACCTAAATTGCGGCCATCCAATGATAAAGCTTTTGAAGCCGGCGTGGCAGCCGCTAAAACGCTGATGAAATAAAATCCCCTCTTTCCGGATATAGGCGTATCGGCATGTACCAGAATGCTATGAATCGTGCTATACTAATATATGAGATACATACGGATTATGTTTTTAATTTATGCATGATGAGAAATTTGATGCAGGAAATGAGGGATTTTGATGATTGATATTTCAGATCGCATACGAAATAAAGCATACATCTCCAGAGTTACAACAGCCGAAGAAGCGGCGGAGCTGATTCATCCCGATGATATTGTGGCTGTATCGGGGTTTACACCGGCCGGGTATCCCAAAGCCGTACCGCTGGCTCTGGCGAAGCGGATAGAACGGGAACATTTTCAGATTACGCTGTATGCTGGGGCATCCATCGGTGATGAAATTGATGGGGCCCTGGCACGGGTACATGGCATTTCCCGCCGGTTTTCCTATCATACGAATAAAGATCTGCGCCGCGAAATCAATGATGGCAGTGTGGCTTATGCCGATTATCACGTCAGCGTATTTGCCCAGATGCTAAGGGAAGGGTTCATGAAGCACCCCGATATCGTCGTGGTGGAAGCGGCAGCTATCACAGAAGAAGGAAATCTCATCCCTACTACGTCTGTAGGAACGACGCCGGCTATGATTGACGTGTGTCAGAAAGTCGTCGTAGAAATCAACGTGACCCAGCCACTCAGTCTGGAAGGGATGCACGACGTATACGATATTCCCAATCCGCCATTCCGTGTACCCATTCCCATCGTCCATACAGGGGACCGTATTGGGAAGCCGTATATCACCTGCGGCTGGGATAAAATCGTTGCTATTGTCCCCTGTGATATTCCCGATGCTCCCCGGTCGTTTAAACCTGTTGATGATGCGGGCCGGAAAATGGGAAATCTCATCGTGCAGTTTTTTAAGGATGAAGTAGCTAAAGGCCGGCTGCCGGAGCATCTCCTGCCACTCCAGTCAGGTGTCGGATCCGTAGCCAATGCGGTCATTCAGGGGCTGGCCAAAAGTGATTTCGAACATTTGTCTATCTTTACGGAAGTGCTCCAGGACGGCATGTTTACCCTCATCGATGCCGGGAAAGTCGATGCCGTATCGACGGCTTCTATTTCAGCATCACCGGAAGGGCTGAAGCATTTCTATGAACACATCGATGAGTACCGGAAAAAAATCGTCATACGACCCCAGGAAATTTCTAATAATCCCGAAGTGATCCGCCGCATCGGAGCTATTGCCATGAATACGGCCATTGAGTTTGATATCTATGGTCAGGTCAATTCGACACATATCTGTGGCAGTCGTCTCATGAATGGAATTGGCGGTTCCGGGGACTTTGCCCGGGCGGGATATCTGACGATTTTCTTTACCAGTTCGACGGCAAAAAACGGCGCCATCAGTTCCGTAGTTCCCATGTGCTCCCACGTAGATCACACGGAGCACGATGTGGATGTCCTCTGTACGGAACAGGGCATTGCAGACCTGCGCGGTCTTTCTCCTGTCGAACGGGCACGGACTATCATAGCCAACTGTGCCCACCCGGATTACAGAGACCAGCTCACAGATTATCTGGACCGGGCTATTGCCGCAACAGGCAGCCAGCATGAACCACAGCTCCTGACAGAGGCCCTGTCATGGCAGCAGCGCTACCTGGAAACAGGGAGTATGAAATAACTTTGTATGAGAATTTGTCATACTGGCTGTCAGATTGTCTCTCGTATCTGACAGCCAGTATACCGGTATAATTTACGTGGATTGCAGGAATGTTTGCCAGCCTGCATATATGCTACTATTATGCATTTTTATAGGCTGGGGTATTTTTTTACACAAAAGTAGCTTAAAAATGAATAAATAACAAAAATAATAAAATATTTATTAGGAGGGATGCAGTATGTCCACGTTAATGGCGGCTTCAAACCGGGAAGGGAAAAAACTGAATGATGTTATTTTTCAGGCGGGAGCAGCTGTACGTCAGGCCATTGCTCAACATGGCAGTGATGCTGTTGTTAATGGTACACTGGGGTCATTTGCTCTCGATGATGGAAATGTGGCCTGTTTGCCTGTTGTAGAAAAACTATTCCATGCGTTACCAATGAAAGAATTTGTTTGTTATGCACCGCCTGTAGGGCTGCCGGGATATAAGAATGCTGTTATTCATGCTATTTTTGCAGAGCAGCAGCCGGACGCTTTTGTCGATGCTGTGGCATCGGCGGGAGGGACGGGAGCCGTACACATGGCTATTGCCAATTATTCTGAACCGGGGGATGCTATACTGACATCTGATTGGCGCTGGGATGCATATGGAGCGTTGTGTAGTGAAATTGGTCGTCACTTGCAAACATTTTCTCTTTTCGATGGACAGCGTCATTTCAACGTGCCACACTTTCAGGCGATGGTAAATGCTGTATGCCGCACGCAGGATTCTCTCCTCATCATACTTAATACGCCGGCACATAATCCGACCGGATTTAGTCTTTCCCCGGATGAGTGGGAAGCCGTTATAGACGCTACTGTGGCACAGGCTCGTAAAGGCAAGAAAATGACGATACTAGTCGATATTGCCTACATTGACTATGCAGGTGAAAAAAATGACGTTCGTTCTTTTATGAAAAAATTTACTGGTTTACCTGATAATGTACTCATTTTATTTGCTTTTAGTATGTCAAAAGGATACACGTTATACGGTCAGCGTGCCGGTGCACTGGCAGCTCTTTCCTGTAGTAAGGGCGTTATTGAAGAATTTCATCATGTTGTAACATATTCTGCCCGGGCAGCCTGGTCCAATGTCAATCGCGGGGCTATGACGATTCTGACTATGATTCAGAATGATAAAGCATTGCAACAGGAATTGGAGCGGGAACAGCGAACAGTATTTGAAACAATTCGTAAACGGTCGGGCATTTTCATGAAAGAAGCCAGTGAGTGCCATCTTCCGGCTCTTCCGTATCAATCGGGATTTTTTATTTCCATTCCTGCCCACGATTCGGAGGCTGTTTGTAATCGTCTTCATGAAGATCTTATTTTTGCCGGTCCTTTAGCTATGGGCGTCAGATTTGCTGTATGCTCCGTTTCGGCTGATAAGATGAAAGGTGTAGCTGCAAAAATAAAAAAGGCTTTTGCAGCTGTTGGAGAATAAGATACCCGGGGAGGAACAACTATGATTACATTCAGTGTCAATGAAATTAGTACATTGCTGCTGGTTATTTTTACGATTGGAATTTTTGGGTATCTCATAGGCCATGTATCCGTACACGGTGTCAATTTGGGGACTGTAGGTGTGTTTGTGGTTGCTCTTATTGCCGGTCACTTCGGCATTTCTGTTCCAAGTGGCATTACTAATGTAGGTCTGATTATTTTTATTACCGGCGTAGGACTTAGTGCCGGACCCGGCTTTATTGCAAGTCTCAAGAAAAATGGAATAAAATATTCTATTCTTTGCATCATGACTATTGCTGTTGGTGGAATCGTCTGTGCCATTATTGTCGCTGTATTCGGGCTACGCCCGGAATTAACCGTTGGCATGATGAGTGGCGCATTTACAACAACTCCTGGAATGTCTGCTGCCAGAGATGTCGTATCTGCCAGTGCAGATGCTGTAACGTATGTGGTTACCGGTTATGGTATTATATATCCGCTAGCAGCCCTTTTTAAGGTATTGTTTATGCAGGTTTATCCTAAAGCAGTTCATGCAGATATGGAATATGAACGCAGCCTGATTCAGATAAAAAAGCCAGGTTTGATGCAGAATTCGGCTCAATCGCTGCGTCACTATCTGACAGTAGACCCACAAGGGATATTTTGTCTGGCACTGGCTTCGGTTCTTGGCGTGTTTTTTGGTTCCTTTGCCGTACCGTTGCCACATGGGGCACAATTTGCTCTTGGTATTACAGGCGGACCACTTATCGTATCCCTTCTTATGGGACATTGGGGGCACATAGGTCCCATCAATTTACAGGTGAGTAAGACCATATTGGATCCTGTAAAGGAAATTGGCCTGTTTTTGTTCTATGTAGGAGTCGGTACCCAGGGTGGTCACAGCATGGTACGTATTATTATGGAGAACGGGCTGATACTGGTATTCATTGGCATGTTGCTCGTCATTATCCCTATGTTTTTTGGAGCATTAGTCGGTACGCGTATTTTACGACTGCCCTTGCTTAATTGTCTGGCATGTAATGCGGCCAGCATGACCTTTACGCCAGCCATGGCGGCACTGGCAGAAAAATCTCAATGTGATGATGTAGCCTCCGCATATGCATCGACGTATCCGTTAGCTTTACTGACATTAGTCCTTACGTGTCAGATATTGGTAACGATACTATAAATTCCCCCGCGGGTCCATCCCGTATTCTCTACAAGAAACTGTTGTATGAAGTAAATTGCTTTATACAACAGTTTCTTCTTTTAAAGCAGAGATTTATCGTAATACAAGAAAAAACATGATGTGACAGGCCTGTGTCTTGCAATCTGCAATTAAACTAGATGATTTTGCCGATATCGTGTACAATATAGGTAAAGACTTTGTATATCATGATCGGCACGGCCGAAGAATGGGGAGATACGATAAATGGAAAATTATGCTGGATATTCCGATGAATATATCAAATATCTGGAACTCCTGGCTAAAGAATACCCGACCCAGGAAGCGACGTTTACAGAAATCATCAATTTGCAGGCTATCGTGAATCTGCCAAAGGGAACGGAACATTTCATGAGCGACCTCCATGGTGAATATGAAGCGTTTTATCATATATTGAATAATTGCTCCGGTGTTATCCGGGAAAAAGTGGAAATGCTCTTTTCCAATTCCATGAGTCAGGAAGAACGGGATGACCTGCTGACACTCATTTATTATCCAAAAGAAAAACTGGATCTTATGAACCGCAAAAAGCTGGTAACGGACAAATGGGCCCGTAAGACGCTCCATCATCTGATTCGTCTGGCGAAATTGCTTTCGTCCAAGTATACCCGTTCCAAGGTACGTAAGGCGATGCCACCGGTTTTCCGGTTCGTTATCGATGAATTGCTTCATGCCCAGCCGGATGAAGATAAAAACCGTCATGTCTATCATTCCAAAATCCTCGACACGATTCTGGAAACGGGGAGTACCCGTTCTTTTATTTATGCGCTGACGGCTTTGATTAAACGGCTGGCTGTGGATCATCTGCATATTATCGGCGATATTTATGACCGGGGTCCCCATGCAGATAAAATCATGGATAATCTCATGCATCATCATTCCATGGATATCCAGTGGGGTAATCATGACATTCTCTGGATGGGAGCTGCCGCCGGCAGTGCTGCCTGTATTGCCAATGTCCTGCGCAATAATATCCGCTATCATAATTTGGAGATTCTGGAAAGCGGGTATGGCATCAGTCTGCGTCCGCTGGCCCTGTTTGCCTTGAAAATGTATACCAAAGATGACGGCATCGAACCGATGGTCAAGGCAATCAATGTCATTTTATCCAAGCTGGAAGGGCAGGTTATATTCCGTCATCCGGAATATAATATGGATGACCGCCTGTTGTTCCATAAAATCAATCTGGAAACAGGGACCATTACGCTGGATTCCGGAACCTATGAACTGACTACGACGGATTTTCCTACGTTCAATCCTCAGGATCCCTATACCCTGTCTCCGGAGGAACATCGCATTATGGCTGATCTGCAGACTGAATTTTTGCAGAGCGAACGGCTCCAGCGGCATATTCAGTTCCTGTACAGCCATGGCTCTATGTACCGTTGCTACAATAACAATTTATTGTTCCATGGCAGCCTGCCCCTCAACGATGATGGGAGCTTTAAAGAAATTTATTTTGACGGTCATGGTTATAAAGGCCGGACTTTTATGGATCGGGCCGATTATATGGCGCGCCGGGCGTATACCAAACGGGATACGGACAGCCTGGATTACATGTGGTATATGTGGGGCGGCCCCGATTCCCCCGTATCCGGCCGGATTGTAAAGACCTTTGAACGTAGCTATATTGCCGATAAAGAGACGTGGAAAGAACCGGAAAATGCTTATTTCCGGTTGAACAGGGATAAGGATGAATGCGTCAAGATTCTTCATGAATTTGGTATCGATTCCCCGCAAGGTCATATTATCAATGGACATACGCCGGTAAAAGTCAAAAAAGGAGAAAGTCCTATCCGGGCAGAAGGTAAGGAACTCTGCATTGACGGGGGATTTTGCAAAGCCTATCAGAATTCGACAGGCATTGCCGGTTATACATTGATTTTCAATTCTCACGGTATCCGTATCAAGGCGCATTATCCGTTTACGGATGTAGAGGAAGTTCTGCGGACCAATGCCGATATGGGTTCAGAATCGACGCAGGTCGAACTGGAACCCAAACGGGTCATGATTGGTGACACGGACAATGGCAAAAAGCTATTGCAGATGATTGATGATCTGAAAGCTCTGCTCCAGGCATACCGGCAGGGGATTATTATCGAACGGCGCGATGACTGACGAAACGCAGGTAGATTTTTGTATAGTAAAACGGGATTGCATGAGGGTCGGAGCCTGCATGCAATCCCGTTCTTTTGTGTTGCGTTTTCCTTTGCCGGGTATCGATAGGATACTATGTCTTTGCCAGCTGCATCATGACGGTATAAAAAAGAGGCTGTCTGAAAAGACAGCCTCCTAAGTGATTCGCGTGGGTTATGAAGTTGTAAATTTAGAATACACCCTGCTGGAGCATAGCATCGGCTACGCGTTCGAAGCCTGCAATGTTAGCACCGGCTACGAGGTTGTATCCTAAGCCATTACGTTCTGCTGCGTCTACGGAGTTCTGATAAATCGTGTTCATGATTTCATGGAGACGAGCATCGACTTCTTCAGCTGTCCAGACGAGACGTTCGCTGTTCTGGCTCATTTCCAGAGCGGATGTAGCAACGCCACCGGCGTTTACGGCTTTGGACGGAGCAACGATCATGTTCGGCTGTTCCATTAAATATTTCAGTGCGTCGTTGGTAGTAGGCATGTTGGCAACTTCGATGTAATACCGGATACCATTAGCGACGATCTGTTTTGCTTCTTTCATATGTACGTCGTTCTGCATAGCCGACGGCATAATGATATCAACTTTGACACCCCAAGGTTTTTCACCCGGATGGAATTCTACGCCGAATTTATCAGCATAGTCCTGAACACGGTTGCGGCCGGAAGCACGCATTTCGAGGAGGTAATTTATCTTTTCTTCTGTTACGACGCCATCGGGATCATAGATGTAGCCATCCGGACCAGAGAGAGTAACGACTTTGGCACCGAGCTGGGCAGCTTTCTTGCAGATACCCCAGCAAACGTTACCGAAACCAGCGGCGGCAATCGTTTTGCCCTTAATGTCTTCGCCATCGTGTTTGAGGACATTTTCCAGATAGTATACGGCACCATAACCTGTTGCTTCCGGACGGATACGGGAACCGCCATAGCTGAAGCCTTTGCCGGTCAGTACGCCATTTTCGAAGCAGCCTTTCAGACGGCGGTATTCACCAAAGAGGTAACCGATTTCACGGCCGCCAACGCCCATATCACCAGCCGGAACGTCGATATCCGGACCGATGTACCGATACAGGGCCTGCATATAGCTCTGGCAGAAACGCATGATTTCAGCATCGGATTTGCCATCAGGATCAAAGTCTGCGCCGCCTTTAGCGCCGCCAATAGGAAGACCCGTCAGAGAGTTCTTGAAAATCTGTTCGAAACCGAGGAACTTAATGATACCGGGATATACGTTTTTCTGGAAACGGAGACCGCCTTTGTATGGCCCGATTGCGCCGTTGAACTGGCAACGGTAACCGGTGTTCGTATGGATTTTGCCGTTGTCATCTTCCCAGACAACGCGGAATGTAAACATCCGTTCCGGTTCAACCATACGATTCAGGAGATCGTATTTTTCGTATTCCGGATGACGTTCTACAACAGGATCCAGAGACGACAATACTTCTTCTACGGTCTGGACAAATTCCGGTTCATTGGCATGTTTCGTTTTGACGTTTTCGATTACAGATGCAAGATACTTGTTCATAAAGCTTCACCTCATTTGAAAAATTAGTTTACCCCGAACTTCTCTCTACGGCCTTATCATAACACTTTTTTTTTCGTTTGCAAATACCATAATGTGAAAATAAATTATAACATTTTCAATAAAATACTAAAAATATAAATGAGACGTGACAATAAATAAATTATATTAATTTGATTACGTTAAAGTTTAAATAAACTTCTGTATCATGCTTTAATATTATTTGATAAATGATAATTTGTAATATAGTATAAATAAACTATATATGTTTGCTATATGAGGACAAAATGTATTATAAACCATACGTATTATACGTAACAAAAGGTACGTCTGCATATAATGTATATATAGTGTATACTGACTAAAACAGGTAAAAAGACAGCCTTTTCCCTGTTTAATGGTATTTGTTCGCAGCCAGAAGGCGGGAAAGACTGTTTGACGGGTTCAACAAACGGCCGGTCTATGTTATAGTAAGGTAGAAAGTAAGGGGGGATACCGATGGACCGTTGTACTATTCATAAAAGCACGCATTTCTTTTCTATGAATGACCGGATAATGGAGCCCGTGCCAGTATTGCATCGTGACTATGCCGAAGCGGTGGAGCAGTATTTCTATAGGCTGTTCCCCAACCGGACCCGGGCGGCCCTGGCAGATACCGGATCACTGCCCTTGCCGGTAGATATAGAGGTTTTGTATCCTACAGCAGAAGAACCGTTCTATTTTATTCATACCCTGGGAATGAGTGCGGCGCCCATGACATATCCCGAAGGGACTGAAAATGGCGAAGTACGGGAATCCTATAGTGAGCTTTGCCTGATGCTGCCGTCAGACTGGTCGTTTGCCGATAGCCATCATCTTTCCATCGAAGAACCGTCGGCCTGGCCGCTGCGTATGCTCCGCGATTTGGCTAAATTTCCCCATGCCCATCATCTGTGGATGTCGTACGGATTCATGCTCCCCAATTCGGAACAGGGCGAACCGTTTATACCGGGAAGCGACCTTTGCGGGGTTCTTATGGTGCAGTTTGACGGTGAACTGGGAGAACTGACTCTGGACGATGGGATAACCATACAACTGCTGATGCCCGTTCTGGTGTATGCCGATGAGATGGAAGCTTATGATAAACTGGGACCGGATACGCTGATTGAGAGGATTCTGGATTGTACCCATGAGTCGTTTATTTTGGATTTGCATCGCAGCCATGTTGCACAAGGGCTGTTAAAGTAATAGAATAAAACTATTGTGAAAGGAGGAGAGTCAAGTGGTATCGAGTGATAGTGTCATTGCTCCCCATACACCGGCTGAAGCGTATAGTGCCTACCGGACTGTTGCCTCGTCGGTCCTGGTAGCCGGTGCGCAGGAGCTGAAACGCAAAGGGGCTCATTATAAATTAGCCATCGAATTGAATCATGCCGGGCTTTCCTATATCCGGGACAGAGGAGAGGAAATCGCTGTCGGCGCGATGACGACGATGGCAGAAATAGAGAAATCCCCCTTGTTGAAAGAGCTGGCAGGAGGCGCTATTTGTGCATCACTCAGAGATGTGCCGGACCGTGAGTTGAAACAGCATGCGACGCTGGGTGGCCTGATTGCGTCCAAACAGCCCTTTTCTGTCCTGCTGCCAGTTCTCTTGTCCCTGACTGTCGATGTAGTCCTGGAAGACAAAGGGCGCATGGAATTGCGGGATTATCTGTCTTGCCCGCCTATGGGGGAATTGATTACGGAAATCGTGATTGCCCGGGAATTTGTTTATACGGCATATATGGCTTATCGAAGCGAAGCAGGACAGCAGCCGTATCTGACAGGTGCCGTCACCATGGGAGAACATCAGTGGCGTATCGTCGTCGGAGGCCGGCCCGGTGTGGCTGCTATTGCGGAAAATGCCAGTGAAGAATTATCGGCCAAAGGATTGCAGGCCAGAGAAAATGTGGCTCATATGGTCAGTGAAGAACTGGATTTTGAAAATTTCGGTCCCTGTTCAGAGCAGGAACGCCGTAATCTGACTATCGATATGATGCGCATACTGATTAAAAAAGCGTGGAAAGGATTCAGCCGTCAGAACAGCCTGACGACGAAACCGGTTAAAAAGTAGTTAAAGGAAACAAGGAGTCGAGAACGTGAAGGGAAAAATAATCGTCGGCTTATTGGCCATATGTGTGTTAGCAGGAAGCGGATGGCTGTTATACAGTCATCACGGCCAGCATATTGCGGCGGCTGTACATCAGCAGGCTGCTTCTATTTCTCATCCCGATGTGGCATTTGTGGGAGAGGATTTTACTCTGCCGGCTGTCGATAATGGCCTGCCCGTATATGACCGTTATACGGTACAGCAGCGTAAAGATAAGGGGCTTCCTCTGACATATGGTACGACCAGAGATTATTATTATGGGGATCATGTGGCCTATCTGACTTTTGATGATGGTCCGAATAAAGAAAATACGACAAAAATCCTGAAAATCCTGAAAGACGAACAGATACATGCTACGTTTTTCCTGACAGGCAATAATGTAGAACGTTATCCCGATGTCGTGAAAGCCATTTATGAATCGGGCAATGCTATTGGCATTCATTCATATAGTCATGACTATAAAAAAATCTATGCGTCGCCGCAGGCTTATATGGATGAAGTCGATAAGACGGCAGGACTGATTTATGATGTCATTCATGTACGTCCAGTTATCAGCCGTGCGCCGGGCGGTACGGCGGGACATTTTACCAAGGCTTTCTGGCAGGCCCTCAATCAGGAGGGCTATATTGAAGTGGGCTGGAATTCTCTGACCGGGGACGCCGATGGAACAGGAAAGACTGCCGGAAAAGAAGTGGAAAATATTAAGAAGCAGCTGGCACTGCGGCCGTACCTGCACAGTCATCTGGTCATTCTCATGCATGACGCCAGCGGTCATCAGGCGACGGTAGAAGCCCTGCCGGAACTCATTAAACTGCTCAAGAGCCAGGGGTATACCTTCCGTGTCGTCACTACGGCCATTCCGCCAAGCTGGTAAAAATATACAAAAGTCCTTGACAAGAAAACAGTTTCGGTATAGTATGTATTCATCGCATTTTGCATTTTAATTCTGCAAGGAGCAGTACCATGAACAACACTATGTCTTTCACGGCAATTGCATACAGCTTTAGAAACAGCCAGGCCTACCTGTATTTTGGCACTGGCTATTTTTGCTGCGACCAATTGCATAAACAAGATGAGAACATGGGTTGTCTGAGAAAGTGGCATAGTATCACTGTATAAGACGGTATCAGCAGATGCAGGATAAAGCAGGCTCATGGGAGCCTGCTTTTTTTATATCCGGGAGGCAGGGAGCATAATGATTATTGTACTGAAAGAAAATGCACCGCAACAGGCGGCAGAAAAACTGATGAAAGAAATCAGAGCAAAAGGATTGCAGATTGATGTCAGTAAGGGGACGCGAAAGACGGTCCTCGGTCTCGTTGGTGACACTTCTGTTATCGATATGGAGCATGTTCAGGGGTATGACTATGTCGATAAGGTGCTCCGCGTAGAAGAACCGTATAAACGGGCAAGCCGCGCATTTCATCCGCAAAATTCGATCATCCGTGCCAGAGGTGTGGAAATCGGCGGTAAGAAACTGGCGGTCATGGCAGGTCCGTGTTCTGTCGAAACGCCGGAGCAGATCAATGGCGTGGCTGATGCGGTCAAAGCAGCCGGAGCGGTCATGCTCCGGGGCGGAGCATTTAAACCGCGGACTTCTCCGTATTCCTTCCAGGGCCTCCGGGAAAAAGGGCTGGACTTATTATGTGGAGCCGGGCGCCACGCCGGCCTTCCTGTCGTTACCGAAATCATGTCACTGGATAAACTCGATGAGTTTATAAAAGCCGGAGTCGATATCATTCAGGTCGGAGCACGCAATATGCAGAACTTTGAACTGCTCCGGGGACTGGGAAAGACACGGATTCCCATCCTGCTGAAACGGGGCCTGAGCGCGACCGTAGAAGAGTGGCTCATGAGTGCGGAATACATTATGGCAGGGGGAAATCACAATGTCATTCTCTGTGAACGGGGAATCCGTACATTTGAAACCTACACGCGCAATACACTGGACCTTTCCGCTGTTCTTGCTGTCAAGCGTCAGAGTCATCTGCCGGTTATTGTGGACCCCAGCCACGCTACGGGAAAACGCTGGATGGTAGAAGACCTGGCGAAGGCAGCCGTCGCCGTCGGGGCCGATGGTATCATGGTAGAAGTACACAATGACCCCGATCATGCACTCTGTGACGGTGCCCAGTCGATTACGCCGGCCATGTTTTCTCATTTGATGGACAGTCTCCGCCAGCTGGCGCCTGTCGTAGGCCGCACGGTGTAAAAGAAAAGAAAATCTGAATAAAAACCTTTTTCTGCAGCACGTCATTTAGTATACTAAAGAGGAAACGCTGCATAATATACATTCACGAGTATTTGGGGGGAACGCAATGGAAAGTACAGACAGCGGTTTTTTTACGGATCAAGTCATAGCGATTGTCGGATTAGGCCTGATTGGTGGTTCGTATGCCAAAGGATTCCGGAAATTAAAGGTGAAATCTGTCATCGGAATCGATGTCAATCAGGAGTCTCTGGCAGAGGCACTGGCTGATGGGTCCATTGATGAGGCGTCAACAGATGGCAGCCAGATTCTGGGGGAAGCAGATATTGTTATTTTCTGTATGGCTGCAGACAGCATGATGGCGTTTATCAAAGAGCATCGTCAGGATTTTAAGCAAGGCGCACTACTAACTGATGTGGCTGGTATCAAGGGGGATTCGGCTGACCGCATCAAAGCGGTGCTGCGGGACGATCTGGATTTTGTCCCCGGTCATCCGATGGCAGGCCGGGAAGGCAGTGGTTATGGCATGTCCCGGGCAGAAATTTTTGATGGCGCTAATTACATACTGGTGCCTATGGCAGATAATAAGCCGGAGCATGTCGATGCGATTGAACGGATGGCCCGTGCTCTTGGCTGTGCCCATGTGGTCCGCGTAGGGGCAGCAGAACATGACAAACTCATTGCCTACACGAGCAGCCTGCCCCATGTATTGGCGACATCTCTTATCAATAGTGAATCCATGGATACGATGACCCGGTATTTTGTAGCCGGAAGTTTTCGCGATGGGACACGCGTTGCAGACATCAATGCTCCGCTCTGGACAAAATTATTCTTTTCCAATAAAGAAAATCTTTTGAAAGAAATTGACCGGTTCAGCGCATCACTGAAAGTATTTGCCAATCTGCTTTCTGAAGAAGATACAAAGGGCATGACCCGTTTTTTACAGCAGGCCGCGTTGCGGAGAAGGGAATTAGTTCATGAAACACATTCACGTTGAATTAGGAAAAGATTCGTATGAAATTCACATTGAAAATGGCCTTCTCGACCGGGCCGGTGAGTATATCCGCAGTCTGACAAAAGCAGAAACAGTTGCCGTTATTACAGACAATGTATTGGAACCACTCTATGGAAAGCGTCTGGAATACAGTTTGCAGCAGGCTGGATTCCGGACAGGCTGTATCGTGATTCCTGCCGGTGAAGCTTCCAAGAATGCCAATCAGCTTTTAGATATCTATCAGAAGCTGTCTGATCTGGGTATTACCCGGTCAGATATGATTATTACTTTCGGTGGCGGCGTCGTTGGAGATTTGGGGGGATTTGCGGCTGCGACCTTTTTACGTGGTGTGCCGTTTGTTCAGATCGCCACTTCTATTATTGCCCAGGTGGATAGCAGTGTCGGCGGTAAAGTGGCCATTGACCTGCCGAGCGGCAAGAACCAGGCCGGTGCTTTTTATCAGCCAAAAGCAGTCCTGATTGACCCGGATTTATTACAGACACTGCCGGAACGGTTTGTCCGTGATGGATTGGGAGAAGTCATCAAGTATGGCTGCATCCGTGATGCCAGACTGTTTGCTCTTCTGGAAACACTGGATGAACATAGTATAGGTTCTCATTGGGATGAAATCATTGAAACGTGCTGCCGGATTAAGGCAGATGTAGTGGAACACGATGTGTATGATACAGGAGAACGGATGATACTGAACTTTGGTCATACTATCGGGCACGCCATTGAACGCTTGTATGGGTTTGGCCATTATACTCATGGGGAAGGCGTGGCCATAGGGATGGCTCTTCTCACGGCGCGGACAGAAGAACTGGGACTGACTGAACCGGGAACGGCCCGGCGTCTGACGGCTATCCTGAAGCGGTATCACCTGCCGTATACGGTGGATGCATCTGCGGCGGATTTGCTTCCTTATATCGGCCATGACAAGAAAAAGCGTGGCTCGCATATGACTCTCATTATTCTCAACCGCATTGGTTCGTGCCGTCTGCTGCCGGTAGAACTGGCAGATATTCCCACATATATCACAGGAGGGAGCCCGTCATGAATATCTGTATCACACCTCATCCGTTTGGGGGCATACTAGCCGTTCCCTCGTCAAAAAGCCTGGGGCATCGTGACCTCATTTGTGCCGCCCTGGCAGAAGGAGAAAGTCTGGTCGAACATATTTCTGCATCCGAGGACATCGATGCGACCTGCCGGGTTTTACGGTGTTTTGGTGCTGAGATAGAAGAAGTTGCCGATATACTGCCGGGCCGCATTTCCTACCGTATACAAGGTGGTATCCGTAAAGGCTGTACACCGGTAACGGCAGACTGTGGCGAGTCGGGCTCAACACTGCGTTTCCTTATCCCACTTGGACTTTTGACCGGCCGCTCTGTTACCTATATAGGACGGGGGCGGCTCGTCTCGCGGCCCCTCCAGCCGTATTATGCCATCTTCCGGTCCCGTCACATTGCCTATCAGACAGCTGATGGCGGCGGACTTCCCCTGACCGTGACGGGGACACTGTCTCCCGGGGCGTATACACTGCCGGGTAATGTCAGTTCCCAGTTCTTTACAGGGCTGCTCCTGACGCTGCCGCTTCTTGCGGGGGACTCCTCCCTCTATAGCTCGACGACACTGGAATCAGCCAGTTATGTCGGCCTTACCCTGGATACGATGGCCCGTCATGGTGTACATATTGAAGAAGAAAAACCAGGTGTGTATCAGATTGCCGGTGGTCAGTCATACCGGCCGGGCCAGTACGAAGTAGAAGGGGATTATTCCCAGGCTGCATTCTGGCTGGCTGCAGGATGCCTTGGACATGATGTGAAACTGACCGGACTCCGCCGTCACAGTGCCCAGGGTGATGAAGTCATCATTGATATCATCCGCCGGATGGGTGGCCGTATAGATGAACAGGATGGTCTCACCGCCAGACCGTCTTCTCTTAAAGGGACAATCATTGATGCCGGAGACTGCCCGGATCTGGTTCCCGTGCTGACTGTCCTTGCAACGGCTGCTACTGGTACGACTCATATTGTCAATGCAGCCCGTGTCCGTCTCAAGGAATGCGACCGGCTCCACGCTATGGCAGAAGAACTGAATAAACTGGGTGGCAGAGTGACAGAAGAACCGGATGGCCTCATCATCGAAGGTACCGGTCATCTTCATGGTGGCCGCGTGCAGGCCTGGAATGATCATCGCATTGCCATGTCACTGGCAGTGGCTTCCCAGATTGCCGAAGGACCGGTACAAATCGATGGGGCAGAATGCGTCAAAAAATCGTATCCCCGGTTCTGGCAGGATGTATCAGCTATGGGTGGAATGTATACGGAGGAGGCAGGCAGCAATGAATAATACCTTTGGTTATCATGCAGGACTGACAATTTTTGGAGAATCCCATGGAAATGCCATCGGGGCTGTCCTCGACGGGCTTCCTGCTGGTATTTCGATAGACTGGGATGCTGTACGGCAGGAAATGGCCCGTCGTGCTCCCGGAAGGAATGCCATGTCTACGGCACGGCAGGAAGCCGATGCCTTTGAAATCGAAAGCGGTTATTTCCATGATCATACGACAGGAACTCCGCTGTGTGTCCTGATACGCAATACGGATCAGCACAGCCGGGATTACGACCAGCTGCGTCATATGATGCGGCCCGGTCATGCCGATTACAGCGGCAAGGTACGGTATGACGGATACAATGATTACCGTGGGGGCGGTCATTTCTCCGGCCGTATTACAGCTCCTCTCGTCTTTGCCGGTGCCGTAGCTTCCCAGATACTGGCCAGGGAGGGTATCTGCATAGGGGCCCATATCCTGCGTATCGGATCGGTTGCAGACCGCCGTTTTGCTCCCTGTGGCGAATTGGCAGCCCTGTTTCAGAAGTTGAAACAGCAGACGCTTCCCGTTCTCGATGAAACAAAGGCTCCTATGATGGAACAGGAAATCCTGACGGCCAAAAGCCAGCTTGATTCCGTAGGTGGCATGATAGAAGGGCAGATACTGGGATTGCCTGCCGGCCTCGGCGACCCTTTCTTTGATTCCATTGAAAGCCGTTTGTCCCATATGTTTTTCTCTATTCCTGCCGTCAAGGGAGTGGCCTTTGGTGATGGATTCGATATGGCACTGCACCATGGCTCTGAAACGAATGATACCTTTTACTATGACGGAGCAGAGGTCAGGACGCGGACGAACCATAATGGGGGAATCAACGGCGGCATCACCAATGGTATGCCCGTTAATTTTCATCTCGTCATCAAGCCGACGGCATCTATTTCAAAAGAACAGGATACGATTGATACGGATACGAAGGAAAATTGCAAACTGGTTATTAAAGGCCGTCATGACCCCTGCATTGTTCAGCGTGCCATACCAGTTGTAGAAGCTGCTGCAGCCTGGACGATACTGGATATTTTCCTCGGCAGCAGAAAGACGGGTGGACTTCATGACTAAAACGACGCCTATGGCTATTGCCTGTTTTGGCCTGCCCGGGTCCTACACGTATGAGGCGATGATGGCCTATTTTGACGGGAAGGATATAGAACCCCGGTATGCTTTGCAGTTTGAAGATGTGGTTCAGGCCGTAGCCCGGCGGCAGGTACGTTATGGGGTCCTGCCTATTGAAAATTCCTCGACGGGTGGCATTACCGATGTGTACGACCTCATTCACCGTTATGATTGCCATATTGCCGGTGAAAAATACGTGCGTATCGAACATAATCTTCTGGGATTGCCTGGAGCAACGCTAGCCGATATACAGGAAGTGTATTCCCATCCGCAGGGTATTGCCCAGTGCCGGGAATTTTTGAAAGAACACGAAAACTGGTTGCTCCATCCCTATTTCAGTACATCCCAGAGTGCGGAAAAGGTGCATCAGACTGGGGATGTCCATATCGGGGCCATTGCCAATACGATAGCTGCTGACATGTATGAACTTACTATACTGGCACGCCATATTAATGATAACACCATGAACTATACCCGTTTTTTCATCATCTCCGCCGAAATGGAAGAAAGCGATGATATGGATAAGATTACCCTGGTATTGACGACAAAGCATAAGCCCGGTGCTCTGTATCATGTGTTAGGCCATTTTTTCTATAATGCCATGAATATGACTCATCTGGAATCGCGGCCTATCAAGGGGCGGCCATTCGAATATTTCTTCCATATCGATGTTATGGGAAATATTCGGAATCCGGCAACGGCAATCGTGTTGCACAATCTGGAGGAACATTGCAATTATTTTAAAATTCTGGGGAACTATCCGTCTGATAAAGGAGGCAATATACGATGAAAGCAGGTCTTATTGGAAAATCACTGGGACATACGGCATCCCCAGCTATCCATGAAAAAATCTATCAGATTATGGGAATAACCGGAACGTATGATGTACTGGAAATGTCCCCGGATAGTCTGGCAGAAAATCTGAAACGACTGGCACAGGATGGGTATACAGGCTGCAATGTTACTATTCCCTATAAAAGGGATGTCATACCCTATCTGACGGATATATCCCGGGAAGCACGGATTATCGGGGCTGTCAATACGATTTATTTTACCGATGAAGGAGTTTTTGGGTATAATACCGATTATGGCGGATTTGGCCGGTCTTTGGAACAAGCCGGTATCGGAGTTGCCGGGCGGGACTGCGTCGTCCTGGGAACAGGAGGAGCCGCCAGAGCCATCATCCAGTATCTGGCAGACAAGAATGCCAAGTCGATTACAGTTGTTTCCCGCCTTCCTCATTCCAAGATAGAATTTGATGATTTTACGAAGAAAATCGGGGCATCTGAGATAGATTACCAGTCTTTTGAAACATTACACGCAGGAGATGTGCTGGTTAATTGTACGCCTGTAGGCATGTTTCCACATATTGATGGATGTCCCGTTTCTGAAACATGCATTATGGCGTTTCCGGCTGTCGTAGATCTCATTTATAATCCAAAAGATACAGAACTTTTAAAAATGGCACGCCGCCATGGTGCCCGGACTTTGAATGGCATGTATATGCTCGTGGCCCAGGCTGTGGGATCAGAAGAAATCTGGATGGGACGGGAAATCTCTTCTTCTGTCGTTGAACAAATTGCTAAGGAGATGGAACGCCTCTATGAATGATAAGCAGAATATCATCATTATCGGTATGCCGGGCTGTGGCAAAAGTACCTTTGGTAAAGCTCTGGCAAGAAAACTGGGACGTCCTTTTTATGATGCAGACGACGTTATTGTCCAGCAGGAAGGAAAAACGATTCCTGAACTCTTTGCCATCAGTGAAGACTGCTTCCGCGATGCAGAGGTACGGGCCAGCCGCTTCCTGGCCGATAAAAAAGGCATCGTCGTTGCCTGTGGCGGTGGTGTCATCAAACGGCCGGAAAATATTTCCATATTTAAGAAGACAGGTACGGTCTTTTTCCTGGATCGCTCGCCGGACGATATTGTCAGCGATGTCGATGTCTCCGTACGCCCTCTGCTGAAAGATGGCAGACAGAAAGTGTACAATCTCTATAAGGAGCGTATCGGCCTGTACCGGGATGCTGCCGATTATTGCATTGATAATAATAAGGATATAGAAGACGTTCTCGATGAGTTTGAAATACTGATTGGAAACATACGGTAATATAAAAACCGACTGTTGGGTGGAGCAGAAATTGCTTCATGCGGCAGTCGGTTTTTGTCGTATGCTGGGAAGAAGAAAAAATGGGCAGTGTAATTCAGCTATGGAGCGCCTGTAAAATCTGGTGTAATGTCGTCACTTCCAGCTGGCCAGGAGCTGAAGCTTTTTTTGCTGAACCGAAGGTAAGGGCCGAACCGAAGATTTCCCCGCTGATACGACTGATGGCGCCGAGTTTCCCCATAGACATGGTGATAATCGGTTCATCGGGATACTGGGATTTGACGGCTTCCGTTGCCGATAAGAGGGTCAGTACGTCTTTGGCCGATTGGGGCATGCAGGCCAGTTTAGCTACATCGGCACCGAATTTTTTCATGCCCAGGAGACGGCCTGTGATTTCATCGAATGACGGGGTCTTATCGAAGTCGTGATTGCTCATGATGACAGTGACGCCGTGTTCTTTGGCGATGGTGAGGATTTTTTCGATGCTGGTGCGGTTGCGGAAATATTCCACGTCTACGGCATCGACTTTCCCCGTTTTGATGGCATAAGTGATGAGGTCGAAATAGTAGCTTTCAGGAACTTCTGTTTCACCGCCTTCTTCTTTGGTACGGAACGTAAACAAGATTGCCCCGTTAGGCAATTCCTGCCGGACAGCTGCCAGAGCCTGGCCGACAGCATCGAGGGACGTGACATCTTTTAAGAAGTCGATGCGCAGTTCAACGACATCGTAGATTTTATCCTGAAGATAGAGGCATTCCTGGATGAGCTCATCAAGAGAACGGCCAACAATAGGAACACAAATTTTGGGCATACCGTTGTCGAGGGTAACATTGCCGATTTTAACCATAATAGTATATTCCTCCTAGCGCAAGATGATGCAGTGGATTTTTTCTATTGACGATATTATACCGTACGGAGCTGATGCAGGCAATGTAAGACTGTCAGGATATGGCCCGGATGACAGAGAGGGATGATACAGATTTTTTTCATGCAGCATTTTTTTCTTGACAAACAGAGCGACATTAACTATAATGAATAAAAATTCAATAAACATTCATTAAAATAAATTAAGCTACACATACAGCATCTAAGGAGTGTCACCATGAAAACGAAAGTATTTATCGACGGTCATTCAGGTACGACAGGTCTGCGCATCCATGAACGGCTGGCAGCGCGTCAGGATATTGAAGTATTACAGATTTCTGAAGAATTGCGGAAAAATCCGGAAGAAGTAAAAAAATACATGAAAGCGGCAGATATTGCATTTCTCTGTCTGCCTGATGCGGCAGCTGTCGAAGCGGCCGGATTGGCTGAAGGAGCTGACGTAAAAATCATCGATACGTCTACAGCACACCGTATTGCGCCGGGATGGGTCTATGGGTTCCCGGAATTATCGCCGCAGCAGAGCGAAATGATTGCCCATAGCAGCCGCGTTGGCAATCCTGGATGTCATGCCAGCGGCGTCATTTCTCTTGTCCAGCCTCTGACGGCATCGGGGATCATGCCTGCTGACTATCCCGTCACTGCCTTTTCCCTTACCGGGTACAGTGGTGGCGGCAAAAAGATGATAGCCGCTTATGAAGGAGAAAAGACGACAGATCTCCTGGCACCCCGCCAGTACGGACTGGGACAGACTCATAAACATCTGCCGGAAATCGTCACCATTTGTCATTTGGCAGATAAACCGCTGTTTTCACCTATCGTAGACGATTATTACAGTGGCATGGAAGTGACCGTCCCGGTCTTTACGAAGCTGCTGAAAGGCACGCCGGGTATACAGTCTGTATGGGAGGCACTGGCAGCTCACTATGAGGGATGTGATTTTATTCATGTGCGTCCTCTGGGAGAAGATAAAGGCGGTTTCCTGGCAGCCAATGACATGAGTGGCCGTGACGATATGGAAATTTTCGTAACGGGCAATGATCAGCGGATCCTGCTCACTTCTGTTTTTGATAACCTGGGAAAAGGCGCGTCGGGAGCGGCCATCCAGAACATGAATATTATGCTCGGCATCGATTCGAAAACGGGTCTGAATCTGGGAGAATAAGGAGAATAGTACAGTTATGACAACAACAACTTTTATAGATCACGATATACAGGAAGTGAGCAATGCCCAGAAAGCACGCATATTGCGCGATGCCCTTCCTTATATCCGGGAATATTACGGCAAGGTAGTCGTCGTCAAATACGGCGGCAATGCGATGGTCAATGAAGAACTCCGGAAAGCCGTACTGGCAGATATCGTGCTCCTGCATCTCATTGGCGTCAAAGTCGTCCTCGTCCACGGCGGCGGCCCCCATATCAAAGAAGCCCTCAATCAGGTAGGGTTGGAATCGAAATTCCTGAACGGCCTGCGCGTGACCGATGAAGCGACGATGAAAATTGTCCAGATGGTACTGGCCGGCCAGGTCAATAAGGATCTGGTCAACCTTTTGGGGGCACTGGGAGGAAAAGCCATCGGCCTGTGCGGCATCGATGATGCCATGATACAGGTACAAAAACAAAGTGATGAACTAGGACTGGTCGGAGAAATCACACACATCAATCCGGAACTCATTCATGACAGTCTGGCCAATGGATACATCCCCGTCATTTCATCTATCGGAACTGATGGAAAGGGTGTTTCCTACAATATCAATGCCGATACGGCCGCGGCCGAAATTGCCGGTGCGCTTCAGGCAGAGTGCATGATTTCCCTGACTAATATTGACGGAGTGCTCCGGAACCCCGATGATCCGTCCACACTGTTCCACAGCCTGACTATGCAGGACGTGCAGCAGCTTACGGACGAAGGAATCATTGCCGGTGGTATGATTCCCAAAGTCAAGTGCTGCACCGATGCCATTGACTGCGGTGTCAAACGGGTATTCATCATCAACGGTACGGTACCCCACGCCATTCTCATCGAAATGTTGACAGAAGAAGGGCTGGGAACCATGTTTGTTAAGCAATAATGCCTCTGTAGCGGCTGTCTCAGCCATCGCGATTACAACGGGGCATCTGCAATATAGGAAGTTGTTTTGAAGGAGGAAATGGATATGTCTGCAGAAACAGAAAAGAAAGAATTTGAAAAACTGGATAAAGAATATATTGTCAACGTATATAACCGCCTCGATGCCGTTCTCGATCATGGCAAAGGGTCTCTGGTATACGATGTCAATGGCAAAGAATATATCGATCTCAGTGCCGGTATCGCCGTCAATGTGTTTGGCGTCTGCGATGACGTATGGGAAAAGGCCGTTATCAATCAGCTGGGAAAACTCAGTCATATGTCCAACGTATTCTATACGGAACCGCAGATTATCCTGGCTAAAAAACTCTGTGAAAAAACAGGCATGAAGAAAGTCTTTTTCTCCAATTCCGGTGCCGAAACTAACGAATGTGCCATTAAAGCGGCCCGTAAATATTCTCACGATAAATATGGTGATGGCCGCTATACCATCATTACTCTGAAAAACAGCTTCCACGGCCGGACGATGGCTACTCTTACGGCTTGCGGCCAGGAATCGCTCCATCAGGATTTCGGGCCCTTCCTGCCGGGATTCGTGTATGCTGAACCGGATAATTTTGAATCGGTCAAAAAGCTGGCTGAAGAAAATAAGACCTGTGCCATCATGATGGAACTGGTCCAGGGTGAAGGCGGTGTCCATCCGCTGGATCCGGATTTCGTACATCAGGTCGCTGACTATGCCAAAGCACACGACATCCTGCTCATCATCGATGAAGTGCAGACAGGCAACGGCCGTACGGGCGCTCTTTACGCTTATATGAGATATGGCATCCAGCCGGATATTGTAACGACAGCAAAGGCCATCGGAGGCGGGCTGCCATTTGCCGTAACGATGTTTGCCGATTCCTGCCAGCATGCCCTGACGGATCATACCCATGGCTCGACTTTTGGAGGTAATCCTATCTGTGCTGCCGGAGCTATTTCCATTATTGACCGCCTTGACGACGACCTCATGGCCGATGTCCTCAAAAAAGGGGAATACGTCAAGCAAGAACTGGAAAGCTGCCAGAATGTAGAATGGGTATCCGGCCTGGGTCTCATGATAGGTGTCAAATTGAAGAAAGACCTCATGGAAGTCGTCAACGGATGCGTCGATGCCGGCGTCCTGGTCCTGACAGCCAACGGACTCCTGCGTCTGCTGCCGCCGCTGAATATCCCCATGGACGTACTGCAGAAAGGTATAGAAAAAATTAAAGCCGTCATTGATGGCTGATAAAATCTAAAACAGAAGCTGCTGTGAGAGGCAGAAGTTATTTCCCGGTAAACGGGCTCTTACAGCCGCTTCTTTTTTTATATTGTTCATGCTATGATATGTCATAGTTTATAAAGAAAGGAAAGTTTCTATGATAACAAAAACAGAACGAATAAAGAAAGATATAACGACGATTGCCCGGTTTCAGTCAAAGAAAGGACGGGGATGTAATCGTTTTTCCTATACGCCGGCATTCCGGCAGGCTGCTGATTATATTGCAGAGGAAATGAAAAAAGCCGGACTTACAGTACGGGAAAATGCCGTAGGTGCCATATTAGGGACCCTGCAGGGAGAACAACCGGAACTTGCCCCTGTTGTTTCAGGCAGCCACCTCGATTCCGTGCCAGAAGGAGGCAATTTCGATGGGATTGCAGGTATCTGTGCCGCACTGGAAGCGGCAAGGGCTTTTCACGATGCAGGGATCCGGCCCCGCCGGTCTTTTTGCTGTATAGCTATTCCGGAAGAAGAAGGACCTCAGTTTGGCTCTGGCTTGTTTGGCAGCCGGGCTATGTGCGGGCAGCTTTATGACGATGAAATTCATCGTTTTCGCAACGCTCAGGGGAAATCGATAGCAGAGGTCCTTACGGCCTATGGTAAGAATCCTGAAAAGATTGCCAGTGAGATGATACACAAAGGCGACTGGGCTGCTTTTTTAGAATTACATATCGAACAAGGGCCTGTCCTTGACCGGGAACATCTTGAACTGGGAATCGTTGAAGCAATCGTAGGATTGAAATATTATTTTGTTACTATCAAAGGAATTTCTAACCATGCAGGTGCCACACCGATGACAATGCGGGCTGATACTGTATTAGCTATGGCAAACGCTGTATCGGCCGGCGCTGATACAGCGTTGACATTGGGAGACGGTACAGTCTTTACCACCGGAATGATCCAGACTCACCCCGGGGCAGGTAATATTATCCCGGATAAGACGGTATTTTCCATTGATTGCCGAAGCCGGAACATGAATAGTATTGAAACGGTCATGAAGGCTGTAAAAGCCTCACTGGAAACGAGTAAGAAACAGAATTCCGGCCTTTCCTATACTATCGAAGAGCGGTTACATGCCGATCCTGTCGAAATGGATCAGTCTTTGCAGAGCCTTCTGGAAACACAGACACAGCTGCTTCATATTCCATACAAACGCATGTGTTCTGGAGCCGGTCATGATACGATGGTTTTCAATCATCTGATGCCGACTGCTATGATTTTCGTACCCAGTCGGGATGGACGAAGCCATGTGCCGGAAGAATGGACCGATTACAAGTATATCCAACAGGGGGCCGAAGTCCTCTATCAGACACTTCGACATCTTACGGCACAATAAAGTATGAATATACCTTATAAAATCACCTGTCAAGTCTTGTTATTCTTACATATTAAGACTAAAATAGGGCTATCAAATTGAAAGGAAGAGGATAGGAGAGAAAACATATGAAACATTTAAAGATTGCGTACAGTTTTGACGTGCAGTATTATTTTGTGGACAGCGACCGGGAAATCGTGCCTGTAGAACAGACAGATTTTACTGATGTGGCTGTCGCCGTTTTATCGGATCAGGATTACGACTACATTGATAAGATTGATGCTACGGGGTTTGGTGTCCCTATCATGGTCATCATGCCAAGTGGGGAAAAGCTGCCGTCCCATTATCTGGACAAGGTAGATATGGTCCTTTCGGAAGAAATGGTCAATAAGAGCCGCTGCATTGAAACGGCAGAACGGCTGGCCAGTAATTATGAACAGACCGTATTACCTCCGTTTTTCGGGGAGCTTGTCGAATACGTCAGCGAAAAGAATAACCCGTTCGACTGCCCGGGCCATCAGGATGGCGCCTTTTTCAAAAAGCATCCCGCAGGCCGGTATCTGTACGATTTCTTTGGTTCTCATATTTTTCAGTCAGACATTTGTAATGCCGACGTTACGCTAGGAGATCTGCTCATCCATGAAGGGCCGGCTCTCGATTCACAGGATTTTGCGGCTAAGGTCTTTCACGCGGATAAGACGTACTTCGTCCTCAACGGGTCGTCCGCATCCAACCGTGTTGTGACCAATGCTCTTCTTACTCCGGGAGATCTGGTGCTCTATGACCGGAATAATCATAAATCCGTGGCTATCGGCGCACTCATACAGGCCGGGGCTACGCCGGTGTACCTGGAAACGGCCCGGAATCCGTACGGCTTTATCGGCGGCATTGATGCTCATTGCTTCGACGAAACGTATCTGCGACAGCTCGCGGCCGAACGGGATCCGGAAAAGGCAAAGCAGCCCCGACCGTTCCGCCTGGCAGTCATCCAGCTGGATACCTACGATGGTACGCTGTACAATGCCCGTTATGTAGTAGACCGTATCGGTCATCTCTGTGATTACATCCTCTTTGATTCGGCCTGGGCCGGATACGAACAATTCATTCCCATGCTCAAAGACAGTAGTCCCCTGCTTCTGGACCTGGGAAAAGACGATCCGGGTATCTTTGTCGTCCAGTCTGTACACAAACAACAGGCCGGTTTTTCCCAGACGTCACAGATTCACAAAAAGGATAGTCATATTCACGACCAGCCGCGTTATGTGAATCACAAGACCATTAATAATGCATTCATGGCTCAGGCGACGACGAGTCCTTTTTATCCACTCTTTGCCACTCTCGATGTCAATGCCAAAATCCATGCCGGCGATGCCGGGCGCAAAATGTGGCGGGACTGCGTGAAGATGGGAATAGAAGCCCGTAAGGATATTCTTCGCCGCTGCCACTATATCCGGCCCTTTGTGGCACCTGTCGTGCATGACCGGCCATGGCAGAAGGGAAATACAGAAGCCATGGCTGATGATATCGATTATTTCACCTTTGAACCCGGTGCCAGATGGCATGCCTTTGAAGGGTATGGTCCCAATCAGTACCGCGTCGATCCATGTAAGCTATTGCTGACGACGCCTGGAATCGATGCCGAAACAGGGGAATATGAAAACTTCGGTATCCATGCCAATATTCTGGCCACGTATCTGCGGGGAAATGGCGTCATTCCGGAAAAATGCGATCTCAACTCTATCCTGTTCCTGTTGACGCCGGCAGAAAACAAGAACAAACTCCGCTTTCTTACGAGCCAGCTTGTCCGCTTCGAACGGTTTGTGGATAACAATGTCCCTATGCAGGAAGTCCTGCTGGGAGTATACAATAAGTATCCCGGCCGCTATACGGGATATACGCTGCGCCAGCTTTGTCAGGAAATGCACGATTTCTTCAAAGACCGGAATGTCAAAGATCTGCAGAAAAAACTGTTCCGCAAAGAATTTTTCCCGGAATATGTTATGCGTCCCCAGGAAGCCCATTACGCCTTTATCCGGGGGGAACGGGAACTGGTACCGCTCGATGAAATCGAAGGCCGCATTGCCCTGGAAGGAGCGCTCCCATATCCGCCGGGCGTCCTTTGCGTCGTACCGGGGGAACGCTGGTCCCATACGGCTGTCCAGTATTTCAAAGCATTGGAAGAAAGCCTGAATGAACTCCCCGGCTTTGCCCTGGAAATACAGGGGGTATACCTGGAACACGAAGGTAATCGCATCCGTGCATATGGATACGTATTAAAAGAATAATATGGGAAAAATTACTGTATATTAGTAAACAAATTGGTTATAAAAATCTGTCGCATGCAGGTGCGGCAGATTTTTTATGCCTATTGTGACACATATTTGGATTGCGGATATATCAATATAGAATATTTATATACATATTAGAGCAAAATAGGCGTAAACATAGAACAAAATATCATTACAAGATAAAAACATGGTAATTTCGTGACAAATATATATAAATTTGGTACAATAGGGGCAAGCAAAATAATTTGTTTACTTTGTTTAATATGTATAAGAAAGGAGGTGGCAATATGGCTCCTGACCAGTGTATATTTGTGTCAGCAACATATGATATGACATATGAAAAAGAAGTAATTTTTGACTCTCGAATATACCCGGGGGGGGGGTATTTGTTCAACGTTACTTTATATTAATATAAGAAATCATTACCATAAATATAAAAAAAGACACAGCCACAACGATATGCTGCCTGTTTTATATTCTCTGCTCCTTCCTTTGGATGACCTGACATACCGGTCAGGAACAAGCGCAATTAGTTCGTGAAATAAATGTTAGCAAACATATTTCATGTAATAGGAGGAGAGAATCATGAATTTATCAGGGAAAAAATTGACGACCGCTATTTTAGCAGGCTTGATGGGCGCCACTGTTGCCGGTATTTCTGTAGTAGGTGCAGCGAATCCAGTTGTTCTTGACGGGACGACTTTAAAAGTTTCTACTATAAAAGGAACTAAACCTATTATGAATCCTGTGAATGTAACTAAAGGGATTATAGATGGATCGACAACAGGGGGGAATATTGTTAAGTCTGATAGCACCGTAGGGGCTAATTTGGATGCGTTAGATGCAGCTGTTGTAGGGAAAGCAGATAAAGCAGAGTTAGATACCAAGGCCAATCAAACGGATTTTAATGCTCTTAAAACGAAAGTAGACAATGCCAAAGTAAATACGGCGCTCCATGTCGATAAAGATGGCAAACTGGTAGTTGGTACAGATAAAAAGGTTAATAAGGCTGTCAGTGTAGAAAAAGGCTTCAAAGATGGAACGACAGAAGCTGGCCAGGGCAATATCGTTAGTGCCGATAACACCGTAGGCCGGAATCTGACAGCTTTAGATAATGCGATTGAAGCGAATAAACAAGCGGTTGATAACACTCTTGCGACGAAAGCGGATAAAGCTGACTTAGATAATGCCAAAGTAAATACGGCGCTCCATGTCGATAAAGATGGCAAACTGGTAGTTGGTACAGATAAAAAGGTTAATAAGGCTGTCAGTGTAGAAAAAGGCTTCAAAGATGGAACGACAGAAGCTGGCCAGGGCAATATCGTTAGTGCCGATAACACCGTAGGCCAGAATCTGACTGCTTTGGATAATGCGGTTGCTACTAACCAGAAAGCCATTAGTACTGAAACGAAGGAGCGTGCAGCTGCAGACCAGACATTGCAGGATAATATCGATAAAGAAGCGACTGCCCGTGATCAGGCTGTTGCACAGGAACGGGCAGAACGCAAGGGTGCTGATGCTGCACAGGATAAAGTCATCAAACAGGTCAACGACAATCTGGTAAGTTCTGTCAATACGATTAACAAGAACGTAGCCGACGGGTTCAATGCACTGAGTGCTGTCGATCTGCAGGAAGCCCAGACCCGTGCAGCTGCTGACCAGACATTGCAGAATCAGATTGCAAACAATGCACAGGCTATTGGTACGACAAAAGATGGCAACTATGTCAAGAGCAACAATAGCGTTGGCCAGAATCTGAATGTCCTGGATGCTCAGGTAGGTCAGAACAGTGCTAACATCAATCAGTTGTTCAGCGATTACAGCTCCATGAAGACGGACATCAATAAAGTCGGCGCTCGTTCGGCTGCATTGGCTGGCCTCCATCCTCTCGACTTTGACCCGGCTAATAAGCTCAACTTCGCCGTCGCTTCCGGTTCGTTCAAAGGGGAAAACAGCGTCGCTCTCGGTGCGTTCTACCGCCCGAACGAAAATGTTATGTTCAGTGCTGCCAGCACCATGGGTGATTCTGACAATGCGTATACCTTTGGATTGAGCTTCAAGATTGGTCCGTCCTCGGCTAAGACAAAGACTACTTCGCCGGATGCGGAAGAACTGTACAAAGTGGTTGGTCAGTTACAGGATCAGTTAGCGGCTCAGCAGAAAGAAATTGAACAGCTCAAAGCAGAAAAAGCTGCTAAATAACCGGCCATAGCAGAAACAACTATAAAAGTAACATAGAATATACTATAAAAGAACCAGGGCCTGTCA
>ENA-UOJV01000976-UOJV01000976.1-human-gut-metagenome-genome-assembly--contig:-C82-NODE-976-length-36119-cov-182.472105_pt1 | contig 36119 bp, 32 predicted proteins | sample MGYA00242356_ERZ723903 | MGnify/ENA metagenome assembly ERZ723903
CCTGCTGGTTTTCCGTCTGAAAGCAGCGCAGCACAAGGTTGTCCTCGCTGAACTCTGCCCCCAAGCGTTCGTTAAAGATGGAAGCGGCATAGAAAAGGGCTTCTTTATAGTCGTCGTTGTTCATCTAATTACTATCCTTCATCCTCATTCACCCCTCCGGTCTGACATTTTTCAGGAAGTCAGAGTGCGGTACATAAGGCAAGTTGAGCTGCCAGCCCATGCGGTTCAGCTCGTTGAGCTTGATCAGCATCAGGTTGATGTTTGTTCCCATTGCAGCCGAGAGCTGCACCACATCGTAGTCCTGCTTCATCAGGTCAATCAGCTCATCATCGTCAATGATCAGGTGGGAGGCAAACGCATTCGCCTCATATTCGTGTTTTGTGCGCATATCGAACAGCACGAACTCCGGGAGCGGTTCGTTTCCTTTGGCAAGATCACGGTGAAAGGTATCATGCCCGATCTCGTGACCGCAAACCATTTGCATGATCAGATACTCCATGTTGGAGTTCAGAAGAATATGCCGCTCTTTATGGCGGTAGGTGTACATTCCGAGCAGATCGTTCAGATTGTCAAGAAAATGGAGATGAATGCCCAGCTCACGGGCAATCTTCAAGGTATCTCTTGTTCCACAGCTTTTGACAATGCTGTTCGCCTTTTTGTATATTTCCTCGGAGCGAATTATCACGGGACCTTCACCCCTTTCATGTTGAAAACAGTCAAAGTAAATCCGTCAAGAAACCGAGACGCAGACAGTTATTCCTCTGCGTCCGTACCGGTCTTCTTGTATTTCTTCGGCGTGTATTTCTCAACATTCCGGGCTTTGGATTCCCAATATATATCCTGCAACGCCTTCATCACCGCATCCTTGTCCTGCTCAGACAGCGTACCGCCCGCAAACAAGCCGGACATCCCTTCAATCAGGTCCTTTGCCTGTTTCATGCCACGGGAGCCGTACTGCTCGGATGCCTGAACCACAAACTCTTCGTCCTCGGTCAGCAGATAGTTCACATCCACCTTGAAGTATTCCGCTATTTTTCTGTAAGCGTCCTTGGTACGGGGAAAGGAAATGCCGTTCTCGTACCGGGTAATCATACGCCTGTTGATCCCCAGTGCATCGGCTACTTCCTGCTGGGTCAGCTTCCGCTTCTCCCGTTCAGCCTTGAATTTCTCTCCAAACGTCATTTTGGTAATCACTCCTGTTCACAAAAAGTTTGCGACATCAAATTGCGCAAGTCTATTGACAAAGGCACTTGAAGTGCGTATAATAATGACTGAGCAATCCAACTACTCATAGTATATCCTGAATTGCTCATCCTGTCAAGGGGCATGAGTAGTTGTACACGAAAAAGTTACATCTTTTGAGCAGTTCAAATGGACAGGCATTTATGCTGCCGAAGATCATCCGTACCGGCATACACCGGTATGAGGGAACAGGAGTGAGAAAAACAGAAATGGCTACACAGTACAGAAAAGCATACGTCCCGGTTACGCTGGATGTGGACAAGGAGGGGGCAATCCTCCCTCGCCTTATCTGGTGGGACAACGGTGTAATCTTTCAAATCGACCAGATTCTATACAAATGCCGCGCCACATCCAAAAAGGTTGGGGGCGGAGGCATCCGTTACACAGTTCAGATTCGCGGAAAGGAGTCATTTCTTTTCCACGAAGGAGACAAGTGGTTCGTCGAAGCAAAGGAGGACAACTGCTCATGATTTTATCCCAGCGCCAACTTGAAGAAATTGCAGCCTCAACAACGAAGGACTTCAACCGGTTCTTTTTCGGGGATGAGGCGGACAAGCCCGACCGATCAGCTTTGCCAACACCCATTGATCAGTTTGCAAAGAACTATCTCGGTCTTCGCGTATCATTCGCCCGTCTCTCGCCGGACGGAAGCATCTGCGGTGTCACTGCCTATGCCGACACTGAGTACAAGATCACGGAACTTGGTATTACGCGCACACTGGCTTTGAAGCGTAATCAGGTCATCTTGGACGAGAGCTTCATTCGATCCGGCAACGTGCAGCGGCTCTGCGCCAAGCGCAGATTTACCCTTGCCCACGAGTGCGCCCATCAGATTCTCTTCCAACTGGAATCGGAAGAGGTAAAGGCGTCCTGCGAAATGAAATATTCCGCACGGACAGCCTATACGCCGCGAGAGCTGAAAACCCGCGAGGACTGGAACGAGTGGCAAGCAAATGTCTTGGGCGCGGCGATCCTGCTTCCTCAAAAAGAGGTTGACCTGGCAATGCGTCGGTTTGCAGAAACGCCGCTGATCAATTACGAGGGGAGGTATTCGTATGGTGATCACTTAACGCTGCGCCTTTTCTGCCGGTTGTTCGGTGTCTCCAAGACAACGGCGTCTATCCGCCTTCGTCAGCTCGGCTACATGGTAGATCGTCCATTCAGTGAGTATGTTGACCCATTGGAGGTGTGGTAATGAAGAGAGCATCCATTAGGGTTCAGGAACCGACGCCGGAGCTGATCGAAAAAATCCGCAGGGCAAGAGTTGCCATTTCCCAGCAGAAGCCCCGATACCTGAAATGTCCCTATTGTCAGCATAATGCCATTGCTGTCTACGAGGACACGAGGGGTCATGTAGAATCCAAGTGCAAGAAATGCGGGCGGATCACAGTCTTTGATGTGCTGAATATGAGAAGACTGCGACCGCGTACCAAGTAAGAACCGGAGGACAAGCCTCTGTTCTAAAATAAAATATATGTCATAGCTGAGCTGTGGAGCCGCCTGATAGGTGAAGTCATCCTAATGCCGCATGAGACAGAGTTTAATTGCTCTGTTTTATCGGCATGGGATTCAAACCTCACCGTCATGCGGCTCTTTTTCTGTCTTCACCCTTCCCGCTGCTCCCGCGCAGCGGAAAGGATGAACAATGAAAATCCCTAAAACCCCTATCGCGTTCGATTACGACCTCTGGACTACGGAGGACGGCAAGTGCATGGTGCGCGTGAAACGAACCGGCGAAGTTTCCGAGGTTGACCGCAAGGTTATGAGAATCCTTCGCGCAGAGGAAAAGCGGATCAGACGCTCGTATGGCTCTGACAACACCTCTGAGGATGAGGACGGCGCAGAGAAAATTTCTGATACCGTGCTGTCCCTTGACGCTATGCCGGAGGACGATGTGAAGTCCGCTGCATGGCTGGCAGACTCCCGCGACTGCATGGAGGAACTGATCACCGCTCTCAAAGAGAAGGAGCTTCTTTCCATTCTGACCGGGAAGCAGCGCGAATTGTATCTTGCGATGACCCGTGAAGGACTGACTCTTCGAGAGTTTGCCCGAAGGAAAGGCATCGGCATCAGAGCTGCATTTGACCTCAAAGCAGCGGTGCAGAAAAAATTTCAAAGAATTTTTTGAGCGGTACTCAACAAACGGCAAAAAGATGTCCGTTGTAAAGTGAAAGGGTCAATCAGACCACTTCACTGCTCCTTGAAAACTGAATAGTTCAGTGCTGCGGATCTTTCCGCTTCTGCGAAGCAACACAGCTTCCGACGCCAAGACCTCCCGAAAGGGAGTGAGCGACCTCCGGAGAGCTATAACAGTCGTGTGGTGCGGCTGCTTGCGACGATGCAGATGCCGGGTATAATGATACTTCCGTCTTTTCTTTGAATGGGCGGCTCGGAGCGATCCTCGGAGGGGTGAGAGTCCCATGATACCGATTGACCATTGGTAGTCCGCAGCATTCCCGGAACTGCAAAGTTCTTCTGGCAGGGGCGCGAGCTGCAAATATGCCGGACAATGAAACAAACCCAAAAGAAACTTACTATATAGTTTCAGGATGAAAACTATGTGGCAGAGTGTCTTCACAAGATGCTCTGCCATATCCTTTTGTCCTGAATAATTCCACGAAACAGGAGGTGCTTAGAATATGATGGGCATTGAAACAATGAAAAACGTCAGCCCGAAAACGGTTGACCGAAGCACACTCGTTCAGAGAAGCAGCATCCGGCTTGATCCTGCGGCACCGCGAGAGGACAGGCTGAGGGAGTTCATCAAGCAGATCAGAAATCCCTATTGTTATCTGGACGGGAAAACTGTGGTGAAGATCAGCTTCGCCGAGACGGACACGACAATGGAAGATTGTCTGGAACACTATCTGAGAGGTCTTTGATTTATGAACAGTCTGAATCTTTTCACCCGGTTCTATGGACAAGCGATTGAGCCTGTGGTATAATGAAATCGGTCAAAAAAAGAAGAATACGGATTAAGCCGCTTGCCCTGATGGTCATGTGGCGTTTTCGTGTTCCTCTTCATAAGAGTTGAAGCAAGCCTTCGTCTTTCTGATTTGATGTACCACACCAAACAGAAAAACGGAGGTTATTTTTATGCCAGACAAGGTTTACCGCACGGCGATCTACTGCCGCCTGTCCCGTGAGGATGGAGACAAAGTAGAAAGCAACTCCATCGCCAGCCAGAGAGCCATCTGCGAGGACTATATCGCAAGGCATGAGGATTTGGAGCTTGTCTGTGAGCCGTTTGTGGATGACGGTTACAGCGGCGTTTCCTTCAATCGTCCTCAGTTCAAAAAGCTGGAAGAGGCAATCCGCAAGGGTGCGCTTGACTGCATTGTAGTCAAGGATCTCAGCCGCTTCTCAAGAAACTACATCGACGGCGGACGTTACATTGAGAAGATATTCCCGCAGCTCGGCATACGCTTCATCGCAATCAATGATGCGTATGACAGTCTGACCGGTGATCCGCAGTCCGACTCCTTTGTTATCCCGTTCAAAAACCTGATTAACGATTCTTACTGCAAGGACATCTCCATGAAAATCCGAAGCAGTCTGGAAGTCAAGCAGAAGAGCGGTGAGTTCGTCGGCTCGTTCGCGCCTTACGGCTACATGAAATCGCCGGAGAACAAAAACCAGCTCATCGTGGATGAAGCGGTCAGCGAATATGTGCAGATGATCTTTTCCATGTACAAGGACGGCTTCTCCATCGGACGTATTGCAAAGCGTCTGAACCAGATGGGCGTCCTGTCCCCAATGGAATACAAGCATTCCGCCGGTGTGAAGTTTGATACCGTCTTCAAAACCAGCGATACCGCAAAATGGACATACAAAGCCGTCCAGCGTATTCTCACCAACGAGGTTTATATCGGCGTTCTGGCGCAAGGCAAGCGCGGCACTCCCAACTACAAAGTCCGCGTTGTGAAAAGCAAGGATGAATCCGAGTGGGTCAAGGTAGAAAATGCGCATGAAGCTCTTGTGTCCTACGAGGACTTCATGGCAGTCAAGGTCATGATGCAGCGGGATATGCGCTGTTCGCCCGATCAGGACGAAGCGCATCTGTTTTCCGGCTTCCTGTTCTGCGGAGACTGTCAGCAGCCAATGATCCGCAAGACCGTCCCGTCGAAGGCGAAAAAGTATATCTACTACGTCTGTTCTACCAATAAGCACAGCCGGACGTGCAGCTCGCACAGCATCGCCGCAAAAGAGGTTGAAGAGAAGGTCTTCCGTGCTATTCATGACCAGATCGAGCTTGTCATCAATCTGGAACACGCGCTTGCGATGATAGAACGGCTTCCGTCTCAGAGCCGTAAGGCTTTCAATTACGAAGCTCAGATCGCCAAAATCGAGGAAGAGATTGAACGGTACCAAAAGCTCAAGCTGGGGCTTTACGAGAACTTCATCGGCGGCGTCATTGATAAATCGGAATACTTCGAGTTCCGCAGCAGCTACACCAAAATCATTGAGGACAAACAGGAGGCACTTCTGCGGGTCAAAAAAGAAATGAAGCAGACGGTGACAACCGGCACGACCGAACGGAACTGGGTAACGCTTTTCAAGCAGTATGAAAACGTCGAAGAGCTGAACCGCCGTGTGCTGATGTCCCTTGTTGACCGCATTCTGATTCACGAAAACCATGCAATCGAAATCGTCTTCAAATACAGGGACGAATACCAGCAGACGATTGAATACGTTCTCGGCTATGCCGATGAACTGGATATTGCCGTATAAAGGAGGGATGAGCAAATGGCAAGAAAAAGCAGAAAACAAATTGCAGTCGAAGAGCCGGTTATCGAACCTGTTTCTTCCGAGGTCTTCTCAACAGCCATCTATGCCCGTCTTTCCGTTGAAAACAGCGGCAAGTCCGAAAAGGTGGATGTCATCGCAAATCAGATTGAGATTTGCAAGTCCTACATTGCAGAGCGTCCCTACCTGAATCTGATAGATACCTATGTGGACAACGGACGAACAGGAACGGTTTTTGATAGACCGGAGTTCAACCGGCTGATGAACGACATCCGCACCGGCAAGATCAAGTGCCTTGTAGTTCGTGATCTCAGCCGGTTCGGGCGTGACTACATCGAGGCTGGAACCTATCTGGAACGGGTCTTTCCGCAGATCGGGCTTCGGTTTATCGCCATCAAAGAGAACTACGACAACTTTGATACGGACGGCTCCGGCGAAAGCCTCATCATCCCTCTGCAAAACATGATCAACACACTCTACTCGAAGGACATCTCCCGCAAGGTTTCTACCGCGCTCAAGGCACAGATGGAAAGCGGAGAGTTCAAGAAGCGCAATCTCCCGTATGGTTATCGCTGGGATGAAGAACACAGCAATATGGTCTTCGATGAGGAAACCGCACCGATTGTCCGGAAGATTTTCCAATGGAAGATTGAAGGGCTGTCCCTTCCTGCGATTGCAGACCGGCTTGATGCAATGAACGCGCCCAATCCGGAGTTTCAGAAGTATCAGGTCGGCGTCCGCACAGGCAATGCTACGGCAAAGAAGATTTGGAACAAGTCTTCACTGACTACCATTCTGGATAATCCCCATTACGTCGGAGATACCGTTCTCGGACGGACGCTGAACGCCATCTACAAGGGCGTCAAGAATCAGCATATCGACCGCGAGGAATGGATTGTTTTTCCCAATACTCACGAGGCGATTATCTCTCGTGAGGACTTTCAGAAGGTTCGTGAGATGCGGGACGCCGCTGCAAGGACGAGAGTTGAAAAGATGGAACGCACGGAAGAAATCCGTGCTACACTGATCAATCTCTTTGAAGACAAAATCGTCTGCGCAGACTGCGGCAGGAAGCTCTATTTCCATCGCAAGCGTGTTGACAAGCGTAAGGACGGCGCATGGTACGCCTTCTATGAGTGCAGCTCATCCGTCAAGCGCGGCAATCTCTGTACGCCGCACTATACGCGGCAGGACAAACTCGAAGCAGATGTGCTTGCGGCGATCCAGCTTCAAGTCAAGGCGGCTCTCAATTACGACAAGCTGCTTGCCAAACTGAGAAACAGTGAAGGCGAACGCAGCATCCGCGATCAGCAGAATGCGCTCATCACAAGCCTGAATCTGAAACTCAGCGGCATCTCCAAGAAGCGTACTCGGCTCTATGAGGACTTCACGGAAGGCATTCTCGATGAAGAGGAATACGCCTTTGCCAAGAAAGCCTACGATGAGCAGTATGTCGATCTTTCACGGCGGTTGGATGAAGCGGTTCAGCGGAAGGTAAAGTTTGCCGAGGCAATGTCCGAGGACAATAAGTGGCTCACGCTGATGAAATCCGTCAGCGGTACAACGATGCTCTCTCAGGAGTTGGTTGACGAGTCCGTAGAGCTTGTGAAAGTCCATGAGGACGGCTCAATCGAGCTGGTCATGAAATACGGCGATATTTACGCTCTGACCGTTCAGAGTATCAAGGAAGTACAGGAGGCGATGTAAATGAGCAAGGAATACAACATCGGCATCTACATCCGCCTCTCAATGGCTGATGAAGATACTGGCTATGGCAGCAAGGCGGAAAGTGACAGCATCGGCAACCAACGTATGCTCATCAATCGCTTTCTTGACAATCATCCGGAGCTGTCTCGCTGTCAGCGGTCTGAGTTTGCGGATGACGGTTATACCGGCACGAACTTTCACCGTCCTCAATTCACGCAGATGATGGAGAAGGTCAAGCGCAGCGAAATCGATCTGATCTGCGTCAAAGACTTTTCCCGCTTTTCTCGTGACTACATTGAAACGGGAAACTATCTGGAATGCACTTTCCCATTCATGGGCGTCCGCTTTATCTCTATCAATGATGGCTATGACAGCGACGATTACAAAGGCACAACGGGCGGTCTGGAAGTGGTTATGCGCAGCATCATCTATGCGGCATACAGCAAAGACCTCTCCGTAAAGACCACATCGGCAAAAATCCAGATGATGAAGCAGGGCAAGTATGTCGGTGGCTACGCTCCATACGGCTACGTCCTGCATCCCACCATTCGGAACAAACTTGCCGTAGACCCGGAGGCGGCTGATGTGATCCGTCGTATTTTCCGCGAGGCGCTGGAAGGCAGCAACACCTCTCAGATTGCCCGCAGCCTGAATGATGACGGCATCCCGACGCCGGGGCAATACTTCAAGAGCAAGCATCCCGACAAGAAGAAGTTCAGTAACATGAGCGAGAAAATCAGTTGGGAAACCGTGATGGTCTACAACATCCTCAAAAACCTTGTTTACACCGGAACACTGGTCAGCCGCAAAATGAAGTCCTGCGGTGTCGGCTCAAAAAAGCGTGTTGTCAATGAGCCGATTATCGTAGAAGGAACGCATGAAGCTATTATCAGCAAGGAAGACTTTGAGCTTGCTCAGAAGGTCATTCGAGGCGGAGGACGGAATCCCACGCGCAAGCAGCATGACTATCCGCTCAAGGGACTCGTCCGCTGCGGTAACTGTAAACGTGCTATGACACGCCGAAAGAACAAGGCTGGCATTCGATACTTCCAGTGCATTCACTCGGTCAACAACGGAAACACAGACTGTCCGGTTGGCAGGAGCTTTCCGGAAATGGATATTGAGAAGGTTGTCTTCCATGCCCTTACTCAGTTTCTTGCTTTGGCACAGAAGGAAGCAATACAGAACCGCGAAGTCGGTGATCTGCGGAAATCTGCCATCAAGGAATGTGCTGATAAAATCCGCACTCTGCAAAAGCAGAACGAGCAGCACAAGGCGTCCAAGCTGAGGCTCTACGAGAAGTATGCAGCCGGAAGCATCACGAAGGAGGCGTACATTCAGCAGAAGGCGGCAACGGATGCGAAGATCGCTGAAAACGATGAGGCAATCCAGCGCAGTCACGAACGGATGAAGGAGCTTGACTCCGAGACCTCCTGTTCGGATGAAAAGCTGGATGCTGTCTGCGATCAGTACGCCGACTGCAAAGCTCTGACCTATGAGCTGACCCACGCATTCATTTCTGCGGTCTACATTTACGATCTTGACAACATAGAAATCGTCTGGAAGTTCAAGGACTTCCTCACTACATCAGAAGGAGAAGCCAAATGAAAGTATTTCTTTATATCCGCGTTGCCTGTGCGGATCAGCTTGCGGCAGCAGACCAGCGGGAAGAGCTGGAACGCTATGCGAAGGACAAAGGCTATGAGGTGGCTGCTGCTGTGGCGGCAGACGGCATCTCCGGCGTCCATACGGAAGGTATCATGAACTTCCTGCTGAACGAAGCCAAGCGTCAGGACATCGGTACGATCCTCACCCGCGACACCTCGCGAATCAGCCGGGACACTTCCTCTTTCATGAGGTTTGAGCGAAAGTTCCGGGAGAACGGCATCCGGTTCGAGTATCTGTCCAAGCCTGACAACGAGCTTCCGGTCACTCCGATGATGGAGGCATTTGCGGCGGCGTATAAGAAGTGTCGCACAAAGAACGGCAAAAGAGCATAGAGAAAACGCAAGCCGTTCACGGGTGGTTGTCCACCTATGAACGGCTTGTAAATTCTCAAAATTTTTTTAGTCCCTACTTGACACAAGAAGACATGAGCCGGTTAGGGAGAAACTACTTGCAGGTGGGATTTTACACGGAAATGCTGTTCCCTCAAAAGGGAGTGCGTTTTATCGCTGTCAACGACAATGTGGACAGCGCAAACGGCGGCATGGACAACGATTTTACCCCTCTGCGAAATCTGTTCAACGAATGGCTGGTGAGAGATACGAGCAAGAAAATCAAGGCAGTTAAGAGAGCAAAAGGCATGAGCGGCAAGCCCGTTACCAGCAAGCCAGTGTACGGCTACCTCATGGACGAGGACGAGAACTATATTGTTGACGAGGAAACCGCGCCGGTAGTCCGGCAGATATACCAGCTTTGCCTTGCCGGGAACGGCCCGACCAAGATTGCCCGTATGCTTACGGAGCAGCAAATCCCCACGCCGGGGACGCTGGAATACCGCAGGACGGGCAGCACCCGCCGCTACCACCCCGGCTATGAGTGCAAGTGGGCGACGAACACCGTCGTTCATATCCTCGAAAACCGGGAGTACACCGGCTGTCTGGTAAACTTCAAGACGGAGAAGCCCTCTTACAAGGTCAAGCACAGTGTAGAGAACCCCGTGGAGAAGCAGGCCATTTTCCCCGACCACCATGAGCCGATTATCGACACGGAAACATGGGAGCGCGTGCAGGAGTTACGCAAGCAGCGCAAACGCCCGAACCGCTATGATGAAGTGGGGCTGTTCTCCGGTATGCTGTTCTGCGCCGACTGCGGCCATGTGATGTACCAGCAGCGGTATCAGAACAAGAACCGCAAGCAGGACTGTTACATCTGCGGCAGCTACAAGAAGCGCACCCGCGACTGTACGGCGCACTTTATCCGCACCGACCTGTTGACCGCCGGTGTCCTCTCCAATCTCCGGCAAGTGACGGAATACGCCGCCAAGCATGAGAGCCGGTTTGTGAAGCTGCTTATCCAGCAGAACGAGATCGGCGGCAAGAGAAAGACCGCCGCAGCCACCAAGCAGCTTGAACAGGCGCAGGAGCGCATTGCCGAAGTGAGCCGCATTATCAAGCGGCTGTATGAGGACAATGTGAACGGCAAAATCAGCGACGAGCGTTTCATGGAACTGTCGGCAGACTATGAGCAGGAGCAGCGGGAACTGAAAGACCGCGCCGCCGCTTTGCAGGCCGAACTGGACAAGTCGCAGGCCGCCACTGTCAACGCGGAAAAGTTTATGGGTATCGTCCGAAAGCACCTTGCCTTTGAGGAACTTACCCCCACCCTCTTGCGGGAAATGATTGAGAAAATCGTCGTGCATGAGTGCAGCTATGACGAGAACGGCACCCGCAGGCAGGACATTGAGATTTATTACAGCTTTGTCGGCAAGATTGACTTGCCCGAAGCCTAACGCCCGACCTATCCGACACAATGGCCAAGTGCCGGATAGGAACGGCAAAATTTTTTACACTTCTATTACTTCTTTATCGCACATAAGCAAAGAGCCAGGGCGTAAAGCAGCTTGTCGCTGGCGGCGGTGTGGCCCTGATCGGTGTGACCCTCATTCCCCTGCTGTCCGGTCTGCTGGGATAAGCCCGGCGTTTGTCCGTAACCATCCGCACTAATCCCCTCCGCGCTCTCCCGGCCTGACCGGGAGGGTGCGGGAAAGGAGGTGTTTACCAGTGATTAGTGAAATCATTGAAGAATGGATAAAAGGTATTCTAATCGACGGCATCACGGGCAACCTGTCCGGGCTGTTTGACAATGTAAATGCCAAAGTCGGAGAAATCGCCGCCGATGTAGGGGCCACCCCGCAGGCGTGGAACAGCGGTATTTTCAATATGCTACAAAACCTGTCCGAAACGGTAGTGCTGCCCATTGCGGCGGCCATCCTTGCCTGTGTCATGTGCATGGAGCTGATACAGATGATAACCGAGAAAAACAATATGCACGACTTTGACAGCTCTATGTTCTTCCGCTGGATTTTCAAGTCTGCGTTTGCCATTCTAATTGTCAGCAACACATGGAACATCGTCATGGGCATCTTTGACGCCACCCAGAGCGTCGTCAACCAAAGCGCCGGTGTGATTATCGGGGAAACGTCTGTGGATTTTAACAGCCTGATACCTGACCTTGAAAGCCAGTTGGAGGCTATGAGCGTGGGCGGGCTTTTGGGCCTGTGGTTCCAGACCCTTGTGGTGGGCCTTACCATGAACATTCTCGCCATCTGTATTTTCCTTGTGACCTACGGGCGCATGATTGAAATTTACGTCGTAACCTCGTTAGGGCCTATCCCCCTTGCCACCATGGGAAACAGCGAATGGCGCGGCATGGGGCAGAACTACTTGAAATCCCTGCTGGCGCTGGGATTCCAAGCCTTTTTAATCATGGTTATTGTCGGTATCTATGCGGTGCTGATACAGAACATTGCTTCCGCTTCTGACATCTCCGGCGCAATCTGGGGCTGCATGGGCTACACGGTGCTTCTGTGCTTCTGCCTGTTCAAGACCGGCAGCATCAGTAAATCCGTATTCTCGGCGCATTAACAGAAAGGAGGTGCCAGATGGCTTATGTAACTGTCCCCAAGGACTTAACCCATGTGAAATCCAAGGTTGTGTTTGGCCTTACCAAACGGCAACTGATCTGTTTTGGCGGTGCGCTGCTGGTAGGCGTCCCGTTATACTTTCTCACCCGTGACTATCTCTCCACCAGTGCGGCGGCCCTGCTCATGGTATTTATCATGCTGCCGGGCTTTTTGCTTGCCATGTATGAGCGTCACGGCCAGCCCCTTGAAGTGGTGGTAATGCAGATGATTCAGTGCTGCTTCCTCCGTCCCAAGGAGCGCCCCTACCAGACCAACAACGCCTACGCCGCACTTATGCGGCAGCATCAAATGGAACAGGAGGTAAAGGCCATTGTCCAAAAAAGAAATTCCAAGAGAACCCGAAAAAACAAAGCTGACTCGCACCCAGCGAAAAGAAATTGACGCGGTAATCCGCAAGTACAAGGGCGACGGGAAGCCCCATACGGCGCAGGCCACCATCCCCTATGAGGCCATGTACCCGGACGGCGTGTGCCGCCTGACGAAAAACACCTTTTCCAAGTGCATTGCCTTTGAGGACATCAGCTATCAGTTGGCCCAGCCGGACACCAAGACGGCCATTTTTGAACACCTGTGCGACCTCTACAACTATGTGGACGCCTCTATCCACGTCCAGTTTTCATTCCTGAACCGCAGAGTTGACCCGGTGCAGTACGCCAAGAGCTTTGAGATTACGCCGCAGGGGGACGACTTCGACGACATTCGGGCCGAGTACACCGGCATCCTGCAAAAGCAGCTTGCAAACGGCAACAACGGTATCGTCAAGACTAAGTATCTGACGTTCACCATTGAAGCTGACAGCCCAAAATCCGCAAGGGCCAGACTAAACCGCATCGGCCTTGACCTTTTAGGCTACTTCAAGACGATGGGAGCTGTGGCCCATGTGATGAACGGCAAAGAACGGCTTGCGGTGCTGCATGGTGTGTTCCACCCGGACGGGGAGCTGTTCAATTTTGACTGGAAGTGGATGACCCCCTCCGGCCTTTCCACCAAGGACTTTATCGCTCCATCCTCCCTGTGCTTCGGCAATGCAAAGACCTTTGGCATGGGCGGCAAATACGGCGCGGTGAGCTTCCTGCAAATCCTCGCTCCGGAGCTTTCGGATGAAATGCTGGTGGATTTTCTCAATACGGACAGTAGCATTTTAGTGAACCTCCATGTGCAGGCCATCGACCAGACGGAGGCCATCAAGACCATCAAGCGCAAGATCACCGACCTTGACGCCATGAAGATACAGGAGCAGAAAAAGGCTGTCCGCAGTGGCTACGATATGGACATACTGCCCAGCGACCTTGTCACCTACGGGGAGGACGCAAAGAAACTTCTTACCAAGCTGCAAACCAGAAACGAGCGCCTTTTCATGCTGACGTTCCTTGTGCTGAACATAGCCGACACCAAGCAAAAAATGAGCAACGATGTGTTTCAGGCCGCAGGTGTGGCGCAGAAATACAACTGTTCCCTTGTCCGTCTGGACTACCAGCAGGAACAGGGCCTTGCGAGCAGCCTGCCGCTGGGCGTCAACCAGATCAAAATCCAGCGGGGCCTTACCACTTCCAGCGTGGCCGTGTTCGTCCCCTTTGTGACGCAGGAGCTTTTTCAGGGCGGCGCAGCCATGTATTACGGCGTCAACGCCAAGTCCCACAACATGATTATGCTGGACAGAAAACAGGCCCGATGTCCCAACGGTCTGAAATTAGGCACCCCCGGCAGCGGCAAATCCATGAGCTGTAAATCCGAGATCGTCAGTGTGTTCTTAACGACGCCTGACGATATTTTTATTTCCGACCCGGAGGCTGAATACTATCCGCTGGTGAAGCGGCTCCACGGACAGGTGATCCGGCTGTCGCCCACCAGCCGGGACTATGTGAACCCGCTGGACATCAACCTGAACTATTCCGAGGACGATAACCCGCTGGCCCTGAAATCCGACTTTGTGCTGTCGTTCTGCGAGTTGGTCATGGGCGGCAAGAACGGGCTGGAACCCATTGAAAAGACGGTCATTGACCGGGCCGTGCAGGTGATCTACCGGCCCTATCTGGCAGACCCCCGCCCGGAAAATATGCCGATTCTGTCCGATCTCCACAAAGCGTTGTTAGATCAGCACGTCCCGGAGGCTGACCGTGTGGCGCAGGCCCTTGACCTGTATGTGTCCGGTTCCCTGAACGTCTTTAACCACCGCACCAGCGTGGACATCGGCAACCGGCTTGTGGCCTTTGACATCAAGGAACTGGGCAAACAGCTCAAAAAGCTGGGGATGCTCATTGTCCAAGACCAGATTTGGGGCCGCGTCACCGCCAACCGCAGCCAGGGCAAGGCCACATGGTACTTTGCCGACGAGTTCCACTTGCTTCTGAAAGAGGAACAGACGGCAGCCTATTCCGCTGAAATCTGGAAGCGGTTCAGAAAATGGGGCGGCATTCCAACCGGCGCGACGCAAAATGTGAAAGACCTGCTTTCCTCCCCGGAGATCGAAAACATTCTGGAAAACAGCGATTTTATTACGTTGCTCAATCAAGCGTCCGGGGACAGGAAAATCCTTGCGGAACGGCTCAACCTGTCGGCAGACCAGCAGAGGTACATCGACAATTCCGAACCCGGCGAGGGCCTTTTGATCTTTGAAAATGTGGTGCTGCCATTTACCAACCCGATCCCACACAACACCCAGCTCTACAAGATTATGACGACCCGGTTAGATGAAGTAACCTTGTGAGAAAGTTCAGCTATCTTTTATAAAAAAGGTGTGATACTATAGGGATAACATAGAAAAAGTGAGGTGTTTACATGGGATCAATGATAACACTTGGCATTGGCCGGATGGAGATTGACTGGGGGAAAAATAATTCTTTCAGAGACCATTCCATTCTTTTCAAAATTTCCGACGTGAAACTCATTCCATATTATTATGTTGATATGGATTCAGATGAACCGATTATAGAAATGAAAGAGGGATATGCTAGAAAGCTTTCCAGCATAAAAAAACGCCTGAATTTACTGGGATACGATCTTGTGTCGATTAGGAAAATGTATGAAGATATTGTGCGGGAGCACCAAGAATATGGTTACAAGATAAAATTATCCTTTGATGTGTTTTATGACGTTCTACGAGCCATCAATGTTTCGGATATAGATACTGTCAAGTTGGCGGTTGAATTTGAAGAAAACGGGTATGATTTCGGAGAATATGTCAGAAGGTGTGTCCTTAATGCTCCACAGGTTAAAGGAAAACTTCTTGTGGAATACGAAGATAATGAGGACAGTGAATATCAAAATCCAGAGTGGGAATTATCTGAGTTTTTGGAGAATCTTGACCCATATATCACATTGCGTATTATAGCCGATAACCCTGCCAATGCCGAGCAAGAGGTTTTCTGGGGGTTTGCAGATGTGGTTGAAAATGGTTGGGTTCACAAGGATGAAGTTGTGATGGGGTTACCTCCTGAAAAGAGAATCCTAATCGTTACAGAAGGTTCAAGCGATTCGTATGTGCTTCGCAAGGCAATCGATCAGATATATCCAGATATATCGGATTTTTTTGATTTCGTTGACATGAAAGAAAATTATCCTTTTACTGGGACAGGGAATCTTTACAATTTCTGCGTAGGGCTTTGTCGAATCAATATCCAGAACAATATAATTGCCATTTTTGATAACGATACAGCCGGTCTTGAAAAGTACCATCAGTCGCAATCCTTGCAGAAACCAGATTCTTTTGTGATTACCAAACTGCCAGATTGCCCAGAGTTTTCTAGCATTTGTACCCTTGGCCCCCAAGGAAGTTCCATGGAGAATATAAACGGCAGAGCTGTAGCCATTGAGTGTTTCCTTGATTTTGGTAGCGTACAGAAGTCTCCATGTGTTAGATGGACAAGTTACAACAAAAATGAGAGGCAATATCAAGGCGAACTAGAAAGCAAGGATGAATACGTCAGGGCCTTTAAGCAATGTGACCTCACGGATGGTTCGTATGATACTAGTAAATTGGAGTTTTTGATTGAGTATATTATTTCTCAATGGACAGACAGAAAAAAATAATTGTAGTAAGCAACCCGCCCATGTGGCGGGTTTTCTTATGCCCTAAACAGGAGGTGACGGCCATTGAAAGAGCTGAAAGCCAAACCCAAGGTGACACAGGCCATGACCCGCGACGGCCTCACGCTGGAAAATCAGGCCACCGGCGAGGTAGAGAACATTTCCAGCCGGGAGGCCGAACAGGACTATACCCCGGAGGCTGACGGCATAGCGGAAAAGCTGCTGGAACGGGCCGACGATGCCCATGACCGGCATAAGGCTAAAAAGTCCGCAAAGCAGGCAGCGGCCACCGCTGCCGAGGGGGACGCCGCCCTGCACCGGCCATCCTCCCGGCTCCAACTGACCGAGGAAGAACGGGCCGAGCCGGATTTGCAGCCCTATATCCGCAAAGCAGATCAGAAAGCTGACAAGTTGGATGCAGCCCGTGACGCCATCCCGAAAAAGCGTGTTGTCGTGAAAGAAACGGTCTATGACGAGGCCACCGGCAAGGCCAAGAGCGCCCTGCGTTTTGAACAGCAGGACAAAGGGCCTCCCAAGTTAAAGCCCAACCCGGCAGGCCGTCCCGTTTCGGAGGCGCTGCTATTCGCTCACGGAAAAATCCACGAAGTTGAACATGAAAACGTGGGTGTGGAGGGTGGCCATAAGGGGGAGGAACTTGCCGAGCGTCAGGCTGGCCGGGCCATCCGCAGCAGCATCCGGCACCACAAGCTGAAACCCTACCGGGCCGCAGAAAAAGCCGAGCGTCAGGCCCTTGCCGCCAACGCGGAGTATTTTTACCAGAAGTCCTTGCGGGATAACCCGGAGATCGCGCAGGCGGCCACTAATCCCGTTTCCCGGTTCTGGCAAAAGCAGCAGATCAAGCGCCAGTATGCCAAGGCCGCCCGGACAGCGGGCCAGACCGCAGGGACGGCGGCACAGGGCGCAGCCAAGACAGCCGCATCCTCCACCAAAGCGGCCAAGGCAGCCGCCGAGGAAAGCAAACGGGCCGCCTCCTTTGTGGCCCGTCACTGGAAAGGTTCACTGGCCGTTCTGGTGCTGGTGCTTTTGCTGCTGATGGTTCTGACCGGCCTCCAATCCTGCACCGCCATGTTCGGCAGCGCCGGAAGCGGCATCGCGGCGTCCTCCTACTTTTCCGAGGACAGCGATATGCTGGCCGCCGAGAATGCCTACGCTGCACTGGAAGCTGAGCTGCAAGCGTATCTGGACAACTACGAGGCCACCCATGACTATGACGAATACCACTTTGACCTTGACAGCATCGAGCATGACCCCTATGTGCTGATCTCCATTCTGTCGGCGCTCCATGACGGCCAGTTTACCATTGGAGAGGTTCGAAGCAATCTGCAAATGCTGTTCGACAAGCAATATATCCTAACGGAAACTGTTGTCAAGGAGGTGCGCTACCGCACGGAAACCCGGACAGGGACGCGGACGGTCACAGACCCGGACACCGGCGAAACCTCAACTGAGGAATACGAGTATGAAGTAGAAGTACCGTATGACTATTACATCTGTACTGTGACGCTGGAAAATTTCAATCTGTCCCATGTGCCGGTCTACATCATGGACGAGGAAACGCTAAGTGCCTATTCCCTGTATATGTCCACGCTGGGCAACCGGCCCGACCTGTTTTCCGGCAGCCAGTACCCCCACGCCTCCACCCTGAAAGAACCGACCTATTATGACGTTCCCCCGGAGGCTTTGGAGGATGAACAGTTTGCCGCCATGCTGAAAGAGGCCGAAAAGTACATCGGCTATCCCTATGTGTGGGGCGGCAGCTCTCCCAGCACCAGCTTTGATTGCAGTGGCTTTATCTCATGGGTCATCAATCATTCCAGCTGGAACGTGGGACGGCTGGGGGCGCAGGGCCTATACAACATCTGCATCCCTGTTTCCAGTTCGCAGGCCAAGCCCGGCGACCTGGTGTTTTTTGTCGGCACTTATGACACCCCCGGCGTATCCCACGTCGGCCTGTATGTGGGCAATTCGGTCATGCTGCATTGCGGCGACCCCATTTCCTACACAAATCTCAATTCAAACTATTGGCAATCCCATTTTTACAGTTTCGGGCGTCTGCCCTGACGCCAGAAAGGAGTTTTGACTATGGCAAGTAAACTTGACCGCATTGAAAAGGACATCCAGAAAACCAAGTCCAAGATTGCGGAGTATCAGAAGCAGCTTCGGGAGCTGGAAGCGCAGAAAACCGAACAGGAGAATTTGCAGATCATCCAGCTTGTGCGCGGCATGAACATGAAGCCAGAGGAATTTGCCGCGTTTCTGCGTTCCGGTGCAATGCAGGCCGCCCCTGCTGCCACAGCGTACCATGAACAGGAGGACAATGCCCATGAAGAATAAAACCAGACGAATTTCCCAGATTCTGCCCGCAATTCTGGCCGTGATGCTATGCGTCACGGCTTTTCCTGTTACCGCTTTTGCAGGCGGCGCCGACCCGGCCCCAGAGCCTTTGCCGGAAGCTACCGCCGAAGCAACCGGCGGCGTGGAGCCTGACACAGACAATCACTCCAAAACTGAAACCGCATCCGCAGGCAAAACGGAGGATGATAAAAGCAAGAGCTTGACCGGCAAGGGGGCCGCCGACCTGCTTTCCTCTCTGTTCGGTTCCAAGGTAAACATCACCGCTACGGACGATGGCATCCAGATCACCACCAGCGGCACGGAGGAAACTACCCAGACCGGCACCGTGACTACAAACGGTGGAAAGCTGAACGTCCGCACCGGGGCGGGGCTTGATAAGACTGCGTTTACCCAGCTTCCCAATGGAACGCAGGTGGAAGTGATTGGTACAGATGGCAACTGGGTGAAAATTCTTCTGCCGGAGCGCATCGGCTATGTCCATTCCGACTATCTGACCGTCAGCGATACCAAGACAGAAAGTACCGGCGCAGGCAGTTTCTCCCTCTCCCTTGATGAAGAAGAACTTGCCGTCCTGCTGGGGCTATTCACCGGCAGCCAGACCAGCGGCGGCAGCGCCGCCCTGACCCCGGACGGGAACCTGACGCTGATTGACGACATCGGCAGCACCACCCCAAGCGGCAAGCAGTTTATCACCGTGGAAACCAAGACTGGCAACATCTTTTACCTGATTATTGACCGGGACGACGAGGGAAAAGAAACCGTCCATTTCTTAAATCAGGTGGATGAAGCCGACCTGCTGGCGCTGATGGAGGACGGGGAAAACACCCCCACCGCCGCTGTCTGCACCTGTACCACCAAATGCAAGGCTGGGGCCGTGAATACGAATTGCCCGGTCTGCAAAACCAACATGACCGAGTGCTGCGGGCCGGAGCCGCAGGAAAATAAGCCGGAGGAAACCAAGGCCCCACAGGGGGAAGCCAAAAGCAGCGGTTCCGGTGCTGGCGGCCTGATCGTATTCCTTGTGGTGGCACTGGCTGGCGGCGGCGCGGCCCTCTACTATTTCAAATTCAGAAAGCCCAAGGCTGAAACCAAGGGCAGCGACGATCTGGACGAATACGACTTTGGGGACGACGAGGATTTGGAGGACGAGGAACCCGAAACCGAGTTTGACCCGGAGGCAGATTTTGTAAGTGAACAGGAGGATGAGGAATGACCCATAAACTTGTAATCGCAGAAAAACCGAGCGTGGCCCGCAGCATTGCGGGCGTGATCGGAGCCACGGAAAAACACGCCGGCTATTTGGAGGGAAACGGCTATGTGGTGAGCTGGTGTATCGGGCATCTGGTGTCCTTTGCTGACGCTGGCCGCTATGACGAGCGTTTCAAGAAATGGCGCTATGAGGATTTGCCCATCCTCCCGGAGCCGTGGCAGTATATTATTCCCGACGATAAGAAACAGCAGTTTGACGTTCTGCGTTCCCTGATGGAGCGTGACGACGTGACCGGCCTTGTGTGCGCCACTGACGCCGGACGGGAGGGAGAATTGATTTTCCGTTTCGTCTATCAGATGGCAGGCTGTAAGAAGCCGTTCAAGCGCCTCTGGATTTCCAGTATGGAGGACAGCGCCATCCGGGACGGCTTTGCACACCTGAAACCGGGAACGGACTATGACCCGCTGTATCAATCGGCCCTGTGCCGGGCGAAAGCCGATTGGCTGGTGGGCATCAACGCCACCCGGCTTTTCTCCGTGCTGTACCACAAGACCCTGACCGTGGGCCGCGTCCAGACCCCGACCCTGAATCTGCTGGTGGAGCTCGACGCCAAGATCACGAATTTCAAGAAAGAGAAATATCACATCGTCCATATCGGTGTAGGCGACGCGGACGCAGTAAGCAGCCGCTTTTCGGATGCTGGCGAAGCAAACACCGTCAAGACGGCCTGTGCCGGAGCGCAGGCCGTTTGTGCTTCCGTAACGCGGGAGAAAAAGACGGAGCAACCGCCCAAGCTCTATGACCTGACCACCTTGCAGCGGGAGGCAAACCGGCTCTTTGGTTTTACCGCCAAACAAACCCTTGATTACGCCCAAACACTCTACGAAAAGAAGCTGCTGACCTATCCGAGAACGGACAGCCAGTATTTGACCGATGATATGCTGCCCGTGGCCGAAAACCTTGTGTCCGGCCTTTGGGAGCTGGTGCCTTTCGCCAAGGGCCTGAACATTTCCCCGCAGTTTGACCGCATCCTGAACAGCAAAAAGGTGTCCGACCACCACGCTATCATCCCCACCGCTGAATTTGTGAAGCAGGGCTTTGACGGATTGGCCGAGAGTGATCGAAAGCTGCTGTCCCTGATCTGCTGCAAAGTGCTGTGCGCCGTGGCCGGGCCTTATGTATATGAGGCCGTCACCGCCACATTCACCTGTGCAGGGAAAGAGTTTACCTCCAAGGGCAGAACCGTTCTTTCCCCCGGCTGGAAAGAGATTGACCGCCGTTTCCGTTCCTCTTTGAAAACCGCTTCCGACGAGGACGCCGAGACCGTGCGGGAGTTGCCGGAGCTTAAAGAGGGCCAGACCTTTGCGGATGTGGCTGCATCCGTCACGGAGCATTTCACCACGCCGCCCAAACCCTACACGGAAGATACGCTGCTGTCTGCTATGGAACGGGCCGGAGCCGAGGATATGCCGGAGGACGCCGAGCGCAAGGGGCTGGGAACCCCGGCCACCCGCGCCGCTATTTTGGAAAAGCTGGTTCAGATGGGCTTTGTCCAGAGAAAGGGTAAGCAGCTCATTCCCACCAAGGACGGCATCAATCTGGCCGTGGTACTGCCGGAGGCTTTGACCTCTCCCCAGCTTACCGCTGAATGGGAAAGCCGTCTGACCGAGATCGCCAAGGGGCAGTCTGACCCGGACGAGTTTATGGCAGGTATTGAGGCCATGACGCGGGAGCTGGTGAAAACCTATTCCTGCATCAGCGAAGATAAGCAGAAATTGTTTCAGGCCGAGCGTGTGGCAATCGGGACGTGCCCCCGCTGCGGTGAGGCCGTCTACGAGGGCAGGAAAAACTACTACTGCGGAAACCGGGCCTGTCAGTTTGTCATGTGGAAGAATGACCGATTTTTTGAGGAACGCAGGAAAGTGTTCACCCCGAAGATCGCCGCCGCGCTGCTCAAAGACGGAAAAGCAAAGGTAAAGGGCCTCTATTCTATGAAAACCGGCAAAACCTATGACGGGACGGTGCTTTTGGCCGATACCGGCGGGAAGTACGTCAATTACCGTGTGGAACACAGGAGCTAAGACACTAACAGAGCAAGCATAGGGAGTGTGGCTACACTCCCGGTAAATCCCTGACCCGGCGCACCTGACCGGGCCGGGGATTTTGCTTGTTGGGGAAAGCCCCAAACCCTTATCTCTCCCGAAACATCTTTATTTGCTTCAAATTGATATTTCAAAAGCCGGGTTATGATAGTATAATGAAGCCAGCGACAAATCGAAATTCAGCGGCTTGATAAGGTGGCTGAAATGACCTCTTGGGTAGTTGCTTCATAAGTATCATTTATATGAAGGAGGCGTTACAAAATGCCTAAATATAATTTCTACTATGATGAGTCTGAGCATAGCCGAAAAATCAACTACAAGACGGTAAGTGCCTCTAATTATTATGATAATTTCGTAACCATGATTGTAGGATGGTCAGCCGAGAAGGATGATATTCTGCAACGGCATGCTGCTTTTGAGACCAAGTACGCAGACAGAAAAGATCGTAATGGTGAAATCAAAAGTACGATGTTTCAGCAAAAACAATTCAAGTTTGGTTTTGCCTCCCTCAACAAGCAGAACGCTCAGTTTGTAAATGATTTTCTGTCGCTGTTTGACAAAGATATTCATATTTACTTTTCTATTTCCAGCAAGATTGAATACCTTGTGCTACAGGTTTTTCAAGGGTACAGAAACAGTTTTCTCGTCGATGCAGACTTGATGAAGTATTCCATTACAAAAGCTCTCGTTATGTATCGTCCGCAGGAAATCATTAAGTGCCTCTACGAATCACCCAAAGACTTTTTAGAGGAACTAAAGAAGTTCTTCCGAGATAGGATTGAATGCAATAAAAACAATCCCCAATTAAAGCAAAAAGAAACGGAAGCATTTCAACAGATTTTATTCATACTGGATGATATTTCGGATGCTCCGGAGATTGATTGGGACTACCATCTGCCTTTTGACGGGTTCAAAAAGTATCTGGCAGAAAAAGATATATCGAATTACAACCTGATTATTGACAAAGAGGGTAAAGAGGAGGAAAAAAGCAAAACCTTAAAAGCGGCCCGTGAAATAGGACTGGATAATTCAGATGAAGCCGATTCTACAGAGTATCCGGGGCTTCGTATGGCAGATATGATGGCAGGCATTATATCCAAGTTATTGAAGGGGCTGTGTGATTCCTTGCGGTATCAATCTCTTGACGAAAGTGCCAATAAGAAGATTTTGGATACAGGTTGGTTCTGCCTGAATGAAGTTCAATTAGGACTCTATAAAAAGCTTTATCGGCTTATTTGCGAGTGGCAACCTGCTTGGTACAAATCTTACTCCGGTATATATTCGGATGATTTGGTTGTATTCAATGCTTTGCTTAATTTTATGAACCATTTTGAATCTGTCGAACAGATCCGGGCTGATATAGATATGCAAGGCGAATACTTTAATGCGTTTGCTTGTGATCAGTTGACAAGGTATTTTAATCAGAGAAGATGCAAGCTGCCCATTGAGCCTGTAATTCCCTTTGATGAAGAATCATATCTGAACCAAAGGGGTGGAAAGGTATATTTTGATTCGAGGAAGCAACTCCTTTTGCCGTTACATGAAGGTTCTCAGACTTTTGATGTATTATCGGTTGGGGTGGATCAGAAATTCACTCCAACAGTAACAATTCTAAAAGATGGAGAATCTGAGTGCTTTCGACTTCCGAATGAACTAAGTGAATGGGCCTGCAGTGTTATTAGAATGGCAGCCATGGGAATGAAACTTTTCCCTACCAAAGTGACTTTTTCCAATATTGATGGAAGATATTATGTAGATATACTTTGAATACAAGAGGATTTGAAAATGGAGATCAAGTATTTCGATAAGGAGTTCGTTGAACGCACAAAATACATTGTTCAAACCCAGTGCAAAGACGAATTTACCTATGATGTAACGCTTTTATTAAACTGCTTGTTGGGTTTAGTTAGCCTTCCAACGGAACGCACAAAACCTAACAGCACTTTGTTTAAAAATGAGTGCGTTAACAAACTCAAAAGCATGGGTGTTATTATAAATTCGATGGATGATGATAAGACATTCCGAACAGTAAAGAATGCCTTGTCACATATGATTAGCGCCTATTAGGAAAACACACTGTCAAAGGGGTTCGTAGCGGGGGTTAGCCCGCTACTGCGGTATCTTCCGTAGTGTTGATTTCAATGTACTCGGCAATCTTGCGGAGTTCGTCAGCAAATTTGAATTTCACGCTGATATTGCCGTTTTCATAGACCTTGATATAGTCCACAAGTTCAACCAAGATTTCACGGTTGAGGGCTTCAATGTTCTGATACTTCATAAAGGCTACCAGTGCAGGATGCTCGTTGTCCACACCGTTTGCCAGTTCTGCGCGTTCAGCGTTCAGCCGGGTAAGCACCGCGGAAATATCAGAAGTCTGCCGTTCATAGTCAGCCTTCATATCCCGGTATTCCTGCTGGGTGATTTCACCGTCTTTCCAGTCCTGATAAAGAGATTGCTTGTAGCGTGTTATCTTTGTCAGTTCCCGCTCTTTTGCAGCTATCAGATCGTCCAGTCGGTAAGACTGGCTTTTTTTGATTGGAGCGGAATTGATCTGCGTGACGATTTCCGAGTAGGAAACAGCCAAATGTACCTGATGCTGTACAGCGAACAAAACAGCAGCCTCCAGCCGTTCATGCTTGATTGAGTGCATGGTGCAGGCTGTCCGGGAACGGTTCTTGTAGGTTGAGCAAGAATAATATACATTGTTGTTCTTGCCAACGCATCGGGTAATGGCCCGCCCGCAATCGGCACATTTCAGAAAGCCGCTGAATAAATGTACCTCACGGCCTTTCGGGGAAGTACGGGTATCACGCTGTAAGAGAGCCTGTACCTTGTCGAAAGTTTCATAGTCGATAATGGCCTCATGCGTTCCAGCCACTTCCACCCATTCCTCGCGTGGAACAGCTTCAATCTGGTGTACCTTGTAGCTTTTCACCCGGCTTCGGCCTTGGGCTAAATCCCCGGTGTAGGTCGGATTGGTAAGAATGGAGTGGATCATGCGGACTCCCCACATAGGATCGTCATACCCTCTTGTCGAAACAGGCAAGCCCTTTTGTACCTTGTAAGCCGAGGGGCTCGGTACGCCGTGTTCGTTCAGGTACAGCGCGATAGCACGTTTTGATGACCCTTGAATAAGCATTGTGAAAATGAGTTTGACATTTTCAGCAGCATCGGGATCAACAATCAGCCTGTGCTTGTCCTTTGGGTGCTTTACATAGCCGTAAGGAGCAAATGCTCCGATATACTGGCCGTTGCGCCGTTTGTAATCAAATACCTGCCGGATCTTTTTGGAAGTCTGATAGCAGTAATTATCGTTCATCACGTTTGTAATGGGAACGATGATATTTGAAACGCTGTCGGGGTTCTTGTAGCTGTCCACATTCTCAGCAAGGCTAATAAAGCGAACACCCATTTGAACAAACAGGTTATCGATCAAACTTCCGGCATCGCTATAATTTCGTGCGAAGCGGGACAGGTCTTTTACTATAACGCAGTTGATTTTACCACTCATGACATCCGCCAAGAGCCGTTGAAAATCTTCACGGTTGGCGTCCGTTCCAGTATGACCATCATCCACATATTCCGTGATGCTTTCAAACTCGTCAATGTTGCGTCGGTAAAAATCGTTCAGTAGGTCACGCTGGTTCTTTACGCTGTTGCTATCGTCTTTTCCTTTTTTCAAATCTTCCTTTGAAAGCCGGATATAGATGCCCAGCCGCCAGCGGCGGATTGTGTAAGAGGGAGAGAAACTCTGCTGATACCCTCTGTTTTTTGCTCGTGCCATTGCTCCTCCTTCCCTATCACATTACACTTATATTATAACTCTGTCCGGGGAGGACAACAAGGATGCCTCCACTTCGGGACACTTTGTCTCGAAGAAGCAAAACGAGCTGTAACCGAAGTTACAGCCCGCTTCTTTGCCGCAGCAGGAAATCCGTCAGCTTATCTTGGAGAGATGGCCCGCTTTCAGCAAATTCAATTTTCACGCCAACACCACCGATGCAAAAGCAGTATGGATTTTTGACAGTCTGCAAAAATCGAGAGATGCGCTCCTTTCGGGAAAGCGCATTGTCAAAGGTCATACCGCTCACATCAGGCAGGGACTCGGCAGCCACCGCGCCAATGTCAACGCTTCTCATTTGTTCAAGTTCCTGTGTAGTTAATTTCACGGTAAACCTCCTTCGCAGATTGATAGAACGCCTCCCGCTGTTTGGTGGGGAAACGCAACAGGCCAGCACCACCGGGATGCTGGCCTGTTGCCTTACTCCACCTTGGGACACTTTGTCTCGAGGTTTATTATAGTTTTTGAATATTAGAGAGCGCCGCACATATTTACTTGGCCTGTCCAAAGACAATCGTTATTTTCTGTGCGGCGCTCTCAACGCAAGTAAAGCGACAAGCCCGGAGGAACAGGCAGCCAGTCTGTTCAGCGCCGGATCATGGCCTTGGGCTGGCTGGGCCCATTTACAGTGCTGATGTTGTTCGCTCAATCTCTTTGGGAAGATGTCAACGCGCACCCACCGTCTGGCTCCCCGTACTTACTCAGGGTTGCTGTTATTCCCTTGCGTTAGGAAGAAAACCTCCTCTCATAAACCGAGACATTTTTTCATCAATTCCAAGTGGGTTAAGATGAAAAAATCAAAAAGTTTTTTTCATGCGTTCAAGGCCACGCTTGATCGACTGGCGAATAGACTCCTCATGTACGCCCTCGGCCTCGGCAATTTCCTTAATCGACTTGCCAAGAATGATATGTGCGTCAATTCTGCGGCCCTGGATCTCCGGCAGAGAATTGAGAGCGTTCCACAGACGAAGAAAGGTTTCCATCCGTTCAAGGAGCTCCTGCGGGGTCGGCTCATGCAGGCAAGCGGAATACTCAATCCCGTCATCGCAGTCCAAAGAATACTGCGCCTTGTGCCGGGAGAGCCGCCGCTGGTAGGCCATTTCATAGCGGGCATCGGCCTTGAATACCTCGGCCACCTCGTCAGAAACTTCGATAAGCTGATCCTGCGTGTACCAATAATAAAAATCTTTCAAATTGATAGTAGTCATCGTAAAATCCTCCATTTCAGTTTGTTCGGGGTTGGTCGGAAACGAAATGGAGTAACGGCGGAGAACGGCACCGCACCTCGGGACACTTTGTCTCGAAGTCTGGAAAGCAAAATGCGCCTGCGCGACACGAAGCCGCACAAGCGCACGAAAATATATTATCGGTTATGTACTGTTTAATTTCACATTCAAAGCCGGACTGCTCCGATGGAGGGGCTATGCTTTTTTTAACTGGTGCAGATCATGGATACTGCGAAAAAGAGAAAAGGACACGGCAAAATAACCTCCAATCGGCTACCGTGTCCCTGCAAGTCGTCATTGGTTTGTGCAAGCGCAAAGAAACGGCGGCTCTGAAAATCAAAGCCGCCGTTTCAAATGGGCGTGTCAAATTGTCTGCTCTACGACGGCTTTTTTTCTTTTGCCGTCGTGCGGCAGATCATTTCAATATTCGGTTGAAGTATCGTTATTCGGTGTTAAGTTCTACTAATACAACCTCTGGACGATTATTAAATCGGAATGGAATAATACTATTTCCAAGGCCGCGGCTAACAACCATATTTGTCTTTCCGTCTGTATAAAGGCCGGAATCATATTTAGGAAACAGCCCTTGATTGGGGGCAACGAGCCCCCCAATAAAAGGTAATCGAAACTGCCCTCCGTGTGCATGACCACATAAAACCAAATCAACACCACAGCATACATAGGTTTCAAATAACTCTGGCCGATGTGATAGCAGTATAGTGTAACTGTTTTCGTCATCAATAAGGCTATTCAATTTTGTGTTGACCATGGCTGGCGCTTCATTAAACATATCGCCCTTAATCGTAAAGTCAGAATCAGAAAGCCCGATAAGGGTAATCATTTCGTTGTTATGCACTAACTGTATTGCTTCATCTTCAAGGACAGTTACGCCAGACGCTTCAAGCCCTGTTTTGAATTGATCATAATGTGAGAAGTTAGCTTCGTGGTTTCCAGTTACAAAGTAGACAGGGGCTATTTGAACAGCTTGTTTTATAAAATCAAACGCAATCTCAATGTCTGTATGTCCAGCATCGATTAAATCTCCAGTTATCACAATAATATCCGGTTCGTGTTCAGACAGCAATTCTATCAATTCTGTATTGCTTTCTCCAAATTCAGCATTATGCAAGTCGGACACTTGTGCAATCCGAAAATTAGAAAAGGCAGATGGTATGCGATCGCTGGAGATATTAACCATACTTACCATCAATGCTGAATTGCCCCATATAGTATAGATTATCAAAACCAGCAGTATAGTTGTTAATACACAAATCTTCACCAATACTCTGGTGGAAAGGATTTTTTTCATTTTTTCCTCTCTTTCATCAACTTAATTATAAAAAAATCAGCTTACAAACAGGTGAATTTCAACTTACGAATTTGTAAGACAAAAGTGGGCGGCTTCTAAAGCCACCCGCTTCAAAAGTAGAATTACTGTGCGCTGATTGTATCAACAATGGACATATTGCGTATTCTCTTGATTGGCCCATGCACAGCCAGAATTACAGAGCTTACGACAATCAACAGAATAACAGCTACCTCTGGTAATGGAGGAGTCCAAGCATCCCCCCATCTATAACTTATCAACATTCCAAACAATAGCTTGTTACAAAACAGTCCCAACACCGTACCAACTACACCGCCGATTATGGTATAGGTGAAGGCTTCTGCAACAATCATTTTACTTAGCTGTCCCATGCTAACGCCGATGGCACGGAAAGCGCCATACTGTTTCAACCGTGCAGACACACTCATGGAAATACTATTGATTATGTTAAAAATTGTAATCATTGCAATTAGGACGAGGAATCCATAGATGAACAGCCAAAAACAATAGTAAGTTCCCATGGTACTGCTGTTACCCATGCGTTCATCAGCGAAAGTAAATGAGGAATCTACCATTTGGCGGATCACATAAACATCTTCGTCTGTTGTGCCTTTCACTAACTGCACATCAATAACCGTATATTTCGACTCGCCAGTAATTTGTTCAAATGTATCCTCTGAACAAATAATTGTTCCAACACCGGCGGCACTGTAAAACGGACAGTCGGACAACATTCCCACGATTTGGATTTCTTTACTTTGTCCGTTTGTATTCAACGATACAGTATCGCCTATTTGTATTGTGTTCTGCGAATTATAAACAATTAAGCCCGTCCCTAAATCAGTTTGCACAGATTCCAGAGAACCCTCTAATAAATAGTCCTTTGCCCAATCAAATTGATACTGCTCATAAGAGATTAAATCCATCTTTTTTTCAATACCGTTTGTGACAGACGGAACCTCGTATGCAAATTTTCTTCCATACGCTAAATCCACAACAGGATTTTCCTTTAGATCATCAAGTAATGCTTTGTCAATAGCACAGGCGTTATCAGGGCTTATGATAGATAAATCTGCTGTCCAAGGTTGGAGCGGTGTTAAGGTATGCTGCATGAACTCAACTGTTACAGAGAATGAAAGGAAAAGGATAATACTGAGAGCAAATGAGCTTGTCATCAAAAACAGATTTTTCCGATTTGCTTTTGCATGATAAATTCCAAGTGCTGTATCAATCTTAAGCAGTTGTGTATTAGCAGCATTTCTTGCAGGCTCCAAGTCGTTTGCATTACCGGAAACCGCTGCCAACGGAGATACTTTTGCTGCTTTCTTTGCCGGAGAATAGGCAGCGAACAAAACCGTTACCAAGCCCACAACGATTCCTGCAAGAATACTTGGTACGCTAAATCCGAATGTAGGCATCGCTTTGAAAAATTCCGGACTTAGGAAACGCAAAATCGCACATAAGACCCAAATGACAACTATACCGATGGAAATACCCACAGGGATTGCCAAACGGCACCAACTAAGCGCCTCTTTCCGTACTAAGCGCATAACCTGTTTTGGGGTTGCACCGATACAGCGCATAAGGCCGAAAAATTCGGTACGCTGGGCTACATTGCTGTTCAGGCTGCTTGCAATCATCATAATACCAGCTAACATTACCAGTACAAACAATACAGCCGCAGCCAAGTAAACCTGTAACAAAAAGGGAACGCGGCTTTGTCCAAGCAATCCAAGCAGATTGTTGTTGGAAGATATTTGTTCATTCGATAAATTGCATTGTTCTTTCAAATCTGCAATTTTCCCTTGTATATTTCTTGTGTTTGCAAATTGAGTAAAAAACATAATGCCGTAATCATTCGGCTCCCCGTCTGATACATTCGGATAAATCGCGCAGTAATCCTCTGTGTTCAAAATGATGCCGTAGGAGTCGCCACTCATGATCGAGGCGGTATTATTCATAAATCCTGATATGGTAAAATTCAGTTTATCGCCATCAGGAGTTTCTACGGCAATGGGATCACCAATCGCAACACCCATTATCTGCTTTGCATTTTCAGTCACCAACGCTTCATTACTTGTCTGTGGAAAAACACCTTCTTCAATTTGGTCAGTCCAGATTTCAGTTATATAGCTTTCATCACAACCGCATATCGCTACATCTTTTCCACCCAAAGTGTAGCCTAAATCTCCACGATAATTGAGTACGCCATACGGTGAAAATACTTCAATATCAGGGCGTGAAGCAATAATTGCTGCTTCTTCATTGCTGATATTCTTAATGGCAATATGCCAATTCCCAGACTCCTGCTGTGCCTGCAAAATCTGGCTGCGGATGAACATATCTGCCATTCCAAAAATAGTTGTAACCAGAAATACCGCCAGCACAATGCAGAAAATAGACATTCTGCTTTGCTTCTTGTGGATTTTTGCGGATATGGGAACAAGGTCAAGATAATGCTTCATTTGTTTTTCCTCCCAAATCCGTCAAAACGCCATCTGATACCCGGAACACCCGATCAACGGATGCAGTCAAATCCTTATTGTGGGTAATCATCAGGATTGTTTGCTGATAGCGACGGGACGCCTGCGTAAGCAGGGCGATAACATCCTGACTATTCTTGCTGTCCAGATTGCCAGTAGGTTCATCTGCCAGAATCAGTTTGGGCTTTGTGATTAACGCCCGGCCAATGGCAACACGCTGCTGCTGTCCGCCGGATAGTTGGCTCGGCAGGTGATGTCGACGCTCGGTAAGTCCCAAGAGTTCCAAAATTTCTTCTACTGCTGCCGGGTCTGGTTTGCGATAGTCCAAAAGAAGCGGAAACATGATATTCTGCTCCACATTCAGCTCGGAAACCAACTGAAAGGATTGGAAGATAAAGCCGATATTACGACGGCGGAAAATCGTGCGCTGTTCCTCTTTCATGGAAAACAGGTCTTGTTCATCAATCCAAATGTGGCCGGAAGTAGGGGTATCCAAAGCTCCAATACAGTTCAGTAATGTGCTTTTGCCAGAACCGGATTCACCCACAACGGCAGCAAATTCGCCTTTATCCAGGGAGAAGGAAACCTTCTTCAACGCTTCGACTTTCGCCTCACCCTTGCCATAAGTTTTACATAAATCTTGTACTTTCAATATTTCCATAGTCATCAGTACCTCCTTTCTCAAAAGGATAGCAAAAACAGCTTACAAGCAGGTGAATTTGACCTTACAGATCCGTAAGGAAAGATAGTGTAAACAGCGTACCTTTTCCGACTTCACTTTGTACGGAGATAACACCGTTTTGACCCTCAATAATGGACTTGGCAAGGGGAAGCCCCAGCCCGATTCCTTGTGTATCAAGGGAATGTTTGCTGCGATAAAAGCGTTTAAAGATATGGTAAATATCTTCCGGGACTATGCCGTTACCATTATCAGAAATAAAAATCCGAAACATAGCAGGAGTGCGCTCCCATGTAATACGGACAATACCGCCAGCTTGCGTGTGATCCAGTGCATTTTTTACAATGTTTCCAATCGCTTCACCTGTCCATTCCATGTCACAAATAAGCTGCTGTTCACCATCGCCATCTATCTGAATCTGCTTGCTTTCGCTTTTAGCCCTTGTGGTTAGGTCATTGACTGAATGAGCTATCAGCTCGGACACACGGCAACTTTTTTTCTCAAAAATGATGTTTCCCGTATCCAGTCGGGTTATCTTCAACATGGATAAGATTAACTGCTCCATACGCTTTAGAGAAATACCCATCTTCGCCGCAAACTGTTTGACCGTTTCTGCATTTTCTGGCTCACTTTCAATGATCTCCTGATACATAGTGAGGGCTGCCAGAGGCGTTTTGAGCTGGTGAGATATATCGGATATGGTGTCTTTCAAAAACTCTTTTGCTTTACGTTCTGTTTCATTTTTGGATTGGAGCATAGTTGCAAGCTGTTCTATCGAAGAAAACACTTGGTAGATAGCCCCCTCATAATTCTGCGGTAAATGACAAGAGTAATCCCCGTTGATGTAATTTAGCAATATTTTGTCGGCCTGTTGATACAATCGCTTCCTTTTCCAGAAAAAAATAAATATTCCTATGGCAAGCACAAAGAGAAAAAATAGCACAGTGCATAGCATGGTGCAGAAAGCGGAACGCTGAAATTGATTGAAATAAGGCCGCATACTGCTTTCTGACTGTTTTCCCAAACCCGCAGCCGCTAATAATGACCTACCATCGTCACTGATGTCTGTGTTCGTAAAGGCAACTGCAACCACTTCTTTCGGAACACCCTGTTCCAAAAGTGAGGATGAAACCGCTTCATCATGTTTGAGCCATAGGACTTCCGCATCGTTCACCTGATAAATAGTCAAAACGGTTGCTGTACCTACAAACAGCAGAGCAAACAAAGTCAAAAATAGCAGGAACCCTTTAATCTGTCTATCTTGGTACAAACTCATATAGACACCTCTTTCCATTGGTAGCCGAACCCACGAATGGTTATAAGGTGTTCTGGATGGGACGGATTGTTTTCCACTTTTTCACGAAGCCGCCGTACATAGACGGACAGGGTATTATCATCAACAAAATTTCCTGTATCATCCCACAGCTCATTTAGAATGATGTCCCTTGTCACAACGCGATTTGCGTTTCTTACCAGCAGACAAAGCAAACGATATTCGGCGCTTGTCAAATCCAATGCTTTTCCCTTTAAGGTTGCACGGCTACCCAACAGATCAATGGTAATGTCGCCACATTCCATAGAAGTGTTTTTTTCGCTTTTGGAAACTCCGGCCCGACGCAACAGCGCCCGGATGCGGGAACACAATTCCCCCAGTTTGAAAGGCTTGGTGATATAATCGTCCCCACCGCTATCTAATCCACGAATTATGCTGACTTCTTCATCCGATGCAGTCAGGAATATAATCGGTATCTGCTGATTTTCTTTTCTTACTCTTTCGCATACGTCAAATCCTGTTCCATCTGGCAGAGTAACATCCAAAATCAATAAATCGTATCGGTCGAGTTCGGATAAGTATTGTTTTGCTTCACATACTGTACGGGCAACTTCAACATCAAATTCATTCTTTTTCAAAGAGTAGACCAAGCCATCTATTAGACTGACATCATCCTCCAATAGCAATATTCTATTCATGTTTTAATTCCTTTCCTTGTTTTGTCCTTCCGTCAATCGGCTTTTCTGCGTTCTTTGGGATCAGCCAAACACCGGCCATTTTCACAGCGCCGGGGATACGCCCAGCAGCGCAATAGTAATTTACTCTACGAGGTGTCACGCCCCATTTTTCGGCGGCCTCTTTTAGTGTCATATAATCCATTCTGCACCTCCATAGAGTATATTATAGTTCTTCGACTCGAACAATACAAGTTTTGGAAGAAAAGAATGTGAAATTAAATAGTCAGTAGCATGAAATACATAATCGTTCAAATAATATCACATGAAATGTAAAATCATATCAGGTGATGTTATGAAGATAGAACGAGATGAAAGACGCTTTGATTTTCACGATATAGGGCTCGCCATCAAGCGGGCAAGAGAAGCCAGCGGCATGACACAGGAGCAACTGGCCTATATTGTTGACCGCGCTCCGCGTACCATTATGTATAATGAAAATGATGGTCAGCATCCAAGCTTCAACACCTTTTATCAGATGGTCACAATGTTTGATATATCGGTGGATCAATACTTTTACCCGTCCCAGAATAGCGGGAGCGAGTGCAGGAAGCGGATTGATGCCATGTTGAACGCCTTGGACGAAAGAGAATTGAAAATCGTTGAAGCTACAATCCAAGCGATGAAAGCATCGAAAGAAACGGAGGAAACGTAAAAGAAAGCGTAACCTCCGTTTTTTTGCGCCATGTTGCGGGTTGCGCGTTTTGGCAAGCAATTCGGGTGTGGCCACACTCCGAAATTTTTGCAGGGCGCAGGGCCCGCAAAAATGCTTGTTGGGGAGCTCCCCAAACCCGCTGTACTTCGGGACAAATTGTCCCAAAGTCCCGGTGCGCTGCACCGTAGTCTGCGGCCCGTCACTATCGTTCCTGGGCCTTATTTTCACGCTCGTCTGTTATGCCGAGCAGATGATCAATGTTCGCTTTTATTGCCACGGCCTCCCGCATTTGCCGCTGGGCATCCCGGTATTCTGCATAAAGCTCTTTCTTTTGTCCCGCCAGCTCACGGCGGGATTTTTTTAGTGCTTCAATCTTAGGGAGTTTTGCGCCGTTCAGTATGGTGTTCATAGTATCCTTTGCCGCCCGGTAAGTGGCAAGCTCCGCTTCGTGCTGGGCCAGATACTTTTTGCTGTACCGCGCAGCTTTGTATCCATCAAACACCGGGCGAGTCTTGGCATAGTCCACCGTGGCAGCCATCAGCTCCGAGGTTTTGGAAAGAGCCTCCTCCGTTGTGCGGAGCTCGTCAGACAGCTTGTGAAAGTGATCCACCGCCGTCTCGGTGCGGGCCGTCAGCGCCGCATAGTCTGTCAGATGATGCTCCTGCAAATACTGGAGCGCGGCAGCCATCTGTTTTAGGTTGTAGACCTTGGCCCATCGTTCATAGGCCGGGCCCTTGCCCTGGGCCATACGCTCTTGAATGTCGATGATGAGATCAACTCGCCGTGGCGGAACCGTGAGCTCCTCTGGCAGCTCAGGGAGCGGACGTTTCCCGGCAATTACTGCCTTGATGTCCTCCGGGTCAAATCCGGCTCCCAGTGTAGAAGCCCGGAGCCGAGTCGGTTTTTCCTGCCCGGGCGCAAGGAATGAGATGACACCGCCGCGCCCCTGTTTTACGGCAAAGCCGGACTCCTCCATGAGACGAAGAAAGTCGGCAAAGTCCGTGGGCTTTTTCTCCAAAGCGGCGAGAACAGCCAGCCGCACCCGCTGCTTGGCAGAGGGCGGCTTTTTCCCGATCCACTGGCCATAGTGAAGAAAGCGGCCCTTGCTGTGCTGGCGCGGATTTTGAATGACAGACAATTCATGTTCGATGCACACGCGGTCAGAGAGCCGCCGCAGGGCAAAGGACGAACCAATGAAATTATGAAATTTCCGGGAGCGGTCAAAGGCCGTTGCATTGAAATAAATGTGATTGTGAATATGGGCCTTGTCGGTATGCGTACAGACGAAGAACTGATACTTTCCCTTTGTCCAGCGCATCGCCGTTTCATAACCGATACGATTTGCTTCTTCCGCCGTAACCTCCCCGGGCAGGAACGCCTGTCGGATCTGAAAGAACAGTGCCCCGCGAGATACGGCCCGGCCTGTCTCTGCATGGTATTGACTTTTTACCAGAAGAAACTCGGCGGGAGCCGTGTTCGGATCGCAGAGATAGGAAGATACGGCTCCCAGCTTTTCCGGGTTCAGGCCATAGATGAACCGATCCTCCATCGTTTGAATTGCACTTTTTCCTGCCGCTGTTTTATAAGGGCGGATGTAGGTGGTCGCCGTAGAAATCCCTCCTTCCGGCAAATAGTATTTTTACTTTGGGACACTTTGTCCCGAAGTAGAAAAAGCCGGGGAGCGGTATCAACCACTCCCCGGATGGATCAGAGCTCTACCAGCGCGGAGAGCTGTTTCAAGAGATCAGACAGCGGCCCCCACAAAGCGGCATAGTCCCGCTGCAAGGCCGCGAGTTCTTCGGGATAAATTGCGCCGTAGGTGTTGGCTTGAATTGCCACTTGGT
>ENA-UOJV01000984-UOJV01000984.1-human-gut-metagenome-genome-assembly--contig:-C82-NODE-984-length-35919-cov-9.033069_pt1 | contig 35919 bp, 24 predicted proteins | sample MGYA00242356_ERZ723903 | MGnify/ENA metagenome assembly ERZ723903
ATCTCCTACAATCACATGTCCTCATTAAACAGGTTGCACGTGGATGCGAATGCTTTGGCGGCAGTAATGACACAACTTTCTTCATTAGCAACCCAAAATTCTTATAGAAGAGAAGATTGCTCAGATCAGGGCTATTATATCACGAATTATGACAATTATCAATTCAACAATTAATTATAGTCATGTTGAAACAATCTAGCAAGCACAGGAAAAATCGACTGTAAGAGCAAAAGAGATCCTGTTCATCGCTGAACAAAATCTCCTTTGAAATTGTCATTCAGGTCATCCTTCGATGAAAATATTCTCACATCCACAGCTGATCAGCTGACCGCCGCATGCCGGGCATCGTTCTGCATCGCAGTCCCAATGGTGCAGAGGCCCGAAGAGTGCGTTGCAATCGTGGCATCAGGTTGTTTCAGACCGTCCTTCATCGAAGTCCCCGGGGGCACCAACCTTGATGCGTTCGAATACCTTGCCGTTCGCATGGAGTTTTGGGATGGTGCACCCCTTGGCCTTCATCATGTCCTTATGCAGAAACATGAGCCTCTTTTTTGGTTACTGCACATATCTCCGCAAAAACATGTGCAGAAAGCATCGGAAATATCAATAGTTTTTGCTGTTATTTAAGAAAAACTTTCTGATTTTAATGACTTTTTCGACACGTCCCATGCTGACAGCATGGACTATCGAGCTATGATAAACCTGAAAGGACAATTCTGATCGCGAGATAAGAAAATTCAATCTCAGCAACTTGGGGACGCTCCGACAACGAGCGTCCTTTTTGTATTCATCGGAAAGGAGAAAATATGGATACGCAAATTATCAGTCTGTCGAACCAGAAGGGCGGCGTAGGCAAAACAACGACCTGCGCCAATTTGGGTATTGGTTTGGCGAGAGAAGGAAAGCGCGTGCTGCTGGTAGACTGCGATCCGCAAGCCAGCCTGACGCTCAGTTTGGGATGGAGGAAGCCGGAAACCCTGCCGGTGACGCTGGCTACGCTCATGGGCAGAGTTCTTCAGGAACAACCCGTTCATGCCAAAGAAGCGATTCTGCATCACGCGGAAGGGGTGGACCTGATTCCCGGCAGCATTGCCTTGTCCGGCATGGAAGCGTCGCTGGATACACGGCAGAATGTACTGAAACGGGTGCTGGACGATTGCAGAAAAAACTACTCCCATGTACTGCTGGATTGTATGCCGTCGTTGGGTATGATGACGATCAACGCACTGGCAGCGGCAGACAGTGTGCTGATTCCGACCATACCGCATTATTTGTCGGTAGATGGACTGGGCAAGCTGATGGAAAGCATCGTCAGGATGCGGCGGGGATTGAACAGGGGGCTGCGGGTTGAAGGAATTCTCATTACAATGGCAAGCCGGACGACGTATGCCCGTGAAATCAGCGAATTGCTTCGGACACAGTACGGAACAAAAATCAAGGTGTTTAATACCGTAATCCCGCACTCCATCAGGGCGGCGGAATGCAGCACCGAAGGAAAAAGCATCTTCGCGTATGATCCGAAGGGCAAGGTCGCGCAGGCGTACAATGCGCTGACGAAAGAGGTGATTCAACATGAAAAGCAGCGCCAGAAACATCGAGCTGAAATCGGTCGATGACCTTTTTGCGACGGAAGAAATTCGAGAAGATGCCCAGCGGGAAAAGGTACAGAATATCCCGTTAGGAGAACTACGTCCATTTAGAAATCATCCCTTCAAGGTCAAGGACGATGCGGCGATGCAGGACACAGTGGAAAGCGTGCGCGAGTATGGCGTGCTTGTCCCCGCGATTGCGCGTCCTGATCCTGACGGCGGCTACGAGCTGATCGCGGGACACAGGCGGCATCATGCGTCCGAGCTGGCAGGCAAGGAAACCATGCCGGTCATCGTTCGCGATCTCGACGACGATGCCGCCACGATCATCATGGTGGACAGCAATTTGCAGCGTGAGGAGCTGCTGCCGAGTGAACGGGCTTTTGCCTATAAAATGAAACTAGAAGCAATGAAACATCAGGGAGAACGGCTGGATTTAACTTCCGCCCAAGTTGGGCGGAAGTTAGAAAATCGGGAATCTCGCGAAATTCTTGCAGAGCAAGTTGGACAAAGCCGTAATCAAATTTCCAGATTTATTCGCCTGACCGAGTTGATTCCCACTTTGCTGGACATGGTGGATGAACGCAAAATTGCGTTTAATCCTGCGGTCGAGTTGTCCTATTTAAAGAAAGAAGAACAAACCCTTCTGCTTGAGGCGATGGACAGCGAACAGGCAACACCGTCACTTTCCCAAGCACAACGGCTAAAGAAATTCAGCCAGCAGAAGATGCTTTCCCTTGACGTGATGCGGGCAGTCATGAGCGAAGAAAAGAAAACCGACCTTGATCGGGTGACGCTGAAAAACGAAACGCTGCGCAGGTATTTTCCGAAATCCTACACGCCAAAGCAAATGGAAGATACCATCATCAAGCTGCTGGAAGGCTGGTATAAAAAGCGGCAGCTTTCGCAGGAACGATGATGAATCATAAGTGCTTGCGAAATCATAAGCAACGTGATAAAATAAACTTGAAATAGAGCATGGACGAATGAAACAATGGCTCAAAGGAGAGGAAAAAACATGTCCATTCAGGATACGGCAACCAAACAGTATGTTTCGGAAGCGGAAGTGTTTGCGGACGCTTTTAACTACCTGATTTACGATGGCGAACAGGTGATTAAGCCGGAACAGCTGACCGATATGGATACAACGCAGTATGTGATTCCATATCATGAGGATGAGAAAGGCAAGCCGGAAGCGGCGCAGAAATACCGCGATACGCTTAAAACGCTGGCGGTTAAAACGGATGATCGGTACACCTATCTCGTGCTGGGAATAGAGAATCAGAGCCATGTGCATTATGCCATGCCGGTTCGCAACATGTTGTACGATGCCATGCAACTCGAAAAGCAGGTGCGTGATCTGGCAAGCCAGCATCGTAAGGAAGGAAAAAATGGTACATCGGAAGAATATCTTTCTGGTATGAAGAAAGAAGATCGGCTGTCCCCTGTGATTACGCTGGTCATTAACTTTGGCGGAAAGAAATGGGATGCGCCGCTCAGCCTGCGCGAGATGTATGGCGAGCAACCCGAAAAAGTCCTTCCGTTTATTCAGGACTATCGGGTTTTCATGATTGACCCGATGGAGATGAGCGACAATGACCTTCAGAAGCTGAACAGCAGTCTGCGTGAAGTGCTGGCGTATATTAAATACCAGCGGGATAAGGCACGAATGGAAAAATTGCTGAATGAGGATTCAAAGTTCAGCTGTCTGGAAACAAACGCGGCACTGGTCATCAATGCTATGACGAATGCGGGAATTGCGATTGACCCGAACAAGGAGGTTGTAAATATGTGTGAAGCAATTCGGCAGATGGTTGATGAAGGAATCATGCTGGGCGAAGAACGTGGCGAGGAACGTGGCGAAAAGCAAAGGACACTGGCTATCGCACGTCGTATGCTTGAGAAGAATTACTCCAAAGAGCAGATCGTTGATATAACGATGCTGACAAAGCAGGAAGTTGAAGAATTGAGCAAAACAATCAAGCAGTAAAGGCTATGCTCAAGTGCTTTGAAGGTGAAAATACAAGTATGTGTGAAGCAATTCGGCAGATGGTTGATGAAGGAATCATGCTGGGTGAAAAGCGCGGTGAAGAACGCGGCGAAAAGCGCGGCGAAATGCAAAAGGCATTTGCTATTGCTCGTCGTATGCTTGAAATGGGCTGCTCTGAGGAATTGATTATTGCCGCAACAATGTTGACAAAGCAGGAAGTTGAAGAATTGAGCAGAACAATCACGCAGTAATCCTCAGCGGGAAAAGTGAAAATATTCTGCAAGGCGTTTACCGAAAGGCGAACGCCTTTTTCTATACTCATGCGAAGGGAGGTGAAACGAAATGACCGTAGTCTTTCGAGTTGTCAAAACCAAAAACTACACGATGATGTCCAATCAGCATTTGAAGGATAAACGCCTGACACTCAAGGCAAAAGGGCTGATGTCGGTGATGCTGTCCCTGCCGGAAAACTGGGATTATACGCTGCGGGGGCTGTCGGCAATCAGCAAAGAGGGCGTGGACGCGATCAGCGAAGCCGTCAAGGAGTTGGAGCGTTCGGGCTATGTGATCCGCAACCGAAAGAGAGACGAGCGCGGGAGGCTGAGCGGGACGGAGTACCTGATCTACGAGGACTGCCACATGAACAGCCAGCCTGTGCCGGACGCACCTAAGCCGGAAAAACCAAAACGGGAAAATCCAAGACTGGAGAATCCGGTTCAGGAAAAGCCTGTGCAGGAGAATCCAAAGCAGGAAAAACCTGAACAGGAAAATCCCGCACAATTAAATACGAATAGATCAAACACGAATTCAGAAAAAACGTATCCACCAAATACTCAGGGAGAAAATCCTTATCCATCAATCCATCTCAGGGAAAGGCAGGAAGATGTTGCGGCGATTCGGGACAGCGTGCGGTCGCAGATCGGGTATAGCTGTCTTGTCACGCCGTATAACCGGGATCGGATGGATGAGATCGTCGAGCTGATGGTGGAAATCCTCTGCACCGGCAGGGAAACAATCACGATTTCCGGGGCGGAGTATCCCGCCGAGCTGGTCAGGGAGCGGATGCGCAAGATCAACAGTATGCACATCGAGTACATCTTCGGCTGTCTTGAGCAGAACGCGAGCCGCGTCCGCAACATCAAGAAATATCTGCTGACCACGCTGTTCAACGCGCCCGCGACGATGGGCAATTACTACGACGCTCAGGTGCGATACGACCAGCGAAAGCGGGAGGAAGATTATGAAAACTGGCTCGATGAGCTTTAGAAGGGAGTGGTGTCCATGAAAAACTATTTTCAATTCGCCTGTGAACTCGAACCCATTGACCGATTTCCCGGCTGCATGAGCAAAGACGACCTGCTTGAGAACCTGCTGCGGCAGGATACGCAAGCAGGTTTTCTTTTGCCCGAAAAGCGGACGGAAACCGCGCTTCGGGTGATGCAGCTGGAGCAGGAAGCCGAGCAGCGGACGTGCGAGATCAGCGGCGGCTGGTTTCCCAGACGGGTGCTGTTCTTCGCCGTGCCGCCGGTGGACGGAAAAGCCTGCCAGCTCTGCGCGTTGACGCAGATTGAATCCGGCAGGTGTTACCTGTTTACGCCGGACTGCACCCCGATTCTGGTCTACGCCATACAGGGCAGAAAGCTGTACTGCCTGTGAGAAGGGAGGAACATCATGAAGCAAAAACATGCGGATTCGCCCTCGGCTTTTCTTGCGGCGGCAATGGCTGTGACGGGCGCGGCAATGCTGCTCTGCCCGCTCATCGGGCAGAACACGGAAATGAATCGGAGCGCGGCAGAATATGACGACCTGCGCGTTCGGCTCAAAAGCGAGGAACCGGCGCAGGCAACGGACGCGCCTGCACAGGGTAAAAGTGTCCTGCGCGTACTGCTTGGTTTCCCAGGCGCAACGCAAGAACCGCTTGAACTGCCCAAAACGGATGAATCCCCGCCTGAAATCGACATCGGGACGGGCGCAGACCTTGCGGCGTGTCTGGCACAGAACGACGATTTCATCGCGTGGATCAGGATTCCCGGCACGAACGTGGATTATCCCGTCGTCTGGACGGACGACGCCGAGTATTACCTGCATCACACGTTCACAGGGAAGCAGGGCGCGGCGGGAACGCTGTTTTCGCTGATGAAAACGGATTACAGCATCCCCAGCCGCAATATCGCCATTTACGGGCATCATCTCAAATCCACCGGCGAGAAGATGTTCACGTCGCTCATGCGGTACAAGGACGCGGATTACTATGCCGGACACGAAACCGTGCTGCTCGATACGCTGTATGAAAGCGGAGCATACCGCATTTTCACCGTGCTGAATTTTTACAGCGGCGAGTGGGACGCTTCCCAGGCGGATTTTGAAAGCGACGCGGCATTTCTGGAATTTATCCGGTACGCCCGGCGGAACGCACTGTACGACACGGGCGTGACGGTCGGCGCGGAGGATTCCATTCTCACGCTGATAACATGTGACCGAAGCTATGGCGGCAAAGCGGGACGGCTTGCAGTCGTGGCTGTACTTGAAAAAAGCAGGAGGAACTTATGAAACACAAAATCAAACGTCTTTTGTCTTTGCTGCTGTCGCTGACGATGCTGACGGCGGCTCTGCCTACGTCGATATGGGCGGAAGAAACGGAGTTTGCCCAAGCAACAGGCGCGGAAGCAGAGCTTCCGAACGAGCCGGAAGCAACAGCCGAGCCGGAGCTTCCAAGCGAGCCGACGGAACTGCCGACGGAAATCGAAACGCCGGAGGGCATGGCAGAGCCGACCCCGCAGGTTACGGAAGAACCCCTGCCAACGCCCGAACCTGAAGCAGCATATCAGGCGGGCATGTTCGTTCTCGTCACGGAAAATACACGCGTGTTTTCGGATGTGGATGAAACGGCGGACGAGGTAGACGGCGAGTTGTACGACGGCAGTTTTGTCCGCACCGCAAACGTCCGGGTGGAAGAAGTCCGGCAGGACGGCATGGGGCGAACATGGCTGCTGGTGCGCTATCTGTACGGCGAGGAAGAACCTGATGGAGAGATGGCGTGGACGGACACGGCGACGGTCTGGGTGCTGGCAGAGGAAACCCAGCCGTCCGATGCGGCAGATTATGACGTGACGGCTTATGCCTTCCCGTTTACGCCGGTGGAGCTGTACGCGGCGAATAACCCGCCGAGATTGCAGACGCTCAGCGGCAACACAGGCGAGTTTTACGCGGGGCAGACGGTATACGCCTATTCCGCGCATGACGACGTGCAGATTGCGTCGCTCAAAAACTATGGCGCGATTTACGCGACAAGGCATTACATCAACGAACATGTGGTCTATTGCCTTGAACATACGATGAACAGCCCCGGCATCAAAGACAACCCGGAAGGACCGTATAAGGTCGTCGATCTGGCGCAGTACGGGCAGACGCAGGGTTACTCCGGCATCATATACAGCGAAAAGACGATGCACGCCATCGGCTGGGTGCTGCGGCACACGTTCCCCTACATGGGACTTGATCGTTACGAGGATGAATGTCTGGAATGGTCGAGAGCGGCTGGACAGTTTGCCATCCGCGAGGTCATTAAACAGCTGGAAGGTTCACAGTATGTCCGCGATTATTGGCGTATGGATGATTTTTACCGCGCAACAGGTCAAGCGCCCAAGGAATATCTCGAATATGCACGTTGGCTGGCGGCAAATGCCCTGACCTATGCGCAAATGACCGGCGAAATCACGGTGTCGAATGTGTCTGTATCCGTTGCCAACGGTGTATGCACCGGCACGGCGACGCTGATTACGGACGCGCCGCGCATCCGCATCCGCCGCTCGGTCGGAACGATTACCGGCTATACGGGCGGCGAGGACGGCACATACGTCTATCTGAACAGCGGCGACACCATTACCGTTTCCCAAGCAGGAAGCGGTTTTTCTTTTACCGCGGAATCCGTTTCGACGGAGGAGCTGGAAGCCAATTTTCTGGTCGCCGTGCCGGATGCGAATGTGCAGAAGGTCGTCATTCCGCAGCGGGGATCGCCGTATCCGCTCAAGTCCACGGAAATCCGCTTTGATATGCCGAACAGCGCACTGGTCGTGACTAAGACGGATGCGGCAAGCGGCGCGGTGCTGGCGGGCGCGACGTTCGAGCTGACGAACGCTTCCGGCACAGTTGTGGCGACGCAGACCACAGACGCGGACGGTGCGGCGCACTTTGATAACCTTCCGGCAGGAAATTATACCGTGCGCGAAATCAACGCGCCGACGGGATATCTCGTCGCTGTGCCGGATAGTCAGAGCGTGACCGTCACGGCAGGCGAAACGACGGGCGCGGCGTTTGCGGATGAACGGATTCGGGGCAGAATCCGCATCGCCAAGACGGACAGCCTGACGAAAGCGCCGCTGGCTGGCGCGGAGTTTACCATTACACGCACAGACGGAACGGGAACGCCCATCGTGCTGACCACCGACGTAAACGGCAATGCCGAAACGGACTGGCTGGATTATGGGCGGTATCGCGTGACGGAGAGCAAAGTTCCCGCGCACTATGAAACCAGCGGCTTTTCAACCGAAATCGACTGCACGGAAAACGGAAAGACCTATCTCATCGAGGTCGAAAACGAGCCGACGAAGGGCTTCATCCAGATCGTCAAGACCGACGCACTGGACGGCAGATCGATTGAGGGCGTGCGGTTCGATATCGTGGACGCGGGCGGCAACGTTGTCGGCACAATGACCACGGACGCAAACGGCGCGGCAACGTCGCCCGCATTGTTCAAGGGACAATATACCGTGCGCGAGCATGAAAACCCGACGGGCTATGTGGCGGAACTGGCGCAGCAGGACGCGGCGGTGAGTCCGGACGAAACGACATATCTGGGCGCGAGCAATCAGCCGATTCAGGGTAGGATCAGGATCGTTAAGCGGGATCAGCTCACAAAAGAACTGCTGGCAGGCGCGGAGTTTACCGTCACGCGGCTCAGCGGTCTGCCATCTCATCAAGGAGCGGGCGACGGCGAGGTGGTCGCGGTCATTACGACGGATGCGGACGGCGTTGCCGAAACCGGCTGGCTGACGTGGGGAACCTACCGCGTGACGGAAAGCAAAGTGCCGGAGCATTTCGTGGACACGGGCTTTTCAGCGGATATCGTCATTGACGAGGAAAACTTCAAAACCTGCGAGCTGGAAGTCGAGAATGAGCCGACCAAAGGCTTTATCCGTTTGACCAAAACCGACCGGGCAAACGGCAACCCGATTGCGGGCGTGAAGTTTGATATCTATGAAAACGACGAATACGGAAATGCGCTTGTCGGCAGCATGACGACCGGCGCGGACGGCGTGGCAATCTCCGAGCCGCTGCGCAAGGGACGCTACATCGTGCGCGAGCATGGCGCGACAAAGGGATACGTTTTTGAAGAAATCGCGCTGGACGCGATGGTCAAACCCGACGAAACGACCGACCTTGCGGCGACGAATCAGCCCGTTCGGGTCAAAATCAGGATTTATAAGCGCGATAAGGACGAATATGCAGGCGATAACCCCAACAGCAAAAATCGAAAGACCCTGCCCAGACAAGCGAGCATCGACCCGCCGAAATCACGCGGCGACGGAGAGCTGACCGGCGCGGTCTTTCAGGTGCTGGCGGGCGCGGCAATCAAGGACAGACAGGGCAACGTTCTGTTCAAAAAAGGCGATACCGTTGTGGATGTGCTGACGACGGCGGGCGAGGATGCGAGTGCTGCAACGGGCGAGTTGTGGCCGGGGCTGTATGAAATCGTGGAGTTGACCCCGCCAAAGGGCTATCATCCGAGCGAAAAACACATCTTCGTCGATACAGTCAGCGCCGCAGGGCAGTCTGAAGAAGCCGTCGTGGAATATGAAGGGCTGAAAACCAACACCATCCGACTGGGAGCACAGGCTATCGTCAAGATTTTAGGCGACGACCACGACGCCCCTGCCCCGGATCGCGTCGAGCAGCCGGAAGCGGGCGCAGAGTTCAACGTGTATCTCAAAAGTGCGGGCAGCTATGAAAATGCGCGTCCGTTTGAGCGCGATCATCTGGTGACGAATAAGCGCGGATACGCCAAGACCAAGGCACTGCCCTACGGCATCTATGTGCTGGAGCAAACGAAGGGCAAAGAGGGCTATGAAATCAAAGGCGCGATTGAGTTTGAAATCGACGGGACGGAGGATATCCAGAACCCGCCGCCGCTGACACTCAGCGACCGACCGATTCTCTACCGCCTGCGTATCCTCAAGACGGATCGCGAAACGGGCAAGACCATCACGCTGGCGCATACGTCGTTTAAGCTCAAGGACGCAAACGGCGAAACGGTGCGCCAGACGGTGCATTATCCGACCGAAAAGGAGATCGACACGTTCACCACGGATGAAACGGGCGGCGTGACCCTGCCGGAAACGCTCAGGTGGGGTTTGTACTACATCGAGGAGATTTCCGCGCCGGAAGGATACCTGATTCAGACGGAATCTCTGCCCGTGATGATCGGGCATGACGGCGACGAACCCGGGCAGACGTATGAACTGAACATCGAAATGCAGGATGAGCCGGTCAAGGGGCAGATTCTCGTGAAAAAGACCGGCGATATGCTCGTCGGTTTTGAAACCGTGGACACATACGGCTATGCCGTGCAGAAGCCGGTCTATGAACGGCGGAAGCTCGCAGGCGCGGTCTTTGAACTGCGTGCTGCCGAGGAGATCGTTGGCAGGGACGGAACGGCGTGGTACGCCGAGGGCGAGCTGGTCGATACGATCATCACGACGGCGGGCGGCGAGGATGCGTCCAAACTTCTGCCGCTGGGCAGATATACGCTGACCGAGGTCAAAGCACCGGAAGGATACGCGCCGGATGATGCGCCGCGCGAAATCGAGCTGGCGTATGCGGACGATCAGACCCCGCTGGTGCAGATCCGCGTGGAGGTCGGCAATACCTATCTTCCCGCCGCCATTACGCTGCACAAGGAAGCCGAAGTCATTCGCACGACGGAAGCAAACGGTGAAGTGCTGCGGACGCTGCACAGCGAGCCGGGCGAAGGCTTTGTGTTCGGGCTGTTCAGCGAGCGGGATATCCATGAAAACGGCGTGACCCTGCTGGCAGATACGCTTGTGGCTGTCGGCATGACCGATGAAAACGGCAGGCTGACGTTTGACGGCACATTTCCGCATGGCGACTACTATGTGCGCGAGCTGCAAGCCAAGACAGGCTGGAAGCTCAATCCAAACCGTTTCCCGATTACGCTTGAGCCGGGTAGCGACGCGGTAATCCGCGTCGAGCTGGCGCAGCCCATCTATGACGAGCTGGTTTATACACCCGTGACGCTGACCAAAACCGATATCACCGGCGCGAAAACCGTTCCGGGCGCACAGATCGAGGTCAGAAACGAGCAGGGCGAAATGATTTACCGCGCCACGACCGACGCGAACGGCGAAATCCCGGATATCCCCGTTACGCCGGGAACATACGCCTTCCGCGAAATCCTTGCGCCGAGCGGCTATGCGCTCAATGAAGCCGAAACGCGCTTCACGGTGGACGAGCAGGGAAATGTCACGGGCAACACGATGCTGCGCGACGACTACACCCGCGTACAGCTCCGCAAGCAGGACGAAAACGGCGTGCCGCTTTCCGGCGTGGAATTTGCGCTGGTTACGGAAACAGGCACGCGCCTGACGACCGCCGTTTCGGACGCAAACGGGTTGGTGACATTTGAGAAAATCCCGTATGGCAGATATACCGTCGAGGAAACCCAGCCGCTCCCCGGCTATTTCAAAATCGCCGTGCATGTCCATCTGACGGTGGACGGTACGTTTGTCAACCCGAACGAGCCGCTGGAAACCGTCACCAATACGCCGATGCGCCTTGCGTATAAGAAGGTGGATACATCCGGCAGACCGCTTGCGGGCGTGGAGTTCAGCCTGATTAACGCCGCAACCAACGTCGTGACCGAGGTGGCGACGAGCGACGAAAACGGCGAATTTATCTTCCGTCATATCGACTACGGCGACTGGATTATCCGCGAAACCGCCGCGCCCAATGGATACAGGCGCATGGAGGACATGCTGCTGCATATCGGCGAGGACTTCGTGCAGCCTGAGCCGATTACGCTGGTCAACGTGCCAAACAGCTATATGTTCATGAAGATGGACGATGACGGCAATCCGCTTTCCGGCGTGAAATTCGTACTGGAAGATGCAGACGGAAATGTGCTGCGCGAGATGGAGAGCAGCGAGGACGGCACGGTGCTGCTTGAAAATCTCGATGACGGCAGGTATGTCATCCGCGAAACCGAAGCGCTCCGAGGCTATGTGAAAACCGAGGACACGCTGACGTTCACCATCGACGAAAGCTACGTTGTTCCCGAAGAAATGCCCTGCCTTGTCAATGAAAAGGAGGACGAAAAGCACGATATTCAGACCGGCGTGGATATTGAGCTGACCCCGATGATGACGGAGGGCGCGGCACTGCTGCTGCTTGCCGGAATTATCCTGATCGGGCGCAGGCTGGCGGACAGGAAACGGAGGAAAAAGTAAGATGAGGTATTTGCTGCACAGACTGGCGGTTCCGCCGTAAGCCGCTTGTGAAATCAGAAAAAGGAGTTGATTTTCTTGCAGGAAGAAGTTGAAATGCGCACCGTTACGATGGCATTTCATGCGAGCAAATTCTCAGGAAGGGTAATGAAAAACGGCATAGCAAAGCTGCTTCGCGCCATGCACGGCAAATTAACTGTGCCGCATGGCAAGCAGTCTGTCCGACAGCTTGCACGGCAAAATCAGGGCATGACCAACATCGAGATCGACGATCCCGATATCCATGCCTTTGAACGCATTGCGCGTAAATATGGCGTGGACTTCGCCGTCAAGAGGGCGAAAAGTGATGAAACGAAATATCTCGTTTTCTTTAAAGCCCGCGACGCGGACGCGCTGACAGCAGCTTTTCAGGAATATACAGATCGGCGCGTTTGTCAGGCAGAGCACCCGTCTCTGATGGAAATCCTGAATGAGATGAAGGAAAGGGTCGCCCGAACTGCCCCGACGCGCAAGGCGGAAAGGGAGAGGACGCGATGAAAAGAAAATGGCTGCATGAGCTGCCGTATCTGCTGATTGCGCTCTACGCGACGAAAATCGGGCAGGCATGGCGGCTGGCAGAAGGAACGGATGCGGCGTATAAGCTGCTAAGCCTGATGGACAGCCTTTCTGCGTCGTTCGCGTCGCCCCTGCCGAGTTTTGAGCTGCATGACTTATGCATCGGGCTGCTGCTGGGCGCGTGCTTTCGTCTGTTCATTTTCATTAAAGAAAGTGAAAAAAAGAAGTATCGTAAAGGGCGTGAGTATGGCTCGGCACGCTGGGGTACGCCGGAGGATATCAAGCCCTTTATCGATCCCGTGTTTGCCAACAACGTGATTCTGACGCAGACGGAACGGCTCACGATGAGCAGCCGCCCGAAGAACCCGGCGTATGCCCGCAACAAAAACGTATTGATTATCGGCGGCTCTGGCAGCGGCAAGACGAGATTTTTCGTCAAACCGAATCTCATGCAATGCGTGTCGGATAAATATCCCTGTTCGTTCGTTGTGACCGACCCGAAGGGCAGCATCCTCGTTGAATGCGGCAGCTTGCTTCAACGAAGCGACTACCGCATCAAGGTACTCAACACAATCAATTTCAAAAAGTCGATGAACTATAATCCGCTGGCGTATATCCATAGCGAAAAGGATATTTTGAAACTGGTAAACTGCCTGATTCTCAATACAAAAGGAGAGGGTAAAAGCAACGACCCCTTCTGGGAAAAGGCGGAAACGTTGCTCTATACCGCCCTGATCGGCTATTTGTATGGCGTTGTTCCGGAAGAAGATCGAAACTTTGCGATGCTGGTCAGCATGATTAACGCGATGGAGGTTAGGGAGGACGACGAAGATTTCAAGAATCCCGTCGATCTGATGTTTGAAGCACTGGAAGAACGCGAACCGGAACACTTTGCTGTGCGGCAGTATAAGAAATATAAGCTGGCGGCGGGCAAAACTGCAAAAAGTATTCTGATTTCCTGTGCGGCGCGGCTTGCGCCTTTTGATATTGCGGAGCTTCGGGAACTGACGGCGTATGATGAGCTGGATCTGGATACGCTGGGAGACCAAAAGAGTGCGCTGTTCATCATCATTTCTGATACGGATGATACGTTTAATTTTCTCGTGTCGCTTTGCTATACACAGCTTTTCAATCTGCTTTGCGAAAAGGCAGATGACGTATACGGCGGACGCCTGCCCGTGCATGTGCGCTGCTTGATTGACGAGTGCGCCAATATTGGTCAGATTCCGCGCCTTGAAAAGCTGATGGCAACCATCCGGAGCAGAGAGATATCCGCGTGTCTGGTGCTGCAAACGCAGAGCCAGCTCAAGGCACAGTATAAGGACAGCGCGGACACAATCTGCGGCAACTGCGACAGCGTAATTTTTCTTGGCGGCAAAGAAAAAACGACGCTCAAGGAGCTGTCTGAAGCACTCGGAAGAGAAACCATCGACACGTTGAACACAGGCGAGAGCCGAGGACGGGAAACCTCGCGCTCGACCAACTTTCAAAAGCTGGGAAAGGAGCTGATGTCCATTGACGAACTGGCTGTGATGGATGGGCGCAAATGCATTTTGCAGCTGCGCGGCGTAAGACCGTTTCTGTCGGACAAATACGACATTACGCAGCATCCGAATTACAAATACCTGTCCGACGCGGATTCCAAGAACACGTTTGACATCGAGCGCTTCCTCAAACGCAGGCTGAAACTCAAACCCGATGAGCAATACGATGTGTTTGAGGTTAATGTGAGCGATGCCGATGAATGAATCCCCGCAAGCCGCCCAATAAAGGCGGCTTTTCGTATGCCTCAAAAAACAGAAATGGAGGAATGAATCATGGAAATTTTCAAATCCGGCGTAGACCTTTTGCAGCTGGGCGTTACCGCAATGGGCGGCGGCGCTGTGCTGATGGGACTGCTCAATATCTTCGAGTCCCTTTCCAGCGATAACCCCGGTCCGCGTGCGCAGGGTATGCGTCAGGCGTTTGGCGGCGGCGTGATCGTGCTGATCGGTACCACGCTCGTCCCGATGCTCAAGACCATGCTCGGCTAAAAGCAACAGTTGCCGGCTTTCCGCATGGCGGAGAGCCGGTCAGCTTTTGGAAAGGAGAAATCTCTTTGAATTTCTTGTGGATGAAGATTTCGGAATGGCTCAAGGAGCTGCTGGTCGCCGGCATTATCGGCAATCTGAGCGGGCTGTTTGACGGAATCAACGATAAGGTGGAACAGATTACCGATGTGGTCGGACTGACTCCGCAGCAATGGAACGGCGGCGTGTTCAGCATGGTCAAAAACCTTTCGGAAACCGTCGTCACGCCGATTGCGGGCATCATCCTGACGGCGGTGGCGTGCATCGAGCTGCTGAGCATGATGATCGAGCGGAACAACATGCGCGACTTCGATTTGTTCGAAGTGTTTAAGTGGCTGATGAAAACGACGTTCGCGGTCATGATCGTGTCCAATACATGGACCATCGTGATGGGTGTGTTTGAAGCGACGCAGAGCGTGGTCAATCGTGCGGCAGGCGTGGTCGTGGCGGATACGAGCATCCATCTGGAGGAGATCGTCGTCAATCTGGAACAGCGGCTGATGGAGATGGAGGTCGGTCTGCTTTTCGGGCTGTTTATCCAGTCCGTCCTGATGCAGATCATCTCGTGGCTGCTGACCATCAGCATCTTTGTCATCGTCTATGGACGCATGATCGAAATCTATCTGGTTACGTCGCTTGCGCCTGTGCCGCTGGCGACGATGGTCAACCGCGAATGGGGGCAGATCGGACAGGGCTATTTGAAATCGCGGTTTGATCTCGGCTTTCAGGGTGGCCTGATGAGTATATGCGTGGCGATTTAAGCGGTGCTGGTTAGGTCGATCGCTGTTGAAACAGATGTCGTCAAGGCAATCTGGACGGCGGTCGGGTATACGGTGCTGTTGTGTTTCTGCCTGTTTAAGACCAGCAGTTTAAGCCGCTCGATACTGGGCGCACACTGAGAAAGGAGCAATTTGAAAATGGAAGATCGGGACAGCGTATTTGTTCCCAAGGATTTATCGAAAATCAAGACCAAGTTTCTCTTTGGTCTGACCCGCCGCCAATGCCTGTTCTTCGGGCTGGGCGCGGCGGTCGGTCTGCCGGTGTTTTTTCTGCTCAGAAAGAGCGTCAGCTCAACCGCCGCGTCGATGCTGATGATGGGCGTGATGCTGCCGTTTTTCATGTTCGGTATTTACGAAAAAAAACGGGCAGCCGCTTGAAACCGTGCTGCGCCAGATGGTTGAAACCAAGTGGCTCAGACCCCGGCGCAGACCGTATGAAACCGACAATACCTACTCCGCGCTCGAACGGGAGATGCGGCTCAGAAAAGAGGTGAAGGCGCTTGAAGAACAGGCGAAAAAAGCCCGGCGTTAAGCTGACGCGGGCGCAGAAGAAGAAGCTCGAAGAGCTGACTCGTCAGGCGAAAGCGGACGGCAGGCACCCCAACAGCGCACAAAAGACGATTCCGTATCTGAGCATGTACAAGGACGGGCTTTGCCGCGTGACGGAAAACTATTACACCATGTCGCTGCTCTTTGATGATATGAACTACGACCTTGAAGATGAAGCGGAACAGCTCGGTATTTTCGGCGGCTGGTGCAGCTTTTACAGCTACTTTGACTGCGCCGTGCATGTGCAAATGACCGGCATCAACAGCGAGAACGACCCGGAAGCGTTTGCGCGTGCGCTTGCCGTGCTGGAGCGCAACGAAGCCTATCGTGCGCTCTGCGCAGAATATGTTCAGCTGCTGCAAACGCAGTACATGCGCAGCAACAACGGACAGACGCGCATCAAGCTGATGACCTTCGGCATCGAATCCGAAAACGTCAAGGGTGCGCGGTCACGGCTGACGCGTATCGGACTGGATATGCAGGGCAATTTCAAGAAGATCGGCGTGGAGTCCGTGCTGATGGACGGCAAAGAGCGGCTTTCCCTGCTGCATGCGCTGTTTCACATGGACGATCATGCGCCGTTTGTCTTTGACTGGTCGTGGCTGCCCGAAACGGGGCTGTCCACCAAGGACTTCATCGCGCCCGGCAGCTTTGATTTCTCGCCGTCCCGCTCGTTTAAGATCGGAGAAACGTATTGCGCCGCGTCGTACATCCAGATTCAAACGTCGAGCCTGAGCAAAAAGCTGCTGGGCGAACTGCTCAGACTGCCATCCAGCGCGGTGTTCAGCCTGCACGTTCAGCCGATGGATCAAATGACCGCCATCAAGCTGATTAAACAGAAGCAGGTCGTGCTGGACGCGACCAAAATCAGCGAACAGCAGAAGGCGTTCCGCTCCGGATACGATATCGACATCATCCCGCGAGATATCGACGCATACGGCGACGATACCAAGCGCCTGCTGCAAACGCTGGGAACGAATGAAAAGCTGTATATGGCGACGATTGTCGTGATGAACATGGCGGGCAGCAAGCGTCAGCTCGATCAGGCGGTGGCGCAGACACGCGGCATTTTGCAGACGCGGAGCTGTGCGCTGATTCCACTGGATTTCCAGCAGGAGAAGGGGCTGACGGCGTGCCTGCCGTTGGGTGTCAATCCGTTGAAAATCGAGCGATGTATGCCGACGAGTGCCGTTGCGGGCTTCATTCCGTTTTCGACGCAGGAACTTTGCAGACTGGACGGCAAACCGGTTTATTACGGAGTCAACCGCGTTTCCGGCTGCGTCATTATGGCAGATCGAACCGTGAACCGAAATCCGAACGGGTTGATCTTCGGCACATCCGGCAGCGGCAAGTCCGTTTCCGGCAAGCAGGAGATGATCTACATCTATCTGACCACGGATGACCAGATTATCCTGTGCGACCCGGAAGGCGAGTACCGTGTGCTGACGCGCAGGCTGAACGGTCAGACCATCATGCTGTCGGCAGACAGCCACGATTACATCAACCCGATGGATATTGAGCTGGAAGAAAACATGGACGACGTGCTGCGGCTCAAGTCGGAGCTGATTCTGTCCTTCTGCGAAATCGTCATGGACGGAAAGCGCAACATCCCCGCAGAAGCGAACTCCGTGATCGACCGCTGCCTGCCGATCATCTACGAAAAGTATATCAAAGACCCGAAGCCGGAGAACATGCCGACGCTGGGCGATCTGTATGAATGCCTGAAACGGCAGCCCGAACCGCAGGTGCGCCGCATTGTGACGGCACTGGAATTGTATGTTACCGGCTCGCTTAACTATTTCAACCACCATACGAGCGTGCAGCTCAATAACCGGCTGGTGTGCTTTGACATCAAGAAGCTGGGCAACAAGCTCAAGCCGCTGGCAATGCTGATCTTGCAGAACTTTGTCTGGAACCGCATCAGCGCCAACCGCGATAAGGGGCAGACAACGCGCTATTACATCGACGAATTTCATATTCTGCTCAAAGAACCGCAGACGGCGGCATATTTCATCGGCATCTGGAAGCGTTGCCGCAAATGGGGCTGCGTGGCAACCGGCATCACGCAAAACGTCAAGGATCTGCTGACCAGCCCGGAAATCCAGAATATCTTTGACAATACGGACTTTTTCCTGATGCTCAATCAGGCGAATGCAGACCGTGAGATTTTGGGCGAAAAGCTCGGCTTATCCAGAGAAGAAATGCGATATCTGACCAATGCGGAGCAGGGCTGCGGGCTGATGGTCTGCGGAAATGTCGTTCTGCCGTTTGAAAACCGTATTCCGACGGATACGCAGCTTTACCGCATGATGACGACCAAGCCCGGTGAGATGGAAGCCGAAGAAGGGAGGGAAAATGGATGATGGGATGGTTGATTGGCGGCGGCGTGTTGTGCATGATCGTGCTGATGACAGCACTCTGCGTCGGGTCCGGCGATGCGGATGAGCAGGCGGAAGCCGCATAGCGGCACTTTCTTGAGAGCAGGGGGCGCAAAGCATGAAGCACGTTCGACCCAATGTTTCGCAGTTTGCCGCCCAGTGGACACAGGCTCAGCCGATAACAGAGCCTGAAAAGCCCAAACTCAAACCGCGCCCACGGCGGAGAAATCGGATTCCGATTCTGGAAACGCCGGATTTGCCGCATGAAGAACGGGAAGCGGATGAAAACGTGTCGGTTGAAGCGGTAAACGACGGAAAGCGTGCAGCGGAGAACGTGGCATGTTTTGTGAACGATGCGGGCTATCGCCGGAATGTGCGGGCATATCGGAAGGAAATCCGGGAGATACGTTCGGATAATGGGCGAGTCAAGCCGCCCGGACAGACTGCGGCGGCGTTTGACGGCTTTCCATCTTCATCTGGATGGAAAATGCCAGCTGAAAAAACGGCAACAGAGAACAGACAGACGTTGCACACATGCGGGAGGATGCAACAGGCAAGCAACCCGCTGTCCAAGGCTCATCAAAAACAGCACATGAAGCAGGCATTTCTTGCCCGCGCAAGGGAACGCAAAGCGGCAGACGCAGCCGTGGAGAACATCCCGGAAGTGCTTCGGCGTTTCCTGCCCAAATTGGGCGAACGGCAAGTCCATCTTTTCCCGGTGGCACTCGTCTGTTCGTTGCTGCTGTTTATGACCGGCGGGCTGTCCTCGTTCATGCCCCTTGGCGAGGCGATTTCACACGCTTTCATCATAGGGACATATCCGGCAGAGGAGGCGGACGTGCTGGCGGCGGAACGTGCGTACTGCGAGATGGAAAAGGAGCTTGAGGATGAGCTGGATCACTATGAAGCCCGCCATCCCGGATGCGATGAATACAACGTCAAGGCACAGGAAATCTGGCACGACCCGTATGCGCTCTGCGCAATCATCTCCGCGTATCTGGGCGGTGAGGAATGGACGATTGACAGCGCGTATCCTGTCATGGAGCGCTATTTCAAGCTCCAGTATGTGCTGACCGAGAAAATCACGACTGAAACCCGATACCGCACCGAACAGCGCGTCGGGCAGCAGCTCGTGACCGACCCCAAAACCGGCGCACAGCGGTGGGAAAGCTACACTTACGAGGTTGAAGTGCCATACACCTACCGAATCTGCGACGTGAAACTTGAAAACAAGAACCTGTCGCACCAGCCGGTGTATTCCATGAGCCGCGAGAAGATGGGGCTTTACGCGCTGTACATGTCCACGCTGGGCAACATGCCCGATCTGTTCGCCGGAAAGCCGCACGCTTCCCAGCTCAAAGATCCGCTTTTATACGACGTGCCGGAGGAATACAAACAGGCTGACCCGCAGTTTGGAAAGCTCATCGAGGAAGCGGAAAAATATCTGGGCTTTCCGTATGTCTGGGGCGGCTCGTCGCCGGATACGTCCTTTGATTGCTCCGGCTTTGTATCCTATGTATTTACCAACAGCGGCGTATACAACACGGGAAGGCTCGGCGCGACGGGGCTGTACGGCATCTGTCAGAAGATTACGGCGGATGAAGCGCGTCCCGGCGACCTGATCTTTTTTGAAGGGACGATGGGAGAGGATGTCGGCGGCATCACGCATGTCGGGCTGTATGTGGGCGACAACATGATGATCCACTGCGGCAACCCCATCACCTACGCCGACCTGACGAGAAGCTATTGGCAGCAGCATTTCTACGGATTCGGAAGAATCCCATACGACCCATGAGGAATAAACAGCATGAATAAGAAACTGGAACGATACCGCCAGCTGCGGGATAAAAAGAAAGCGCGTCTTGAAAAGGCGCAGAAGGATATGGACAGGCTGGAGCAGATGGTGCAGGACGAGGAAAACACGCAGATCGTCGCCGCCGTGCGCAGCTATTCGCTCACGCCGGAGGAACTGGAAGCCTTTTTGAAGGAGCGCCGCATGATCGGGGCTTCTGCTTTTGAAAATCAGGAGGAAAAGAACGATGAAACTTGAGAAACAAGCCTGTATGCTGGCACTGGCGGCAATCCTGCTGCTGATTGTGGGAGCGTTTGTCGTGGGTTTCCCGGCGGGCGCAACGCTGGCAGAGGAAACGGACATCGACCTGAACGCTTTTGAAGGCAGCGTGATTTTGGATGACCCCGTCTATTTTCAGGAAGCAACGCCGGATGAGCCGGAAGTGAAGCCGACGCAGCAGCCGACAATAGAACCGACGCAAGCACCCGGCGAACAGCCAACAGTTGAGCCAACGCATGAACCGACCGCAGAACCGGCGGCGGACGCGAAATTTACCGTGCAGATCACGCCGCCGACCGGTTGGCGCAACACGGCTTCGGCACAGGCGTGCGTGGACATCGCGGACGAGAACAGAACGGGCTTCAAGCAGGTGAAGGTCAGTACAGGCGGCGCAGGTTGGATGGACGTGACCGAACAGGCAGAAAGCGGGAGTTTCGACCTTGACGTATACGACAATGGAACGCTCACTGTGCGCGTCATCGACCGGCAGGACGGTTACCACGACGGAACGGCGAAGATTATGTGCTTTGACCGCACCGCGCCGACCGTGACGGCGGGCATCAGCGGCGAACCGCTGCATATCGAAGCCAAAGATGACCTTTCCGGCGTGGCGGGAATTCAGGTCAACGGGCTGCTGTTTACCACACTGGACGGCGGGAAGCTGGATATCCACTTTAATGAAGTGGAAACGCTGAAAAGCTATGAAAAGCTGGTTGTCCGCGCTTATGACTGCGCGGGCAATTTTTCTGAAGCGGTGACGCTCAAAAACCCGTATTACGGGCAGGCGACGAGCAAACCCACGACCGTGCCGACCGCCACGCCCAGACCGGCAGCCAAGCCGACGCAGAAGCCGGGCAATTCAGGCGGCAGTTCGGGAAACGGCACATCGGGCGGCAGTCAGGCGACGAGCCAGCCGACTGCACTGCCGACGTTCGTCCCGACCGTTATGCCCACGCTTGTACCGACGCTGATGCCGACCTTCGTGCCGACCGCAGAACCGACTGCGCAGCCGACCGCCATGCCGGAATACATCCAGACCGGTCAGGCGTTTACGGGCAGCGGCAATATGCGCACGCTCAATGTGCTGTATTCCGCGCATACGAATAAGCAGTTCATCAGTCTGGAAACCAAGAGCGGGCAGACGTATTATCTGGTGATCGACTACGACAAGCCGATTGACGAAGAAGCGGACATTTACGAAACATACTTCCTCAATCTGGTTGATGACAGGGATTTGCTGGCGCTGCTCAGCGAGGACGAGAAGCCGACTCCAACGCCGACTGCCGCGCCCACGCCGACACCGACGAAGGAACCTGTGCAGACGGATGAAACCGAACCGAAACAGAATGGCACAGTGGTCGCCGGTGCGCTGATGCTGGCGATTTTGGGCAGCGGCGCGTTCTGGTATTTAAAACAGCGCAAGAAAAAAGAAAGCAAGCCCCAGCCGTCCTACGACGAATACGAGGATGACGAGGACGATGAAACCAGGGATGACGATTTGAACGAATAAGACCATGCGGCGGGCGGCGAGAAGCTGCCCGCCTGCTTTTTTCTGAAATGGAGGATAACCGGATGCGAGTGATTCTTGCAGAAAAGCCCAGCGTGGCGCAGAGCATTGCCGCCGTATTGGGCGCAGACCAGAAGAAAAACGGATATTTGCAGGGCGAGAACGACCTTGTGAGCTGGTGTATCGGGCATCTGATCGAGCTTGCCCCGCCGGAAATCTATGATGCACGCTATGCGAAGTGGCGGCGGGAGGATCTGCCGATTGTGCCGAGCGCATGGGAGAGCGTGGTCAGCGACGTGACAAAGAAGCAGTTTGCCGTGCTGAAAGACCTGCTGAATCGAACGGATGTGGACGAAGTGGTGTGCGCGACGGATGCGGGGCGCGAGGGAGAGCTGATTTTCAGAATGGTGTATGAAAAGACGGGCTGCACCAAGCCCGTCAAGCGGCTCTGGATTTCTTCGCTTGAGGAAAGTGCCATCCGCGAGGGGTTTCGGTCGCTCAAGCCGGGCACTGCCTACGACGCGCTGTACCGTGCGGCTCTGTGCCGTGCGCAGGCGGATTGGTTGGTGGGCATCAACGGAACACGGCTGTATTCCCGGCTCTACGGAACCAAGCTCAATGTCGGGCGCGTCATGACCCCGACGCTGGCGATGGTGGTGCAGCGGGAAAAAGAGATTGCGGTGTTTCATGTCGAGCGTTTTTATACGGTGCAGCTCAGCTGCGGCTTTCCAGCGCAGAGCGGAAGGATAAAAACGCGCGAGGAAGCGGAACGGATTCGAGCCTCCTGCCATTGCAAAAAGGCGGCGGTCAAGCAGATTGAACGCAGGCAGAAGAAAGAGAAGCCGCCCAAGCTCTACGACCTGACCGCGTTGCAGCGGGACGCGAACAGAATTTACGGTTATACGGCGCAGCAGACGCTCGATTACGCGCAGACGCTTTACGAAAAGAAACTGGCGACGTATCCGAGAACGGACAGCCGATTCCTGACGCATGATCTGCGGGACAGGCTGCCCGCACTCATCGAGTGTGTGGCGCAGGTATTGCCGTTTGCAAGCGGTCTGCCGCTGGCAGTTCACACACAGCAGGTTATCCGTGACGAAAAGGTGAGCGACCATCACGCGATTATACCGACGCAGAACATGACGCGGGAAGCACTGGCACGGCTTCCGATGGGCGAGCGCAGCATTTTAACCCTGCTGGCGGTGCGGCTGCTTGCGGCGACGGGCGAACCATGCGAAACGGATGAAGTGACGGTGACGCTGGACTGCGAAGGGCATGATTTTACGGCAAAGGGAAGCACTGTGCGACAGATGGGCTACAGAATGTTTGAAGAAACATTTCGCGGGAGCTTGGGCAGCAGAGAGCGGAAAGAGCAGGAATACCCCATCCCGCCGCTTGAAATCGGACAGATGGTCGGACCTGTCGTAGCGACGATCCGCGAGGGACAGACGACCCCGCCGAAGCGTTACACCGAAGATACGCTGCTGGCGGCGATGGAAACGGCAGGCGCAAAAGACGCGCCGGAGGATGCTGAGCGCAAAGGACTGGGAACGCCTGCAACCCGCGCAGGGACGTTGGAAAAGCTGGTTGATGTGGGATTTGTCGTGCGCAGGGGCGAGCAAAAGGCGAAGACACTGTATCCGACCGAAAAAGCGGCGGCTCTGATTGCGGTTTTGCCGGAAAATCTGCGTTCCCCGATGATGACCGCGCAGTGGGAACAGCGGCTCAAACGGATTGAGCATGGGCAGGAAGAAGCAGCGGGATTCATGGGCGATATTGTGCGGATGGTAACGGAGCTGGTGCAGAGTGCTCAGCCCGTGCCGGACGCACAGAAGCTCTTTCCGTCTGATAGACCGTCTGTTGGCACATGCCCCTGCTGCGGCGCAGCTATGACGGAAACGGCGAAGGGCTTTTTCTGCGAAAGCCGTATCTGTCGATTTGGCATATGGAAGGATAACCGCTTTTTTGCACAGATTGGGCAGAGCGTCAATAAGAGCGTGGTTGAAGCACTGATTCGGGACGGTGCGGCAAAGCTCAAGGGACTGCGCTCTAAGAAAACCGGCAGAAGGTACGACGCGACGCTCAAAATGATGTGCGGCGAACAGGGCGTGCCGAGGTTTCAGATGGAATTTGAAAAAAGCGCAAGAAAAGATTGACGGGTTACGAGAGAGAAGCGTAAGATGAAGAAAAACGCTGAATAAAGGAGAAAAAAGAGATGCAGAAAAGCAAGTGTTTTGAAGAAATACCTTCTTATACGCAGCATCTAACCTTTGATGCAGCGGAGAGAATATTTAAAAGAAACGGTCAAAATCTTGACTTCCAGATGAAGCAAACATTAAAAATGACTGATTCAGATGGAAAATATACGAATTTAGGACTTCTCCTCTCGGATCAATGTAAATGGCTTACGATGGTAGCTGTTTTTCAAGGCTCAGAACCTGATATTATGTGCAACAGACGAGAATTTTCTGGCTCGCTGCTTCAACAATTCAATGATTCTTATGTGTATCTGGAGCGATATAATCCAATTCAAGCGACATTTCAAAAATTATTGCGCATAGATACGCGGGATTATTCCGAAATGGAACTTTGGAATGCACTGATAGAGCTATTTGCTCATCGGAGTTATATGTTCAGTGCAAATGCGCTGATTCGCGTATATTCGGATAGAATGGAGTTCGCGGCGATTGGCGAACGGATGCTGAGCACGTCAACGTGTAGAAATCCGAATTTGAAGAAGGTGCTTTATCAGTTGAAATTCATTGAAAAAAATGAAATGGATAGTCGAAGGGCTGTAAAGACTTGTGGATGTTTATCCTCCAAATTTGTAATCCAGAATACGAAAAATGCGTTTAGAATTATTTTGCCCAATAGCAATGTGAAATGAGAGACTGAAATGTAATTAATCGGCGTGAGCGTTCATGCCGATTTTTTAATGCCCAAAAAGAATGGAGGACACCATGAATGGAACAACAACGGTGCAGTTGGCGGAAAAAACGGCAAAGGCAGTAACCGGCAGCGTTGAAGAATGGACTGGCTTTCTGCAATCGGCAGCGCGGCTGTACAAGTACAGTTACCCGGAACAGCTGTTGATCTACGCCCAGCGTCCGGATGCGACCGCCTGTGCCAGCTATGAAATCTGGAATCAGACGATGCGGCGGTATGTCCGGCGCGGCGCAAGGGGTATCGCGCTGCCGGACGGGGCGGGGGCAGTACGCTATGTATTCGATGTAGCAGATACGGGCGCACGCAAAAGCTCGCGGGAGGTTAAAACATGGGCACTGGATGAAAACAATCGGGAAGCTGTCGCTCATGCGCTGGAAACGCAGTACGGCTCGGCAGCGAAACTGGGCATTGCCGGACAGCTTGAAGAAATCGCGATGCAGCAGAGCATGGACTATTGGCAATGGCATCAGGACGAGCTGCGCGGTATCGTTGACGGGAGCTTCCTTGAAGGGTATGATGAGCTTAACCTCGAAATCGCGTTTCGAAACACAGCGGCGGCGAGCGTGAAATACATGCTGCTGAGCCGATGCAATCTGGCACGGGAATATCAGATTGAGCCGGAAGAACTGGCGGGCGTATTGGAATGGAACACGTCTGCCGCATCCGGTGCGTTGGGAAGCGCGGTCAGCGAACTGAGCGAAGGGGTACTCAGACAGATTGAAAGAACCATCCGTCAATATGAAAGGAGCCAAAACCATGACGAACGAACTGACGTATACGAAGAACGGAGAGTATTGGATTCCCGATCTGACAGCAGCCGAACAGTCGGTGACACTGAGCAAATACGGACGGATGCGGGAGCGGTTTCTGAAGGAACATCGGACGATCACCTACAACAACCTGCTCCTGAGCGGAAAATTGACCGCGCACCTGATGGAAATCGATCAGGCGGCGGTGAATCGGATGGAAGAAATCATGCCGGAGATGGCGAAGCAGGCGGGCGCGACGGAAGCACTGAAAGGGAGCGACCCGATGCGCTGGGTCGGGCTGATGAACACCTGCAAGGCTCAGGCAGAAGAAATCGTAATGAACGAGCTGATTTACGCCTAAACCGGCAGATGAGCCTTTTCCCAACAGAAGCGGAACAAATACAAAGTCTTGAAGAAGCGGACGAACGAGAGGTTTCCGCTTCTTTTTTGATGGAAAAAGCGACGGATGTCGTGCTGCGCCTCGGCGGTAACAACGAAGAAATCCGAATGGAGCTTGCTTTCGATGCAATGATCGACAAACCGATAGATGAAATTGCTGCGCATATGCGGACGCTGTATCATGGCGGAAGTGGTTTTGAACTGGAAGGGAGACGTTTTTCAGCGTGGTATACGGACAATGGGATATACATTGCAGGCGAAGACCGCGCACGGTATGCCAACACAGCCCGCATAGTTTCGTGGAAAGACGCTGCGAAGCGCGTCGGTGAACGGATTAACGCCGGACGATTTGGAACAGAGCTGGAAAATGTGGAAGCCGCAGGCTTTGTCAGGCGGCAGGCAGCAAGCCGGCTTATTGAGATGTATCGTGAGAGTTTTGCAGGCGAAAACGGCTATCTGCCCTTGATACGGGAGCAGGAACCGATGATCTTTCCGGATTGCGTAAATCGACTGTTTGAAAAAATGGAGCAGTCGGATAATCTGCATGAGCTGATCCGGCAGGTCGAAGCATTTGCAGAGGCGGTTGAACGTCAGCCCGACCTGATGCGGATGCGTTTCTTCATGCCCGATGCAATTTTGCCACGGCTTAGAGATTTGACACACGAGCGGCGAGAACTGCCCAAAGGAGAAAGAGAGCTGCCGGAAGTCCGGGGCTTCATCACGCAGGATGAAATCGACTGGAATTTAACCGGCGGTTCAGGCTATGAAAGCGGCGCTGAACGAATTGAGTTGTTTTTCTCACAGCCGCATGATGTCGGTGAGAAAATTGAATTTCTCAAACGCGAATATGGAACAGGCGGGCGCATGCCCGGCGTTTCGAACGCACGGCACAGCGAAGAATGGCACGATACAAAGGGCATACAGCTTCGCAAGAATGGTTGTCAGAATGTGACGCTTGGCTGGAATAAGGTTGCTGAACGTATTGACACATTGATTCGGAATGGACGATATACAAGGCTGAAAGAGCAAAAACCAGAGGAAGAGATTCGGTTAGTGCCGGATATGGAAGCCTACCGGAATCTTAAAGCCGAGCGTCCGCAATATATGGTTGGCGTGAGGGTGGACGATTACCTGCTCTTTTATGGAGAGGATGCGAAAACGGCTGCGCCGCTGCTGAACACGAAACTGCTTGAACGGGATATTCCCGGCATGGGCATGATGCCGGTTACGGGCATTCCTTTCGGACGTTGGAGTGTTGCGGCAAAAACGCTGACGGAAAACGGACAGAGCATTTTCTTTGCAGAGCCTGCCGAACAGGGCGGCTATGAGGTCGTCAAAGAGCTGAACGGAAGGCGGGATACGCCGCATTATCAGGTGGGCGATACGGTCTATCTGGATGATAAGGCTTTTTTGATTGAACAGATTACGGATATCCATGTCCAGCTGCGCGATCCTACGCTGCGTTATCCCGTCATTAGGACGGAACGGCGGGAAATTTTTGAACAGATGCTTGCTGAAAACACGCGAAACGACGAGCTGTTTTACAGACAGAGAGAAGCGATGCCTGCGGAACCTGAGAATTTCGTACTGACGGAGGAATTGCCGAATAATCCGGAACCGCAACAGCCGCAGGAGGAGACGAAGCTGCACAGTGTCGTCATAGACCTGACGGGTCAAGAACCCCGGCAGAGAGAAAATGAACAGTTCAAAGCGCAGAACTTTCGCATTACAGATGAACATTTGGGCGAGGGAAGCGCAAAAACAAAATTTGGGTATAACATCGCGGCAATTCAAACGCTCAAGCAGATTGAAGCGGAGGGTAGGCAGGCACGTCCCGATGAACAGGAAATTCTCTCCCGATACGTCGGATGGGGCGGTATTCCACAAGCCTTCGACGAGGAAAACACGCAATGGTCAGAAGAATATCGGCAACTCAAAGAATTGCTGACAGAGAAGGAATACGATGCGGCACGCAGCTCGACGCTCAACGCGCATTACACATCGCCAACGATTATTCGCGCTATGTATGACGCGATTGAAAAAATGGGGTTTCGCACGGGTAATGTTCTGGAACCGTCCTGCGGCGTAGGCAATTTTTTCGGCATGCTGCCGGATGACATGAGCGGCAGCCGGCTTTATGGCGTAGAACTGGACAGCATTACAGGGCGCATTGCGCGGCAACTTTATCCCGATGCGCGGATCACAATCAGCGGCTTTGAAAAAACGCAGCGCAGGGATTTCTTCGACCTGGCAATAGGCAATGTTCCCTTCGGTGGTTACAAGGTTTCCGACAAGCAGTTTGACAAGTATAATTTTTTGATTCATGATTATTTTTTCGCTAAAACGCTGGAGCAGGTTCGTCCGGGCGGTGTTATTGCTTATATCACATCCAAGGGCACAATGGACAAGGCATCTCCCGACGTGCGCAGATATATCGCGCAGAAAGCTGAATTGCTCGGAGCCATCCGTCTGCCGAATACGGCATTTGCGGCGAATGCCGGAACGTGCGTAACGACGGATATTCTTTTTTTGCAGAAACGGGAAAGCCCAATCGACATAGAGCCGGATTGGGTGCATCTGGGGCAGACAGAGGACGGAATTCCCATCAACAGCTACTTTGTCAGCCATCCCGATATGATGCTGGGCAGCATGGCATGGGATAAGAGCATGTACGGCGATGAGAAGGAAACGACATGCAGACCCGTTCCGGGCGCAGACTTAAAGGTACAGCTGGAGCAGGCGATTCAGAAGATTGGCGGCGAATACCATGCGGCAGAGGTCATGGAACTGGCAGAAGGTGAGGAAATTACTGAAACATTACCTGCCGATCCGGATGTAAAGAATTACAGCTACACGATTGTAGATGGCGAGGTGTATTTTCGCGAAAATTCGGTGATGATGCGCCCAAAGCTGAATCGCACAGCACAGGAGCGCGTCAAGAGCATGGTGGCACTTCGGGATACGGTATATCGCTTAATGGACGCTCAGTTGGAAGATGCTGATGATGAAACGATTGAAAACGAACAGCGGGAGCTGAACAGGCAGTATGATGCGTTCAGCACTAAATTCGGGCTGATTAACGATCGGGCGAACCGACTCGCATTTTCGGATGATTCTTCGTATTATCTGCTCAGTTCGCTTGAAGTGCTGGATGAAGATCGAAAACTCGAACGCAAAGCGGATATGTTCACCAAGCGTACCATTCGGCGACCGCAAGCCATTACGCATACGGACACCGCGGCAGAAGCACTGGCAGTATCCATAGGAGAAAAGGCGCGGGTGGATTTGCCGTATATGGCGGAGTTGACCGGAAAAAACGAAGATGCGATAACAAAAGAACTGACCGGCGTGATCTACCTTGATCCTGAATCCCAAACATGGCAGACGGCAGACGAATATCTTTCCGGCAATGTGCGGGAAAAACTCAGGACAGCGCAGGCTGCGGCAAAAGAGAATATGGTTTTTATGCCGAACGTCGATGCGCTGCAAGCCGTGCAGCCCAAAGATCTTGACGCTTCGGAGATCGACGTTCGCCTTGGCGCAACATGGATTTCGCCGAAGGACATCGATGCGTTCATGTATGAATTGTTTTCTACACAGGAATACATGAAACGATATATTCAGGTCAATTTCTCGCAGTTTACCGGCGAGTGGAACATATCGGGCAAGACGCTGCTCAGTCGCAACGATGTTGCGGTATTCGAAACCTATGGTACGTCAAGGGCGAATGCCTATAAAATTCTGGAGGATACGCTGAACCTGCGCGACGTGCGTATATACGATACCGTACAGGATGCGGATGGCAAGGAGAAGCGTGTGCTGAATTCCAAGGATACGACTTTGGCGCAACAGAAGCAGCAGGCGATCAAAGATGCTTTTCGAGAATGGATATGGAAGGAACCGAACCGGAGATACAGACTGGTAAAGCAATACAATGAGCTGTTTAATGCAACCAGACCGCGTGAGTATGATGGATCGCATATTGTTTTTGCGGGCATGAACCCTGAAATTACGCTGAGGGAACATCAAAAAAACGCGATTGCGCGTATGTTGTATGGCGGCAATACATTGCTGGCACACGAAGTCGGGTCGGGGAAGACGTTTGAAATGATAGCAGGCATTATGGAGTCGAAAAGATTGGGATTGTGTACGAAAAGCATGATCGTAGTGCCGAATCATTTGACTGAGCAGTGGTCAGCGGAGTTTTTGCGGCTGTATCCCGGCGCAAACATTCTGGTGGCGACCAAACGCGACTTTGAGAAGGGACGCAGAAAGCGTTTCTGCTCGCGCATTGCAACCGGCAATTATGACGCGGTTATCATCGGGCAGAGTCAGGCGGAGCGTATCCCCATCAGCAGGGAACGGCAGGAGCGAATCATCCGTGATCAGATTGCTGAAATTACAGACGGTATTGCGGAAATCAAACACGCCAACGGGGAACGTTTTACGATTAAACAGCTGGAACGCTCCAGAAAACAGTTGGAAGCACGGCTTGAAAGGCTGAAAGCAGAGGAAAAGAAGGACGATGTAATCACCTTCGAACAGCTCGGTGTGGATCGGCTTGTGGTGGACGAAGCGCATTCCTATAAAAATATGTTTTTATATACAAAAATGCGCAATGTGGCAGGACTTTCAACAAGTGAAGCTCAGAAATCCAGCGATATGTTCGCCAAGTGCCGATATATGGACGAACTGACAGACGGGCATGGCATTATATTTGCCACAGGCACGCCGGTATCCAACAGCATGACCGAGCTTTTTACCATGCAGCGCTATCTGCAATATGAAACGCTGCGAAAAAAGAACCTGACGAATTTTGACGCATGGGCTTCGGTTTTTGGGGAGACCGTGACCGCGATTGAGCTTGCGCCGGAGGGAACGGGTTACCGTGCGCGGACGCGGTTTGCAAAATTTTACAATCTGCCGGAATTGATGAATATGTTCCGTGAGGTGGCAGATATCAAGACGGCAGATCAGCTTCATTTGCCTACGCCCAATGCGCACTATGAAACGGTTGTCGTTCAGCCGTCTGAAATTCAAAAGCGCATGGTACAGGAACTGTCAAAACGCGCTGCCAAAATCCATGGCGGAGCGGTCGATCCGCACATTGACAACATGCTCAAGGTGTCGATGGACGGGAAAAAGCTGGGGCTGGATCAGCGGCTTATAAATCCCATGCTGCCGGATGACCCCGGAAGCAAAGTCAATGCCTGCGTCGGCAACGTAATGAGAATTTATCGTGAAGGCAGCGAGCAAAAACTGACGCAGCTCATCTTCAGCGATATGTCAACGCCGAAAAACGGACAGGAAAAGGAGTTCAGCGTTTATGACGATATTCGTGAAAAGCTGTTGGCGCAGGGGGTTCCGGAAAGCGAAATCGCGTTCATACACAATGCAGACACGGAGGCAAAAAAGAAGGAGCTTTTTGCGAAAGTGCGCACGGGTCAGGTGCGAATTTTACTTGGCAGTACTGCAAAAATGGGGGCGGGAACCAATGTTCAGGACCGCCTGATTGCTTCGCATGATCTGGATTGTCCGTGGCGTCCGGGCGACCTTGAACAGCGAGCAGGACGCATTGTGCGTCAAGGAAACCGGAACGCCGATGTGTACGTTTACAGATATGTAACAGATGGTACATTTGACGCGTACAGTTGGCAGACAATCGAGAACAAGCAGAAGTTTATCTCGCAGGTCATGACCAGCAAATCGCCGGTGCGCGTCTGCGACGATGTGGATGAATCGGTTCTGTCCTACGCCGAAATCAAGGCGCTCTGTGCAGGCGACGCAAGAATCCGTGAAAAGATGGATTTGGATGTCGAGGTGTCGCGGCTCAAACTGATGCAGGCGGACTATCAAAGCAAGAAGTATCGCCTTGAAGACCGGTTGCTTCGATATTTTCCGCAGGAGATTCAAAATAAAACAGAAAGAATCGAGGGTCATGTACAGGATATTGCGTGTTTACAGGCGCATGTCTTACCGGAAGATGGGTTCCAAATGGAAGTCGGCGGTAAAATGTATACGGAAAAGGAAGCGGCAGGTCGGGCACTGATAGAATGCTGCAAGAAATGGAAAGGTGACGCCATTCAGGATGCTGTGACATATCGCGGAATGAGTGCCAGTCTTGCTTTTGATGCGGGAAGCAGAACATACTGGCTGAATATGCACGGCAACATGACGTACAGCGTTGAGCTTGGCAACGATTCAAGAGGAAATATCACGCGAATTGACAATCGTCTGGGGCGATTACCAGACAATTTGGAAAAAGCAAGGATGGAACTCCAAGGTCTGAAACAGCAGGAGAAGGCAGCGAAGGAAGAACTGGAAAAACCGTTTGCGCAGGAAGCTGAGCTTGTAGAAAAACGAATGCGGCTTGCGCAGCTCAATTCAGAACTGAACATAGACGATAAGGCGCCGATTGAGGCAGCGATAGAGGATGCGCAGGATGTGCCATCCATTCGGGAGCAGCTTCGAGTATCCAGCGAAAGAGAAATGGAAAAAAGGAACAGAAATCAAGAAAGGGAGGAACGATAAATGGACATGACGATTCGAGCAATGAAACCTGACGAGCGGAATTACAGCTACGCACAGGAGAAAAGTGTGCAGAAAAACACGGGATGCATTGGGCATCTGCGTGGCGATATGGGCAGAAGCGGCGAGGAATTTTATACAAGCTGGGATGATCACGAGGCTTCGCTGAAAACGGAAACATTCAAAAGCGAATTCAACAGCATTGTGAATGCTCTGCGCAAGGATGAGCGTTACGGTCTCCTTTTGAGCAGCAGGAAAACACTGGCAGCGTGTTGCCATGCAATGCCGGACTGTGCGTTTGACGGAAGTTCTGCACAGGAGTACGGATTTCGTGCAGATACCAAGGCATACAGCTATATGATTCGCTGCAATCCGACACAGGGCAATTACAACTTTTATATTTATGCGTATGACCGAGCAAAGCTGGACAAGGTGCTTGAAATGCAGAAAGAACAAATGCAAAAGTGTGAAGTGCCGGTGTATCTGTATCCGAGAACATATGCGCAAAAGCATGGTGAGATGGAAGAATATCGCATGTCAAGACAAGCCAATATCGCCTGCCGCGACGCGATAGATCGGGCAATCCGCGAACATTATCATGACAATGTTCTGAACAGAAAGGCTGTGCAGAATGTGGTCGGACAATATGGATTTGACAGGACGCTGTATGTGCTGGCGGTCACAGTCGTGGATAAGAATTGGGATGGACGTATTTCGCAGAACAACAAAAACTGGGCAAAAATGCAGCCGGTTTATGCCGACATGGACGAACTTGGACAGGAGAAAAATCAGGCGTTTGTTGCAAGGTCACATCCGGGCTTGGTAGATCTGTTCCTGCGAGAAACCAGACGGGCAAAAGAGGCGAACCTCGAAAAAAATACTCCGGCATTGGCTAAATGCAAAAGGGAAAAGGAGAGATGAGCATGGCGGGAAGAACACGAAATATACAGGTCATTTTCCGTGTTGATGAGCGGGAAAGGGGACTGATCCGTCAGAAGATGGAGCTGATGGGTGTACGGAACATGCAGGCATACCTGCGCAAGATGGCGATTGATGGGTATGCGGTCAAACTCGATCTGCCGGAACTGCGGGAAGCAGTGACGATGCTGGGGCGGTATAACGGCAACATCAACCAGATTGCCAAACGCGCAAACGAAACAGGGCGCGTTTATGATACAGATATTCAGGAAATTCGAGCGTCGCAGAAGGAAATCTGGAAGAAAATAGGCGAGCTGCTGACGAGGCTGGGTGCGCTGGGGCTTTGAGTCGTATCCTTGCGTGGAATGAAAAAGTGCGTGACAATGGGGATGAGAAAAGGAAGATACAAGGGAGGGAAAAGAGAATGAAGATACGCAGAGTCGTGTTGACCGTAGTTTTGCTGCCGGTGCTGCTGGCAATGAAGGCGTTGATTTTCCTGTGCCTGTTTCTGACAGCAGTTTCAAGCGGGTTATTGTCGATTGTGTCCTCGCTGCTGGGGATGACAGCACTGGTGAGCATATTCCTGATTCCGATAAAAAGCGCACTGATTCTGTTTGTGAGCGCATGGCTGATTAGTCCGGCAGGATTGCCGCTGGCTGCGCAAAAGCTGCTTGAGGTGCTGTATGTGGGGTGCGAACGGATGCAGGATTGGATGATGGGATGAATATAAAAATGGCGCGGAGCTGGGTGGGCTTCGCGCCGAATTCTTGAAAAGCGACAAGAATATATTTATGAAGATAGCTGAGAGATAAGCGTTTTGATATTGTTACATAATAAACTGATCTGAAATTTGATGATTTTATCTGAGGAAAAAGCTTCACTGTTTAAGGCGAAATTGATTTGATCCAGTAATGAATTAAGTGTTTCTAGATCAGCTTGAATATATAAGTTTGGTGTTGCATAACGATAAACAGAAAATAGAATACTTCGAAATGTAAAAATATGCTCGGCAGAACAGTTGATTAACATATTAACTAATTTCTGTACATCATACTGGCTTATGAAAGCGTGATTTTCTTGAATTAACGCTGCGGATGATACAATTTTATTTAAAAATAGGCTTAGATTATCAGGATTATAATCAAACTTGGGTGCGATGAGATGATTAGAATTAATTGATTCGATGAGTTCGGATTTAAACTCGTTATATTGTTTGACTTCGTCTGGATTTTTAAATTCATTGTGAGTAAGAAATAATAGATCTACATCTATTTTCCCTGAGATTCCAGCACAATTTCGGATCATTTTTTCTTTAATTTCTTGATAATTATATTCAAGAATTGTGTGAAGCTGGATTAAAAAACTTGGGAGCTTTCCGTAATAGAAAAAAGGGACGGCATTTTTCGTCGACAAACGATTATTCAGATTTGATAGCGCATTCAGAACAACGGATTCAGGATAGAGGAAAAAATCTTCGAGAATTGAAATATCGCTGTCAGGGGTTCTACTTCTTTCGTCAAAAATGCAAAAACTATCATGAGCCTCTAATGCAGGTGCAACGGTTTTAATATCAAAAAGATGTTCTTTTATATAATCATAGCAAAAACGGTAAAGCGGATAATCATAAGACGAAAGCGAGAAGGAAAGATATTTGGTACCATCCCAGCTTGGAATGACACCATTTTTTATTTGATATGAAAATGCAGTAATGCTAAAGAAAATGGATTTTAAATACTTAAATTCGACTTCGGGTACATGCTGGGAAGTAGAGTCTGAAAGAAAAGAAATAACATCTAGTGTTTTTTGACAGGCAAATATAAATGTTCTAAGATTTAAAGTACTTGAGTAGTGATTTGTTCCGGTTAGAGGATTCAGAAATTGAATGAGTTCCTGAAGCAAATCTTTTGTTGCAAAAATCGAAAGGAATTCATTATCAAATGATTTTATGATTGCAGGAATGGAATCTTGTGAATTACCTGTCCATTGTATAGTATCACTTATCGTCTTTTCTTTAATTGATAGATACTTGTTTGTGCCTGTTGTATATTCACTATTTAAAGTTGAATAACTATCATCATTTGTTTTAATAGAATTTCTTTTGATAAACTCATCTTCGTTCGAAACGAGAAGAATCTTTACATTATCTTGATCGACCAAACTGTTTACATAACCGAGAATATCAAATATTGGAATTTGACATCTTTCGATATCTTCGAGAACAATAAGTCTTTCTGATAGATTAACTGAGTCATATAGTTTCTTTAAATCTTCATCTGTTGGGAAAATATCGATATTAAGAGCGGAAGCAACACCTCTTAATATTGTTTTTGCAATAGTTTTTCCAGTCATAAATGCTTCGCTATTGGGAAGAAA
>ENA-UOJV01000985-UOJV01000985.1-human-gut-metagenome-genome-assembly--contig:-C82-NODE-985-length-35911-cov-20.877287_pt1 | contig 35911 bp, 29 predicted proteins | sample MGYA00242356_ERZ723903 | MGnify/ENA metagenome assembly ERZ723903
AAAAGGCCCAGTTTGTTAACAAAACAAAGTAACAAACCCGGGGCGGACCGCGAAAGTCCGCCGCGCTTTTGTACAGATTGCTTAGAATGCTAAAAAATCAGAGGGTAGTGCCATTGATCTTAGCAACCTTCTTGACAGTCAGGACAGCAGCATCCTTCATGCCCAGAGTGTAGACAACAGAAGCCAGACCCAGAGTGGTCATGATCTTGTTGCCGAAGTTCTGGTCGTCACCAGTAGCAACATGGCCGACCTTGTACAGAGCGGAGAGGGCACCGTCGTCGCCGAAGATCTTGTCCTCGCCCCAGTTGCCACCGAACATGGTGCCCAGAGTAGCATTCAGCAGCATACCGGTGAAGCTGTTGCTGATCAGGGTGATAACATTGCTGTTGAAACGCTTCACGCTCTCAGCAGTCCAAGCGTTGGGCAGGTAATCAGCCACAGCGCCGCCGTAGACGACCTCTGCATTGACAGCAGAGAAGTTTGCAGGCATCATCATAATGAATTACTCCCTTCAAATGAAAAAAACGAATATAATCGGTCTCCTCCCGGTTGCGCAACCGGGAAAACCTATGTAACCGAGTGCGCACTCGGCAACATCACGAGTTAAGTGGGCTGTAGTGCCTTTTTGGAGACAGCTCTATTACATTTTACCATACTTCCCCATCTGCCACAAGGCCAAACGGCCAAGAAAACAGCCAAAACAGGGAAAAAGTAGAAAAAATGCGTGGAAAGTACGCTGCCGCCTGCCCCTCACAGCCGCTCGGCTGGGGCAAAAACGCCAGAATCTCCAAAAAATCCATTACAGCTTGGATGTAGTGTAACACAAATACGCCATTTCTTCAAGAGGACTTTTTTTAATTTACCCTTAATTTTTGAAAATAATGTGAAAAAGGCTACAGTTTGGTTACACGAGAGAGGGAAACCTCTCCGTCATTGCTTCGCAATGCCACCTCCCCTACCGAGGGGAGGCCTTGGCATACCGGAAAGCTTTGCCTCTTCGCCAGAGGCTCCCCTACTAGGGGCAACGGCGACGACCGCCGCCAGCGGCGGAAACAGGGAGGAGCTGTTGGGGCAGCGGCCAGCAGGATGCAAGCGACAGCGCAGCAGACGCTGGGAGCCGCAACCCGGCCTTGGCGCGAAACGTCTGAGAGGTTGGACAAAGGAAGAGCTGCCCTAAGAGAACGAACTTGACGGGCTGGCAAATAAAAAGCGGCAGGGAAGGCTCCCCGCCGCAAAAGCGCCTCTTGCCTGACTCGAACAGGCGACACCCTGATTAACAGTCAGGTGCTCTAACCGACTGAGCTAAAGAGGCAGATATTCATTTCTCTGCGGCCTTGCCGCGAAAAGTATTATACCGCATCTCGGGAGAGTTTGCAAGGGGTTTTGCAAAAAAAGGAGAAAACCTCTCCGTCAATGCTTCGCATTGCCACCTCCCCTATCGAGGGGAGGCCTTGGCATACCGGAAAGTTTCCCTCTTCGCCAGAGGCTCCCCTACAAGGGGAGCTGGCGCGAAGCGCCTGAGAGGTTGGATGAAGGAGAGCCTGACTGTGAGCCACGTGTCCCCCCTCCCGACTCTTTTCCCCCTCCCGCTCTGCTACCATAGAGAGAGGGGGTGGGGCTTGTGCGGACGGTCATCTATCTGGACGTGCTGCTTTTGGTGAATTTCGTGGTGGGGGCGGCGTTCCTGCTGGCGGCAGGGCTGCTGTGCGGGGCGTGCTGTTCGCCGCTGCGGCTGGTGGGCGGCGCGGGGACGGCGGCGGTGTCGTCGCTGGTCCTTTTGGCCCCCACCGCGCCGTGGCCGCTGGCACTTACTTATAAAGGTACGACTGCCGCCCTCTGCGTGGCTGCGGCCTACGGCTGGCAGGGCGTGCGGAACACCGCCCGGCTGACGGCATGGTTCATCCTGCTCAACCTGACCCTTACGGGGGCGCTGCTCCTGCCCGGTGCGGCCTGCAACAACCTCAGCTTCTACCTGCCGGTGTCGCCGGGGCTGCTGCTGGCGTCCACGGCGGGGGTCTGCGGCGGGGTGCAGGGGGTGATGCGCCTTCTGGGACGCAGCGGCTCGGCCTGCTTCGAGGCCCGGCTCCGTGTGGCGGGGCAGAGCGTGGAGCTGAAGGCCCTCTGCGACACCGGTTTCCACGTACAGGAGCCGCTTTCGGGCCGGGCTGTAGTGCTGGTGCGGCTGGGGGCGGTGCGTCTGCCCGAGGCGCTGCAAACCTATCTGGAACGCTGCCTCGCGGGTGGCGGGGGAGAGCCGAGGCCGGAATGGGGCGTGCGGTTCGTGCCCTGCCAGACCGTCGCGGGCCACTGTCTGCTGCCCGCCCTGCCCGCTGCGCTTTCCTGCGGCGGCAGGGCGCAGGAGGGCATCTATGCGGCCTTCTGCGATACGCCGCCCCCGCAGGGCGGCTGGACGGCCCTCGTCAGCGCGGAGATGGCGTCGCTGTTGGGGAAATGAGGATACGATGGGAGGAAATCTGCCTGTGTTTCAACGATTTGTAAAGTTTTTGCAGGGCCTTTGGGCCAGACTCAGCTGGACGGGCGGCGCGCACTACCTCAGCGGCGGGCCGGGGCTGCCCCCGCCCCTGACCCCGGAGGAGGAAAAAGCCCTTCTGGCCCGGATGGCCGACGGTGACCCCGCCGCCCGGGATGCGCTGATCACCCACAATCTGCGGCTGGTGGTCTACCTTGCCAAGAAGTATGAGGGCAGCGGCGTCCCCTCGGAGGATATGGTGTCCATCGGGACGATCGGCCTTATCAAGGCCGTGAACACCTTCACCCCGGAGCGGAGCATCAAGCTGGCCACCTACGCCAGCCGCTGCATCGGCAACGAGATCCTGATGTACCTGCGCAAAAGCTCCAACCGTCGGCAGGAGGCCAGCATCGACGAGCCGCTGAACATCGACGGCGACGGCAACGAGCTGCTGCTGTCGGACGTGCTGAGCAGCGAGGAGAATCAGGTGGGCCAGCGTCTCGAACAGGACGCCGAGCGGGCCAGCCTCCGCCGGTCGGTGGAGCAGCTCTCGCCCCGGGAGCGGCAGATCATGGAGCTGCGCTTCGGCCTGCTGGACGGCGTGGAGCGGACCCAGAAGGAGGTGGCCGATGCCATCGGCATCAGCCAGAGCTACATTTCGCGGCTGGAAAAGCGCATCATACGGCAGCTGAGGGAGCAATTAGGAGATTGAGAGGGCCTCTCCCTTTGGAAGAGCCAAAAGGTGTCCCTGAATTTGGAATGAATGCCGCCCCGCCCCTGCGGCCATACTTCCGGTGAAACTAAGACACCGGAGGCTAGAGAGGATGTACAACAAGGTGGAACTGTGCGGTGTGAACACCGCCGAGCTGCCGATCCTGTCCGAGCAGGAGAAGCGCGACCTGCTCACCCGGGCGCGGGCAGGGGACAAGGCGGCCCGTCAAAGCATGATCGAGGGCAACCTGCGGCTGGTGCTCAGCGTCGTGCAGCGCTTTTCGCAGCGGGGCGAGAACATGGACGACCTCTTTCAGGTAGGGTGTATCGGCCTCATCAAGGCCATCGACAACTTCGACCCGGCCCAGCAGGTGCGGTTCTCCACCTACGGTGTGCCGATGATCATCGGCGAGATACGGCGATTCCTGCGGGACAACAACGCCCTGCGGGTGAGCCGCAGCCTCCGGGACACGGCCTACCGGGCCATGCAGTCCCGCGAGGAGCTGGAAAAGCAGCTGGGCCGTGAGCCGACCGTGGAGGAGATCGCCCAGAAGACCGGCCTGCCCCGCCGGGAGGTGTCGGCGGCGCTGGAATCGGTGGTGGAGCCGTTGAGCCTCGAGGAGCCGGTCTACGCCGACGGCGGGGATGCCGTCTACGTCATCGATCAGGTGCGCGACCCCGACGGCGAGGATAGCTGGATCAGCGGGCTGCAGTTCCGCCAGACAGTGGCGGGCCTCACCCCGCGGGAGAAGCGTATCATGGAGCTGCGGTATCTCAAGGGTAAGACGCAGATGGAGGTGGCGCAGGAGATCGGCATCAGTCAGGCGCAGGTGAGCCGTCTGGAAAAGGCGGCACTGGAGCAGTTTCACCAGCAGACATGACAAAAGCGGCGGTACACAGTGCACCGCCGCTCTTGTTATCGGGGCTTATGGTACTTCTCCCGGGTAGCCGCGCCGCCCCGCAGGTGGCGCTCGGCTTTGTTCCGGGCCAGCACCATCTGCACCTGCCGGAACAGCTCCGGCCCTACCGTCCGCAGCCGCACCGACACGTCCTTGTGGACGGTGGATTTGCTGCATCCGAAGGCCCGCGCCGCCGCCCGCACGGTGGCTCCATGCTCCACGATGTACTCTCCCAGCAGCAGCGCCCGCTGTTCCGGATCACCTTTCATGACTGCTCCCTCCCGCCAAAGTGTGCTTGTTCCAGAATATGTGACCCGGCGGGCCGATATGCCGCCGGGGGCTTGACTTTTGGCGGAGAGCGGCTATACTGAAAGCGGACATGAAAACAGGGGCGCCGTGAGGCTGAGATCTGCTGGAAGCAGAGACCCTTGAACCTGATCCGGGTAATGCCGGCGTAGGTAGTTTGCGGAAAGGTCCCGATTTTCACAAACAGCCCGTGCGCCTGCCAGAAAAGCAGGCGCATTTTGTTTTTGTGTACTATTGTTATGAGAAGAGGAATCCTCATGTCGAAATCTTACTCTAAGACCCGGGTGCTGGTGGAGTGCGCGCTGATGATCGCCATCGGCACCGTGCTGTCCAACATCAAAATTTTCACCATGCCCAACGGCGGAAGCGTCACTCTGCTGAGTATGCTGCCCTTTGTGCTCGTCTCCTTCCGCCACGGCGTCAAGTGGGGTCTGTTCACCGGTCTGGTGAACGGCTGCCTGCAGATGCTTCTGGGCTTCTGGGCACCCCCGACGCCTACCTTCCTCTATTTCCTCGGCGAGATCCTGCTGGACTATCTGGTGGCGTTCATGGCTCTGGGCACGGCGGAGTTCTTTGCCCGCCCCTTCAAGAACCGGATGGTCGGCGTGGCCGTCGGTACGGCTGTTGCAGGCTTCCTGCGCTTTATGTGCAGCTTTTTGTCCGGCGTCCTCGTCTGGGGCAACCTGAATGAGGGCCTGAGCGCATGGACCTACAGCCTCGGGTACAATGCCAGCTACATGCTGCCGGAGACTCTCCTGACCGTGGTGGGTGCTGTGCTGCTCATCAAGGCGGCTCCCCAGATCTTCGACCGCCAGTATGCTAAGGCCTGAATGATACCGGAATAAGAGTCCCGCCGGAGCCTGAAAAGCCCCGGCGGGATTTTTTTGCACGATTTTGAAAAAAGATGTTGACAACTGCTCTTTTGACTGGTATAATAAACCACGTCGTCAGGGACGACACACCAGCTCTGGGGGATTAGCTCAGCTGGGAGAGCGCTTGCATGGCATGCAAGAGGTCAGCGGTTCGATCCCGCTATTCTCCACCAAAAAAGCACCGTACTTCGCAGGAAGTACGGTGCTTTTCTTTTTGCTGAGGCCGAGGGGGCTGCATTGCTTCGCCTGCAGCGTTTTCGGCCCAGTTACACCCCGAAAAAAATATGCTGCCCCGGAGCAGACCGGGCAAAGCAAAGCCTCGGAAAGCTCTGGGGGCAGCATCTCTCATTTATGTTTATGGTTCGGTCAGGTGTGGGTGCAGAGATACTCCACCCACGCGTCATACCCGGCGGGCAGCAGATGGTAGCCGTCCGGCTGGGCGTATTCGGCGATCAGGTCGCCATTCTCGTCGGCCAGCGCCTCCCAGAGGTTCAGGAAGGTGCAGCCCTTTTCCAGTGCGATGGCCGAGAGGGCGTCGTTGATCTCACACAGGCGCTGTTTGTAGAGGCCGGGGGACTTCTGGCTCACTTCAGGCCGGACGGGGGTGATGGACTGGACGTAGATCTTCGTGTTGGGCAGCGCCTGCGAGATCATGTCCAGCATCAGCCGATAGTAGGTGAGGAAGCTGGAATAGTCGTTGTCGGCGGTGAGCACATTGGTGCCCAGCAGGATGTAGAGCGCCCGGGGCTGCTGGGAGGCCAGCGCCTCCATCGGGATCTCCTTTTCGCCGTCGGCCCGGCGGCAGGTGGTGTTGTTGACAACGGCGTTGGGGCCGACGCCCTTGTAGGCGCAGAAATGGGCGTTGGGCAGGCCGGTGTCGTACAGCTGCATCCCCTGCGTCAGGCTGTCGCCCAAGAAGCTGACGTCCGAAAAGCTGCTCCGCTCCACGGCGGGGCTGGCAGTCTGGGCTGCAAGGCGGAAATCCATCGCGGTCATGCCGTTGTCGAGGGTCTGGACGTTGAGGCGGCGGGCCGGAGTGTAGCTGATGGTGTTCCACTCGCTGCCGGTCAGCTCCTGCTGCAGGATGGTGGGGCCTTGCTGGGCGGTATTGGGGGACGGCTCACGGTGGAGACGCTTCCAGAGGATGCCCACAGCGGCCAGAAGCACCAAAAGGATGAGCAGCGCGGCGGTGATGAACACCCTGCGCCAGCGCCGGTGAAGGATGCGGCGGCGATATTCCTGATAATCTGCCATAATGTCCTCCTGTGGCGGAACGATAGCTTTCGCCCCTATTATACAGCACCGCTCCGGCCCGTGCAACCCGTGAGGAAAAATTCCCATATTCAGGGGGCCTGCCCTTGCGTTTCCTATTATAAATATGATATACTAAAGTGAATCAAATATGATAGGGAGGCTTTCACGATGCCATTTACTCCGAAATTGACTTATAAAGGCAAGCCCCTCGTCCGCAAGGACAATGAGCTGTATTATGGCTGTATGACCGACCCGTATGTGCTTTATCTGCAGATCCAGTCCACCAAGACGGTGGGCGGCGTGGATGTGGCAGACAAGGTCCATCTGCAGCTGCTCTCTACCGATGAATCCAAGCCCCGTGAGGCCCGTGTGGCCCGTCAGACCACCAAGAACGGCCTGTACAATGCGCTGGACATCGGCAGCATCTGGCTGCAGAAGGCAAACGAGAACGTCTGAACCCAAATCGCAAGCTGCTGAAAGGGGCTGCCCCGCAAGGGGGCGGCCTCTTTTTTGCTGCACGAATATTTTGCGTTCTGCGGAACTTTGTGGTATACTTAATCTGATATTTTATGCACAAAAGGCAGGAATGAAATTATGCTGCAAAATCCAGAACTGCATTATCTGGACAACGCCGCCACCACCATCGTCGCTCCCGAGGTGGCAGACGTGATAGACAAGGCCATGCGGGAGCACTGGGCCAATCCGTCCAGCCTCTACGCCCCGGGAGCGCGGAGCGAAGAGGCCCTGAACGCGGCCCGCGCTGCTGTGGCCCGCACGCTGGGCTGCAAGTCGAAGGAGCTGTACTTCACCTCCTGCGGCAGCGAGGGCAACAATCTGGCCCTTCTGGGCGCGGCCCAGACCCGCACCTTCGGCAAGGGCATCGTGGTGTCGGGCTTCGAGCACCCCAGCGTCCAGCGCCCGCTGGAGCGTCTGGCCGCGCAGGGCTATCATGTCACTGTGGTGGCCCCGCAGCCTGACGGCACGCTGGACATGGGCAGGATGCTGGAAGCGGTGGACAAGAACACCATCCTCGTGGCCTGCATGATGGTCAACAACGAGATCGGCACCCGCAACGATGTGGAGCGTCTGGCCGCGGAGGTCAAGCGCCGCAACAGCCGCACCATCGTCCATGTGGACGCGGTGCAGGCGTGGATGCGGGTGCCCATCAAGCTGGACAACATCGACACGATGGCGGTCAGCGGCCACAAGATCCATGCGCCCAAGGGCGTCGGCGCCCTCTATCTGAGCGACCGGCTGGTGCAGGCGTTCCAGCCGCCTTACCTCGGCGGCGAGCAGGAGCGCGGCCTCCGCCCCGGCACCGAGAACCTGCCCTACGCGATGGGCCTCGCCGCCGCAGCCACCCGCCTTGCGGGCAGCATCCGGAGCCGCGACAAGGCCATGCGTGCCCTCAACGACCGTCTGCGCGCCGGCCTTTCCATCTTCCCGGAGGTGGAGATCAACAGCCCGGCGGGGGCGGTGCCTGAGGTGCTGAACTTCAGCGAGAACTGCATCAAGAGCGAGACCATGCTGGCGTGGCTGTCGGAGAAGCAGATCTATGTCTCGTCGGCCAGCGCCTGCGGCAGGGGACAGCCCAGCCACACGCTGGCGGCGATGGGCCGTGACCCGCTGGCCATTGATACGGCCATCCGGGTGTCCTTCTGTGCCGACAACACCCCGGAGGATGTGGATGCCTTCCTCGAGCGCTTTGAGGACGGCATGAAGCATTTGCAGAGAATCAGAAAGTAAGGGGCGCGTTCCGGGAGCTTTCTCCTCGGACACGAATCGGGCCATTCCATCGCCCGCCCTATTGCCTTCGGCAACAGGGTCCCACCCCAGCGGACGGTCCTCGGAGAAACTCCCGGAACACCGACGAACGCACAACATAATATCAGGAGTAACTACTATGCGAGAAGTCATTATGGGCTATCAGGGCGAGATGTCCCTGAAGGGCCTCAACCGCAACCAGTTCGAATCGACGATGATGAAGATCCTGCGCTACCGCCTCAAGACGGTGGGCAAGTTCCGCGTCTACTGCACCCAGTCCACCTTCTACATGGAGCCGGAGGAGGACGACATCGACATGGACCTCGCCTTTGAGCGGGTGAGCAAGGTGTTCGGTCTCGCCGCGCTCAGCCGCGCCGTGGTCTGCGAGAAGGACTTTGACACCATCTGCCAGACCGCCGAGGACTATCTGGGCGACAGTCTCCATGGCATCAAGACCTTCAAGGTGGAAGCCCGCCGCTCGGACAAGACTTTCCCCATGACCAGCCCTGAGCTGATGCGGGAGCTGGGCGCTTACCTGCTGGGCAAGCACAACTACCTGCGGGTGGACGTCAAGAACCCGCAGTTCAAGGTCATCGTGGAGATCCGCGATTACGGCGCGTATATCCATGGCCCGAAAATACAGGGCGAGGGCGGCCTGCCGGTGGGCACCTCTGGCCGCGCCCTCAATATGCTCTCCGGCGGCATCGACAGCCCGGTGGCGGCGTACCGGATGGCAAAGCGCGGTCTCGGCCTCGACCACATCCATTTTGCGTCCCCGCCGTATACTTCGGAGCGTGCAAAACTGAAAGTTAAGGCGCTGGCCCAGCGGATCACCCCCTATACCGGCAGCACCAACCTCTTTGTGGTGCCCTACACCAAGCCGCAGGAGTACATCCGCGACAACGCTCCGGACGTCCTCTTCACCGTCCTGATGCGCCGCAGCATGATGCGCATTGCCAACATCATCGCCAAAAAGCAGGGCTGTGAGGCCCTCGTCACCGGCGAGAGCCTTGCGCAGGTGGCCAGTCAGACCGTCAAGGCCCTGCAGTGCACCGATGCTGCGCAGGACCTGCCCATCCTCCGCCCCCTGATCGGTATGGACAAGACTGAGATCGTCGAGACGGCCCGCCACATCAATACCTTTGAGACGAGCATCCTGCCCTACGAGGACTGCTGCACCATCTTCACCCCGCCGCATCCGAAGATCCGCCCCGAGCTGGAAGAGATCCTTGAGGCCGAGGCCGGGATGCCCGGTCTGGCCCAGCTGGAAGCCGAAGCTGCCGAGGCCACCGAGCGCATCCGTCTGCGCATCACCGACGACGTGGAATTCGAGGGCTGAGCCATGACAGCAGAGATCATCAGTGTGGGCACCGAGCTTCTTCTCGGCAATATCCTCAACACCAACGCGCAGTACCTCAGCCGGGAGCTGGCCGATTTGGGCATCACCGTCCAGCGGGAAAGCACCATCGGCGACAACCATGGCCGTCTGGCCGACTTCGTCAACGAGGCCAAGAGCCGCTGCGACCTGCTGGTCTTCACCGGCGGCCTCGGCCCCACGGCGGACGACCTGACCAAAGAGACCGTCGCCGCCTGCTTCGGCGACGAGCTGGTCTTCGATGCGTCCGAGTGGGAGAAGATCACCGGCTACTTTGCCCGTATTGGCCGTGAGACGACCCCCAACAACCGCAAGCAGGCGATGGTGCCCGCCAAGGGCCGTAAGATCATCAACAACCATGGGACTGCGCCCGGTGCATGGTTCGAGCAGGATGGCCGCTGTGCTGTCCTCATGCCTGGCGTGCCCCACGAGATGAAAGCCATGTGGACTGAGAGCGTCCGCCCCCTGCTGATGGAGCGCCAGAACTGCACTCTCCACTCCGTCACCCTCCGGGTGCTGGGCGGCGAGAGCGACATCGAGTATAGAGTCCGTGACCTGCTGGAAAACCCGAACCCCACCGCCGCCATCTACTGCAAGACCGGCGAGTGCGAGATCCGGATCACGGCCCGCGCCCGCTCCGACGAGGACGGCGAAAAAATGTGCCGCGCATATGCCAAAAAGTTCTATGATACGCTGGGCGATGCGGTGTATGATGAGGATGTGGCCGGGCTGGAAGAGACGGTGGTGGATACCCTGAAGGAAAAGGGGCTGACCATCTCCACCGCTGAGAGCTGCACCGGCGGACTCATCGCCCAGCGGCTGACCTCCGTGTCCGGTTCCAGCGAGGTGTTCGGCTATGGCTTCGTGACCTACTGGGAGCAGGCCAAGACCAAGCTCGTGGGCGTGGACCCGGCGGTCATCGGGAAATACAACGTCGTGTCCGCTCCCGTGGCGGCACAGATGGCGCTGGGCGCGGCAGCGGCCTCGGGGGCCGACATCGCCCTGAGCGTCACCGGCGTGGCCGGCCCGACCGGCGGCGATGAGGTCCGCCCCGTGGGCACCGTCTATCTCGGCGCTGCCCGGGATGGCGTGGCCTATGTCAAAAAGCTCTTCGTCTCCCGGCCCGACCGTGCGCTGGTGCGTGCCCGGGCCGCACAGGCGGCACTGGAGCTGGGTCTGCGACTGGCGCAGGGCAAAGTCCCCGAAGGGACGCAGGCCATCACCGCCGCCCGGCAGTCGGACGACGCGGCGCTGGCCGCGCTGGACAGGGCTTTCGTCCGGGAAACATCATAATAAGGGGTTGATGGGATTTGGCAGAGGAGACCCGCTGTGTGCTGCGCCTGTACGGTGCGCCGCAGGGACGGCTGGCAGCTGCGGTGGCGCGGTTTGCGCCCCAGTGGAGGGCAGAGGCCCAGTGGAAGTGCCGGGGCGCAGAGACGCTGCTGGCTGTCCATGCAGATACGCCCTCTGGGCTGAAGAAAGCGGCCCAGAGCCTGCGCAGCAGCTTCGGTGCAGATGTGTATGGGGCAGGGGATACCAGTCTGGCGGCTGCCGCCGTGCAGGCGCTGGAAGCCCATGACCGGCTGCTGGCCTGCGGCGATGCCGCCGCTGGTGCTCTGCTGGAAGCCCGGCTCGAGAAGGTGCCCGGCGCGGAGAAGGTCTACGACTTCGGCACCATGAGCTACGCCGACGCCAAGACCGGCCCCCAGATCGAAAAGCGTGCCCGGGCCAAGCTCGGCGGGGAGGGGGACAAGCCCGAACCCGTCCGTCTGGCCCTTGCCCGGGCGCAGGCGGCCCGCCGCATCGTGGGCACAGAGCTGGCGGTGGCCTGCGCGGAGCGGGAGAGCGACCATGTTCTGGTGCTCAGTGCGAAAAAGGGCTGCTGGCTCCGCACGGTCCCCGCAGCGGACAACGCCGCGCTTTGGCTGCTGGACATGATACGCCGCGCCGCCGCCGGTCTGCCGCAGGCAGAGGGGACAGGCTTCCTCCCCGCCGGACAGGCCGCCCAGAACCACGCCGAAACCCCGTCACAAAAGAAGAAGCACCCCCTCCGCGTCCTGCTGGCGGTGCTCTTGCTGCTGGCGCTGGCGGCTCTGAGCGGTGGGTGGTATCTCACCGGCGGCGACCTTGCCGCCCTTCCGGAGCGGCTGAAGGCCCTGCGCCTGCCCGAGTGGATCACCCTCTGGCAGGCCCACGAGCCGAAGCCCGGCGCAAGACTGATATAAAACACAACGAGGTCGCTTCCCGGCGCAGAGTCGGGAGGCGGCCTCGTTCTTCTACAGCACAAAACCCCGCCGCAAAAGGGAGATTCCCAATGCGGCGGGGCGTTTGTGTTAAAATACAGTCAAGTGACCGTGCTTAGAGCTGGCTCTGGTATTCCTTGCGGTAGCCTTCCAGCTCCTTCTGGTTGCCATAGACGAAGTGGCCGTTTGCAATCTCTTCCCAGACCGGCTTGTCCACGCTGTAATCGTGGCAGGAGGGGTCGTAGACCAGAAGCTTCTTCTTCTTTTCCAGACCCGGGTCGGGGATGGGGACGGCGCTCAGCAGAGCCTTGGTGTAGGGGTGCAGGGGATGGAGGAACAGCTCTTCAGCCTCTGCCAGCTCCACGATGCGGCCCTTGCTGATGACGGCGATGCGGTCCGAGATGAACCGGACGACCGACAGGTCGTGGGCGATGAACAGGTAGGTCAGACCGCGGGACTTCTTCATGCTGTTCAGCAGGTTCAGCACCTGCGCACGGATGGAGACGTCCAGTGCGGAGATGGGCTCGTCGGCCACGATGAACTCCGGCTCCATGACCAGCGCACGGGCGATGCCGATGCGCTGGCGCTGGCCGCCCGAGAACTCATGGGGGAAGCGGGAGGCAAACTCCGGCAGCAGACCGACCTCGTGCAGAGCGTTCATGACCTTTTCGTGCAGGTCATCCTGATCTTTGTACAGGTGGTGGTTCAGCAGACCTTCCGCCACGATGTACTCGACCTTGGCGCGCTCGTTCAGAGAGGCCATGGGGTCCTGAAAGATCATCTGCACCTTGCGGATGACCTCGCGGTCCAGCTCCTTGGGGATCTTGCCGTTGATCTTCTGGCCCTTGAAGAAGATGTCGCCGCCCGAGGTCGGGTTGATGCGGCAGATGGCACGGCCAATGGTGGTCTTGCCAGAGCCGGACTCGCCGACCAGCGAGAAGGTCTCGCCCTTGTAGATGTCAAAATTGACGTGGTCCACGGCCACGAACTTCTTTTTGCCGGAGCCAAAGGTGATCTGAAGGTCTTTCAGCTCAATCAGCTTTTCGCGTTCAGCCATTTAAGTTGGAACCTCCCATCTTTCCCATTTTTTCACGCAGGTTCTGGATGGAGTGCGGACGCTCGATCTTGGGAGCGCGCGGGTCCAGATACCAGGTCTTTGCCGCGTGGGTCTCGGACACCTGAAAGAACGGAGGTTCTGCCACGAAGTCGATGGCCAGCGCGTGCTTGTTGCGGGGCGCAAATGCGTCACCCTTGATCTCATTGAACAGGTTCGGCGGCGTGCCGTCGATGGTGGGCAGAGCCTCGCCCTTGGTGCCCAGCTGAGGCAGAGCCTGCAGCAGCGCCCAAGTGTAGGGATGCCATGCATCGTAGAAGATCTCCTCCACGGTGCCGTACTCGACGATCTGGCCGGCGTACATGACGGCCACGCGGTCGGCCACGTTGGCCACAACACCCAAGTCATGGGTGATGTAGATGACCGACATGCCCAGCTCTTTCTGCAGGTCGCGGATGAGCTGCAGGATCTGTGCCTGAATGGTCACGTCCAGAGCGGTGGTCGGCTCGTCGCAGATGAGCACCTGCGGACGGCAGGCAGCAGCGATGGCGATGACCACGCGCTGACGCATACCGCCGGAGAACTCATGAGGATACTGCTCGTAGCGGCGCTCCGGGTCGGGGATGCCGACCTTGGCCAGCATCTCGATGGCGGCCTTCTTGGCCTCCGCGCCCTTCAGGCCCTGATGGTGCTCGATGCTCTCCTGGATCTGTTTGCCGATTTTCTTCAGCGGATTCAGGCTGGTCATCGGGTCCTGCATGACCATGGCGATCTTTTTGCCGCGCACGCCCAGCCAGTCCTTCTCGGTGAACTTGGTCATGTCGCGGCCTTCGTACATGATGGAGCCGCCGGTGATCTTACCGTTGACATCCAGCATACCCACGAAGGTCTTGGTGAATACGGACTTGCCCGAGCCGGACTCGCCCACGATGGCCAGTGTCTCGCCGTCGTACAAATCCAGCGAGCACTTGCGGATCGCGTTCAGCTTTTTGCCGCGCAGGCTAAAGGTGATCTCCACGTCTTTGGCAGAGATGATCGGTTGTCTATCCATTTTTGTGATTTTCTCTCCCATCTGTTAAACGTGGTTGCGCGGGTCAGCAGCATCCGAGAAAGCGTTGCCCATGATATAGAAGGAAATGGAGATGATGGACACGATGGATGCGGGGAAGACCAGCAGGTAGGGGTAGTCGAGGAAGAAGCCGCGCACCTTGCTCAGGATGAGGCCCAGCGACGGGGTCTCGATGCCCAGACCGATGCCCAGATAGGACAGGGTGGACTCGAGGTTGATGGTGGCGGGGATGCTCAGCGCCATGCGCAGGATGATGACGGAGACCAGATAGGGCAGGATGTTCTTGGTCAGAACGCGCCACAGCGGGGTGCCAAGGCAGCGGGACGCGAGGTTGTACTCGCGGTCACGGAACATGAACACCATGTTGCGGACGCGGCGGGCCATGACCAGCCAGCCGATGGCGATCATCGAGACGGCCATGATGGTGAAGCTCTGGCCGACGACCAGTGCGATCAGGGTCATGTAGATGATGTAGGGCACGTTGTCGATCAGGTTGTACAGCTCGGTGAAGAAGCGGTCCAGGCTGCGGACATAGCCCCAGATCAGGCCGATGATGACGCCGAGGATGCTCTCGCCCACGGCAACGATGAGGGCCAGACGGATGGACACCTGAGTGGCGTACCACACCTGACACCAGTAGTCGCGGCCGAGGTTGTCGGTGCCGAACCAGTATTCGCTGTTGGGCTTCCGGAAGGCCAGAGAGGAATCCGTCACCAGCGTCTGATAATCGTACTTGCCGATGGCCAGTGCGATGAAGGAGAAGATGACGAGGAACAGGAACAGGAACAGGCAGACGACAGCAGCCTTGTGCTTGAGGAAGTTCTGGATGACAGAACCCCAGTAGCTGTAGTTGGAGTAGCCGACACGCTCGGCTTCCTCCGGAGAGTACTCGACGAAGTAGAACAGTTCGTCCTGCTTCTTGCCCTCAAAATCCGATGCTTTTGCCATCAGCGTGCGGCCTCCTTTCCGGTCAGAGTAATGCGCGGGTCAACGAGCATCATCAGCACATCGCCCATAAAAACACCCACGATGCCCAGCACAGCGTAGAGGATGACCAGCGTCTGCACGACGTTCAGGTCATAGCGCTGGATGGCGTCGGTCAACAGGGGGCCCATGCCGGGGACGGAGAAGAACCGCTCCATCAGCAGAGAGCCGCCCACCGTCAGCAGGATGGACTGGGGGATATACTGCACCATGGGGACCATGGCGTTGCGCAGGACGTGCTTGAACATGATCTCGCTGGAGCTGAGGCCCTTGACGCGGGCCAGCTTGATATAGTCGCGGGTCAGCTCATCCACCATGTAGCGGCGGGTCCACAGGGCATAGCCTGCGATGGAAGCCAGCGACAGGCAGACGATGGGCAGCACGCTGGACGGGCCGACGTTGCGGGTCGAGTATAGCGTGGGGAAGCCCAGATACTTGGAGCCGAACACCAGCACCAGCGAATAGGAGACCAGAGAGGGCACCGCGTTGACGAAAACGGTGTAGGCAGTGCCGATCCAGTCAAAGACCTTGTCCTTGAAGGCGGTCTGCAGGATGCCCAGCATGATGCCCACCAGCAGAGAGATGCCGGCAGAGATCAGGCCGAGGCGCATGGAGACGCCGAATTTCTTGCCGATCACCTTCACGACGGAAGCGCCATTCTGGATGCGGCGGGAAGTGCCGAAGTCCAGATGGAGCAGGTCATTGTAGAAGTGCAGCAGCTGGGTGCCGATGGGGTCGGTCAGACCGGCGGCTTCCAGCGCGGCGTATTTCTGCTCTTCGGTAAACTTCATGAGCTGTTCTTCCGTGAAGTAGTAGTCCGTAGGCAGGCAGCGCATCAGCAAAAAGACGATGGTTGCGATCAATAAGATCGTGACGAGCGACTGAGCCAGCCGCTTGACGGTGTATTTTAACATGATAACCAAACCTTTATAAAATAATCATCAGGCTTTGGTTGCTGCATCGAAAGCAGCGGAGAAAGCCTCGTACTCCTCGGTGGTGTAGCCGTCGCCCTGACGGGTCTCCCAGTTGACGGCCTTGTAGTTGCAGGGACCGTACATGGCGTTGATCTTGGTGTACTCGTTGACGTGGGTCAGGCACCAGAGCACCTCGTACAGGCAGGGGATGCACAGTGCGTTGTTCAGCATGGAAGCCTCAGCCTTTGCGAATGCGGCATAGCGTGCATCGGTATCGGTGACGATGGCCTTTGCCTCGGTGACCAGATCGGTGAACTCCTGGTAATCAGCCAGCAGGTCCTTCTGGTAATCCTTCGGGTCGGCCTCGACGGCTGCGATCCAGGAGGTGGTCTGAGCGTAGTAAGCGTTGTCGTCGCTCAGGACTTCCTGACCCAGGAAGTTGACGGGGTCGCCGAAGTCTGCGCCCCAGCCGTTCTGCAGGATGGAGTGCAGCTGGACGTTACGGACTTCCTTATAAAGAGAAGAGACGTAGGTGCCGATGTCCAGCACGACGAAGTCATCGCCCAGGCTCTCGGAGAAGCACTGCTTCAGAACGGTGGCGGTATCCAGAGCAGTGGTGTCGCCGCTCTTGATGTAGTGGTAGCAGTGGACGGGGAAGGTGACGCCAATAGCGCTCAGCTCTTCCATGGCCTGCTTCTTCAGGTCAGCGATGTCGCCGCCGTTGTCGCGGAGGCGGATCATGGTCTTGCCGTCGTAAGCCTGACTGTCGAAGCCCATCTCCTTGGCGACCAGAGTGGTGTACTCCTCACCCTTGGTGTTGTAGCAGACGCCGGGCATGGTGTAGTAGTCGTTCTCGCACTTCAGGGGGTTGATCTTGTTGGTGCGGGCGTAGTAGTTGGTGAAGTCGATGCCCTTGTAGAAGCACTGACGGAATGCGCGGTTGGAAACAGCCTTGTTCCAGTTCTCGTCCAGATTGCCGTTCTCATCCTTGCGCTGGAAGTTCAGGTGCATCTGGAAGCTGAACTTGGTGGGGCGCTTCTCGCACAGGAACTTGTTGTGCTCGTTGTTGGAATCGGAGGTGATGGTGGTCAGGTTGGACTCGGTCAGGTCGATGTTATCGACCTCGCCGTTCTCGTACAGCTGCAGGCCCATGGACAGGTCGGGGATCATGGTGATGGTGTGATGCTCGAAACGGGTGCAGTCGTTTGCAGCGTAGTAGTTGGGGTTGGGGATGAAGCTCTTGGTGTTCTGCTGGATGTACTCCTCGATGAGGTACGGACCATTGTACCACATGGTGGAGTAATCGCAGGCGCGGAAGCCATCGATGCCCAGCTCGTTGATGAGGTCCTCAGAGGCGGGGTAGAAGCTGTTGTAAGCAGCGACGGTGTCGAAGTAGGGGCAGGGGTTCTTGCAGGTGAAGACCAGAGTGTAGTCGTCCGGAGCCTCGATGCCGACACCAGCAGCCAGCATATCCTCGTAGGTCATATCGGCAGCAGCGTCGCCCTTGTCCTTGGTCAGGTCGTAGTACTCGGCAGCGCCCACGACGGTCTCAGAGGGCATGGAGGTGTTGAAGGCCTCGTTCTTGAGGGCGTTCAGGACCCACTCGAAGCCCACGAGGAAGTCCTTGGAGGTCAGGTGAGACTTGACCTCGCCGTTGACGTCGCACCAATCGACATTGTCGCGCAGGTGGAAGGTCCAGACGGTGGAGTCCTCGTTGTGCTCCCAGCTGGATGCGATGGCGGGGGCTGCCTTGCCGTAGCAGTCGAAGCTCAGCAGGCCGTCCCAGCAGTTGGTGGTGACGTTCAGGTCGGAAGCGGACTGGCTGTACAGGAAGTTCCAGGTCTCCAGCTCACGGTTAGCGGTCTCGAAGGAGACGTAATCGGTGATGGCGTCGGCTGCGGGTGCGGCTGCGCCGGAGGCAGCACCGGAGGTGCTGGCAGCAGTGCTGCTGGAAGAACCACCGCAAGCGGCCAGGATGCTTGCAGCGCCCACGACGCCGGAAGCCTTGAGGAAGCTGCGGCGGCTGATGGAATGAGACTCAAAATTTGCGTTCATTGTGTTTTCCTCCCAATTATTCTTTCGTGTCTCGGCTCTATGGCGCAGGGTACAGTGCCCTGCCGATTTCCCACTCTTTTACGGGATCATCTGCCCTCCCTGTATTGCCAGAGAATACAAAAGAGCGCAGAAACAGACCCCTCTGTCTGTGCCTGTGCTCCTCCCGTAAAATCCTTAACACGACATATATTGTACCATCGAAATAAATGGTTGTCAATGGAATGGAAATCGCTTTTTCTTCCAAAAGAAAGGAATACGCCGTATATACATGAAATAAATTTACTTTACCGCAATGAAGGGTGACGAAAATAAGACAAAGCGGCCAAAAAACAAAACAGCGGGAGCTGTTCTCGAGATGAGAACAGCTCCCGCTGTGTGGGATATAGGCTGGGGACAGGAGATCCCGGCAGGGAAAAAGTTCAGAAAAAGTTAAGCTTTTGCTGCGTCGAATGCCTTGGCGAACTCCTCGTACTGGGCCGTGGTGTAGGCGTCCTCGCTGGTCTCCCAGTTGATGTACTTGTAGTTGCAGGGGCCGTACATGGCGTTGATCTTGGTGTACTCGTTGACGTGGGTGAGGCACCAGTGGACGTCATAGTAGCAGGGGACGGCCAGCGAGTTGTTGATCATGTAGGCCTCGGCCTTTGCGAAAGCCTCGTAGCGGGCATCGGTGTCGTCCACGATGGCGTTGGCGGCGTTGACGAGGTCGGTGAACTGCTCGAACTCCTCTACCAGCTCCTTCTGGTAGTCGGCGGGGTTCTCCGCCACGAGGGGGATGTTGGAGTAGTTGACGGCATAGTAGGCGTTGGAGTCATGCAGGATCTCCTGACCCACGAAGTTGATGGGGTCGCCGAAGTCTGCGCCCCAGCCGTTGATGACGAAGCCGTGCAGCTTGGGGATGCGGACCTCCTTGGCGAGGCTGGAGACGTAGGTGCCAAGCTCCAGCTGGATGAAGTCGTCGCCGAAGCTGTCGGTGAAGCACTGCTTGAGGACGGTGGCGTTGTCCTGTGCTACGGTGTTGCCGGCTACGAAGAAGAAGGGGACTTTCACCGGGAAGGTGACGCCGACGGCGGAAAGCTCGTCCATGGCCTGCTTCTTGAGGGCGGCGATGGAGTCGGCGGTGGACTTGCGCAGATGGATCATGGTCTCGCCGTCGTACTTCTCGCCGTCGATGCCCAGCTCCTTGGCAACCAGATCAACGTAGTCGGTGCCTTTGGAGTTATAGCAGATGCCCTTCATGGTGTAGAAGCTGTTTTCGCACTTGAGGGGGTTGATCTTGTTGAAGCGTGCGTAGTAGGGGATGAGGTTCAGGCCCTCTTGGAAGCAGCGGCGGAACGCCCGGTTGGCCACGGCCTTGTTCCAGTTCTCGTTGGGGGTGCCGTCGGAGTTGAGACAGTTGAAGTTGAAGTGGAAGTCGTAGGCGTACTTGGTGGGGCGCTTCTCGCAGAGCTGGTCATTGTAGGCGTTGGAGCTGTCGGAGGTAATGGTGGTCAGGGTGCTCTCGCTCAGCTCCAGCTCGTCCAGCTCGCGGTTCTGGTACAGCTGGTAGCCCACGGTCAGGTCGGTGATCATGCTCAGGGACACGCGCTCGAAGCGGGTGCACTCGTCTGCCGCATAATAGTGGGGGTTCGGGATGAAGCGCTTGGAGTTGTCGGCCACAAATTCCTCGATGAGGTAGGGGCCGCAGCACCACTGCTGGGTGTAGTCCACGCCGCGGAAGCCCTCGACGCCCAGCTTCTCCACCAGAGCCGGAGGGGCCGGGTAGCAGCAGACGTAGGAAGCCACGGTGTCGAAGTAGGGGCAGGGGTTCAGGCAGGTAAAGACGACGGTGTAGTCGTCCGGTGCGTCGATGCCGACGCCTGCGGCCATCATATCGTCGTAGGTCAGAGCCGCGGCTGCTGCGTCGTCCATCGCATAGGTCTTGTCGTAGTAGTCGGCTGCGCCCACGACGGTGGTGGAGGGCATGGAGGTGTTGGAGGCCTGATTCTTCTTGGCGTTCAGCACCCACTCGAAGCCGGTGAGGAAGTCCTTGCTGGTCAGATGATCCTGCACCTCGCCGTTGATGTCCACCCAGTCCACGTCATCCCGCAGGCGGAAGGTCCAGACGGTGGAGTCTTCGTTGTGCTCCCAGCTCTTGGCGATGGCGGGGACGGGCTTGCCGTAGTTGTCGAAGCCGATGAGGCCGTCGATGAGGTTGGTGGTGACGTTGAAGTCGATGGCCTGCTGGCTGTAGAGCATATTCCAGCTCTCGATCTCGCGGCCGGAGGTCTCGTAGGTGAACAGCTCGCTCAGGCCCTTGCCGGAGGCCGCTGCACCGGAGGATGCAGAGGAGACGCTGGCAGCAGTGCTGGAAGAGGAGCTGCCGCCGCAGGCGGCCAGCAGACCGGCTGCGCCCACAGCGCCTGCGCCCTTGAGGAAGCTGCGGCGGGTGATGGCGTGAGACTCAAAATCGTGGTACATATTCTTTCCCTCCTGTAATCGCTGGTACGGCTCTGCGCGCTCCGTTTCTCTATCCCAATAGTGCCAGTTTACTCTCCCACAGAGTAAAAATGGGTACAAAAAGGGCGCAGAGACAGATTTTTAATGACCTGTTTCTGCGCCTTTGCAGAATCCGTATCGGTTGCAAGTATTCTATCATCCCACAGGCGGGAAGTCAAGAAAAACCACGCTGGTATGGATTGAATCTTATTGACTCAGCAGACATATGAAAATGAAAATGTTTCATGTGAAAGCTGAAATTGTATGACTTTTCGCGCCGGATCAGCCCTGAGAAGCCTGATCGAATGCCTTGGCGAACTGCTCGTACTGGACGGTGGTGTAGGCCTCTTCGCTGGTCTCCCAGTTGACGGCCTTGTAGTTGCAGCCGCCGTACATGGCGTTGATCTTGCTGTACTCGTTGGCGTGGGTCAGGGACCATGCGATGTCGTAGTAGGTGGGGCTGACCAGCACGTTCTCCAGCATATAGGCCTCAGCCTTGGCGAAGGCCTCGTAGCGGGCGTCGGTGTCGTTGACGATGGCGTTGGCGGCATTGACCAGATCGGTGTACTGCTCGAAAGCGTCCATCAGGTCTTTCTGGTAGTCGGCAGGAGCCTCAGCTACCCGGGCGATGTTGGAGTAGTAGTGAGAGTAGAAAGCGTTGTCGTCGTGGAGGGTCTCCTGACCGAGGAAGTTGATGGGGTCGCCGAAGTCGGCGCTCCAGCCGTTGATGACAAAGCTCTGGAGCTGAGGAGTGCGCACCTCCTGCGTCAGGCTGGAGACGTAGGTCTGGACGTCCAGCTTGATGAAGTCGTCGCCGAAGCTGTCGGAGAAGCACTGCTTCAGGATGGTGGCGTTGTCCAGTGCGGAGGTGCTGCTGGCGATGATGAAGTAGGTGGCCTTGACGGGGAAGGTGACGCCGATGGCGCTCAGTTCCTCCATGGCCTGCTTCTTCAGGGCAGAGATGTCGCCGCCGTTGGCACGCAGGCGGATCATGGTCTCGCCATCGTACTTCTCGGTGTCGAAGCCCATCTCCTTGGCCACCAGAGTGGTGTACTCAGCGCCCTGCGTGTTGTAGCACAGGCCCTTCATGGTGTAGTAGTCGTTCTCGCACTTCAGGGGGTTGATCTTGTTGTAACGGGAGAACCATGCCTTCAGGTTCAGGCCGCGGTAGAAGCACTGACGGAAAGCGGTGTTGGCGATGGCCTTGTTCCAGTTCACATCGGGGGTACCGTCGGCGTTGTTCTTCTGGTAGTTGAAGTGCATGGCGTAGGCAGAGGGGCGGGCGCGCTTCTCACAGAGCTGGCTGTTGTATTCGTTGCTGGGGTCGGAGGTAATGGTGGTGATGGTGCTCTCGTTCAGGTCGATCTCGTCCAGCTCGCGGTTCTGGTAGAGCTGGAATGCGATGGCCTGATCGGAGATCATGGTCACGGTCAGACGCTCGAAGCGGCTGACGTTGGCAGCATCGTAGTAGTGGGGGTTGGGGATATAGCTCTTGGTGTTGCCCTGGATATACTCCTCGACGATATAGGGGCCGCAGTACCACATATTGGTGTTGTCGCAGCCACGGAAGGTCTCGATGCCCAGCTCGTCGATCAGCGCCTGAGAGGCGGGGTAGAAGCTGGTGTAGGAAGCCACGGTGTCAAAGTAGGGGCAGGGATCCTTGCAGGTGAACACCAGAGTGTAGTCGTCGGGAGCCTCGATGCCCACGCCTGCGTCCAGCATATCCTGATAGTGCAGGTCGGCGGCGGCAGCGCCCATATCCTTGGTCTTCTCGTAGTACTCCTCAGCGCCCACGATGTACAGGGTGGGCATGGAGGTGTTGTTGGCCTCGTTCTTGGAGGCGTTCAGAACCCACTCCAGACCGACCAGAAAATCGGTGGCGGTGATGTGCTCCTTCACCTCGCCGTTGCAGTCCACCCAGTCCACGTCGTCGCGCAGGTGGAAGGTCCAGACGGTGGAGTCCTCGTTGGCCTCCCAGCTGGTGGCGATGGCGGGCACCAGCTTGCCGTAGCAGTCGAAGCTCATCAGGCCGTCCCACAGGTTGGTGACGACGTTGGCGTCGCTGAGGGTCTGGCTGTACAGCAGGTTCCAGCTCTCGATCTCACGGTTGGCAGACTCCCAGGAGATATACTCCTTGAGGGGAGTGGCACCGGTAGAGTTGGGGGCTTCCGCGCCGGAAGCGGCCGTGCTGCCGGAGTTGTTGGACTTGCTGCCGCCGCAGGCGGACAACAGGCCGGCGGCACCCACGACGCCTGCGCCCTTCAGGAAGCTGCGGCGGGTGATGTTGCGGGACTCAAAATCGATGTTCATTGAGATACGCTCCTCCGAGATATTGTTTTCCTTTTTTCCTATCCTAAATGCAAAAAACGGCGCGCTCCGGGTGCCAAAAACGCACAAAGCGCCCGGGACCGCACCTTTCGTATTCTAACATTGTGGGCAAAAGAAGTCAATGACATACAGCGCTGAAATAGAAACAAAATGGTAACGGATGCTTTTTTCTGAAAAATGACGGCAAAAAAACGGTAAAGAATGGAAAGAAGTCATACCTTTACAAGATGACGAATGGATACAACGAAAGTTGGAAAACGCAAAGCGGCTATCTTTTTTCATAAAATCATGCTACAATACTACTGAATGAATCCTATATTAAGGAGTACACGGATGAAAAAGCTGGTTTCGATGTATCAAAAATATATGTTCCGCCCCATTCTGTATAAATCTGTCACCCGGGTGTCGGTGGTGGCCGTGCTGATGCTGCTGTGGGACCGCTACGTCAGCGACGGCACTTTTACCATGTGGCAGGCCCCGGCCCTGCTGCTGGGCGTCGTGCTGCTGGCGTGGGCGTGGGTGAACTACCTCCGTCTGGACGGCGTGACCGTCCACCATCTGGGCGAGGAGTTCAAGGACATGGGCAAAAAGAAGAAGCTCCACGCCACCAAGTCCATCGTGGACTTTGCGGACGAGCGCATCGTCTCCTTCGAGGAGTTGGAGCCGGAGGAACGCATCTATTGCAGTATGCTTTCGAATTTGATCTTGGGCGCAGCGCTGCTCATCATCAGCCTCATCGCAGGCGCAGTGTGAGGGCGGAAGACATGGCAGAAAAAACAGAAAAAAGCGAAAAACAGCTGGTGGTGGGCATCCTCGCCCATGTGGACTCCGGCAAGACCACTCTTTCCGAAGCGATGCTCTACCGTGCAGGCAGCATCCGCAGGCTGGGCCGGGTGGACAACAAGGATGCCTTCCTCGACACCGACACGCTGGAAAAAGCGCGGGGCATCACGATCTTTTCCAAGCAGGCCCTGCTGAAGACGGGCCGCACCGGCATCACCCTGCTGGACACCCCCGGCCATGTGGATTTTTCCACCGAGACAGAGCGGACGCTGCAGGTGCTGGACTACGCGGTGCTGGTCGTCAGCGGCACCGACGGCGTCCAGAGCCACACCGAGACCCTCTGGCGTCTGCTGAGGCGGTATCATATCCCCACCTTCGTCTTTCTCAACAAGATGGACCTGCCCGGCCCGGGGAAAGAAGCCCTTCTGAGGCAGCTTTCCCGCCGTCTGGGCGAGGGCTTCGTGGACTTCGGTGCCCCGCAGGCCGAACGGGACGAGGCACTGGCCCTCTGCGACGAGCGCCTGATGGAGACGATGCTGGACGCAGGCGGCCTGACGGCGGAGGACATCATCCCCGCCATTGCCCGGCGGCACGTCTTTCCCTGCTGGTTCGGCGTGGCCCTTCAGCGGGAGAACGCAGGCGGATTGCAGGGCGTGGATGAGCTGCTGGAGGGGCTTGACAGATACACCCGTGCCGCCCCGGCGCTGGAAGCCTTTGGTGCCCGGGTGTTCAAGGTCTCGCAGGATGAGCGGGGCGAGCGGCTGACGTGGCTGCGGGTCACGGGCGGGGAGCTGAAGGTCAAGGCCCAGCTCACCGGCGAAGCGGACGGAGAGCCTTGGGCCGAAAAGGCCAACCAGCTGCGGCTCTATTCGGGTGCAAAGTATACGCTGGCAGAGGCCGTCGGGCCGGGACAGGTCTGCGCCGTCACCGGCCTGACCAAGGCCCGCCCCGGCACCGGACTCGGCGCCGAGCGGGACAGCGACCTCCCGGTGCTGGAACCGGTGCTGAGCTACCGGGTCTGCCTGCCCGAGGGCGCGGACGTCCATGCCGCGCTGGGCAGGCTCCACCGTCTGGAAGAGGAAGAGCCGCAGCTCCACGTCGTCTGGAACGAGATGCTGGGCGAGATCCACGTCCAGCTCATGGGAGAGATCCAGCTCGAGGTACTGAAAAGCCTGTTGGCGGAGCGGTATGGGCTGGACGTGGAATTCGACTCCGGCGGCATACTATATAAGGAAACGATAACGGAGGCCATCGAGGGCGTGGGCCATTATGAGCCGCTGCGCCACTACGCCGAGGTCCACCTGAAGCTGGAGCCGCTGCCCCGGGGCAGCGGGATGCAGTTTGCCGCCGACTGCCGGGAAGAGGAGCTGGACAAGAACTGGCAGCGCCTCGTGCTGACGCATCTGGAAGAAAAGCAGCACGTCGGCGTCCTCATGGGCGCACCGCTGACGGACATGAAGATCACCCTCATCGCGGGCCGCGCCCACCTCAAGCACACCGAGGGCGGCGACTTCCGTCAGGCCACCTACCGCGCCGTGCGGCAGGGCCTGATGATGGCAGACCAGATCAAAAAGACTCAGCTCCTTGAGCCGTGGTATTCCTTCCGCTTGGAAGTGCCTGCGGAGAATATTGGCCGGGCCATGAGCGACATCCAGCGGATGGAGGGCAGTTTCGACCCGCCCGAGACCGCCTCCGACGGCCAGACGGCCGCTCTCACCGGCTTTGCGCCGGTGGCAGCCATGCGCAGCTACCCGATGGAGGTGGTGAGCTACAGCCGGGGCCGGGGACATCTAAGCCTGACGCTGGACGGCTACCGCCCCTGCCACAACGCGGCGGAGGTCATCGCGGCGGCAGGCTATGAGCCGGAGCACGACTTGGACAACCCCGCCGATTCGGTCTTCTGCTCCCACGGCGCGGGCTTCGTCGTGCCGTGGGAACAGGTGCGCAGCCATATGCACGTGGACAGCGGCTGGGGCCACACCGCCCCGACGGCAGAAGAGAGCGCCGCCCGGCCCCGCCGGATGGCCGCGTACCGTGCCACGCTGGAAGAGGACGCCGAGCTGCTGAAGATCTTCGAGCGCACCTATGGCCCCATCAAGCGAGACCCGCTGGCGGCGTTCCGCCCGGTGCAGAAGAAGGAGCGGCCCGATTTTGCCGCCGAACAGTGGGAGATCGCGCCGGAATACCTGCTGGTGGACGGCTACAACATCATCTTCGCGTGGGACGAGCTGAATGAACTCGCCAAGGAGAGCCTCGACGCCGCCCGCCACCGGCTGATGGATATTCTTTGCAACTATCAGGGCTTCAAGAAGTGTGTCCTCATCCTTGTCTTTGACGCCTACCGCGTACCGGGCAGCCCCGGCAGCATCGAGGAGTATCACAACATCCATGTCGTCTATACGAAAGAGGCCGAGACGGCGGATATGTTCATCGAGCGCGTCACCCATGAGATCGGCAGGAACCGCCGGGTGCGGGTGGCGACCTCCGACGGCATGGAACAGGTCATCATTCTGGGCCACGGTGCGCTCCGCGTCTCGGCCCGGATGTTCCACCAAGAGGTGCAGGACGTGGAAAAAGAGATCAAGCGCTACATTCAAGGGGAGGCGTGAGCATGACACCGGACATCACCGCTGGATCTGTCTGGTCCCGCATCCCGAAGCGGGGCCGGGAGAGCAACAAGGGCAGCTTCGGGGCAGTGCTGGCGGTGGCGGGCAGTGCCTGCTACCGGGGCGCTGCGGCGCTGACCGTGGAGGGTGCCCTGCGCACCGGCGCGGGCATCGTTACGCTGGCCAGCGTCGAGCCGGTGATGGCGGCGGTAGCGGCCCGCCTGCCGGAATGCTGTCTCTGCCCCTGTGAGCCGGGGGCAGAGGGGGGCATCTCGCCCCAGAGCATCCCCCGCATCCTCCGGCAGAAGGCCACCGTCCTTCTCATCGGGCCGGGGCTGGGGTATCTGGCCCAGAGCAGCGCCCGCGCCGCCGAGACGCGGACGCTGGTGAAGAAGCTGCTCACCGGTTTTTCGGGCAGTGCGGTGCTGGACGCCGACGGCCTGAACGCCGCCGCCAGCCTCATGAATGGGGGCGAGGAGCTGCCCCGCCCGGCCAAAGAGCTGATCCTGACACCCCACCCGGGCGAGATGTCCCGGCTGACCGGGCTTTCGGTGGAGGCGGTCCAAGCCGACCGGGAGGGCATCGCCCGGCGGTATGCCGCCCAATGGAACGCGGTCGTGGTGCTGAAGGGAGCGCGGACCGTGGTCGCCGGGCCGGATGGGCGGGTCTGCATCAACCCCACCGGCAACCCGGGCCTCGCCCGGGGCGGCAGCGGCGATGTGCTGGCCGGTATGACGTCGGCCCTGCTGGCCTGCGGCCTGCCTGCCTACGATGCCGCCGCCTGCGCGGTCTGGCTCCATGGTGCCGCCGCCGACCGGGCGGCTGCCCGGAGGGGCGAGTATGGGATGCTCCCGCAGGACATTTTTCCCCAGCTGGGGCGGATGTTTGCGGAGAATGACCGTTGAAACGTGGAGAATAACGCGCAGAATATACAAAATTTTAAGTCGTTTTTCGGCAGGTAATACAAAAGAGGTGTTGAATATGGTTGAAAAGTTGGAAAAAATCATTTCGCAGAGCCAGAACATCGTCTTTTTTGGCGGTGCAGGCGTGTCCACCGAGAGCGGCATCCCGGATTTCCGCAGCGTGGACGGCCTCTACCATCAGAAATACGACTACCCGCCCGAGACCATCCTGAGCCACACCTTCTGGGAAACGCATCCCGAGGAGTTTTACCGCTTCTACCGCGATAAGCTCATCGTCCGGGGCGCAAAGCCCAACGCGGCCCACCTCCGTCTGGCCAAGCTCGAGCGGGAGGGAAAGCTGAAGGCCGTCATCACCCAGAACATCGACGGACTCCATCAGGCCGCAGGGTCACAGAAGGTATACGAGCTGCACGGCAGCACGCTGCGCAACTACTGCGTGAACTGCGGCGCGTTCTACGGCGTGGACTTCATCGCCAACAGCACCGGTGTGCCCCGCTGCCCCAAGTGCGGCGGCATCGTCAAGCCGGACGTGGTCCTTTATGAAGAGGGCCTCGACGAACAGGTGCTGTCCGGTGCTGTCTCGGCCATCCGTCATGCCGACACCCTCATTATCGGCGGCACCAGCCTTGTGGTCTACCCGGCGGCGGGCCTCATCCGCTATTTCCGGGGCGACCACCTCGTGGTCATCAATATGCAGCCCACGGGCGCAGACGCCGAAGCCGACCTGTGCATCGCAAAGCCCATCGGGCAGGTGCTCAGCGAGGATGTGGTGCTGGAGGATTGAACCATAAAAATAAGAGACTGCTGCAAGCAACCTCTCCGTCACGGCTTTGCTGTGCCGGAGAGGTCGTACTTTGCAGCAGTCTTTTTGTTTTCTGCTACTATATATGAAAATCAATCAATGGTCGTTCTGGTTCGTCCCACGCCCAGCACGGCGGTGGAGATCTTTTTCCAGCTGTTGCAGCCGCAGACGCCGTCCACGCGGAGGCTGGTGCGGCGCTGATAGCCCCGGAGGGCCTCTTCCGTCCGGCTGCCGAAGATGCCGTCGATGCGGCTGCCGGTCTGGTAGCCCAGCGTCGAGAGGGCATCCTGAAGGATCATGACGTAGCAGCCCCGGCTTCCCCTGCGGAGGGTGGGGTAGCCCGCCGTGGTGCCGCTGCAGGCGGGGGTGCCGTAGCGCCGGTCGAGGTGCACCCATGTGGGGGTCTGGCTCAGCGGCTCGACGTAGCCCCACGCCCCGGTGGAGCGGGCGGCTCTGTAGATGGCAGTGCGCTGGGTCTGGCTGAGGCGCTGCCCCACATCGAAGGACACGCCTGCGTAGTGCTGGCTGCGGGTGCCGTGGCCGCCCTCCCAGATGCGGCGGAAGGCGTACCCCACCGGGATGCCTTTGCCGTACTTGCGGCGGGTCAGGTTCCATGCCTCCATGGCCGCAATGGTCGTCCAAAGCACCGGACTGTTGGACCTGCCCCGGAACTCCCGGACGGTCAGGGTCGTGCCGGTGCTGTAGGGCATGGGGTCGTTTTCGTTCAGGCTGGAATAGGTGTAGACCTTGTTCTCGTAAGCATCATAGACCAGTAAGCGTGCCATCTCTCATCCCTCCTCGGTGCAGCTGTCGCAGGCAGTGTGGCTCTGGGCGCGGAGCGCGGCCCAAGTGGGCCGGTCTACGACGCCGTTCGTCTCAAGGCCCGCCCGCTGCTGCGTTTCTTTCACGGCGGCGGTGTCCTCCGGGCCGAAGGAGGCATTGTCGGTGACGTAGTCCTCCTCGCAGTAGAGCTGGGAGCGGTCGTTGATCCAGCCCTCGATGAGGCTGACGTCAGGCCCCACGCTGCCTTCCTTCATGGCCCGGCCCGGGTAGTCCGGCCCCTGCTCGGGATGCCGGTCAGGGTTGGGCGTAAAGGCCGCCAGCTGTAAGCTCAGAGCCTCCACCGCCGTCCACGTCTCGGCGTCGGCTGCGCCGGTGGCGGGCAGGCCCAGAAGCTCCTGTGCACTGGCGGTGGCGTCTGCCGTTTCCTGCGTGTACTGGCTGGAAAGCGCGGGGGATGCCACGCTGTCATAATAGTAGGCGATGCGCTGCAAAAGCAGGGTGTAGTAGAGCACGGCGCTGCTGTCGCTGCCGATGGTCAGCGGCGTGCCGGGATAGGGCAGGCGCTTGAGGGTGACCACAGGCCCGGAGGAGCGGAGAGCTGAGGCTTTTCTGTAGAGCGAATCCCATGTTTTCCGGCCCACGATGCCGTCCACCGTCAGCCCGGCGAACCGCTGGTAGGCCCGGACGGCGGCCTCGGTGGCCGCGCCGAAACGGCCATCGATGGAGACGGAGGGGATGCTGCTCTGGTAGGCACTCATGAGATAGAGGTAGAACTGAAGCTCCCGCACCGCTGTGCCGCTGGAGCCGCTGCGCAGCAGGCCCGGATATTCGCCGGGCCGCAGGCTGGATGAGAGCAGGCGGTTGGCGATGTCGTTGTAGACCTCGTAGAGCTTGTTCCACGTCGTGCGGCCCACGACACCGTCATTGGCGAGGCCGAAGTAGGTCTGGAACCGCCGCACTGCTGCCGTCGTGGCCGGGCCGAAGATGCCGTCCACCGTCACATTGCTGAGGCTCTGGTAGACCGTCCGCGCGATCTTGAGCCAGAACTGCACCAGCCGGACGTTCTGGCCGCGGCTGCCTTGGCGCAGGGCAGTGCCGGGGTAGGCGTTGGGGGTGCCGTTGTCGGACTGGATGCTGCGGAACTGGTCGTACAGCTCGGTCCATGTGGCCCGCCCCACGATGCCGTCCGCAGTCAGGCCGTAGCGCCGCTGGAACGCCCGCACCGCCGCCGCAGTGCCGCTGCCGAAGATGCCGTCCACCGTGACGGAGGGGATGCTGCTCTCGTACTGGGCCAGCGTGCTCAGCCAGAACTGCACCTGCTCCACCTCCCGGCCGGTCGAACCCACCTTGAGGGGAGCGCTGCCGGGGTCCCATGTGCCGTTGGAGAGGGTGCCGTTGGACGTCTCCCCCTCGCTGGTCAGCTCGGCGAGGTCCTTGACCGAGACGTAGATGTAGCTGATCTTGTACCATGTGCTGCGGCCCACCACGCCGTCGGCGGTGAGGCCGAACTGCTTCTGGAACTTTTTGACCGTCGCGGTCATCCGGCTGCCGAAGATGCCGTCCACCGTCAGCAGCCCGAGGAAGGGGTAGTCCTTCGTGATGCGGTTGAGCTGGCGCTGTAAGGTGAACACCGCGCTGCCGGTGCTGCCCTGCCGGAGGGGGCTTCCGGGGTAGCTCCGGGGGATGGACTGGATGTTGTTCGTGCGGACGATCTCGATGTTGTTCCCGTAATAATATTTGAGGATGCTGAGGGCGTTCCGGCCCTGATTGGCCAGCGTGACGGTGCCCCACTGCTTGAGGCCGGGGCAGGTGACGCTCTTGCCGTCGCAGTACTCGGCGTAGTAGGGGTTGACGGTGCCGGTCTTACGGATATAAGTGTTGAAGATGTCGTCCGTCAGCCGCACCATGACGTCGAACACAGTCCGGCCGTGCACATAGTACTGGTCGTAGCTGGTGGAGTTGGTGATGTTGAAGGTGTAGCCCTTGCTGGGATACCACTCGGTGTAGATGCGGTTGAGGGCCAGCGAGATCTGGCAGTGGATGTTGGCGCGGAGGGCCTGCTCAGGCCAGGTAGGATACACCTCGCTGGACGCCACATTGGCGATATACCTGCGGAAGGAGACGGTGACGTTCTGGGCCGATGCGGCGGGGCGGCCGAGGTGGACGGTGATGTTCTTGGGGATGATGACCCGGTCCAGCACCCTCGGCACACAGGCGAGGGCGGGGGTCGGGCCGCTGCCGCCGTTGCCGGTGAAGAGGCTGTGGGGCGGGATGATAATGGGGGCGTTGAGGGGGTCCCGAATCTCTTCCGTGTCGGGGATCATTTCGGGCTGAGCCAGCGTCACCTGCCCGGGAAAGACCTGCACGCCCTGAATGCGGACGGTGCGGTAGCCGGGTTTGGAGGCCACAAGGCTGCAGACCGCGTAGGGGGCCTGTGTGGTGTTGTCCTCGTCCAGCGAGAGGGCGCAGGCGGGGGTGGTGAGAGTGACGTCGGCGGCATTGCCCTCGGCGTCGGTGAGGCGGGTGGCGGTGAAGCCGTCGCCGCTGACATTGACGGTCACGCCCTCGACGGGGCTGGACTGGCGGGCTGCAAAAGCTTGGATGCGCAGGATTCCGGTAGCCATATAAAAACTCTCCTTTGCGTAAAATCAGAACAAGGCTCGGTACAGCCTATTCCGCCGGGAGAGAATGGGTGAATCCTCTTGGCTTTTCGGGGCAGGGGGAGTATACTGGAAGCAGCAAAAACACACTGAAAAAGGAGAGTGCAGACAAATGCAGGCGACCATTCACAACGAATATCTGACCCTTACGGTGGACACCCATGGTGCCGAGGCCGTCAGCCTGAAGAACGCAGCGGGAGAAGAGCTGCTCTGGCAGGCAGACCCGGCAGTCTGGAAGCGCCACGCGCCCATCCTCTTCCCGTGGACGGGCAAGCTCAAGGACGGCAGCTTCACCCACGGCGGCAAGACCTATAAGGGCGGACAGCACGGCTTCGCGCGGGATGTGGAGCACACCCTGCGAAAGGCCGAGGGCGATACCATCCGGCTCGAGCTGCGTCCGGACGAGACCATGAAGGCAGAGCGGTTCCCCTTCGACTTCGTCCTCACCAGTACCTTCCGGCTGGATGGCAAGACCCTTCACCACACCCTCACCGTCTCGAACCCCGGCAGCGAGGAGCTGCGGTTCGGCATCGGCTACCATCCGGCCTTTTGTGTGCCCTTCGATGCAGAGCACACCGTCGAAGACTACGAGTTCCGCTTCGACCAGCCCGAAAGCCCGGTCATCCTCGACGCCAGCGGGGGCGGTCTGCTGACGGGAAAATGCTACTACCAGTGGAAGAACCAGCAGGCCATCCCGCTGACCAACGACCTCTTCGACAACGACAGCTTCTGCATGGCAGGCCTGCGCACCAAGACGCTGGGCATCTACGAGAAGGACACCGGCCGCAGCATCGTCTGCGATGTGGCCGGCTTCCCCTATACCCTCATCTGGTCGGCCCTGTCAAAGCCGCTGCGCTTCGTCTGCATCGAGCCGTGGAACTCTCTGCCCGCCTCGGTGGACGACCCGCAGGAGTGGAGCCAGCGGGCCGCTGCGGCCTGCCTCGCCCCCGGCGGGGAGTGGAGCACGACCCTTAGCACGACATTTGAGCGGTAAAGTAAAATAAAAGCCGTCCCCGCAGCATTTTTCGCTGCGGGGACGACTTGCTTATATGAGGTCAGAGTGTGTCGCTAGAATAAAAACTCAGTTGACAGAAGAGCGGCGCTGGATAACAAGACAATATGTATATCCTCCGATTTTGCCCTGAGCTATGCTGACATGAATCGTATCTTCAAAGGTAAGCGAAGAGTTGAAGGCTTCGTAACTGTTTGTGCCCTCAATAAAAGCGTCCTGCATGACAGCAGCGGCAATGACTTGAGGATCTTTGTAATACTGGCTCTTGGGGTCAGAAGGAAGTAACGTCCAACTGATGCGATACCGAGAGGTCTCCTGATCTGGAAGAAGGGCCAAAAACTCTTTTCCGTTCTCGGTCGGAGTCCACTTCCAGTTTTTGGTTTTACCAAAGAAGTTCTTATCCAGCTTGCCTGTGCAGCGACTGCTGAGGAAATGAAAGGCGGTCTCAGCAATGCTGTTATCTTTTTCTTTTTCGACCTTTAACCCAATGGTCTCGCCGTAGTCAGCCATCTGGTTGAACAGTTCATCCTCCAGCTTTACTTTTTTGTCACATCCTGTAAAAAGTGTGAGAGCGAATGCGCTGATAAGGAGCGCGGATAGAATGCGTTTCCAGTGCTTCATGATGATTCCTCCTGTAAGTAATAGATGAATGTTCATGGCCGCAAAGGACAGTTGCCCATCTGTCTAACATTATCTTATCATTTTTTCGGGGGAGGGGCAAGAGTATGGTTAAAAATCGACGATTTGCAGTAAAGAATGACTGGTTTTTGTGACAAGCTCACAAATTGTTGGATGCAAAAGAGGGAGGCCCCCGGCGGGAGCCTCCCTCTTTTTGTGCGATAAAATTTACAGAGCCTTGATGGCGGCCTTGATGCGCTCGGCGGCGGTCTTGGTCTTCTCGGCGTCACCGAAAGCGGTCAGGCGGAAGTAACCCTCGCCGCACTCGCCGAAGCCCACGCCCGGGGTGCCCACGACGCCGCAGTTTTCCAGCAGCCAGTCGAAGAACTCCCAGCTCTTCATGCTGCCGGGGCAGCGCAGCCAGATGTAGGGGCTGTTCTTGCCGCCGCAGTACCATACGCCGCACTCGTCCAGCGCGTCGGCGATGACCTTGGCGTTCTGGCGGTAGTAGTCGAGGTTGTGCTGGATCTCAGCCATGCCGCTCTCGGTAAAGACGGCGGCTGCGCCGCGCTGCACGATGTAGGGCACACCGTTGAACTTGGTGGTCTGGCGGCGGAGCCAGAGCTTGTTGAGGCTCATGCCGTCACGCTCCAGCTCCTTCGGCACGATGGTGTAGCCGCAGCGGGTGCCGGTGAAGCCTGCGATCTTGGAGAAGGAGCAGATCTCGATGGCGCACTCGCGGGCACCCTCGATCTCGAAGATGCTGCGGGCCAGCTCGCTGTCGGAGATGAAGCACTCGTAGGCAGCATCGTAGAGGAGGATGGCGTTGTTCTTTCTGGCGTACTCCACCCATGCCTTGAGCTGGTCGCGGGTGTAGGCCGCGCCGGTGGGGTTGTTGGGGCTGCAGATGTAGATGATGTCAGCCTTCACGCTGTCGTCGGGCATCCCGAGGAAGCCGTTCTCCTGACTGGTGCGGCCATAGATGATCTTGCGGCCATCGGTGACGTTGTCGTCCACATAGGTGGGGTAGACGGGGTCCGGAACGAGGACGGTGTTGTCCACGTCGAACAGGCCCAGCACATTGGCAAGGTCGCTCTTTGCACCGTCGGAGATGAAGATCTCGTCCTCGTCCAGCTTGGTGCCGCGGCCTGCGTAGTAGCCCTGAATGGCCTGCTTGAGGAAGGGGTAGCCCTGCTCGGGGCCGTAGCCGTGGAAGCCCTCTTTGGTGCCCATCTCGGTGACGGCGTCGTGCATGGCGTCCACGACGCACTTGGCCAGAGGCTGGGTCACGTCGCCGATGCCCAGACGGATGATCTCCTTCTCGGGGTGGGCCTCCTGATAGGCGGCGACCTTGTGGGCGATGTCCACGAAGAGGTAGCTGGCCTTCAGCTCGTTGTAGTGCTTGTTCATTTTCATAATACTTTCCCTCGATTCTTTACTTTATAGGCGGCCTGCCCTCTCAGTCACGGAGAGGGCAAGGATGCTTTATACCTCAGCGGTGCCCTCGCATACGGTGACCGCGCTGCCGGTCATGAGCAGTTTTTTGTCTGGCAGGACCCGGATGATAAGCTCACCGCCCCGCAGCTGGACATGGACGTCCTCTCCGGCGGGGCAGAGGCCCAACTCGGTCAGCGCCGCCACGGTGGCGCAGGTGCCGGTGCCGCAGGCCCATGTCTCGCCGCTGCCCCGCTCCCACACCCGCATTTTCAGGTGGGTGGCGTCCACCACCTCCACGAACTCGGTGTTGACCCGCTCCGGGAAGTTGGCGTGGCGCTCGAACGCGGGGCCGATGTCCTCAAGCTTCAGGCAGTCTACATCCTCCACCACAGTCACGCAGTGGGGATTGCCCACGCTGATGCAGGTGACGCGCCACGTCCTGCCCTCCACGGTGAGGGGGCAGTCCACCAGCGGCCCTTCGCCCATGTTCACAGCGGGCAGGGCCGCAGCCATGGCGGAGTATCCGCCCATCTCCACCTGCCAGAGCTGTGCGCCCCTGTGGGTGATGGTCTTGGTGCCGCTGTTGGTGTCGATGCGGAGCGTCTCTTTCGCAGCGCCATGGGTGTAGAGCCATTCGGCCACGCAGCGCACGCCGTTGCCGCACATCTGCGCCTCGCTGCCGTCGGCGTTGAAGATGCGCATCCGCCCGTCCGCGCCCTCCGTCACCGGGGCGCAGATGCAGATGATGCCGTCCGCACCGATGGAAAAGTGGCGGCGGGAGAGCTTCTGCGAAAGGGCCGCGATGTCCTCCGGCACGCCGCTGGTGCGGCAGTCGAGGTAGATGTAATCGTTGGCGCAGCCCTGCATTTTGGTGAATGAAAGCTTCATAGTACTCCTTCCGTCATCGCTTTTGTGTTCCGCGCTGCCTGCCCTTCTCGGGAAAGCCTCTCCCTTCGGGAGAGGTGTCTGCAAAGCAGACGGAGAGGGCGAGGATGCAGAGGGGGAAGCGATGGCACAGCGATATTCCTGCACGAACAAAGGCTTGTGCCTGTCGCTGTGCAGCGGTCCTTCTGCCGCGGGCTTGCCCTCTCAGGCCGCTTCGCGTCCAGCTCTCCCAAAGGGAGAGCCTTCGTGTGCCGAAAAGGGCTACTATTACTATAAGAACGAACGGCGGTTCTGTCAAGCAAAAAAGAGGCGGCAGATGGATTTCAACTGGAATTTTTGCCCGGAAAATGACCCGGAGAGAAAAACGGGGCTTGACAACAGCCATGTCATGGGATATAAAGAAAGAGAGCATTCTGCGCAGGGGGACGGCCTGCCCGCCAAAGGGGAGGCGGGGAGAGATGCCCGGCCTGCGCAGCGTGAAAATGCGAAATTAAAGCACAAAAAGGAGACCGCGATCATGGATACGTTTGAAAAGATCCGCGCACTGCTGGCAGAACAGCTGGACGTCGATCCTGCTAAGATCACGATGGACAGTGACATTATGGGCGATTTTGAGGCCGACAGCCTCG
>ENA-UOJV01000994-UOJV01000994.1-human-gut-metagenome-genome-assembly--contig:-C82-NODE-994-length-35718-cov-9.657544_pt1 | contig 35718 bp, 33 predicted proteins | sample MGYA00242356_ERZ723903 | MGnify/ENA metagenome assembly ERZ723903
AAGACTGCAACAAAATGAGCAAAAAAACTCATTTTGTTACAGCTCCTTTTTTTATTCTGAAACCAACAAAAGTATCAAGGGGGAATTTAGTATGGCAAAGGTATTTTATGATCAGGATGTTAATTGGGAAGCTATCGAAGGAAAGAAAGTCGCTATCATCGGTTACGGCAGCCAGGGCCATGCCCATGCGCTCAATCTCCGCGACAGCGGCGTCGATGTCACTATTGGCCTCTACAGTGGCAGTAAATCGGCGGAAAAAGCCCGTAAGGCCGGCCTTACAGTCCAGACTGTCGCCGAAGCCGTCTCCGCTGCGGATATCACCATGGTTCTCATTCCCGATGAAAAACAGGCCGACGTATATAAAAACGAAATCCGGGACAACCTCAGACCGGGCAGTGCCCTGGCTTTTGCCCACGGCTTTAATATCCACTTCAAACAGATCGTCCCGCCCGATAATGTCGATGTCTTCATGGTCGCTCCCAAAGGGCCGGGCCACATCGTACGCCGCCAGTTCGTCGAAGGCAGTGGTGTCCCCGACGTCTTTGCCGTCGAACAGGATGCTTCCGGCCGGGCCTTTGACATCGCCCTGGCTTATGCCCGCGGCATCGGCGGCACCCGTGCCGGCGTCATCCAAACGACCTTCCAGGAAGAAACAGAAACGGACCTCTTCGGCGAACAGGCCGTTCTCTGCGGCGGTATCTGCCAGCTCATTACCAACGGGTTCGAAACGCTGTGCGAAGCAGGCTACCAGCCGGAAATCGCCTATTTTGAAACATTCCACGAAATGAAGATGATCGTAGACCTCATGTACGAAGGCGGCATGGCCAAGATGCGCTATTCCATCAGCGATACGGCGGAATATGGCGATTATACGGCAGGCCCGCGGGTCATCAGTGATGCATCGAAACAGGCTATGAAAGACGTGTTGCACGATATCCAGGACGGAACGTTTGCCAAAGACTGGCTCCTGGAAAATAAAGCTGCCGGCCGGGCCCATTTTCTGGCTATGCGCCGCCAGCACGCCGAACATCCTATTGAAGAGGTAGGGGCCAAACTGCGCAAGATGATGTCCTGGCTGAACGAAGAAAAGCCAGAATAATGAGAAGAAGGGGATGGGGTAATGAACATCAATGGTGCACAGGCAATTATCGAATGCCTGAAAAAAGAAGGTGTATCTGTCGTATTCGGCTATCCCGGTGGCACCGTGCTGACGTTATACGATGAATTATATAAAGCAGAATTTCCGCACATTCTTACCGGACATGAACAGGGGGCCATCCATGCAGCTGATGGCTATGCCCGGGCGACGGGAAAAACAGGGGTCTGCTTTGCTACGTCCGGTCCCGGTGTCTGCAACATGGTTACAGGGATTGCTACGGCTAATATGGATTCTGTTCCTCTGGTCATTATCAGCGGCCAGGTCACGACCAGCCTGATCGGCCGGGATTCTTTCCAGGAAGCCGATATTTCCGGCATTACGACGCCCATTACCAAGCACAACTATTTGATAAAAGATGTGGAAGAATTACCCCATATCCTGAAAGAAGCTTTTTATATCGCCTCGACAGGCCGTCCCGGTCCCGTCCTGATCGATATTGCAAAGGATGTATTTGATGCCGTACTAAATTTTAAATATCCCAAAACGGTCCATCTCCGCGGATACAGCGGCCGCTACATCGGGCAGGAAGACCATGTCACCCGGGCCGTAGAAGCACTGGCAGCCGCGCGTAAACCACTGCTCCTGACCGGCGGCGGCGTCATCCTTTCCAATACATCAGAGTATTTACGTTCCTTTGTAGAAAAAACACAGATTCCCGTCATTACGACGCTGATGGGCAAAGGAGCCATTCCCGACAGCTATGCCAATCACCTGGGTATGGTCGGCATGCATGGGTCGTACGCGGCCAACATGGCCGTCATGGAATGTGACCTTCTGATGGCCATCGGCAGCCGTTTCGATGACCGTGTGACAGGAGATGCCGAAAACTTTGCGCCTAATGCACAGATTGTCCATTTTGATATCGATAAAGTGGAAATCAATAAAATCGTCCATGCCGATATCAGTGTAGGCGGTGACCTCCGCTGGTCACTGCCGCTGCTGGCCAATCAGGTACAGCAAGGCCGGACACCGTACAAAAAACAGTATCAGGAGTGGCGCAATCACGTCCTTTCCCTGAAGAAAAACCACCCGTTTTCCTGCCGCCATCTGGTCAATCAGATTGCGCCGGACGTGCTGATTCAAAAACTGAATCAGCAACTGGATGATGACGCCATCGTCGTCACGGACGTAGGCCAGCATCAGATGTGGGCTGCTCAGTTCTACCACACGGAAAAGCCCCGCCATTTCATCACTTCTGGCGGACTGGGCACCATGGGCTACGGTCTCCCGGCTGCCATGGGCGCCAGGCTCGCCTGTCCCGACAAGACCGTCCTGTTGCTGAGCGGCGACGGCAGTATCATGATGAATTGTCAGGAATTTGCCACACTGGCTGATAACGGCATTGCCGTCAAGACCGTCGTCCTTTGCAACGGTGTCCTCGGCATGGTGAATCAATGGCAGCGCATGTTTTATCACCGCCGTTATGCCGCATCCCTGCTGAAAAAGGACAACCGTATCACCGCCGTTGCAGAAGCCATGGGCGTCCCGGGCTTTACGGCCACGACGCCGGATGAGCTGGACGATGCCATAGAAAAATTCTTGTCCGTACCGGGACCGGCTCTGCTGGAAGTGACCATTCCGGCCGACGAAAACGTCTATCCCATGGTACCGGGCGGCAAACGCCTGAATGAAATGATTCTGGAAGGAGGCAACCGGACATGAGACAACATCTCGCTCTGCTCGTAGATAATAAACCGGGCGTCCTGACCCATGTCGCCGGCCTCATCAGCCGCCGCGGCATCAACATCGAAGCCATCAATGCCGGCTACACGGAAGATGCCGATATTACCCGCATCAATATCATCGTAGAAGTCAAAGATCACTGGGAACTGGATCAGGCCGTCAATCAGCTGGCAAAATTAATCAATGTCATCAAAATCGTCATCCTCGACAACAAGCCCTTTGTCAGCTACGACCTGGCCCTGATCAAAATCCGGTACATCACGGCCAAGGACCGGATTGAGCTCAGCAATCTGGCAGAACTGTTCCACGCCAAAATCGTAGACGTTGACAAACAGTCCCTCATTTTCCGCCTTGCCGGCCGGGAAGACCACATCGATGCCATGCTGAATATGCTGCAGTATTACGAAATACTGGAAATTGCCCGCACCGGCTCTATCAGCCTGTCCCGGGGAAAAGATGCGGTCAAGCACATGGAACCGTAGAAAGGAGCCGCTATGACCTGTCCCGATTTACATCACCTTCTCGTCTGCCGGGATCTTCTCTCTGACCCCCTCATCCAGACACTGCAGTCCCTGCAGCAGTCTCCCGGTCAGGAAGACCTGCCCTCAAAGCTTTCCGCCCGGCTCATTGAAAAAGCCGAACAGCTGGGACTTTTGGGAAACCTGCTGCCAGCCTATCTGACTTATCAGCTCATCTGGGGTGACAATACGGCATCGCGGACGCTGGAACGAAGCGGCACATACGGGCCCGGCCTTGAAGCCGCCCTGGCATCGGACATGGCAGTCCTGCTACCGTATCTGCGCATGGACACAGCGTCTCTTACGGGATGCGCTTTTCTGTCCGCCTATGTGCCGGCCGCCCCGGTCCGATCCCACGAACTGGCCAGCCTGATGGACGGCCTCACCCGGGCAGATTCGCCCGGACAGGCGGCCTGGATACTGCTGGACCACTACAAGACCCATGGCAGCGGCTCTCTGGCCCGGTTCACGGCGTTCCGTCTTTCTTCATCAGGACACCTTACGGGAATCCGCGATTTTCCGGACTATGACTGGGATGACCTCATTGCCTATCAGCGGCAAAAAGAAAAACTGCTGGCAAACACCAGGGCCTTTCTTGCCGGCCACCGGGCCAACAACGTGCTCCTCACGGGGGCCCGCGGCACAGGCAAATCAACGGCCGTCAAGGCCCTGGTAAGCCGCTACCAGGACCGGGGCCTGCGGCTGGTCCAGATTGCCCGCGGTCAGTTATCACAGCTGTCAGCCGTCATGGAACGGCTATGTGCCAGTAAAAATCTGAAATTTATCCTCTTTTTCGACGACTTGTCCTTCGACGAAGGGGAAACAGAATACAAATATCTGAAATCGGTCATCGACGGCGGCGTCACGCCCCAGCCGGATAATGTGCTCATCTATGCAACGAGCAACCGCCGTCATCTCCTGCGCGAATCCTGGCAGGACCGCAGCGACCAGATTGATGATATCTACATGCAGGACAGTGCCAATGAATCGATTTCTCTGTCAGACCGGTTCGGCCTGATTCTGCACTACACCCAGCCCACCCAGGAGGAATACCTGGCTATAATCCGCCATGAGTTGGAAAAAGCCGGCATCACGCTCGATAATGAAACGCTGCGGATTCTCGGCGTACGCTGGGAACATGAACATTCCGGACGCAACGGCCGCATTGCCCATCAATTCGTCACCTGGTATCTGGGCCAGCAGGGATTGAAGCAGGCCGTATCGGGAAGCGTCTGATTCTGATATCGTATACTATAGGGCATACATTTCCATTCCAGAAGGAGGCATCTTATGCGCAGTGACATCGTAAAAAAAGGCAGTACCCGTACGGCTCATCGTACGTTATTCCATGCTATGGGCTATTCCAACGAAGACCTGTCCAAGCCGCTCATCGGCGTCGTCAACTCGTTCAATGAAATCATTCCCGGTCATATCCACCTCCGGGAAATCGCCCAGGCCGTCAAACTCGGCGTAGCCGCAGCCGGAGGCACGCCTATCGAATTTCCCGCTATCGGCGTCTGTGACGGCATAGCCATGGGCCATGACGGCATGAAATTCTCTCTTTCCAGCCGCGAACTGATCTGTGATTCCATCGAGGCCGTCGCGACGGCCCACGCCTTTGACGGGCTGGTCCTCATTCCCAATTGCGACAAAATCGTACCGGCCATGCTCATGGCTGCCGGCCGCCTGAATATCCCGGCTGTCGTCGTCAGCGGCGGCCCTATGCTGGCCGGCCGTTACCAGGGACGCAATATCAGCGTCAGCACCATGTTCGAAGCCGCCGGCAAAGTAGAATCGGGGCAGATTACGCCGGACGAACTGGAAGATATGGAAGAGCGGGCCTGCCCGGGCTGCGGATCCTGTGCCGGGCTGTTTACGGCCAACACCATGAACTGTCTCACAGAAGTACTGGGCATGGGGCTTCCCGGCAACGGCACCATTCCGGCCGCCTATTTCGGACGGCGCCGCATGCTGGCGAAAAAAGCCGGTGAAGTCATTATGGACCTCGTACGCCGCGATGTCCGTCCCCGTGACATCATGACCCGTGAAGCCTTCGAAAACGCCATCGCTGTCGATATGGCCATCGGCGGTTCGACCAATACAGCTCTCCATCTGCCTGCCATTGCCCATGAAGCAGGCGTTGACCTGCCGCTTTGTGTCTTCGATGAAATCAGCCGCAAATCCGCCTACATCACCAAAATGAGTCCGGGCGGCACCTATCATATGCAGGACCTGGATGAAGCCGGCGGCATCAGCGCCGTCATGAAGGAACTGACGAAACTGGGACTCATTCATACAGGAGCACAAACCGTCACCGGTACCATTGCCAGCCGCATCGAACACGCGGAAATCCTGAATCACGAAGTCATTCACGGTGTGGAAAATGCCTATATGCACAAAGGCGGCATCGCAATCCTTACAGGCAATCTGGCTCCCGACGGCTCGGTCATCAAAGAAAGTGCCGTAGACCGGGACCTCCTCGTCTACAAAGGAACGGCCCGCTGTTTCGATGCCGAAGAAGACGCCATCGAGGCCATTATCGGCGGCAAAATCCACGAAGGTGATGTCGTCGTCATCCGATATGAAGGTCCCAAAGGAGGACCGGGCATGAGAGAAATGCTCAACCCGACGGCAGTCATTACCGGCATGGGCCTCAAAGTCGCACTGCTCACGGACGGCCGTTTCAGCGGTGCCAGCCGCGGAGCCTGCATCGGTCATATCTCACCGGAAGCCATGGAAGGCGGCCCTATCGCCCTCATCCACGACGGAGATACCATTTCCATCGACATTCCCCGGCGCAAACTGGAACTCTGCGTCAGCGATGAAGAACTAGCCGAACGCAAAGCTGCCTGGAAACAACCGGAACCCAAAGTCAAAACGGGCTATCTGTCCCGATATGCCCGCCTCGTCACGTCTGCCAATACGGGCGCTGTACTGAAATAAAAGAGAAATTAAAAGCGGGGCCACAGTCCCATGAGTGTATACCCATGGGCTGCGGTCCCGCTTTTATATATTTATCCGTATCCGGATCAGTATTCTGTTTTGCTCGTCTTTGTCCAGATGCCCATTTTTTCTGCTTCTTTGATGAGGTCTTCCCGGAAATCAGGATGAGCAATATTGATCAGCGCTTCGGCACGCTGCCATGTGGACTGGCCTTTGAGGAGGGCTACGCCGTATTCCGTAACGATGTAGTGAACGGCCGAACGCGGTGTCGTAACGACAGAACCCGGAGTCAGTGTCGGGCGGATCAGCGATTCCAGGCTGCCGTCTTTCAGTTTACGCGTCGAATGGACACAGATAAAGCCCTGGCCGCCTTCGGAGAGATACGCGCCCTGTGCGAAGTCCAGTGCACCGCCGGTGCCGCTGATATGGCGGTACCCTGCCGATTCTGCGCAGACCTGGCCATAGAGGTCGAGGTTGATGCAGCTGTTGATGGAGACAAAGTTGTCAATGCTGGCAACAACATTGATGTTATTGACATAGTTGACCGGAGCATTGAATACAATCTGGTTGTCATCGATGAAATCATACAGGCGCTGCGTGCCGCCGGCGAAGGTGTACATGATCTTACCTCTGTCGCGGTTCTTCTTCCCTGTAATCTTGCCGGCTTCATAAAGTTCTACGTAGGGATCTACCAGCATTTCCGTATGGCCGCTCAGGTCCTTGACATCCGATTCTGCCAGTTTGTGGCCGATAGCGGACGGAATACCACCGATGCCGAGCTGCAGTGTACTGCCGTCTTTGATCATAGGTACGACGAAGCTGGCAATTTTATCATCCACAGGTGTAGACGGTTTATTCGGGACAATCGGCATATCCGGATTGGAGCCTTCTACAATCATATCTACATCGGCAATGTTCAGTTCCGTTTCATATCCCAGTGCCTTCGGCATTTTCTGATTGACTTCTACGATGACCTTATCAGCAGATTTCAGGATACCGCGTAAATCGGCTACCTGAGGCCCCAGATTGAAATTGCCCCATTTATCCATGGGATGTACCTGGAAGATGGCGACATCGACTTTTTTATGGCTCCAGTATTTCGGCAGTTCATTAAAGAGGAGCGGCATGAACCAGCAGCGGCCAGCTTTGTTCATTTTGCGGTCAAATCCATTGAAATGACCCGATACGAAGCGGACCTGATCATTGGATTCCGTTTCCGTATAGGTAAAGAAAGGATGATCCTGAATCAGTGTGGCATCAATGATTTCGACGTCTTTCAGACCATCATTATTGATATGGTCCGCCAGTGCTTTATCTGTATCGTACGGAGCCGAACAGCCAAGGCCGTAGGATACGCGGTCTCCGCTTTTGACGATAGCTGCCGCTTCCTGCGGCGTCACGAGTTTCTTCTGATATTCTTCTGCAATTTGTGAAAGTTTGTACATGTCTCTGGGTACCTCCTTACGCATAAACCCGTCCGCTCTGGCCGGACTAAACCGCGGATATATCCCCATCCAGCGGCATCGGGGTTATGTTACCAATGAATTTATTAAGATAAAAAAAGAAGTATTGTTCTTTTTTATTATACGAAATTTGTGAAAAATAAGTCAAGGTCAAACGCTTTACTCATGCGAAAAACATCTTGTATACATGATTATTTCGTATTTCCATCATGGCTTCCGCCCTGCTTCTTATCGATGATATCCTTGATGTTTTTCAGTTCGTCCAGATTGACTTCCTTGAGCAGCATGCGGAACTGTGCCAGCTGTTTTTCCACATCGGGAGCCAGTTTCGGAAAGTCCGGCTTAATGACCTTCAGTTTTTCCAGAACAATCTGGGCTACGACGTAGCGGGTATACCATTTGTCATCGGCCGGCACGATATACCACGGGGCATACTTGGTCGATGTCGCACTCAGGACTTCCCCGTATATCTTCTGATACCGGTTCCAGTACTTTCGTTCGTTGATATCGGACATGGAGAATTTCCAGTTCTTTTGTTTGGTCACAATGCGGTCTATGAGGCGTTTTTTCTGTTCATCCTTGGATACGTGAAGGAAAATCTTAACCATGGGGAATCCATTTTCCGCCAAATACCGTTCCCAATCCCGTATCTGACGGTAACGGCGTTCCCATATATCCTTGCCAATCAGTTTTTCCGGCATGCCGTCGCTCTTGATCAGGTTGTGGATATGGGTTACGACGACGTCTTCATAATGGGACCGGTTGAATATGCCGATTTCTCCGCGGCCGGGCAGGGCTTTATTGATCCGCCACATATAGTCATGATCCTTTTCTTCGGCGCTGGGCTGTTTGAAACTGGTAACATGCACCCCGGCCGGATTCAGCTGGGCAAAGACGTGTTTGACCGTACCATCCTTTCCTGCGGCATCCATGGCCTGCAATACGATGATGATTCCGTAATGGTTGTCGGCATAGAGCTTTTCCTGCCAGCCATTCAGTTCTTCCATTACGCGGGGCATCCATTCTTTTTTTACTTTCTTTTTATCCACGTCTATGTCACACGCTGTGGCATATTGACTGAGGTCTACCTTTTCTCCTTCTTTGACACGATATCGTTCGACATTCATGAATCCGCGCCTCCTTATTCGCAGTATATATGATTATTATAACTCATAAGCAAGAAAAAGTGTGTATTTTTGTCGAATTTATATAACAAAAACGGAGCCATACTAACATAAACCGATGGTATTCTTAGTACAGCTCCGTTTTATAATTTTTTGTGTCAGGCCCCCAACAGACTGCCGACGATGATACCCAGATAGGTACCGATAACGTAACCAAACGTACCGACCAGCATAGACGGCCCGACAAGGCGGGTCCATCCCTGGGAAATAGCCATGCCGGCAGCCGTCGTCGGTCCGCCGATATTGGCATTGGAAGCCAGGATAATATCTTCCAGATCGAAATGGAACAATCTGCCGCCGATGAAGCAGAATGCCATATTGACGACGACCATGAGGAAGCAGAATACAAATAGCAGCGGTGCATTGCGCAGGATTTCCATAATCGAAGCAGGCACGCCGATGACGAAGAAAAAGAGATAAATGAAATATGTCCCCACTTCCTGGGCGCCGTGCATAGCCGCAGCTTTTTTAGCAAAAAACGTGGCATACACCATGGAAATAACCGTAATCCACACATACTGGCTGCCAAAGAAAGTATTGCACATATCGAGGAACCAGTTTCCTTTAGGGATGACACCGGCCAGCCCTGCCGCAATCAGTTTGGAAATGGTCACGACGATGACAGCATAGGCCAAATCGATGGCAATATCTTTAAGGGAAATATCTTTTCTCCCCCAGTAAGCCGCAGCCAGCGTCTTACCTTCTTCCGATACGCCGTTCTGCAATACGGCGTCAATATGGGGATGGGTATAGACCCGGCGGAAAAAGGCATTGCCGGCAATAGCCAGCAGGACCAGGAAATAGACCGCCATATTGAGATTATCGGCCACCGTCGCCGACGAAACGAGGGTGCCGCCAGCCTTGAAGGCATCGGCCAGTGCCGTAAAATTCACGCCGCCGCCAATATACGAGCCGGTCATCATGGCAGCGACCTTAGGAAGCCCCGGCACAAAAGGCCCCAGCAGCCAGGTCCCCAGAACGGCCCCACAGACCGTGCCGGCAGAGCCAATCAAAAAAATAAAGAGCAGCCGCCCCGTTTCCCGCCATATTTTCTGCAGGTTTGCCTGCAGCAAAAGGAGCGGAATGGCCAGAGGCACGGCATAGCCCCAGACAACATCGTCATAAATGGGCGCACTCGTAGGAATAATCCCCGTATTGACCAGAACCAGGGCCATGACCAGCGCGATGACGGCGCCGGAAATCCGCGACGCCCAGGTATACCGTTGTTCCAGATAAATAGAAACCGCTACGGCTCCGCACATTATCGTCATGAGCATCCACGTATTCTGCGGACTCACCAGAGTTGCCATACAAAATCCCCCTTATGCCTAGTGATTATCACAATTAGTATGATGTACATTATACATGATTTCTGCCAATTATCTACCCTCTCTATACCCTTTTTTCTTATCCAATCGGACATTTTCCAATATTGTGTCCAGTCTTTGCCAATCATAAAACAGTTTCTGTTATAATAAAGGGCAAAAGGAGGATGTTTTACATGAACAATCCGTTTATCCCCCACTTCGCGTCCCCGCCTAAAATGACATCAGGCAGGACTGCACTCTGGCAGGCCATGGCGACATTAGGATACAAAAAGACATATCATGAAATCACCGTGAAAGAGCTTTGCAAATCAGCCTATATCGCACGCAGTACGTTCTATCTGACGTATAAAAACATCGACGAACTCCTCATGGAGATGGAGGATTACTATCTCCGTCAGCTCATCCCGATTTATGATGTATACGTCCAGACAAATTATCTCAACCGGCAGGAACATTTCTGTTCCGACACCATCCGCTATATACAGGAAAACAGAAAGGTTTTTTACCTGTTTCTCGTCCAGCAGCCTAATATGCGGTTTATCCAGAAATGGAAGATTCTGATCAAATATTGTCTCTGGGAAAATCTGAAGAAAGACGATACATCGGGAGCCCTTGCACCGCAGGAAGAACTGCTCTTTGAAATGATTTCCGGCGAAATCGTCACCGCCCACGGGATCCTGTTGAAATACACCCAGGAGGAAACCGTAGAAGACTTAAAAAAGGTTCTGAACGAGGGATTATGTTTCTTCGGAAAAATGTACACCCTGATCAATACTGGACAGAATGCGCAATAATGTCGCAGACATCCCGATATCTGTAAGCTATACTATACATAACAGAAAGGGATGATACATATGACGAAAAGTAAAATGACATTCGTATTAGGACTCGCAATTTCCATGCTCATGAGTACAGCCGTATTAGCAGCCGAACCGGCGACCATTGCCGGCGGGGGCACTGGCGGCATCGGCTCCGATATCGCTACACGGACCTTTAACGGCAATCTGACCGGTACGGAAAACACCAGCCCTGCTATGCCAGAAACCATTGCCGGTGGCGGTACCGGCGGCGATGGAACCGATCTTTGCCTCCGCGTATTCAATTCGTATCACAAATAACAGTATATGGCTGACCCTCTCTGCCCCTGGCGTTTTCTCCCCCTAACGTCAGGGGCAGATTTATATATGCGTATCAATGTATCACACCCATGGATACCAGTGCGACAAAAATGACAAAAGCCACAACGACCAGCATCCCCATCTGCATCATATTCACAGCAATCCTCCTCTCCTGTACTATATCTATCATATCATAGATTGCCTAATCCGGAGAAGAACATCACCAGTATTACACCGGCAAACCAATGCAAATAAAAACGGGGCTGCCCCGAAAGACAGTCCCGTTTTTATTTGTAGTGCCAGGGCATATAGCCTTATTTTGCGTGGAAGGCATCCGTATTGGCCTGGAAATGCTGATACAGGCTGACCGTATCCGTCTGCAGAGCCAGATACTGTACGCCCCTCTGTTTCCAGTTGATGGCCGATTCGATGCTGTCTACGTACAGACCGATTGCCACGCCATTTTCTTTGCCCAATTTCAGGATTGTATCAATCTGAGCCAGAACCTTGGGATGTTCCGTCTGTCCCGGGATGCCAAGGGATGCCGAAAGATCATAGGGTCCGATGAATACGACATCTACGCCTTTGACTTTCAGGATATCCGAAATATTTCTGGCTCCGTCCTGCCCTTCTACCTGGAGCACGACGATGGTATTGGCATTAGACTGGCCAAAGAACTGTTCACTCGTCATGCGGCCATATTCGCCGGCATGGACAAAACGGTTGCAGCCCCGTTCGCCTTCCGGTGTGAATTTTGCGCCTTTGACAGCCCGTTCTGCTTCTTCAGCAGATCCGATTTCTGGAATTTCTACACCGTCAGCACCTGTATCGAGCACTTTTCCAATGAGGGTCGGATCATTGGTATTGACGCGGAAAATAGCGGCTGTCCCTGCCAGCTTTGCCGCACGTGCCAGATTGGCTGCATCTTCGACAGCGATTTCGCCGTGTTCCCCATCGAGAATCACGAAATCATATCCTGCCAGACCGGCAATCTGCGCAATGGCCGGGTTATTCAATTCGATGAACGTTCCCAGCAATGCTTCTCCATTTTTGATTTTTTCCTTGAATTGATTCATGCATACCACTCCTCTGAAAGAGGCTCCCTACTTGTAATCATAGCACGTTTTATATATAATCAAAATGCAAGTTCGTAATAGCAATCGTACATATTATCACCTATACTCATACTACTCAGGATATCACAGACCCGTTTCCGTTGCACTATGTGGAAAATATTAATATGATTTTGGGAATATTTTGACATCCGTAGCAAAGTCTAAGTCATCTATGCTATAATAACCTATAGCATGCATCTATAACGTTTACAGAGGGTTAACTATGACAGAACTAAAACTATCACCGAAAAAGCCAAGGGAAAACAGCCGGGAATATGTTTTCCGCATGATGTACGACAATATCATGTCCTTCCAGCTCGTGCCCGGCACCGCTATTTCCGAACAAGACATTTCATCCCAGCTCGACATCAGCCGTACGCCCGTGCGCGATGCCTTCGTACGCCTGGCCCAGCTGAAGCTGCTCGATATCGTTCCACAACGTAAAACGACAGTATCGCGGATCCATACAGAACAACTCGACGATTCCTGTTTCATGCGCCAGGCCGTGGAATGCGCCATTATCAAGCAGGCCTGCGAAAAATTCCCCAAAACACACCTGAAACGCCTGGAAAATAACCTGGCACGGGAGCAGCAGGCCATTGCAAAATCAGACAATAACAGCTTGTTCAGATTGGATGAAGTACTACATAAAACAATTTTCGATGGCTGCCATCGCGGCCGCATCTGGGATTACCTTACCCAGACGGACCTCAATTATCTCCGCGCCCGCGTGCTGGTCACCATGTCCCGGGTCAATCAGATGGAAATCGTATTCGACCAGCATCGCCGGATCGTAGAAGCCATCAAAAATCAGGATGAACAGGCGGCTCTGGACGTAATGGGCCCCCACGTCGTCCGCGTCCTCCCCCTTCTCAAAGGACTAAAAGAATTCTATCCGACCTATTTTGCATAACTCATACAACGCTAATCCGGCCCCGTCCATGACAGGGCCGGATTTTTGTATGCACAGGACACATGTATCTTTCATAAAGCATATAGATTATTCATACTGGACAAGATATGCCGCTTCTGCATTGACATTCATCAGAAAGAAAACGTATACTTTATGTACATAAAACGAATACTAGGATACAAGTAAAATGAGTAAAGGAGTGTATACATATGACTTGGAGAAGTGCATCATTCATCGGCGATCCCGATAAAGGCGCCCTGGCCCGTGGCCTATACCGCTCTATGGGCTATAATGACGAAAATTTCAAAAAACCATTTATTGCTATCGTCAATACCTGGAACGATATCTGCCCGGGACAATATAACCTGAAGCGCATTGCCAGTTATGTCCGAGCCGGCATTGAAGAAAACGGCGGCACCCCCTGCGAATTCGGGACCATCGGCGGCTGCGACGGCATCGCCCAGGGCCACGACGGCATGCATTATATCCTCCCGTCCCGTGAAATCATCGCTGCCAGCATTGAAATCATGGTCCAGGCCCACATGCTGGACGGCATGGTCCTCCTCGGTTCGTGCGATAAAATCGTGCCGGGCATCCTCATGGCCGCTGCCCGGCTGAACCTGCCCGCCATCGTCGTAAACGGCGGCCCCATGTATCCCGGTCACCATAACGGGAAAGACATCGACGTCAATGAAACAGCCGTATACGCTGGAAAATACCGGTCCGGCCAGTGCAGCCGCGAAGAGTTCGAAACGGTAGAACGTGCTGCCTGTCCTACTCCCGGTTCCTGCCAGATGATCGGTACGGCCAATACCATGAGCTGCCTGGCAGAAGGCCTGGGCATGTCCCTTACCGGTTCTGCCATGATTCCCACGGTAGACAAAAAGCGCATGGACGTAGCCCGCCAGTCAGGACGGCGCATCGTCGATATGGTCAAAGAAGGTCTCCGTCCCCGTGATATTATCACCCGCAAATCCATTGAAAACGCTGTCCGCCTCGGCATGGCTATCGGCGGTTCGACCAACCTCATCATGCATATCCTGGCCATTGCCCACGAAGCAAAAGTTCCATTTACTATAGACGACTACGAAAAACTAAGCCGTACGACACCGCAGATTGCCCGGCTCATGACAGCCAGCCAGTACGACATGGTTGATTTCTACGAAGCTGGCGCCGTTCCTGCCGTCATGCATGAAATCCTGCCCCTGCTTCACGGCGATGCTCTTACCGTAACGGGGAAAACCATGGAGGAAAATCTGAAAGACGCCCGCATCCTGCGTCCGGAGGTCATCCATCCGCTGGAAGACCCGGTCCGCCCCGACGGAGGACTGGCTATTATCAAAGGCAATCTGGCGCCCCTTTCCGGCGTCTGCAAACCCGCAGCCATCCCCGTAGAGCATCATACCTTTGAAGGTCCGGCCAAAGTATACGACAGCGAAGAAGACCTGACCCAGGCCATATACGACAATAAAATTGAAAAAGGAGATATCATCGTCGTCCGTTACGAAGGACCCAAAGGCGGCCCCGGCATGAGAGAAATGTTTACGCCACTGGAATTGCTGCTGGGATATGGACTGGCAGAAGATGTTTTCCTCATCACTGACGGCCGTTTCTCCGGTTCCAACAAAGGCGGATTCGTTGGCCATATTTCTCCTGAAGCAGCTGAAGGAGGTCCCCTGGCTATCGTAGAAGACGGGGACCGCATCCGCATCGATATCCCCAACCGCCGACTCGACCTCCTCGTTCCGCAGGAAGAAATCGACAGAAGACTGGCACACTGGCAGGCTCCGGAACCAAAAATCAAAGACGGATACCTGTCTGTCTATGCCCGCCTGGTCACATCGGCCCATTACGGCGCTATCATCAAATAATCAGAACCGACAAAAGGACTGCCAGGGAAGCCCCCCTTCCCTGCAGTCCTTTTAATCAGTGGATTTCTTTCCAATTTTTTACATACGGGCCGGCAGGTTTCCGTTCGTCTACCAGACCTACCATATAATCGATGGAAGTCTCGTAGAACCGTGCCAGAATAGCCAGTCTGGCAATCGAAATCTTCCGTTTTCCTGATTCATACAGGCTGTACGCCACCTGCGTACAGTGCAGCATATCTGCCACTTCCTGCTGAGACAGCCGGGCTTCATACCGCAATTCCCTCAATCTGCCATATTCCTGCATACCACACCTTCTCTCTGCAGCATACCAAGCAACCACCTATATATAAAATGCAGGGGCGCCTGCCATTGCTCCTGCTATACATAATCCCCCGAGTTTTATTTGCTATAATTATTATAACACGTTATAGGTCATAATGTATTATTTTTCATAAAAAAGATACGATGTATGCTGTTTATGTATAGAAAACAGGTCTTGCCTTCATAATTTGCAAGACCTGCCTGATAGAGAAGATGAATCAGAATATATTATTTTTTTAGAGAACCCCGTTCTGCCTCTACATCGCCGGGAGACCACTCTGCCGCCTGGGCAATGACATCCGTCGCTACGCCGAGTTTCAACAAATTCTGCACTATTTTGCGCGTCTGATCCCGGGCCCCGTCCTGCCAGCCTTCGCTCCAGCCATTCTGCCAGACTTCCGTAGTAGAAATCCCTTGATCATAAAACTCTTCCTTCTGTTGCCATATGTTGAGCGTATCCAGTTCATCCGGTGAAAACGTCATATCATCATCGTGCTTCATAGGTATGCCTCCTGCAGTTTTTTACTTATATTATGGCAGGAAGCCGCATAAGAGTAAAGGAAAAAATTAATAGAGCTGCAACAGCTGTGGAATCACTCCGGTGGACTGGATGGCTTCGAGACACTCCAGAATACCGACGACTCCGATAAACCACAATACATCAAAGGCCGCCTTGCGGAAAATTTTGGGCTTTACCGTATATTCTTTCGGTTCGTGATACAGGCTCCTGTCCGGGATGAACCGGGGCACGTCGGCCAGGTATTCTTCGTAAGGCTTGCCAAACAAGCGGAGCAGTTTCTGTTCTTCTGACCGGATTATTACAGGGTATATCACGGCAAATCCCATAATAAGCATTGCTGCCAGCGACAAGGATTCCGTACACAATCCGACGCCGGCACACCCCAGGAAGCTGAAGAAATACAGAGGATTGCGGCAGACCGAATAGGGACCTTCCCGAACCAGCACCCCGTCTTTATAACCGGCAATATACTGGGCACACCACATTCTTCCCGCCGTCGCCAGCCCCACCAGCAGACATCCTAAAAAGAAAAGAATTCCCGTCAGCATCGGGGCTGCCATTTCCAACGGTTTTCCCGAAACAAGAAATAACACGACAAAGGCCAGACCCAGTACTTGTGAAATGCGCGTCCTGTATGTAACTAAAAATTTCATATTTCCGTTCCTCCCATGCACTATGTGATTGTCTATACCGGGAGTATACCAATGATTATTAAAAATATGGTATATAAAGGATTAGGAAATGTTAAACAAAGAATATAAATTTTTTAAATCAGGACTTGCGTAATTCACAAATTTGATTTAGGATAATACTATCAGTTCATGGGGATGTAGCTCAGCTGGGAGAGCGTGCGGTTCGCATCCGTAAGGTCGAGAGTTCAATCCTCTTCATCTCCACCAGAAAAACGGAGGCCGTCACTGAAAGTGGCCTCTATTTTTATTTTATCTTTTACATACTATTACAGGAATTGACCATGGGACGCGTGGACCATGCCGCAATTCCTTTTTTATTGCCGCTGGCCTTATGGAGGCTCTGTCCGGCAGGAAAGGAATCCTATGAAAAACACTGCCATCGTATTTCTGTTTGCACTACTTGCCTGCCCCATCATATCGTACGGGCAGATTCCGCCATCCTCATCAACTCTTCAGGGCCCTTCTCCTGCGGAAGTATCCCGGTTCTCCTGTGAAGGCCGGGTCTGGCGCCTCGACGCCACCGATGTAACGGCACTCCCCCGCAATTTCCGTACAACCGATATGTCCTTCCGGCCTGTCGAAAAAAAATATCAGCAGGAAATCGATGCTGCCTATATTCCGTCCCGGCGAGGACTATCCAGACTGCACGCTTCCGGCTCGGCACAATTCACGGAAAAGCAGCTGCAGGCATTGGCTGGCGTATTAAAAGAAAAGGCATCCGGACCGGTGTACATTGTAGACCTGCGTCAGGAATCCCATGGGTTTGCCGATGGGATCCCCATCAGCTGGTACGGGCCGCGGGACTGGGGTAATAAAGGCAAAAGCCATCACGCTGTCCTTCAGGACGAAAAAAATCGGCTTCACCACCTCAAAGGAAAGACCATCACTCTGTATCAGCAGGGAAAAGACGATGCCGTCCTTCCTGTACGCACCGTCCTCGTCGGCCGGGCACAGACGGAACAAGAACTCGTGCAGGCTGCAGGCCTTCACTATTATCGCATCACGGCTACAGACCACCTCTGGCCCCGGCCGGAAACGATAGACCAGTTCATCCGCTTTGTCCAGTCCCTGCCGCCCCAGGCTTGGCTGCACTTTCATTGTGAAGCCGGCATGGGCCGGACGACGGCTTTCATGAACCTGTACGATATGATGAAAAATCCATCCGTTCCCCTGAAAGACATCCTGTACAGAGAATATGAAATCGGGGGAAATTATACGGCCCATACCGTTTCCCATACCTCTCCATCCGACTGGAAAGGTCCGTACTACAATGAAAAGAGCCGCATGATACGGCTCTTCTATCAGTATGTACAAGAAAATTACCGGACAAACTTTGTCCATTCCTGGAGTAACTGGCTCAAATCCCACATGCCCGGGCGGGACGCTACGCAGCCTGGGACAGAACCGCTGCGGCCGGTATTACCCGGTCAAACTGCGGCAGCCATGCATGCTGTCGGTGACTGTACGTCCGGATGACGATTTTATCTTCAAATAAATACAGGGAGTTCGTATAGATATCGGGTCCATTGTCCCAATCGGCATTGTATATATTGAGGATGTGTCCATGATAATAATTGGCGTCGGTCATGAAATCCCCATCGCAGGGCCGCGTGTGGGTATGGCCAGACACCCAGAGCCGTACCTGCCGGTGAGACAACAGGATCCGTTCCAGCGCATCTGCCGGCTGTACGGCATTGCGGCGTACCGGGCGAGCTGATCCATCAGCAGCCGGCAGAGCCGTCCCGGAAAGAGGGGCATGACAGAATATAATAGTGGGATACTGACTATTTGCCGAAAGAGTCTGATCAAGCCAGGTCAGCTGCTGCTGGGACAATTCTACAGCTGCCTCACTATTCATCGTATCCGGTGAAAGGAATACGAGCAGATAGCCTCCCACTCTGCGGCAGTGATATAAGGGGCCAAAAAACCGGGTATACCGCTTAAAATGGAATATCCGTTCCAGAAAACCGCCGGAAATCAGCCTGCCCTTCGTGTCCGTACTATAAAACAACTCATGATTTCCTGCCAGGAACGCTTTCCGGGTTTTCAATCCCCGGAGCAGGAACCGGACCCGTTCGTACTCAGACAAACTGCCATCGCGTTGTACCATATCACCTGTAAACACGGCCAGATCCACATCATGCCAGTGATTGATATCCTCAAGGGCTTTCTTTTTATTATGCATCTTATTCAGACAGGCCGTTTCATCCACCACCGATTTGCTGGGATAATGGATATCACTGAGGATAACCAGCCTTTTATACGGCCGGTGCTTTCCTGCCATACGTTTCCCTGCACGGGACATAAAGAATAACTGCTGCAAATTTTTAAGCCACCCTGTATAAGACATACGCATCCTCCCTGCCGCCAGGCCATCCACACACTTTTATGAACACATCTATCATAAAAAAAATGTATCTAATTACGGCAAAAGAATGGAAAAATATATGTAAAACAAAGACTGCCTGACCGTACGAATTTCCGTCCGGTCAGGCAGTTTTCTCTCAATAAACTTACTTGATTTTCCCTATTTCTATCTCATCAATTTTCCCTTTTTCGATTTCAAAAACCATTCCTACATCAGGTGTCCCAACAGCAGTATAGATGAACTTGTCACCATGAATCACATCGGGTGCGCCATATGTCTCCTGCAACACCGACGCATCCATCCCTACGTGGATTCCTTCCGGCGTCTGCCAGCCATTGTTGGCCGAGGATTCTACACGATATACGATTTCATCCGCCAGATGAATGGATACCGAATCGCCATATTCATACTCGACGACCGACCCGGACGGAACAGACGACGTATACTCACGCTCAATCTCCGTCGGCGCACCGTATATCTGCCGTACATACGAACCATCACTACCATACCCGATGCCACCCAGATACAAAGACTCCTGGGGTACAGAAGCAAATGCGGCCGAAGCAGCCAGCGTCAAGAGAGTTGCAGAAACAACCATTGTCCATTTTTTCATTTGAGTTCACGCTCCTCATATGATTTAGATAATTATTATTGATTATTATTCTATCATACAATTACATGCACTCGCAAGGGGTACGACGCAAACCATCGGTCATGCTATGACGCAGACGACGATTTTTACGGCTTTGTCCCAGTTGTATCCATCGGGAATGATGGTAATCGTTGACGTTCCCGGTTTGTTTGCCGTGAACAGGTCGTCTTTGCAGATCAGCGCCCCCTGTCCATTGTACAGGACGCGTTCCCGTATCCCCCGGTTCAGCCGGCGCAGCTGCATCGTTTCTCCTACTTTCATGGTCAGCGACTGCTGGGATGTATAAACAATCCCGTTATTACCAATACTAAATGAAATGGTGTGTCCTGCCGGGACGGCGATTTCTTCAGGCAGTTCTTTTGCAATCAGGCGTTTGCCTTTCCAGCGGTACACCGTATCCTGATGGCCCATGTGTTCGATGAGCTGGCCATTTTTGATTTCTACATTCCCCTGGAAAATAGCCGACCGGCTTAATAGTACCTGTGGCTTTTCATTCAGCCAGGCCAGTACATCATAGCTCAGGAACGCTCCGCTTCCTTCGTGTTTATACAATACCAGCTGATCCCGTTTATTGTTCAGCAGATTTCCCGACAGGACATGGAGCGGGGCATATTTCCGCTCACTCTGGTAGACAGGAGTCCATTTCTTCTGCATCTCATCATAGGTCATGACAGCCGCCACATGAGATGGCCCATAACCGGCACCTTTCACATACCCGCTCAGGACATAATCATCCGCATCAGCCCCCGTAAAGTGGACCGGCACCTGCTCCTTGAGGACAAATTGCGGTTCCAGCTGCTGAAATGTATCCGCTGGTTCAGCGGCCTGCACCAGTGCGCCGGACAAACAACACACGCTCAGAATCTGCAATACTTTTCTCACCCATGTTTTCTTCATCATCAGATGTCCCTCCTGACTATCTTATCACAATAACGGCTCAAAACCCTGCCAGTTTCAATTCTTCTTTCATAGCCCGGCGGGTTTTGTAGGTCTGTTTCCAATCCCGGGCCAGATTCCGTAACTGAAATGACCGGCTGGACGGGAAGTCCTCGAGCAGTATGGATTCATAAATTCTAATGATGTACTCATACCAGTATGCGTAATCTGCATCGAGTTTCATCTGCTGCCGGCACGAGTTCATCTGATCTTCAAACCAGGCATACATTTTCTCTTGTTCGTCTGAAGATGCCGCCTGGATAATATCCTTCCAGGAATCCCGGCATAATTCCATCAAATTTTCGCCGGACTCTTCAAAATCCAGCTCCATCAGATCGATAAACACCTGACTGACCAGAGTAAACGCTTCTCTGGAGCAATGCCTCTTTACAAGCGGCGGAATGACACGGCTCAGATAACTGTAGATTTCAGCATATAGTTCCGATTCCTGATGGTAGTCCACAAATCCCTCCCGCTCATACGGCCGGCACAGAGCCTTTGCCTGGCGGAGAAGTTTTTGCATCTCTTTTTGGGAAAGCATGCCTTTAGAATAGGTTAAAACCAGAGACTGCTGCTTTTCCGGATCATGTTCCAGCAATTGAAACAGCAATGACCGCACCTCTTGTTCCGGCATAGATTGCAGGATGTCCTTCCACGTCCGTTTCCGGCCATTCGTTTCCGGCTCTTCCTTCAGCAGCTGTCCATCCTCCAAAGCAAGTAATACCGCTGCCATATGCTTGCAATTTTCTCCCTTCGCAGCATACGGGCAGGTGCAGGTCATATTATAGACAGCGTCATCTTTGACATACAGTGTCACCGTATACGTATCAGAACCATCTACGGCCGCCGTAATCTTATTTTTTGTCCTTTCTATATCATGTACTACCTCATCCTCATAATACGCCAGCCCCCGTTCATAGATTCTGTCTGAAAACAGCTCCTGCCAGTCTCCCAGATCCAGTTTTGCCAAGATTGTCATCTCCATTCCCTGCATCGTTTTTTCCATTATACCATGCCCACGGCCATAACCCTATGTTCCTCCGGCAGATTTTTTCAATAAAAATGATAGTCCGTTGCAAATGCAACTGTCACATAGTATCCGCTGGATTATACTAACCATGTAAGGACGAAACGCCAATCTACATGTTAGTGATAATACGAATAGGAGACGATACACATGGGAAAAAAATTGACAGACAAAGTGACCTGGGTAGGAAAAATCGATTGGGAATTGAATGAATTCCATGGACATGAATATTCTACAGAAAAAGGATCTTCGTACAACTCGTACCTGATCCGCGATACGAAGACCGTTTTGATGGACACCGTATGGAAACCCTTTGATGAAGAATTTGTCGCTAACCTGAAGCGCGAAATCGACCTCAGGGACATCGATTATATCGTCATGAATCACAATGAAAACGATCACAGCGGTGCCCTGCCAGCCCTGATGCGTGAAATCCCGGACATACCGATTTACTGCACGAAAAAAGGGGAAGCCATCCTGCGCGGTCTGTATCACCAGGACTGGAACTTCGTCAATGTAAAAACCGGCGATATGCTGGATCTCGGAAGCAGCCAGCTCGTCTTCATCGAAGCCCCGATGCTGCACTGGCCCGATACGATGTTTACCTATATGACCGGCGAAAATATCCTCTTCAGCAATGATGGATTCGGCCAGCACTATGCCAGCGAAAAGATGTACAACGACTGCGTGGACCAGGCCGAACTGTACCAGGAAGCTATGAAATATTATGCTAACATCCTGAACCTGTACAGTCCTATGGTTACCCGTAAAATCGATGAAATCCTGAAAATGAATGTACCTGTATCCATGATCTGCCCCAGCCACGGTGTTATCTGGCGTGATAACCCGCTGCGGATCGTTGCTAAATACCAGGAATGGGCAAAAGCCTATCAGGAAAATCAGATTACTATCATCTACGACACGATGTGGAATTCGACGCGCCGCATGGCCGAATGCATTGCCGAAGGCCTGCGCGAAACTGATCCGACGCTGACAGTAAAATTGTTCAATTCTGCCGTGGATGACAAGAACGACATTGTTACGGAGGTCTTCAAATCGAAGGCCATACTCGTAGGTTCTCCGACGATTAACTACGGCTTCCTCTTCTCCATCGGCGGCATCATGGAAATGATCCGTGGCCTGAAATTCAAGAATAAAAAAGCAGCCGCCTTTGGCAGCTATGGCTGGAGCGGTGAAGCAGTCAAACAGATTACAGCCCTTCTTCAGGGAGCCGGTTTTGATGTCGTAAATGACGGACTCCGCTGCCAGTGGAATCCGGACCAGGCAACACAGGAAACGTGCCGCGAATACGGCCGGGAATTTGCAAAAGCCGTCGGCGCCCCGGAAAATCCGGAAGATGAAGTACCGACAGAACTCGGTGATTACAACAACGACGAACAGATCGGCCAGGCTGCAAAGGAACATTTCGAAGATTGGGAAAGAGATGCCCGCGAAGGCGTCAAAGGCGGTTATGCCGGCTAATAGTTTGTAAGACTGTCCCCTTCTATCAGAGATATTTTTAAAAATTTACATTTTATTTCCAACTAAGCATGTGCTCTTTGTTCACATCCAGTGGGCAAAGAGCCTTTGTTTATGTCTGGTTTGGTGAGGAAATTGTACTGGCGATACCAATCCGGACTTGCCTTTCCGATGAGAAATATCAAATGATAATAAAGCTATTGCAATTTCGAAAAATCTGCTAAAATAAAGTTGCATCATTCTATGTTAGCAGATGCTTATAAAGGAGGTTCCTTATGAAAACATTAGATGAACTGTACCAGCAGATGCTCAGGCAGGCCGCTGATGGCAAGCCGATCGATGTCGATGGAGATCCGAAGCTCATTGACTGCCTGGCCCATCCGGACGACCATCCGCTGATCTGGCGGGTAAAACCCTGCGTTTGTCCGCCTGATGAAAAACACCCCTGTGAGGAAGCCTGTTCCTGGGGCGCTATCAAGCCATCTCCCGATGGCAAAGGACTGGTAATCAACGATGCGGAATGTGTAGGCTGTCAGGCCTGTGTCGATGCCTGTAAACTGGAAAATCTCAAAACCAGTAAAGATATCATCCCCGTCGTACAGGAACTACATGACTATGACGGCCCGGTCTATGCGCTGGTGGCACCGGCAATCTCCGGTCAGTTCGGTCCTGACGTCACCATAGGGAAGATACGCACCGCCCTGAAGCATCTGGGATTCACCGGCATGCTGGAAGTCGCCGTATTTGCCGATATTCTGACCATGAAAGAAGCGCTGGAATTTGACAAGAACGTCCATACAGAAGAACAATTCCAGCTGACGAGCTGCTGCTGTCCTATGTGGATTGCCATGATAAAGAAACTGTATCACCAGCTGCTGCCAAATGTCCCCGGTTCTGTTTCCCCCATGATAGCCGGAGGCCGCACGGTAAAGGCACTGCATCCCAATGCCAAGACCGTATTCATCGGTCCATGCCTTGCTAAAAAAGCCGAACGAAAAGAACCGGATATCGCCGGTGCCATTGATTATGTCCTGACCTATCAGGAACTACGTGACCTGTTTTCCGTCACTAATATCGATCTGGCCCGGATGGAAGAAGAAAATGTCCCTCACGCATCCCAGTCCGGTATCGGCTATGCCTATGCCGGCGGCGTTTCCGAAGCCGTAGCCATGACCGTCGCCCAGCTGGATCCGGACCGCAAGGTGCCCATCAAGACCCGCAAAGCCGATGGCGTCCCCGGCTGCAAAGCCATGATCAATGACATTCTCGCCGGTAACCGCGATGGCAACTTCTTTGAAGGGATGGGCTGCATCGGTGGCTGTGTCGGTGGTCCCCGGGCCATCATCAAAAAGGAAGACGGCAAAGCCTGCGTCCAGGCCTACGGACAGGAAGCCCAGAGCCGGACGCCTGTCGAAAATCCTTATGTCATCGAACTGCTCAAACACCTGGGATTTGCTACAGTAGAAGAATTCCTGGAAAAGAGCGACCTCTTCGACCGTCATTTCGACTGACCGTTCATCAAATAAAGGCTGCCTATGAATAAACTGAAACAACGGCTGTGTGCCCTGTTATGTACGACTATACTGATAGGTACAACAGGAGCAGCTTATGCAGCTTCTGATTTTACGAACGATATAAAAGTGGCCGTATCAGCCCGGCTGACACCCAATAAAGGAGCTGCCTCCATTGAACGGCAGTACGACCATCCCGATTCCCCGTATTACGCTCATCCCGATTTCTACCACATGAAATCCACGGCATCCCGGACCATTCTCAGCGGATACCAGACCTTACAACAGACGAGTGAATGGTCCTGCGGACCAGCAGCCGCCCTGACAGTACTGCAATGGTATGGCCGGGCAGACGGCTGGGACGAGCAAAAACTGGCTGACCTGCGTCATCCTCTGAAGAGCGTGACCGTCCCCGGTTTTCCCAATGGCTATCCGGGAACGACGCTGCGCCAGATGAAGGATATATTTGACGGCGTCGGAGGATTCCATTACATCTCAAGCAGTGACTACCAAAAGGAAGGCCGGACACTCTCTGCCAGCGATGTACGCCAATTCCTGAAAGAGGGCCATCCCATCCTGGTCTGCTGGATAGACTGGAGCGGCCACTGGCAGGCAATCATTGGCTACGATGACATGGGAACCGCCAATGAAGCCGACGACGTCATCATCGTCGCCGATCCGTACGATACCACCGACCATAACCAGGACGGGTATGGAATCTACTCCTGGCAACGGTTCCAATCGATGTTTTCCATGTACAATCAATTCCCCGAATCAGAAGGCGGCAACAACCAGCTTTTCTTAGTACCCATTCCGGATAAAAAGTAAATCCGTAAAAAAATCACCTCTGTTATCAGTACCCATGTACTAATATCAGAGGTGATTTTCATTATTAAACTATTTTTCCTGACTTTAATTTGGTAAGTTGCGTTTTATCTGGAATCAATTGCGTTTCATCCGGAGTAAGTTGCGCTTTATCTAGAGTAAGTTGCGCTTTATCTGGAGTAAGTTGCGCTTTATCTAGAGTAAGTTGCGTTTTATCCATCCAAAAATGTCCGATATAATTTCATTTCCTATCTGCCACATTCCCGGGCACAATGAAGCTTACCGTAAAGCCGTTGTATGTATAGGTGGCACGCTGTCCCTGCGGTATGTTTTCCGGAGCATTTTCGGTCTGGTCACCGGGGCGCACACTGCCACGCGTGTATATGATGTGCCCATCTGCTGTTTTTTCCAGCGTTTCGGTTCGTTTTTGAGTTTCATCGGACAAGGTATAGGTCATCTGAGGGGATATACCGTACATGGCAGCCTGATAGTACTGGTCAAACATGGCGCCATCTTTTTTGCCTGTGCCGGCATAGAGTACGTCAAAGTCACTGCGGACGTTCTCTATGCGTTTCATATTTTCTGCAAAGTCTTCCAGTGAGATATTGAGTTCCGCTTTGGATGGGAAAAGAAATTCGTCACCACTGAATAAAATTCTCCGTGACTTATCTAATATGGCAATGCCTCCCAGAGTATGGTTCGAATGGGGAAATGCAATGATCTTCAGTTCCCGGTTGCCGAGATTCAGGGTATAGCCATCGGTCACAGTTATGACCGGATAATCCCGCGGGAAGGTAATTCCGGAAAAACTGGTATAAGGCACGGTCGCATAGGGAATACTTTCTGCCGTCATGAATGCCGCATCAAAATAGGCATCATTGGCCGTATGATCAAAATGATAGTGCGTATTGATGACATATTTGACAGGCTTCGTCGTCAGCGTTTCTGCATATTGCCGTATATTCCCGGCCCCATACCCACAGTCAACCATAACGGCAATGGAATCCCCTTCGAGAAGATAGCAGTAATCCCCATCAGATTGGATTTTCCACGTGCCGGGAGCGATTTCTTCTGCATCAAACCACGGTTCATCCATCGGAGTCAGTAAGCCATCGCTATTCTTGATAAAAACATAATGTTTTGAAGAGAAGTCGATAGATTGTACGGGTTTCCAGATATAAGAGGAATCTATCTGCGTCACACCGTTGACAACATCTGTACTGCGACCCGCCATGACGCGCTGTGTCATGACCCGTGGGGTCGTTACCCGTATGGGCTCTCCCAGCCGCACAAGTGCATCCGTCGCTTCTTCATATCCTGCCATACTTGCCTTTTCATACCACTGCCGGGCCATCGAAAGATTGGCCGGGACTCCTTCTCCTTTTTCGTACATGCGTCCCAGTGCGTTCTGGGCCGGCGCAGAAATAATGTCACTGCGGTATGAAGCTTTTTCATACATTTCTCTGGCCCTGGTATAATCGACAGCCACGCCCAGCCCATCTTCATACATATGTCCCAGATAATAGGTTCCGGTCACATCGCCACGCTGCATCGCCTTCGTATACCATTGCACGGCCGTCTTCAGATTTTTCTCTACACCATAGCCATTTTCATAGCACAGTCCGATGTATCGTGACGCTTTGGAATGGCCGTGTTCATCAGCATCATGGAAATACTGCAGGGCCAATGTATAATTACCAGACTTATAAGCCGCAATCCCTTTATCCAGGAACGCCCCTGCGAGAAAACTCCGCCTGTGCGGCATAGCCCCGTTGGCAAAATGGTCCGCTGCTGGAGCTGCCTGAGCCGGCAATACCGTACCCATCCACAGCAGTCCTGTACCTACACAAGCTGTGGCTATGATTTTTTCCCATTGTTTCATACAGACACCTTCTTATTCTGATACCATCTAGTAAAATACGCATGTATTGTATCACATAAACTACGTCTGCATAATAGCTCTATTCATTCTGTACAAAATCCGTGACACAACGTATGTACAAAAAGGATTATTGGCCTGTATCCACCACACAGTCACTCAATCGGAAATGCGGATGCCATTGGGTCCTTTTTCCTTCTGTGAAAAGGTGATGAATTCACGGGCAGCGGGAGACAGGTAATGGTCTTTTTTCCAGACCAGTGCCAGATTTAGGAACAGCTGTTCCGGATTCAGCGGCCGGCTGACCACATCCGGGAGGTGGATTTCCTGGCAGATTTTGTGTGGCAGGATGGCAATGCCCTGATTACTGGCAGCTACCTGGAGCATCCAGTCCTTTTGTGACGTTTCTAATGCGATATGAGGCTCGAACCCGGCTTTCTGACATTCGCTTAAAATCCAAAAGTAAATTTTATACTTTTGTGTATACATGGCAAATGTCTCATGTTTCAACATCTTAAAATCAATTATTTTTTCCTTTGTTAAAAGATTTGAATTATGCATAACTACATCAAATGAATCATGCTCAAACCAAATTTTTTCATAAGAGTTATTACAATCTGGAGTAAATATTCCAAAATCATACTCTTCATTTATTATATATTGTTCGATATCTTTAGGACCTAATTCCGCTAAATGCACATTTATTCATGGATATTTCATTTTAAATTTATGCAAAAGAGGGGCCACAGATGTAATAGCCGTTATCGGAGGTAATGCTATATAAATCTCTCCATTTTTAATCTGACCAATAGAATTAATTTGTGTAGAAATATTATAAAAGGCCGAAACTATTTGTTGTGCTTGTTCCGCAACAATATATCCTGCATCTGTCAATTTAACTGAATGTGTGTCTCTTTGAAATAAAAGTACGTCGAAATTTATTTCCAGTTCTTTTACTGCTCGACTAATACTGGGCTGCGAAACATGTAATGCTTGCGCGGCTTTACTAAAATTATGAAAGCGAGCAACCGCTAAAAAATATTCTAAATTTTTTATATCCAATATAACCACCCAGCAACTTAAAAATCAACGTGTTAGTATCCTAAATATAAAAGTTATATTAGTTCTTATAAATCTCCCTAATTTTATAGTATTTTAAAATATAAACATACTCCATCAATATAATTTTTTTCAATCCACATTGGGGGAGTCAATAGTCAACACAAAAAACACTTAATTATTTAGTTAAAGGCGGGATTGCAATAAACAATGTTACCCTGAAGAATGGTCATAACAGGCACTAATACTTGTTTTCCATAATGTAAAATTCCTTGGGCATCCTTATAGCTGACATTCTTGTTTATTAATTTACAAATTGTGACATCTCCATTAGCTCCTAAAGATAATGTACCGATTTTACCTTCCATCCCTAAAATTTTAGCAGGTACTTCAGTTGTAGCTTTTATGATGTCTTTTAAATCCATTCCCATACTTATATATTTAGACATAACATAGGGCAAACACTTTACATATTGTGGTAAATTAAAATTAGCAGTTGTTTGATCTGAGCTAATAATGTCCGGACTAAACCCTTGACTAAGTGCTTCTTTCGCTATTTTATAACTAAAATTAGTTTTACCATTACACGCATCAAATAATACGCCTCGTTTCCGTGCGGCCCAGGCTTCTTTTATAACATTTAACTGATCATCTAATAATGTATATCCATCTCCTTGAAAAACATGACAAAATATGTCCCCCTTTTGAAATAAGGGGAGGATTTCTTCAAATGGTACTACTGGATCTGTAACATGCACACATACTCTTATTTTCCTTTTATGTGCAAATTCAAACGTGTTGATAAGTGGATTAATTCCTTGTTCTTTTACTATAGATTTACTAATCCTTATCTTAAGACCTACAAGTACATCCTTATATCTCTCAAATAATAATTCTAATTTGTTCCAATCAATTGCACTCATATCTAATGGTTCATTAATCCCAGCTCCAGGCATCCCGACGCCTGAAACATTCACAAATGCGCGTAAATGAATCATCTTTTGTAATATAGTTTTATTAAAAAAGTTTTCAAAATTAATCCATCCAGCAGATCCTGCATCAACAGCAGTAGTCACGCCACATGCCAATAGTAAATCTGGGTTAATTCCAAATGCACTTCCATCATATAAATGCGTATGAAAATCTATTAATCCTGGGAAAACATAGCAATCTGTAGCATCAATGACAACTGAATCAATATCACATAAACTATTTTCAACAATGTGTCCATTTGATATGTTTACATCTTGAATACCGTTTACATTTTGTAAAGTATCAATAACAAATCCATTCTTTATTAATAATTTATTCATATCGTTTTCCTTTTTATATACCAGAAAATTAAGAAAGTTACCCACTGATTTATCCTATAAATACAAGAAAAATCAGCGGGTAATTATTAAAAATAAAAGGCTATTGCTTACCAGCCGTTTTATCTGGCAATGTTAATGTTAAAATAAATCCTAACATTAGCATAACGACTAAAAAGTAAACGCCAGCATAAACCGTCATAAATTGAGTCGTTAACCAACCAACGATAAAAGGTCCGACAAAGCCGCCTAAATTTCCCAACGCATTGATAATACCTATACTATCACCTGCTACTTTAGAAGGAAACAGCATCGTTGGTAATGTAAAAAATACTCCTGCAGCACTCTGCAAAAAGAACCCACATCCGCATAAAAAAGCATATGCAATCCAAGTATATTCTTTTAATAAAGCGGAACATAAAAAGCATACTGCAAATCCTAACAGTGGAATTGCAACATATTTTCTTCTATTTCCACTGCGATCAGATAAATATCCAATGGCATAAAGCCCTGCAATAAAGGCAAAATAAGGAACGGTCGATAAAAAGCCAACACTCGTCATTCCACTATTCGTCAATCCTTTTAAAATAGTGGGTAACCACATTGCAAATCCATAATTCCCGACTTCATAAAAGAAATAAATAAATATTAATTTCCACATATTAATATTTTTTAAAATAGTTCCAAGTGATGTAGGAATGTCATTCTCTTTATTTAATGCCTCTTGTTCTTTAGTCAATTCATTTTCCAGATATTCCCGTTCTTCTTTAGAGATCCACTTTGCTTCAGACGGTCTATTACTGATAAGAGGCCACCAGATGAAAATCAATAAAAAGGAGATGCCACCTTCAACAATAAAAACTGAACGCCATCCAAAATTAGTTATCAACCACCCTGAAACAGGGCCCGTAATAATTGCAGCAATCGCAACGTTCATTATAAAATACGAATTGGCTCTTCCTCTTTCTGAAGCAGGGAACCAGTGACTTATAATAACCAAAATAGCTGGCCACACGCCACCTTCAGCTACCCCCACTAAAAACCGCAATACTAATAATTGAGTCGCCGATTGCACAAAGCCCAATGATACACTGACTGCACTCCATGCCAAAATTGACACAGCAATAAATTTCTTTGCACTGCCAGTTTCTGCAATATGACCTCCCGGAACCTGTAAAACCATGTATCCAATGAAAAAAATGCCAGCTGCCAGTCCTGAAAGAGTAGCTGTCATTTGTAGCTCTTCAGACATTCCTCCGGCCATTGCAAAACCTATATTCGTACGATCCATAAATCCAAAAATATAAACCAAAATAGCTGGTGGAATAATTCTAACCCATCTTTTTGCTGGAATTGACTCAATATTTCCCATAATGTACCTCCTTATTTTGATAACAAATCAACAAGCACTATATTTATACAAATTTGGTATTAATATAAATATACATTATCATTACATGCAATGATTTTTTCATATATTTAATACGTCTTGCATTTTAGTAATATCTAGTATACTAGTCTTTTACGGTTATTATAGTTCCGAATATAAAAAATGAGAAATACAAAATATCAATAACGTTTATACACTATTTAAATAACCGTTATGATAAAAAATATTTCATCATATATCAATTATATAGAAAAAGAGCCCCTTTCTATACTAATAAGATCACTAACCATTCATTTTATATAGATAGGAAGACTCATATTGATTTATATTGATAAATTTTATTCAAAACACACAGTCACTCAATCGGAAATGCGGATGCCATTGGGGCCTTTTTCCTGCTGCGAAAAGGTAATGAATTCACGGGCAGCGGGAGACAGGTAATGGTCTTTTTTCCAGACCAGTGCCAGATTTAGGAACAGCTGTTCCGGATTCAGCGGCCGGCTGACCACATCCGGGAGGTGGATTTCCTGGCAGATTTTGTGTGGCAGGATGGCAATGCCCTGATTACTGGCAGCTACCTGGAGCATCCAGTCCTTTTGTGACGTTTCTAATGCGATATGAGGCTCGAACCCGGCTTTCTGACATTCCCGGAGAATCCAGAAATACAGATTATATTTCTGTGTATACATAGCAAATGTCTCGTGTTTCAGCATCTCAAAGTCAATCACGTCTTTTCCGGAAAGGGGATTGTCTTTATGCATAACGACTTCAAACGGGTCCCGTTCAAACCATATTTTTTCGTAGGATGTATCCTTGCCGGGATCAAAAATACCGAAGTCGTATTCCCGGTTCGCCATGCTCTTTTCGATATCCTTCGGCCCCAGTTCCGTCAGATACACTTTGATATCCGGGTAGGCCGCCTGGAATTTACGTAGCAGCGGCGCAAAGGACCGGATAGCTGTGATTGGCGGCAGGGCAATATGGACATGACCGACCTTGAGCTTTCCCAGACCATCAATCTGAGCAGAAATATTATAGAATGCCGAGACAATTTTCTGAGCCTGTTCCGCCACGATAAATCCGGCATCGGTCAGCTGTACCGTATGGGTATCCCGTTGAAACAGGAGGACGCCAAAATGATTTTCCAGTTCTTTTACGGCCCGGCTGATACTGGGCTGTGAGATGTGGAGAAACCGGGCAGCCCGGCTGATACTGGGCTGTGAGATGTGGAGAAACCGGGCAGCCCGGCTGAAATTGTTAAACCGGACTACAGCCAGAAAGTATTCCAGATTTTTTATATCCATGATGTATCACCTGTCTTTATTATACCAAAACGGATGCTGCGGCAGTACAGCAAAAAGGACCAGCCCCTGCGGGGAAGGAGCAGGAGCTGGTCTACCAATAGGAAGGATGTGGATTTCAATGAGGTATCTCTCAGACTGTTTCTTCCAAAACGCCTGCAGGGATTTTCTTTTTATGTTCTGACACGAAGAAAATAATCAGCGCCGTCAGAACCTGGGTAGCGATCATAAACATAAATACAGCATCATATCCGGCATACGCTACGAGATAGCCGATAATGATAGGAGAAATGATACCGCCTACGTTGCCGCCGGTATTCATGATACCCGTAGCCGTGCCGGCAAATTTCCGCTTGACTGATTCCATAGCCATGGAGAAAAAGGGTCCGAATGCCAGGCCCATAATGAAGCCGGCAATGACCAGGGATGCCATAGCCCCCGTTTCTGTCCGGGAATAAAGGACACCCATGAAAGCGGGTGCTGCCATCAGACTGGCCACGATAACCTGGATTTTGCGGCGTCCCTTCAATACATGATCGGAGAACCAGCCACCCAGTGGCTGTGCCAGCCCCAGAGAAAGGAACGGCAGACCGGCAAAGATGCCCATTTTAACCAGTTCATATCCCCGTGCTTTGAGAAGATAAGTCGGCAGCCACGTCATGAGGCCATAGAAAGCGCACAAGAAGGAACAGTAGGCAATCGCAATGAGCCATACGTTTTTATTTTTAAATACACTGGAAAGTTTTTCATTTTCTGCATCGTCATCGACGGTTTCACTCTGCCCGGACGTAATGTAGTGGAGTTCCTGAGGAGAAATCTGCTTGTCGTCCGATGGTTTATTATGAATGAAATGAATCCAGAACGGAATGATGATAAATCCAATGGCCCCAAAAATATAGAATACAGACCGCCAGCCAAATGCCGCAATAATCGCGACGGCAATGGAGGGAGCAATTGCCGGCCCAAGAGAATTGGCCGATGTGAAGACAGAATTGGCTGTCGCCCGTTCTTTGTTCGGGAACCAGTTGCTGTTCAATTTAAAGGCACAGGGGAAATGGACGCCTTCGCCAAGGCCAAAGATAACACGAACCGCATAGAACTGGGCAAATCCTCTGGCAAGACCGGTCACTACGGTCATGACAGACCACCAGATAAAAGCCCCGGTCATAACGATTTTGGGCCCGAATTTGTCACCCAGAATCCCGCCAGGAATCTGGCATAAGGTATAGGTAATAAAGAAAGCACTGAGCAGATATCCTGTCTGCTGCGGTGTCAGGCTGAAATCGTTACTGATAAACGGCATGGCAACGGACAGATTGACACGGTCCATGAAGGCAATGAAAAATATAAGCCACGAAAAACCCAGAATAAGCCAACGTCTTTTCATGATGCAGCCTCCTTATTTCGTCTGAACAGCCTGCGTGTAATACGCATGGGCACAATCGCACAATAAGCCTTTATCACAGCCCAGGATCATGGTGTGACTGCCACGGCGTTTCCAGGTCTGGACGGCTTCGGACAGATGAGGCAGGTCGGCAAAGACGGCGCCTACCAGAGGAAGGCCTTTGTCGGTCACTTTCCGCGATACAAATTCGATCCGGCTGGTCACTTCTTCATGGGCAATCTGTCCGGGAATCCCCAGGGACTGTGCCATGTCAAACGCGCCAATCATGATGCCATCAATACCTGGTACCTGCAGGATTTCATCGATATGGTCTACACCGTCTTTGCTTTCAATTGTCAGGATAACCATCGTTTCCCGGCTGGTCCAGTCCAGATGTTCCTGCCAATCTTTCGAATTATATTCAGCAGCCCGTACCCAGGGGCAGGCACCCCGCGTACCGAGGGGCGAATATTTTCCGGCCCGTACGGCGTTCTGTGCATCTTCTGCCGTATTGATATTCGGCACGATGATTCCCATCGGTCCCATATCCATCGTTTTGAGAATGGTGCTGTCTTCATGATCCGGCACGCGGACCAGTGGCGTGACATCTGCCGCATCCGCTGCAATGATCAGCGAGCTGAGCTGATCAAAGCCAAAATGTCCATGTTCCATATCGAGCGCAATAAAATCATATCCCTGATACCCTATGGCTTCTACCAGCTGGGGCATGGGGAACTGGACAAACAAACCGTATGCATCCCGGCCATCCCGCAGGGCTGCCAGGATACTATTTTTCTTGTTATGCATGTATCTCCCACTCCTGTATCATAATGACATTGTTAAAGTTCATCTTTGGTATACCAACTTTTCATGGTCATTATAAGGCGGAAATCATTGAATGAGAAATATTAAAGGCTGATAATGGTTATAGAATACGTAAATAACCAGAAAGACAAAAAAAGAGGCTGCCTGATCAGACAGTCTCCTGATTTATGTTACCATTAATGTTACGCCTGTGGAGATTCTTCTCCATCGTGTTCCATGTCTTCCGCATCGGGACGGATGATACGGAGGATGGATGCTTCCGAACGTTGTCCCTTCCAGGCTTTATTCAAAATTTTCATAACGATGAATGCCAGAATAAGGCCGCCAATGAATCCAGCTGCAGCCGAACCATTTTCCGATAATCCCCATGACGGGCCCTGGGTATACAGGACAACAATGCTCAGGAGGACAATCAGCATGGGGATACCAAAGCCGATAAATCCACCGAGAGCAATATTCCGTTCCGGCAGGGCGAATTCGACGAAATCTCCTTTTTCAGCTCCGATTTCATTGCGTACCTCAATGGGAGCCGTGGCATTGCCGATAGACGACGCGTGACGCGAAAAAAGGCTCGTCCGGCTGGCCTTGATCAATACCATATGGTCAGGCAGTATCTTTTCTACTACCCCGGTTTCTGTTCTCATACTATCTCTCCTATCGTCATCGTGTCCGTACATATAGCAAAACAGCACATCCTTCTGGATGTGCTGTAACCTGGTGGGCGATAACGGGCTTGAACCGCTGACATCCTGCTTGTAAGGCAGGCGCTCTCCCAGCTGAGCTAATCGCCCATAAAAATGGTGACCCCTGCGGGATTTGAACCCACGTTCACGCCGTGAAAGGGCGGTGTCTTAACCACTTGACCAAGGGGCCATGCAAAGGAAAATTATGGTGATCCACCCGAGATTCGAACTCGGGACACCCTGATTAAAAGTCAGGTGCTC
>ENA-UOJV01001018-UOJV01001018.1-human-gut-metagenome-genome-assembly--contig:-C82-NODE-1018-length-35076-cov-20.258388_pt1 | contig 35076 bp, 26 predicted proteins | sample MGYA00242356_ERZ723903 | MGnify/ENA metagenome assembly ERZ723903
AACCTGTGATTTTCGACGCATGAAGCGGAATTGCTTACGCCGAAACTTACGCCAATCACCCGGTAAGTGGCGTAGATTTGCGTAGAAAAGCGTGGATCGTGCAAAAACGGAGAATCTGGAAAAATCGGCTTGTGGCCTTGATAATTCTACAAAAGTCTACGTTTCCCGATATTCGTGATTCGGCTCCAAAAGTGTGGTTTGGAAGGGCGGCATGTACTAAGCCGCAGCCCCATCCCATCCCGATGTCTTTTGAGGCAGGGTCTCTTCGGAGGCCCTGCCTCTTTTGCGTAACAGCCCCCTTTTCTGCCCATACTACGGGGCAGGGAAGGGGGCTTTTTTATGTCGGGCCGGAGGGTGCTTGCACTGTATGGGGCGCTTCTGCTGGGGTTTGCGGCGGTGGTCTGCCGGTTGTACTGGCTCTGCTCGAACACCGGATACGCAGCGCGGGCATCGGCGCAGAGCGAGGCCGTCCTGCGCCTGCCTGCGGCGCGGGGGAACTTCTACGACTGCGACGGCCTGCCGCTGACGGGGCTTTCGAAGCAGTGGCTGGCCCTCTGCTTCCCGGGGGAGGGAAGTTACGCGCGGCTCTACCCCTACGCGGACGCCGACGGGCAGGCGGTGCTCTACCGGGAGCGGAACGCCTCCCGGCCCTTCCTGCTGGAGGTGGCGCAGGATGTGAGGGGGCTGGGGGTGCGGTGCTATGCTGTGCCCCGGCGGTACGCCGCCGCCCCGCTGGCGGAGCATCTCATCGGCTATCTGGACGGCGAGGGCCGCGGCGCGGCGGGCCTCGAAGCGGCGCTGGACGACATCCTTTCCACCGGCGGGCAGGACATCCTCCGGTGCGCGGTCACGGCGCAGGGGCGTCTGCGGCGGGGCAGTGAGCCGGTGCTGGAAAAGGCATCCGCCGCCGCGCAGGGGGTGCGGCTGACCCTCTCCCGCAGCATTCAGCGGGCCGCAGAGGGGGTGGCGGCAGAGAGCATGGCCGCCGGGTGCATCCTGATCTTAGAGGCCGGCAGCGGCAAGGTGCGGGCCTGCGTCAGCCGGCCCGGCTTCGACCCGGCCCATGTGGGCGAGAGCCTGACGGCCCCGGACAGCCCGCTCCTGAACCGCGCCCTCTCGGCCTATGCGGTCGGCTCGGTGTTCAAGCCGGTGGTGGCGGCTGCGGCGCTGGAAGCCGGGGAGGGGGACTTCGTCCGGGACTGCCCGGGGTATGACAGCCGGAACGGACAGGTCTACCGCTGCGCCGGAAGCGTGCCCCACGGCCTTGTGGGGCTGGGCGGCGCGCTGGAAAAGAGCTGCAACGGCTACTTCATCGAGCTGGGGCGGCGTCTCGGGCCGGAGCAGGTCCGGCAGATGGCGGCGGCGCTGGGCTTCGGGAAGGGGCAGGACATCGCGGCGGGGCTGCGGGCCTCGGCGGGCGTCCTGCCCGAGGCGGAGACGCTGGAAAACGAGGGGCAGTTCGCCAACTTCTGCTTCGGACAGGGAGAGCTTCTGGCGACGCCCTTACAGGCGGCGGGGATGATGAACGCCATCGCGGCGGGCGGCGTCTACCGCACCCCCCTTTTCGTGGAGTGCGTCGTGGACGAGGCCACCGGCGAGGAGCTTGCGCCGCTGGCCCACGGCTCGGCCCGGCGGGTGTTTTCCGAAGAGACGGCAAAGAGGCTGCAAGGCCTGCTGGCGGGCGTCGTGGCGGAGGGAACGGGCCAGCAGGCGGCCCCTGCGGAGGGCACTGCCGCCGGAAAGACCGGTACGGCCCAGACCGGACAGTTCCGGGAGGGCGAGGAGCTGAAAAATTACTGGTTCGCGGGCTTTTACCCGGCGGACAGGCCCCGCTGGACCATCGTGGTGATGCAGGACGCCCAGACCGAGCCGGAGGTGTCCAGCGCCGCGGTCTTTGCCCGCCTGTGCGACGCGCTGGCGGCGGGAGAAGACGGGTAGTTTTGCGTTTTTGCTTGCTTTTTTGGCCGGGGTATGTTACTATATACTTGTATTTGTATGTTTGTACCCCAAAATTGATAATAAAAGGAGCGTTTTCATCCATGGCAGTCATTGAAATCGTCGGCGGCGTTATCCTGCTCGTCGTCTCGGTCGCCATCTTTGCCCTTACCCTGATGCAGCACACCCACGGTCAGGGTCTGTCCGGTGCCATCAACGGCAGCGCTTACGGCGCAAACAACACCCGTCTGACCCCTGCGGATCAGATGCTGGCGAAAGTGACCCGCATCGCCGGTGTCGTCTTCTTTGTGGTGGCCATTCTGGCCTGCGTGTTCGCAAGCCGTCTGGCCTGAGTACGCGCCCGCAGCCCCGTGATGAAAGCGGGGCTGTTTTTCTGTTTGTATGGATAAGAGGGAAGAGCCGCGCCCCGGTGGGAGGGCGGGCCAAGGTAGTTAAGGAGAAAGAAAATCTATGTCAATGCGCGATAAGATCGAACACGCGATCCAGAACCAGCCCTGCACCGTCAAGGAGCTGAAGCAGAAGTTCGGCGGCGAGCGCGGCGCAGACCGCAAGGTGATGGAGGCTCTGGATGAGCTGGTGCGGGAGGCCGTCGTCTGCCAGCGTCAGGGCGTGTTCTTCACCGTCCGCTCCGGCCGTGCCGACAAGGCTCTGCTGTGCAAGGTGGTCAAGCTGGGCAAGAACTTTGCCTTCGTCATGCTGGAGGACGGCACCAGCGACATCTTCATCCCCGGCCGCTTCACCAAGGGCGCCATGCCCGGCGATGAGGTGCTGGTGGAGAAGTTCGAGCATCCCCGCATGGAGGGCAGCGACGAGGGCACCATCCTCGCCGTCCTGACCGAGAAGAACGATCTGGTGGGCACGGTGCGCCGGGTCGAGGGCCGTCTGCGCTTCGTGCCCGACGACTGCCCGGCCATCACCATGCCGCTGGCCCGGGACTGCGAGGGCGGCGCAAAGGACGGCGACAAGGTGGCCGTCGAGATCCTGAACCGCGGCAACCGGCAGGAGGATCACCGGGTGGGCGTCGCCATGCGCTTCGGCAGCTCCGACGAGGCCAAGCGCTGCGCCAAGGCCCTGCTCTACGCCAAGGACATCCGCACCCGCTTCCCGGATAAGGTCCGGGAGGAGGCCAAGAAGTTCGAGGGGGCGGAGATCTCCGAGAAGGACTGCGAGGGCCGGATGGACCTGCGCGCCCTGCCCATCTTCACCATCGACAGCGCCGAGACCAAGGACATCGACGACGCCGTCAGCCTGACCCGCACCTCTGACGGCGGCTTCGAGCTGGGCGTCCACATCGCCGACGTCTCCAACTACGTCAAGCCCGGCACCGAGCTGGACAACGAGGCGTTCAGCCGCGCAACCAGCGTCTATTATGCAGATCAGGTCGTTCCGATGCTGCCCAAGGCCCTGTCCAACGGCATCTGCAGCCTGAACGAGAACGAGCTGCGTCTGGCCTTCTCCTGCCTGATGCGTCTGGACAAGGACGGCAATCTGACCGACTACCGCTTCGTCAAGTCCGTCATCCGCAGCCGGGTCAAGGGCGTCTACGCCGAGATCAACGCCCTGCTGGCCGGGACGGCGGACGCCGAGATCAAGGCAAAGTATGCCGACGTCATCGACCAGCTCCCCGCCATGAAGGAGCTGTACGGCCACCGCGCCCGCCTGCGGAAGGAGCGGGGCTGCATGGACATCGAGAGCGGCGAGGTCAAGCTCATCCTCGACGAGAACGGCCGCTGCATCGATGTCAAGAAGCGCACCTCCGGCGAGAGCGAGAGCATGATCGAGGAGTTCATGCTGCTGGCCAACCAGTGCGCTGCCCACTTTGCCCGGGTCAAGCAGATCCCCTTCGTCTACCGTGTCCACGAGGAGCCGAACGCCGAGAAGCTGGAGCGTCTCCACGCCCTGCTGCAGGCCTGCGGCATCAACGACCACTTCGCCAAGGAGGTGCCCACGCCCAAGGAGCTGAGCGCCATCCTCGAGGGGGTGCGGGGCACGCCGTATGAGCAGATCATCAACACCGGGATGCTGCGCTGTATGTCCAAGGCCCTCTACGAGGAAAAGCCCAAGGGCCACTACGGTCTGGTGCTGAAGGACTACGCCCACTTCACCAGCCCCATCCGCCGCTACCCCGACCTCGCCATCCATCGCATCATGACCGACCTGCTCAAGGGCACCGAGAAGGAGACCATGATTCTCCGCTACACCGACTTTGCAGAGCGTGCCTCCAAGCAGTCCAGCGAGCGGGAGGTCGTCGCCATGCAGATCGAGCGGAAGGCCGAGGACTGCTACAAGGCCGAGTATGCCCGCCGCCATCTGGGCGAGTGCTACGAGGGCACCATCTCCGGCGTGACCCAGCGCGGCCTCTTCATCGAGCTGGACAACGGCGTGGAGGGCTTCGTGCCCGCTTCCAGCCTGACCCCCTCCGGCACCAGCCTCACCGAGGGCGTCCGTCTGACCGACCCCGCCTCCGGCAAGAGCTGGAGCCTCGGCGACAAGATGATGATCACCATCGTCCGCGCCGACGTCAATCTGGGCAAGATCGACTTCGAAGTCGCCCCTGCCGCCAAGAACTGAGGAGGGGAAAACATGAGCATCCGTCATGCAGTTCCCGCCGATGTGGACACGCTGGCCGACATCGAAGCGGCATCCTATCCGCCCGCCGAGGGGGCGTCCCGGCAGAGCATCGCCGGGCGGGTGGCCGTCTACCCGGACCATTTCTGGCTGCTGGAGGAGGACGGCGGGGTGAAAGCCTTCGTCAACGGCCTCGTCACCGACCAGCCCGACCTCACCGATGCGATGTACGACGACCCCCATCTCCACACGCCGGAGGGCAGCTGGCAGATGATCTTCAGCGTCGTCACCGCCCCGGCCCATCGGCGGGAGGGCTGTGCGTCCCGTGTTTTGCGGCAGGTCTGTGCCGACGCAAAGGCCGCTGGCCGCAGGGGCGTCGTGCTCACCTGCAAGGAGAGGCTCATCGGCTTCTACGCCCGGTTCGGCTTCGTGGACGAGGGCGTGTCCGCCTCCACCCACGGCGACGTCGTCTGGCATCAGATGCGCCTGACCTTCTGAACCTGTTTCTGTTCCGCCCCCGGTGCGCTGGGGGCGGATTTTTTATGCAAACGGGGCGGTTTGCTGAAAAGTGCGTCAACTGGATGGTTTTGCTTGTTGTCCGCGGCGGGTGCGCAGGGTATACTGTTGCCATAAGGACGGCACAGAGATGTCGAAAAAGCGACCGAAACAGGGAGGTTTCTCTATGTACTATTCCAGTGGCAACTATGAGGCTTTTGCAACGCCGAAAAAGCCGGAGGGCGTCGATCACAAATCGGCTTATCTCATCGGCTCCGGTCTGGCGGCCCTGACGGCGGCCTGCTATCTGGTGCGGGACGGCCAGATGAAAGGCGGGCATGTGCACGTGTTCGAGAAGGACCCCATCCCCGGCGGGGCCTGCGACGGCTATAAGTACGACGTGGGCTATGTGATGCGGGGCGGCCGCGAGATGGACAACCATTTTGAGGTCATGTGGGACCTGCTGCGCTCCATCCCGTCTCTGGAGACCGAGGGGGCCAGCGTGCTGGACGAGTATTACTGGCTGAACAAGGCCGACCCCAACTACTCCCTCTGCCGCGCGACGGTCAACCGCGGCGAGGACGCCCACACCGACGGCAAGTTCGGCCTGTCCGATAAAGGCGCCATGGAGATCATGAAGCTCTTCTTCACGCCCGACGAGGCGCTGGAGGACAAGAAGATCACCGATTACTTCGATGACGAGGTGCTTGGCTCCAACTTCTGGCTCTACTGGCGGACCATGTTCGCCTTCGAGAACTGGCACAGCGCCCTCGAGATGAAGCTCTACCTCAAGCGCTATATCCACCACATCGGCGGCCTGCCCGACTTTACCGCCCTCCGCTTTACCCGCTACAACCAGTATGAGTCCATCATCCTGCCCATGGTGGCCTACCTGAAGGACCATGGCGTCCAGTTCCACTACGACACCAAGGTGGTGGACGTCCAGTTCAGCCTTGAGCCGGGCAGAAAGCAGGCTGTGGGCGTTACAGTGGACCACAAGGGCGAGGTGACGACCATCGGCCTGACCGAGAACGACCTGCTCTTTATCACCAACGGCGGCTGCGTGGAGAGCTGCACCGTGGGTGCACAAAACAAGGCGGCGGGCTTCGACCCCGCCATCCGGCCGGGCAACGGCTGGGATCTGTGGAAGAAGATCGCGGCGCAGGACCCCGCCTTCGGACACCCGGAAAAGTTCTGCTCGGAGCCGGAGCGGAGCAACTGGGAGAGCGCCACCATCACCACGCTGGACGAGAAGATCCCGCAGTATATCCAGAAGATCTGCAAGCGCGACCCCTTCAGCGGCCGCACCGTCACCGGCGGCATCGTCACAGTGAAGGACTCTAAGTGGCTCATGAGCTGGACCCTGAACCGGCAGCAGCAGTTCCGGGCACAGCCCAAAGACCAGCTCTGCGTCTGGGTGTACGGCCTGTTCAGCGATAAGCCCGGCGATTACGTCAAAAAGCCCATGCGGGACTGCACCGGCCGGGAGATCTGCATGGAGTGGCTCTACCATCTGGGCGTGCCGGTGGAGGACATCGCAGAGCTTGCCGAGCACAGCGCCAACACCGTGCCGGTCATGATGCCCTATATCGACGCCTTCTTCATGCCCCGCGCGAAGGGCGACCGCCCCGACATCGTGCCGAAGGATGCGGTGAACTTTGCCTTCCTCGGTCAGTTCGCCGAGACCGGCCGGGACACCATCTTCACCACCGAATACTCCATGCGCACCGGCATGGAGGCCGTGTACACCCTGCTGGACATCGACCGGGGCGTGCCGGAGGTCTGGGGCAGCACCTACGACGTCCGTGCCCTGCTCGACGCAGCGGTCAAGCTGCGGGACGGCAGGAAGCTCACGGACATGGAGCTGCCCCTTATGGGCCGCATCGCCCTGAAGGAAGCGCTGAAAAAGATCGAGGGCACCGACCTCGAAAAGCTCCTGCGCCGCTACAACGCCATCTGAGCACGGCTCATTTTCAGAACGATATTCCTCCCGAACACAGAAGACCGGATGCTGCACGCCTGAGGCAGGAAGCAGCACCCGGTCTTTTGTGCTGATTTGCGCGAGATTTCATAAAAAGTCGTACCCATAAAGGAGATTATTGTACAGGATGACCAGATTTGGGCTTGCCCTTTCGGCGGTTCTGTGGTAAGCTTAGAGCAAAGAGTGCGGCACGGCAGAAGAGAGGCTGTGCTGCCAAAGGTCCGGAACATAAAGGAGGTCATTTCTCGTGAAACACTTTATTTCTCGCCGCAATTTCCTGAAGGCCGCCGGTGTCACCGCCGCTGCCTCGGCCATGGCCGCTGCCGTCCCGCAGGCTTCTGCCGGCTGGCTGACGGGCAAGGACGCCGCCGTCACCATCCTGTACACCAATGACGTACACACCTACATTGATAACAAGTCCCCCAAGCTGACCTATGCCGCCATCGCCGCCCTGAAGCAGGGCTACGTCGATGAGGGCAAGCCCGTCCTGCTGGTGGATGCAGGCGACCACATTCAGGGCACCGCCTACGGCTCGATGGACGACGGCGCGACCATCATCGAGCTGATGAACGAGGCAGGCTACGATGTGGCCACGCCGGGCAACCACGAGTTCGACTACGGCATGGCCCGCGCCAAGGCCGTCATCAAGGAAGCGGACTTCCCCTATGTCTCCTGCAACTGGGTGGACCTGCGCACCGGTCTGCGCGTCCTGCCCGCCGTCAAGCTGTTCCCCGCAGGCGGCAAATGGATCGCATTCGTGGGCATCACCACCCCCGAGTCCTTCACCAAATCCACCCCGGCCTACTTCATGAACGCCAAACAGACCAAGTACATCTACGACATTCTGGGCGGTGACGACGGCAAGAAGCTGTACGACGCCGTGCAGAAGGGCATCGACAAGGCCAAGGCACTGGGCGCAGACGTCATCATCGGTCTGGGCCATCTGGGCGTTGACCCCTCCTCCTCTCCGTGGACCAGCGAAGAGGTCATCGCCAACACCACCGGCTTCGACGCCTTCATCGACGGCCACTCCCACACCGTTATGGAGAACAAGCAGGTCTACGACGCCGCCGGTAAGGCCGTCACCCTGACCCAGACCGGCTCCTACCTCGCCAACGTCGGCAAGATGACCCTCGCCGAGGACGGCACCATCACCACCGAGCTGATCTCCACCGCAGACGTCTCCGACGCCGCCGTGGCCGCTACCGCCGCAACGTGGATCAAGGAAGTGGACGAGATGCTGGGCGAGCAGATCGCCGTCACCGACATCAACTTCTACATCAGCGACCCCGCCACCGGCAAGCGCCGCATCCGCTCGGGTGAGACCAACCTCGGCGACTTTGTGGCCGACGGCATCTATACCTACTTCAACGAGATCGAGCAGCTGGACTGCGACATCGCCATGATGAACGGCGGCGGCATCCGCACCGACGTGAGCGCGGGCGACTGGTCCTTCAAGACCTGCAAGCAGATCAGCCCCTTCGGCAACGTGGCCTGCCTGATGGCCGTCACCGGCCAGCAGATTCAGGATGCGCTGGAGTTCGGTGCCCGCTTCGTCGGCCCGGAGGGCAAGGAGAACGGCGGCTTCCTGCACGTTGCCGGTGCGACCTATGAGATCCACACCGACATCCCCAACACCGTCCGCACCGACGACAAGAACGTCTGGCAGGGCAGCGCCACCGGCACGCCCCGCGTCCAGAACGTGCGCATCTACGACCGAAAGACCGGTACCTATGAGCCGCTGGACCTGAACCGCACCTACGCGCTGGCCGGTATGAACTACACCCTGCGCAATCTGGGCGACGGCTTCGCCATGTTCGACGGCGCAGAGCTGATCAAGGACTATGTCGCGGAGGACTACCTCGTCATGTCCACCTACGCCATGATCTTTGACGGCGCGACCGAGGGTATGCCGGTTCTGGCAAGCGCCAACAGCCCGCTGGCAAGCTACCCCGGCTACCTGCTGGATTATGAGGATCCGCATGGCGCAGGACGCATTCAGGTGGTCTGAGGGATTTAGAGCGCTTTCCCGGCAGTAGCCCTCTCAGGCGCTACGCGCCAGCTCCCCCAGAGGGGGAGCCATTGGCAGGCCGGGCAACTCTACGCTGACCGCTGGAAGCTCAATATAACGCAAAAAATAGTGCCCTGCTACAGAGATTCACAGCAGCTTGACAAGGGATATTGTCCCGAAGCTGCTGCCCTCTGTAGCAGGGCACTACTGTTTCCGAAAAAATCAGACTTTGCTCGTCCCGCGTGGGCCTGACCGGCACGCCAGTGCCTCTCCCTATGGGAGAGGTGGCATTGCGAAGCAATGACGGAGAGGGCTAGGCCGCTGACGGGGAGAGGCTTTCCTCCTGCGGCGGCTCAACCCTTCGCAAACAACCCCTTCAGCACCAGAGGGGTGATGATGGAGGACACGACGATGAGGAGGATGACTGCCGTAAAGAAGACGGAGTCCACCACCCCCACGCCGAGGCCCTTCTGGGCCACGATGAGGGCCACCTCGCCGCGGGTCATCATGCCGACGCCCACCTTGAGGGAGTCCGGCCAGCTGAAGCGGCAGACTTTCGCGGCGAGGCCGCAGCCGATGATCTTGGTGATGAGGGCCACCACCACGAAGCAGACGCTGAAGAGCAGGATGGTGGGGGTGAGGCCGCTGATGTCGGTCTTGAGGCCGATGCTGGCGAAGAAGACGGGGGAGAAGAGGGTGTAGCTGCTGATGTCCACCCGGCGCTCGATGTAGGACGCATCCTCAAGGGAGCAGAGCACGATGCCCGCGATGTAAGCGCCCGTGATGTCGGCGATGCCGAAATACTGCTCGGCGATGTAGGCCATCGCAAAGCAGAAGGCAAGGCTGACGATGGTGATGCGCTGGGTGTGGGGGTTGCGATGGTCCAGCCAGAGCATGGCCTTGTGGATGATGAGGCCGATGACGATGGCGGCCGCGAAGAAGAGGATGGTGTCCATCAGCACCTCCACGAGGCTGGTGTCCGAGCCGCCGCTGGCACCCAGCACGCAGGTGAGCACCACGATGCCGATGACGTCATCAATGACGGCGGCGCTGACGATGGTGGTGCCGAGGAAGCTCTTGAGCTTGCCCAGCTCCTGCAGGGTGGCCACGGTGATGGAGACGCTGGTGGCCGTCATGATGGTGCCGATGAAGAGGGCACGGTAGAACTCGGTGCTGCCCACCGCCGCAAAGCCGTAGAAGAGGCTGTAGAGCAGGGTGCCGCCCGCCAGAGGCACCGCCACGCCCACGCAGGCGATGAGGGTGGCGATGGGGCCTGCCCGCATCAGCTCCTGCAGGTTGGTGCCGAGGCCGGTGTTGAACATCAGCAGCACGACGCCGATCTCGGCGAAGATGGCGATGGAGTCGCTGGGCTGGACGAGGTTCAGCAGACAGGGGCCGATGACGAGGCCCGCGATGATCTCGCCCACCACCTGCGGTGCCCGGCATTTGCGGGCCAGCAGCGCAAAGAACTTGGCGCTGATGAGGATGATGGCGAGGTTCCTGAATATGGAATACATAGATGATCCTTCCTTTGACGTTAGCAGTCGTCCCGCTCCCCGAAGAGGCCCTGCCCCGCGCAGGCGGGCGGAAGGGGAGAAGAACACTTTTTATTATAGCCCTCCTCTCGCCGGAATGTAAAGGAAAACCGCCTCAGAAACGGCCAAGAATACCATGTAAAGAAGATATGACAGGCATACCGGGAAACCATAAAGAGAATGGCGGGGCAGAATGCGAAAAAAATCGCGCAGAAAAGCTTGACAATTTTCGCTGGGCTTGCTATAATAAGTTGCTGTCTGAACAGACACGCCGCACAGCCTGCGCGACGCCGCGCGGTCTGTGTACCCTTGGCCTCATAACCTTGAGGCCCTTAAGTCCAAAAGGAGGTGCTACAAAATGGCAAAGTACGAAACCATGCTGATTACCAGCGCTGCTCTCGACGAGGAGGCTTCTTCCGCTCTCATCGGTAAGTTCAAGTCCCTGATCGAGGCTAACGGTACCATCGATTCCATCGATGAGTGGGGCAAGCGCCGTCTGGCCTACCCCATCAACGATGAGGAGGAAGGCGTCTACACCGTGATCAACTTCACTGCTGACCCCAGCTTCCCCGCTGAGCTCGACCGTGTGTACAAGATCACTGAGGGCGTTATGCGCAGCCTGATCGTTGCCCACGAGGAGTAATCTTTTCGTGACGAAAAAGGAGTCCGTATTATGTTGAATGTTGTAGCGATCATGGGCCGTCTCGTGGCGGATCCCGAGCTTCGCACCACCCAGAGCGGCACCAATGTGTGCAGCTTCCGCATTGCGTGTGACCGCAACTTTGCCCGTCAGGGCGAGCAGCGTCAGGCCGATTTCATCGACATCGTCGCATGGCGCCAGCAGGCAGAGTTCGTCTCCAAGTATTTCCAGAAGGGCAGTCTGATCGCCATCGAAGGCAGCCTCCAGACCCGCCAGTATCAGGACAAGAACGGGAACAACCGCACGGCTGTGGAGGTCGTGGCAAACAACATCAGCTTTGCAGGCCCCAAGAACTCGAATGGCAGCAATCAGGGCGGCAGCAGCTATCAGAATGCTGCGCCGTCCTACCAGAACGCAGCGCCTGCCCGCCCGGCTGCTGTGGAGGCAGCTCCCAGCTACTCCGCCGGAAACGCAGACGACTTCGCCGTCATCGACGACAGCGACGACCTGCCGTTCTGATCCCGAACCGGTGTGAACCGTAAAAATCCAACAGGAGGTAATAAGCAATGGCTTTTGAAAGAACCGAAGGCTCTCGCCCCGCACGCCCCATGCGTCGCGGCCGCAAGAAGGTTTGCAGCTTCTGTGTCGATCGCATCGACACCATCGATTACAAGGACGTGCCCCGTCTGCGTAAGTACGTTTCTGAGCGTGCAAAGATCATCCCCCGCCGTGTGACCGGCACCTGCGCTTTCCATCAGCGCGCCCTGACCGTGGCCATCAAGCGTGCTCGTCACGTTGCCCTGATGCCCTACGTCAGCGACTAATCTGAACTTATCAACCCAATCAAAATAATCAGCGATCAGCAAAGCGCCCCCGCCGATGACAAGGCAGGGGCGCTTTTTTGCGGGGCGGCTTGACTTTTCCGCAGAATCGCATATAATAAAGATGTAAAGGTAATTGTAGAGCGATCCATTTCGTCTCACAAAGAAGAAAGAACCCCCTCGGAGCTGGTTCCTCCAAGGGGGTTCTTCTTTTGTTAGTGCTTACAGCGTCTTGCAGAACTCCTTCAGGTAGGCGCGGAAGGCCTCACCGATCTCGGGGTGCTGCAGGGCCAGCTCCACCTGCGCCTCCACGACCTTGAGCTTGTTGCCCATGTCGTAGTGCTTGCCGGTGAACTCCACCGCCGTCATGCCGCCGTGGTTGCGGGCATACTCGGCCATGGCGTCGGTCAGCTGGATCTCGCCGCCTGCGCCGGGCTTGGTCTGGGCGAGGATGTCGTAGATCTCGGGCGTCAGCAGGACGCGGCCAAGGATGGAGTAGTTGCTGAACTCCTGCCCCTTCTTGGGCTTCTCGATCATGTCGTCCACGAAGAAGTAGTTGTCGTGGATGGGGGTGGTCTTGAGGCTGCAATAGCGGCTCACGTCGGCCCATGGCACGGCAGACACGCCCGCGACCGGGCGGCCGAACTCCTCGTAGGCGCGGATGAGCTGGGCGCAGACCGGATCCTCGCCCCAGATGACGTCGTCACCGTAGATGACCACGAAGGGGTCGTCGCCGGTGAAGGGCTTGGCCATGCTGACGGCGTGGCCGAGGCCGAGGGTCTGGTGCTGGCGGACGAAGAAGATGTTGGCCAGATTCGAGATGCCGAGGCACTCCTCCAGCATCTTCTCCTTGCCGGGGACGGCCAGCTTTGCTTCCAGCTCGGGGCTGCGGTCGAAGTGGTCCTGAATGATGCCCTGATTCCGGCTCACGATGATGAGGATGTCGGTGATGCCGGAGCGGACGGCCTCCTCCACCAGATACTGGATGGCGGGCTTGTCCACGAGGGGGAGCATCCCCTTGGGCATGGCCTTGGTGGCGGGCAGGACGCGGGTGCCGAGGCCCGCAGCGGGGATGACTGCCTTGGTGACTTTTTTCATGATTCAAACTCCTTCACGATAATAGTCTTACAGCTGGGTGCGATCAGCCGTAAAAAGCGTTGAGCAGGGCCTGCAGGTCGGGGCCGAGCAGCAGGGTAAAGAGGCTGCCGCCGAGGGTCAGGAGCAGGATGCAGAGAAAGACCGCCCCGAAGCTGACGCCGCCCTGTGCGCGGAGGACAGCCTGCCGCTGGCGGGCGTCGGGGAACTCGGACTGGATGCGGCGGATGCGGCTGGCCGCGCTGCGGCGGTAGAGCCATTTGCCGTACATCCCCCGCACCAGCATCAGCAGGAAGCTGAGAAGGGAGCAGACCCGGGCAAGGACTGTCAGGGCCGAGGCGCTGAGGGCCGGGGCGAAGCTGCTGCCCGAGAGCTGAAGCATCTCGATGAAGGTGGGGGCCGCCAGCAGCATTTCGGCGGCAAGGAAGCCGAAGGCCGGCTTCCACGCCTTGCGGTAGAAGAAATAGAACGGCCCGAACAGCAGCGCCGAGAAGCTCATGGAGATCTTGCTCTTTTGCAGCTGCATCCGGCTGTAGGCCGCCAGATAGGCGGGGGCGGCGGGGCCGATGTAGTCCAGCCAGTCCTGCCGGGCGATGCCGTCCATCCGGGCCTCTTTGCCGAAGGCCTCCTCGAAGAACTCCTTCTCGGGGTCGGATGCGCCGCCGAACTGGCGGTACATCTGGGAGTAGTCGAAGCTGTCCTCCGCGGTGTCGGAGACAGGGGACGGCTCCTGCTCCTCGGGGGGGAGCACTGCGCCGCAGCAGCGGCATTTTTCTGCATCCCGCAGGGTGCGCTCGCCGCAGGCCGGGCAGGTGCGGAGCTGGCTCTCCTCGTAGGGGAACTTCCACTCGTAACCGGCGGCATGGGCGGGGCGGTGGATGCACTGGCCCAGCTTCTCGTAGCAGGTGCGGTGATAGGGCGCGCCGCAGTCGGGGCAGACCACGATGTCATCCTGAAGGGTGAGCGGCTCGCCGCAGCCCTCACACGGACAGCCATAGTATTTTGGCATAACATCCTCCAATGATTATGGTAGTTATCAGTATTATACACTCAAAAGAGAGAAAAGAAAAGCCAGAAATCTTCAAATTTCCAGCACGATGGCATTTTTTCCTCTTTACTTTATCATGGATTCTGGGTATACTAATGAAGTATCTGTGTATAAACTGTATCTTTTGGGACTCACTGGAGAGCGCTCGACCGGCAGGCCCTCTCCGTCACCTTCGGTGACACCTCTCCCAGAGGGAGAGGCACTGGCGTGCCGGTCAGGCCCACGCGGGACGAGCAAAGCTTGCGCTGCCCTGAAACAGTAGTGCCCTGCGGTCTGGATTCACAGCAGCTTGACAAGGTGCGCTTGTCCAGAAGCCGCTGCCCCCGTAAGCGAGGCCCGCTCTTTTGCGCCCTGTCGGGCCTTAGGCGTCCAGCGGAAAGTGGCCCGGCACGCCAGTGGCTCCCCCTTTGGGGGAGCTGGCGAGCGGAGCGAGACTGAGAGGGCTGCTGCCGGGGATGCACCCAAAAGATTGAGACGAGAGGAATAAAACGATGATCACCACGGACGAACTGAAAGTACAGCTGGCCGACTACGGCAAAGCTGTGAAAGACCTGGAAGAGGCGCTGGCCATCGACGCCTCCCGCAAGCGCGTGCAGGAGCTGGAGCATACCATGTCCCGCCCCGGCTTCTACGACGACGCGGAGCTGAGCAAGAAAGTCTTCGACGAGGTCGGCGACCTGAAGGGCAAGCTGAACCGCTTCGAGAAGCTGCAGGGCCTCTACGACGACGCCGAGACCATGCTGGTCATGCTGGACGAGGAGTACGACCCCGAGATGGTGCCCGAGGCCGAGGAGGCCGTCAACGCAGTGGGCAAGGCGGTGGACGAGCTGCAGCTGATGACCATGCTGAACGGCGAGTACGACCACAGCAACGCCATCCTGACCTTCCACGCCGGTACCGGCGGCACCGAGGCGCAGGACTGGGCCGAGATGCTCTACCGGATGTACAACAAGTGGGCGCAGGCCCACGGCATGACCGTGGAGGTACTGGACTATCAGGACGGCGACGAGGCCGGCATGAAGAGCGCTTCCATGATGGTCAAGGGCGCCAACGCCTACGGCCTGCTCAAGAGCGAGAACGGCGTCCACCGTCTGGTGCGCGTCTCGCCCTTCGACGCCAACGCCCGCCGTCAGACCAGCTTTGCCTCGCTGGAGGTCATGCCCGAGCTGGACAACACCATTCAGGTGGACATCCGCCCCGAGGACATCGAGATGCAGGTCTACCGCTCCTCCGGCGCAGGCGGCCAGCACATCAACAAGACCTCCTCCGCCGTCCGACTCATCCATAAGCCTACCGGCATCGTGGTCAGCTGCCAGACCCAGCGCAGCCAGTTCCAGAACCGCGACTACGCCATGGAGATGCTGAAGGCAAAGCTCTACCAGATCGCCAAGCAGCAGCATATGGACAAGATCGACGACATCAAGGGCGTCCAGAATGAGATCGCATGGGGCCACCAGATCCGCTCCTACGTCTTCATGCCCTACACCATGGTCAAGGACCACCGCACCAACTACGAGACCGGCAACGTGGACGCTGTCATGGACGGCGACCTCGACGGCTTCATCTTCGCCTACCTCAAGGCCGCCAGCCGTGGGGAGCTGCAGGAGGCGTAAGGCTTAAAGGACTGGATAAAACAGAAGCACCCATCCTTTCCCGTGAAACGGGAGGGTGGGTGCTTTTTTGCTGCTTTACGGGATGCAAAGGCTCCCCCTTTGGGGGAGCTGGCGCGGAGCGCCTGAGAGGGCAAGGACGCTGCCGGAGAATCATAAGCGCGGCGATAGCATCGCTCTGACAAAGGGCCTGCTTATCGCTGCATGGCGGCACTCGGGAGACGGGCTTGCCCTCTCCGTCTGCTTCGCAGACACCTCTCCCAAGGGGAGAGGCTTTCGCTCGCGGTAAAGTTTCGGGTCTTTATTCCAGATCCCCCAGTATCCCCGGCCAGAGGGCCTGCTCCTGCCGCATGGCGACGAAGCAGCAGTCGAGGTACATCTTATTCACCGCCGCGACGATGGTGCCCCGCAGCAGCCGTTTTTCGTCGTTGGCGTCGGGGTCGAGGTCGCGGATGGAGGAGCTGGCCCCGAAGATGAAGGGCAGGCAGTTCTCTACCTCGTCGCAGAAGGAGTCGTAGGCCTCGGCGGCGGTGCAGTGGGCGCGCTGCATCCGGAACAGCATCTCGATGTTTTCCAGCGAGAGGACGTTCTTGGACAGCACGATGTAGAGGAGAGCGGCCAGCTGCTCGCGGGAATACTTCTTTTTGACGGGGTGGGAGATGACTCCTTTCTTGACATAATTGCTCACCATCGAGGGGGTAAGCTCCACCCCGGGGAAGCCCCGGAAGCAGCTGTTGACCAGCTGTACGGTCTGGTCGAGATAGAGGCCTACGGCGGGCAGCTCCCGATAGCGCGGGAGGCTGAAGCCGGCGGCGCAGGCCGTGACACGTCGTTTCATTTCCTGATCCATGCTGGTAGTATAGCGCATTTTCACCTCCGGGTCAACCGTTTATGAAGGTCTTGTAAAGAATTTTGCAAATCACTTGACAGGGTTTTGAAAAGCTGATATAGTGGACTCATCGAACGTAAAAAATGCGGCGGACATCCGCCGGAATGGAGATAGATGAGATGAAACGAATCGTTGTGGACTCTTCTGCCAGCCTGTATCAGCTGGACGGCGTAGATTTTGCCGCCGTCCCCCTCAAGATCGTGACCGACGAGCGGGAATATCTCGACGATGGCACGCTGGACGCCGTGGAGATGGCGACCACCCTGCGGACCTACAAGGGCAAGACCAGCACCTCCTGCCCCAACATCGGCGACTGGCTGGAGGCCTACGAGGGCGCGGACGAGGTCTACGCCATCACCATCACCGGCACCCTGTCGGGCAGCTGCAACGCCGCCCAGCTGGCCGCCGAGGAGTATCAGGCCGAGCACCCGGAGGCAAAGGTCTTTGTGCTGGACAGCCTCTCCGCAGGGCCGGAGCTGGTGCTGCTGGCCGAGCACATCCGCGACCTGCTGGCCGAGGGGATGGCGTTTGACGACGTCTGCGAGGAGATGCTGCGCTACCGCCGCCACACCCACCTGCTCTTCTCGCTGGAATCGCTGGCAAATCTGGCCCGCAATGGCCGGGTGAAGCCCGCCGTGGCCGCTGTGGCGCGGATGCTCAACATCCGGGTCATCGGCAAGGCCAGCGATGTGGGCGAGCTGGACGTTTTGTGCAAGACCCGGGGCGAGCACGGCGCGCTGGAGCGCCTCGTGCTGGAGCTGAAGGGCCACGGCTACGCCCACGGCAAGGTGGTCATCGCCCACTGCGGCAACCCCGCCGCCGCCGAGCGCCTGATGCATATGGTAAAGGCGGTCTTTGAGGGGGCACAGGTGCGCGTGACCGAGTGCGGCGGCCTGTGCAGCTACTACGCCGAGCTGGGCGGTCTCATGGTGGGCTTCGAGGACGCAGACGCCTGAGCTTGAAATCTCCGCATCTCTGCGCTATACTATTCCCATAAAAATGCTGCCGAAAGGCAGCGGGGGAGGCGCAGATGTTCTTTCGGCTGCCGGTCGTACGGTTCTTCAATCGTGTCATCAACAGGGCCACGGTTACAGTGGCCCTTGTTTTGCTGCAGATCGGCTGGCTGCTCTGGGCCTTCTTCTCCCTCACCGCCGGAAAGGTGTGGGTGAATGCGGGGCTGAACGTCCTCAGCCTCTTCATCACCCTCTACCTCGTGCGGAAGGATGAGAACAGCAACTATAAGATCATCTGGCTCGTCCTCATCGGCATGATGCCGCTGCTGGGCGGTGCGCTCTATCTGGCCTTCGGCAACAAGGCCCCCGCCAAGCGGATGCGCCAGCGGATGCAGGCGGTGGAGCGCCAGCACACCGCCGACCTCGCCCAGCAGCCGGGCCAGACCGAGGCCCTCGACCCCGCCAGCCGGGGGCTGTGCCGCTATATCGCCGACTACGGCCCTTACCCCGCGTGGAAGGACACCACGGCGAAATACTACCCCTGCGGCGAGGAGATGTACCCCGACCTTCTGGCCGACCTCGAGGGGGCGGAGCGGTTCATCTTTCTGGAGTTCTTCATCGTCCGCACCGGCAGGATGTGGGGCGGGGTGGAGGACATCCTCGTCCGCAAGGCCGCCGAGGGGGTGGACGTCCGGCTCATCTACGACGATTTCGGCAGCCTCTTGGGCCTGCCGTCGGACTTCGTGGTGCGGATGGAGCGGGCGCACATCCGGTGCATCCCTTTCAACCCCGTGGTGCCGCTGGTGTCGCTGGTCATGAACCACCGCGACCACCGGAAGATCGTGGTGGTGGACGGCAGCGTGGCCTACACCGGGGGCATCAACCTCGCGGACGAGTATATCAACGCCGAGGAGCGGTTCGGCTACTGGAAGGACGCGGCCCTGCGCACCGAGGGCGCGGCGGTGTGGAACTTCACGGTGATGTTCCTCAAGCACTGGAACGCCTTCCGCCCCAGCGAGACGGACTACACCCCCTTCGCGCCCCGGCCCGAGGCCCTGCCCGACCGGTCGGACGGGGTGGTGCAGCCCTACGGCGACAGCCCCCTCGACGAGGAGGCACTGGCCGAGACGGTCTATCTGAATATCATCCATCAGGCCCAGCGGTACGTCTATATCTACACCCCCTATTTCGCGGTGGGGGAGACCATGCTGGAGGCCCTCAAGTCGGCGGCCAAGCGGGGGGTGGACGTCCGGCTGGTGCTGCCCGGCATCCCGGACAAGAAGCTGGTCTACCGGCTCACCCGGTCGTACTATCTGCCCCTGCTGCGGGCCGGGGTGCGCATCTACGAGTTCAGCCCCGGCTTCCTCCACGCCAAGTGCTACGTCAGCGACGACCGCGCCGCCGTAGTGGGCAGCATCAACATGGACTACCGCAGCCTCTACCTCCACTTCGAGTGCGGGGCGCTGCTGCTCTACAACAGCCAGATCGCCGTCCTCCGGGACGACGTCCTCCGCACCCTGCCCGCCTGCCGCGAGGTGCATCTGGCCGACTGCCGCACCTCTCTCCCGGGCACGCTGCTGGATACCGTGCTGCGGCTGCTGAGTCCGCTGATGTAGCCCTCTCAGTCTCGCTCCGCTCGCCAGCTCCCCCAAAGGGGGAGCCATTGGCAGGCCGGGCGACTTTCACCTGACCGCTGAAAGCTCAATATGGCATAAAATATAGTGCCCTGCTACAGAGATTCACAACAGCTTGACAAAGTTCTCTTGTCTAGAAGCTGCTGCCCTCTGTAGCAGGGCACTACTGTTTCCGAAAAATAAGACTTTGCTCGTCCCGCGTGGGCCTGCCCGGCACGCCAGTGCCTCTCCCTATGGGAGAGGTGGCATTGCGAAGCAATGACGGAGAGGGTAGGCCCTTCCGCTCTGTAAACTTTCTGTGCAGCGCTTGACTTTTGCGGAGAATCGCATATACTAAAGATGGAATTGCGAGAATGTTCCATTGAACTCACCAAACGAAAAGCCCCCAAGGAGCCGTGAACTCCAAGGGGGCTTTCCGTTTAGTCGGGCTTGCGGTCCTTGTCGAATCTGTCAAGCCACTTGCAGATATAATGCGAGATCACATCCGCTACGACAGACTCCAAAATTGCGAGAAAGTGCACCATGAAACTCACCTCCCCTCCGATTGAAGTCGGCGGGCAAGGCCGCAGGCTTATTATAGCACACTTTTCGACGAAAAGGAACACAAACGAACCCCTCATCCCCACTTTTCCGTGCAAAAAAGCGCGGAAAGCTTTCCTTGACGGCACAACCTTTCGTGGTTATAATTGGAGCAACGAAACAACACGAAAGGAGCAATTCTATGCAGGAAAAAAAGACCGAGCGCGCCCCGGGCAGCTACGAGGACTTCGTGGCCTACCTCGGCACGGTGCGCACCGAGGAGGAGCTGTTCTCCCCGCTGACCTACTGGTTCGTGGGGCAGAACTGCCCCGAGGACGTCTGCTTCCGCCCCCAGCTGGTGGAGGCGCGGGCCAAGGAGCTGGGCTTCTGGCAGGGCCTCACCTTCAAAGTCGAGCACTGGATGACCACGAGCCGGGCCGAGGCGGAGGCCGCGGGCCGCGAGGCGTTCCAGAGCCGCATCGGCGAGGACTACGCCGCCTACCGCGAAAAGGCCGAGGCCGCCCGGGAGCGGGCGCGCCGCCGCCGCCTCTCTTCGCCCTTCCTCTACATCCCAAAGTGCCTCGACGACATCCCCGTCCGGGACGTGAGCTGGCTGGTGGAGGGGCTGCTGCCGCAGGGCGAGGTGTCCCTGCTGGGGGCCGACGGCGGCACCGGAAAGGGCATCTGGCAGGCCCAGCTGGTGGCCTACGTCACGGCGGGAAAGACCTCCGGCTTCTTCCCCCAGCCCCCCGGACAGACCGGCCGGGTGCTCATCTTCGCCGGAGAGGACGACCCCTCCAAGGTGCTCAAAGCCCGCCTGATGGCGGCGGGGGCCGACATGAGCCGGGTGATGGTGCAGACCAGCGACGCCTACTTCTCCCGCACCGGCAACCCCCTGTGCATCCCGGACAAGAGCTTCGCCAAGTACATCGAGAGCGCCGCCCCCGCCCTCGTCCTCATCGACCCGCTCCAGAGCTTTCTGCCTGCGGGGGTGGAAATGGTCAGCCGCAACCAGATGCGGGCCGCCCTGCTGCCCCTCAAGGCCCTCTGCGCGCGGCTGGGCTGCGCAGCCCTCATCGCCATGCACACCAACAAGCGCTCCAACGTCTCGGGCCGCGCCCGCCTTGCCGACAGCTCGGACATCTGGGACATCGCCCGCAGCGTCCTCATGATGGGCCGGGACAAGAACAGCGGCCAGCTCTACCTCAGCCACGAGAAGAGCAGCTACGCCGCCCCGGCCCGCACGGCCCTGCTCCACATCGAGCAGACGCAGGTAGAGGGCGTGACCACGGCGGTGGCCGTCTTTGACAGCCGCACCGACAAGAAGGACGCCGACTTCGTGGAGGAGCGCCGCGTCCGCGTCGCCCAGACCAAGGCCGACGCCGCCCGGACCATCCTCGACGTGCTGGCCGAGGCAAAGCTGGGCAGTATGCCCAACACCCAGCTCCGGGCCGAGGTGGTCAGGGAGACGGGGTGCAGCGAGAAGACATACAATCGTGCTTATGGTGAGCTGGTGAAGAGCGGCGAGATAAAAAAGCAGCAGCTCAGCCAGCAAGACGGCGCACGAAGCTGGTATACATTTCTGGGCCACTGGGGTGGAACAAATGACCAAGTGGCAATTTAATAATATAGATACGTTATATTTATCCAGTTGGTCAGTTTGGCCAAGTGACCCTGATTGACCAAGTGACTCAGTTGGCCAGCTGTGCTCATTTGGCCACCTTGGCCAAGTGGATATTTCGACATAGCAACGATTGAAAAATGCCACTTGGCCAGATAACCTGCGTGGCTCGGGCCTCCCGTGCATGAACCCCCGCAGGGCGGGGCATACTGCTCCCAAAGAGATGAAAGGGAGCGTATCGCGTATGACACACAGACAACAAGCCCTCCTGAGCTGGGCCGCTGCGGCGGCTGTGCTGCTGGCCGGCTGCCGCGGGGGCAGCCGCCCGGGGAGCATGAGCGGCTCGTCCGGCTCCACCGGCAGCGCCGTCACCACCCAGACCTCCGGCTGGCAGACCGGCCTCGGCGTCCTCACCGAGACCTCGGACGAGGGCCGCACCGGCACCATCCACACCATCGCCGCCGCCGTCCTGCTGGACGGGGAGGGGAAGGTGGCCGACGTGATGCTGGACGAGCTGGAGGTGGAGCTGTCCGCCGACGGCAAGGGGGCCGTCACCATGCCCACCGACTACCGCACCAAGCGCCAGAAAGGGGACGACTACCCGCTGGCGGCGGCGTCCTCCCTGAAAAAGGGCTGGGCCGAGCAGGCCGACGCTTTCGCCGACTACCTCACCGGCCTGACGCCCCAGCAGGCCGCCCGGCTGGAAACGGACAAGGACGGCAGGGCCGCCGACCCCGACCTGCTCTCCGGCTGCACCATCCGGGTGGACAAGTACCGGGACGCCGTGGCGAAGGCCTGCGCCAGCGCCGCCCCCCTCGGCGGGGCCAAGGGCGACCGGGTGAGCCTCGGCGTGGCGGCGGAGAACGCTTCCTCGGACGTGACCGCCACCGACGATAAGGACCTGAACGCCGAGGTAGAGCTGACCTTCGCGGCCCTGACGATGGACGCCGACGGCCGCATCACCAGCGCCATCGGCGACATGGCCGAGCCTGCCCTCACCGTGGCCGCCGACGGCGGCATCACCGCGCCGGAGGCCGTCCGCACCAAGCTGGAGCTGGGCGACGGCTACGGGATGCGGGGCGCCTCTGCCCTCGGCAAAGAGTGGTACGAGCACAGCGCGGGCTATTGCAGCTACCTCAAGGGCAAGACCGAGGCCGAGGCGGCGTCCATCCCCGCCGACGGCTCCGACCCCGACCTCGCGGCCCTCTGCACCATCTCCATCGACGCCTTGCAGAAGGCCGTGGGGGATGCGTTTGAGAATGGGTCGCTGTGACAGAAAAAATCCCTCCCGACTTGACATCGGGAGGGAGAGTTGTTATACTAATAATAGAAAGGGCGCTGCGACAAGCGGTCAGCCCGGTTCAAGAGATTAGATTTTCAATGTGAAAACCGTCACCCTGCCCGGTGGCGGTTTTCGCGTTTTACTCTGATCGTAAAAACACATCCGAAAAGATGAAACGTCAAAGTAATCGGCATATGCCCACCCCCTTTGCGGAAGTGTGGCTGACCGCCTGCCGTTGTTTGCAGCGCCCGCTGCTCTTACGAGCAGCAACTATAGCATATCATAAACTTCGACAAATAGCAAGGAAACACCTGTGTTTCTTCCCTGAAATCTGCAAAAAGCGAGAAGGGAAAGAGCGAGGGTGTTTTTTTGTACAAATACAGCAAAACCCCTGCCGGAACGGTGTGGTCGGCGGCCAAACCTGCGCGAAAGGGCCTGAAACCTGCGTGAATCGCGCTTGCGGGGGGCGGCGGGGCAAGTTATAATAGAATTACCGAAACACACCGCACGAATGGAGGTAACGACCATGAAGCGAACGAAACTTTTAGCCCTTGCCCTCGCGGGCGTGATGGTGCTGGCCCTGCTGACGGGGTGCTCCGGCGGAAAGGCGGAGGACAGGCGCATCGCGGAGAACGTCGCGGACATCATGAAGCGCAGTCACCCCAATGTGAAGGAGGTCTCCTACAGCGTCCCCGAGCTGAGCGGTGCGGTACGGTCTGCGTTCGCTCCGGGCTGGCTCAACGAGGCCGGGACAGGCCTCGAACGGGACGCCCTCACGCAGGATGGCCGGACGGTGGAAGTCTTTCTGAAGGACAGCCTGAAGGCGTATGAAGAGCGCAGCACCGTGTACTTCTTCGCCTTCGACGCGACCGGAGAGAGCGGCTATGCCCAGTCGGAGCGGTTCGTGCAGGGGAAAGCCCCGTCGCTCCCGGTCTTTTATCAGAGGGTGTCGATTACGGCCTACACAAAGATGCGCGTCGGGGTCTGCCATAAGACCGTCGGGGAGAGAGACTATTGCTTGGTGGTGCTTGTGTTGGCCTGAGTGGGGGATAACCTCTCCGGCAGCATCCTAGCCCTCTCCGTCTGCTTCGCAGCCACAGCCCGGGTTGCGGCACCCAGCGTCTGCTTCGCTGTCGCTTGCATCCTGCTGGCCGCTGCCCCAACAGCTCCTCCCTGTTTCCGCCGCTGGCGGCGGTCGTCGCCGTTGCTCCCAAAGGGAGAGGCACTGGCGTGCCGGTGAGGCCCACGCGGGACGAGCAAAGTTTGTTTTTATCGGAAACAGTAGTGCCCTGCTACAGAGGGCAGGCCTTTCCGGTCTGTAAACTTTCCGCGCACCGCTTGACTTTTGCGGGGAAGGGCATATAATAAAGATGACGGATGTAGAAATAAATACGTCATCGGGCAACACCAAAAGAAAAGACCCCCTCTCGGAGCTGCTATCTCCGAAAGGGGGTCCTTTTTTAGTGCTTGCGGCCCTTCAGCCATCCGTCAAGCCACTTGCAGATGTAGTAAGACGCTACATTCGCTGCGACGGACAGGATAAATGTAGAAATATACGCCATTGGGCAACACCTCCCTTCCGAACAATGTCGGCGGGCAAGGCCGCAAGACCAGTATAGCATACTTTTCGACGAAAAGAAACAGAAACGAACACATTCCGCCTGCCCGTGAGCCTCTGGGAGCCTTTTCACCCCCAAACCTGCGCGAAAGGGCCTGAAACCTGCGTGAATCGCGCTTGCGGGGGGCGGAGGGGCAAGTTATAATAGAGTTACCGAAACACACCCCACGATTGGAGGTAACGACGATGAAAACTGCAAAACGACTCCTTGCCCTCGCCCTCGCGGGCGTGATGGCGCTGGCCCTGCTCACCGGATGTTCGGACAGCAGCTCCAAAGCCAAGCAGGTGGAAGAGTGCTTCCGCTCCCTAATGAAACAAAGGGGTGACTATCAGAAGGACGAGACGCTGGACAAAAAGCTCGAGGGCATCGCACAGCAGTTCCAGCCGGACTGGCTGGCTGGTGAAGATCTGCTGACCGATGAGGCACAGAACATCATTGAAGAGGAATTGAAGGACTATGTGATTACAGGCAGCGTTTGGCTTTGGTATGGAGAAGTGAAGCCGGGTCAGAGCGCGCTGGCGCAGGCGGAGAGTATGAAGCAATGCAGGGGGATAAGGTATGATTCTTATGGGGAATACTCCGGCCCGCAGCAGCCTATGTGCGCCATAGCCTTTACAATGACGGACAAGAAGAGTGACGGCCACCGCTATTACCTTGCACTGGAAACATACGCCACCATCAAGACCCCGCAGAACTGACACAGGAGGAGAAAGACTACTGCTTGGTGATGCTTGTGTTGGCCTGAGTGGGGGCCAAAGCCTCTCCCTTTGGGAGAGGTGGCATTGCGAAGCAATGACGGAGAGGGTAAGCCTGTTTCCCAAAAGTATCTGCACAGCGATAAGCATTGGCTTTTGTCAGAGCGATGCTATCGCTGTGCTTTTTGTTTTACGATAGCATCCTTGCCCTCTCAGTCTCGCTCCGCTCGCCGAGGCCGGGTTGCGGCACCCAGCGTCTGCTTCGCTGTCGCTTGCATCCTGCTGGCCGCTGCCCCAACAGCTCCTCCCTGTTTCCGCCGCTGGCGGCGGTCGTCGCCGTTGCCCCCAAAGGGAGAGCCTTAGGCGCATCACCCTGTCCTTTGTACAAATACACCGAAAACCCTGTCGGAAAGGGGCGGTCTGCGGGCAAAACGCAAAAAAATCACTTTCCCTCTTGCCAAACGGGGCAAAACGCGCTATTCTATAGTCACAGTTTAACGGTTTAGCACGGTAAAGCGGTAAAACGAAGGCCGCGCCTGCTGACCCCTGAGGGAGGAACTTTGTATATGAAACGTCTGGTCTGTGCTTTTCTGGCCGGTGCGATGGCGCTGAGCCTTGCCGCCTGCGGCGGTGCCGCATCCACCTCCACGGCTGCTTCTTCTGCCGCCGCCTCGGCCTCTGCCGCCCCGGCAAGCTCTGCCGTCGCCGACAGCGACCTCGCCTACATCCAGTCCAACGGCAAGATGGTCGTCGGCTACACCGTCTACGAGCCGATGAACTACACCGACGCCGACGGCAGCTTCACCGGCTTCGACACCGAGCTGGCCACCGCCGTCTGCGAAAAGCTGGGCGTCGAGCCGGAGTTCGTGGAGATCAACTGGGACACCAAGGAGACCGAGCTGGCCGCCAAGAGCATCGACTGCATCTGGAACGGCCTGACCCTGACCGATGACCGCGAGGAGAACATGGCCTGCACCAAGCCCTACGTCAAGAACGCCCAGGTCGTCGTGGTGAAGGACGGCACCGACTACACCTCCACCGCCGACCTCATCGGCAAGACCGTGGTGGCCGAGGCCGGTTCGGCAGGCGAGACCACCATCACCGAGAACGCCGACCTCTCGCAGGCCGACTACATCGCAAAGTCTGTCCAGACCGACTGCCTGATGGAGGTGGCCGCCGGGACTGCGGACGCCGCCATCCTTGACCTGACGCTGGCCTCTGCCATGATCGGCGAGGGCACCGACTACGCCGACCTCAAGATGGTGGACGAGCTGAACGTGGAGGAGTACGGCGTGGCCTTCCGCAAGGGCAGCGACGTCCCCGACGCCGTCAACACCGCCTTCGACGAGCTGAAGGCCGACGGCACCATGCAGGCGCTGGCCGACAAGTACGGCCTGACCCTCGCCGACTGAGATATATTATTATAATAAGATAGGTGTAGTGATCCTGTGACTGTGATTCTCGAGCGTCTGACCGGCGCATTCGCGCTCAACTGTGAGCTGTTTTTCCTGACGCTGCTCTTCTCGCTGCCGCTGGGCCTCGTGGTGGCCTTTGGCTCCATGAGCCGGTGCGCGCCGCTGCGGGGCGTCGTCAAGACCTTCGTGTGGGTCATCCGGGGCACCCCGCTGATGCTCCAGATCATCGTCATCTACCTCGGCCCGGGCCTGCTGGGCATGACGAACCCCTGGCCCTCCGGCGCTTCGGGCCGTCTGGTGGCTGCTGTGGTGGCTTTCGCCATCAACTACGCCTGCTACTTCTCCGAGATCTACCGCGGCGGCATCGAGGCTGTGCCCAAGGGCCAGACCGAGGCCGGGCAGGTGCTGGGCATGACCAAGAGCCAGATCTTCTTTAAAGTCACCCTCTTGCAGGTGGTCAAGCGCATCCTGCCCCCCATGGGCAACGAGGTCATCACGCTGGTGAAGGACACCTCGCTGGCCAACGTCATCGCCAACAAGGAGATCATCATGATGGCGAAAGAATACAGCGCCAAGGGCCTCATCTGGCCGCTGTTCTCGACCGCAATCTTCTTCCTCGTCTTTGTCGGCGCGCTGACGCTGCTGCTGGACTGGGCCGAGAAGAAGATGGACTATTTCCGCTGCTAAGGAGGATAGGAACTATGGCATTACTCGAAGCCTCCGGCATCGGGAAGAATTTTGGGGAGACGAAGGTGCTGAAAGACATCTCCCTCACCCTCGAGCAGGGCGAGGCGCTGGCCATCATCGGCTCCTCCGGCTCGGGCAAGACGACCCTTCTGCGCTGCCTCAACTTCCTTGAGCGGCCCGACACCGGCGTCATCCGGGTGAACGGCGAGACCATGTGGGACGCCGCCGACCCCGCCACCCAGCGGGAGAGCGAGGTGCGGAAAAAGCGCCTCCACTTCGGCCTCGTGTTCCAGAACTTCAACCTCTTTCCCCAGTACACCGCGCTGGAAAACGTGATGCTGGCGGGGGAGCTTCTGGCCCGGGAGCAGCCCGGCTACAAGGCCGACAAAAAGGCCGTCCACGCCCGCCTCGAGGCGCAGGCCCGGGAGCTTCTGGCCCAGATGGGCCTGTCGGAGCGGGCGGGCCACTACCCCCATCAGCTCTCCGGCGGCCAGCAGCAGCGGGTGGCCATCGCCCGTGCGCTGGCCCTCCACCCGGACATCCTCTGCTTCGATGAGCCGACCAGCGCCCTCGACCCCGAGCTGACCGGCGAGGTCCTCCGCGTCCTGCGCGACCTCGCCGACCGCAAGACCACCATGATCATCGTCACCCACGAGATGCACTTTGCCCGGGACGTGGCCGACCGCATCCTGTTCATGGACGGCGGCGTCGTGGTGGAGGAAGGCCCGGCCCGCCAGCTCATCGACCACCCGCAGGAGGAGCGCACGAAGCAGTTTTTGGCGCATTACTCCGAATAAGATAGGCTATGGCCCTCCCCGCTCGGGAGGGCTTTTTGTTGTTCACGCCGAAAACACCCCCGTTCGCGCAGGTTTTATTGACATCTTCTTGATTTTTTGGTAAATTTGCATCAAGAAAGACCGGTTCTCGAATGACGAACAGACCAGAGGAGGACATACTATGAGACTGAAAAGCGCACTCCGGCGGGGCGTAGCCGCCGCCGTCATTGCGGGCATCGTGGTAAGCTCCGGCATCCCGGCCTATGCGGGAACATGGGACATTGCCGACGGCGACATCACCGTGAAGGCGGGCGACGCCGAGGGGCCGAACAACGTCAAGCAGGGCGATAACGACTTCGTAAAAGATGAGGGCGACACCGTCATCACCGGCAAGTCGGATAAGCATACCGTCACCATCGACACCTCCGAGGGCAACGTGGACGTCACCTTCGACGACCTGAAGATCGACGTCAGCGGCAAGAAGGAGGGGAATGGCAGCGATGACAGCCCAGTCGATGCGGGCAAAGCCGCCGTCACCGTGCAGGGCGACCACGATGCGACCATCGAGCTGGACGGCAAAAACGAGCTGAAGAGCGGCAGCTACAATGCGGGCCTCGAGAAGAACGGCCACGAGTCGGAGGGCACCCTGACCATCAAGGACGACAAGGGCAAGGACGGCTCCCTCACCGCTGAGGGCGGCGACGGCGGCGGCGCAGGCATCGGCGGCGGAAAGGAGAGTACCGGCAGCAACATCACCATCCGGGGCGGCACCATCGAGGCCGTGGGCGGGAGCAGCGCGGCAGGTATCGGTGACGGCGCATACCGCGCGTCGGACGACACCGACGACCCGAACCCGGGAAAACTCTACATCTGCGGCGACGCCGAGGTGACGGCCAAGGCGGGAAGCCAGATATTGGACGCCAAGGTCCCGGCCATCGGCGGCAGCTACGGCGAGGTGCCCACGGAGTCCCTTTCTGACGATGAACATAAGGTGACGGGGGGACGGCTGACCCGTCTGAACGCGGACGGCACCGTGATGGAGGGGATGGGCTACGACTACACCTCCACCCCCACGCCCCAGCCGGAGGAGGACGAGGACGACGACGATGACGTCCCGCCCCCGGCACAGGAGAATGCCCCCGAACCCCTGCCCGGCGGCATGGTGGTCAAGGGCTTCTTTTCCAGCCGGGTCACCATCCAGCGGCTGGACCTTTCGGGGGTCACGGAAAGCGGCATCGGCCCCATGGTCGGCAGCGTAAAGGCCTCCGACGCCGGAGAGGATCTCACCTCGAGGGGTGCGGTGCTTATTGAGAGCGCCGCCCCCCGCTCCACCGTCACCACCGACATCCCCAGCCTCCGGGAGGACGGCGTGGAGGACATCTTCTTCCGGTATCAGGACACCATGACCCACTATAGCGTGGACAAGATGGCCGACGCGGCGGGCGAGGACGCTGACGTGGAGCTGAAGCAGAACAGGGAGGACATCAGCCTCCGGCTGGATGGCGAAACGCGGGATGACCTGTCGGAGCGCTTTCGGGAGTTGTGGATACCAGAGGTGGAGGAGTGGCTGATATTGACCCACGAACACGAAGAGGTAGAGCGAAAAACGAGTGAAGAACTCAGACGTGAACTCGACGAATTACTGAAACAAAAGCGGGAGATGGACTTCCAACTCGCGAAAAAAAGGGCCGACCACCCGAGTTTGGATTGGTGGCTCGAGCCTGCGAGAGAGGAAACGCCGAGAATCGGGCTTGACGAGTCCCTGAAACAGCTGGCTTCCCAATTTGAGGCCATCGCTCCCGAGGAGGATAAGCCACTGCTCGTTCCGGTCTACTCCCCTCGCACGGAGCGCCTGAGCCGCAGCGACGGCATTGCATGATACACAGAACGAAAGGAGACGTACTATGAGACTGAAGAGCGCACTCCGGCGGGGCGTAGCCGCCGCCGTCATCGCGGGCATCGTGGTAAGCTCCGGCATCCCGGCCTACGCGGCCCGGTGGGACATCGCCGACGGCAACATCACCGTGAAGGCGGGCGACGCCGAAGGCACGAACAGGGTCACACAGGGCGAGAAGGATGTGGAGGACACCGACACCGTCATCACCGGCGAGTCGAAGGAGAACACCGTCACCATCGACACCTCCGAGGGCAACGTGGACGTCACCTTCGACGACCTGAAGATCGACGTCAGCGGCAAGAAGGAGGGGAATGGCAGCGATGACAGCCCAGTCGATGCGGGCAAAGCCGCCGTCACCGTGCAGGGCGACCACGATGCGACCATCGAGCTGGACGGCAAAAACGAGCTGAAGAGCGGCAGCTACAATGCGGGCCTCGAGAAGAACGGCCACGAGTCGGAGGGCACCCTGACCATCAAGGACGACAAGGGCAAGGACGGCTCCCTCACCGCCGAGGGCGGCGACGGCGGCGGCGCAGGCATCGGCGGCGGAATGGAGAGCACCGGCAGCAACATCAAGATCACCGGCGGCACGATAGAGGCCGTGGGCGGCGAGGGTGCTGCCGGTATCGGCGGCGGTGTGTACGGCTCGGGCCGCGACATCGAAATTTCCGGCGGCAAGGTGTCGGCCACGGGCGGCGATGCGAATGAAAATCTGCATCCCTCCCGCTCCGGCGCGGCTGGCATCGGCGACGGCGCAGGCACGGAAGGCCGCGAGATAGACCCGGATGCGCCGCCCAGCAACCCCGACAACCCCAATCACATCATCATTTCCGGCGACGCCGAGGTGGAGGCCAAGGCGGGCGCAAGCACCGGCGGCAAAACTGCGGCCATCGGCGGCGGAGATGTCGGCGAGATCTCCAATGACGCCCTCTCCGACGACGACCACAAGGTAACGGGCGGCAGTCTGACCCGCTACGACCCCGACGGGAACAAGAAGGAGGACTACAGCTACGACCGGCGGACGCCCTCCCAGCCGGAGCAGCCGGACAAGCCGGAACAGCCCGATGATACCGAGAACGAGGACGACGAGGACGACGAGGACGACGCTCCGGACACGCAGGCTGGCGAGGTGCCGGGCCGTGTGAAGCAGATGTACGAGACCACCGGCGTGATCACCCATCCGGATGGCACACAGGAGCTTGCAGATGTGACCACGGCAGAGTATGACCCGGTCAACAAGGTCCTGCGCTTCGATGCCCACGGTTCGCTCTTTTGGATGACAGGCGACTCGCTGCGGGAGCTTGCAAAGGAGGTCGATGAACTCCGCGTCCGATTCCTTGATGGGGAAGGGCGGGAGATGGAGGCCGTCATTCCGCTGGCCCGGATCAAAGATCTGGTCGGCGCGAAGGGTGCGTTCGAATTCGGGCTGTACCATGAAGGAATTTATAGATTCCATGTTGTCGGGCAGACAAGATATGATAGAGAAATGTTCTCGCGTGAGAGAGAAAAGTTCTTGTATGAGAATGTCTTGCGCGAAAACGGCAAGGAACTGGTCCTCGTGTACCACGTTGGCGATGAGGAAGAGAAAGCACAGGAGACTGCCCGGGTGGAGGAGGCCATCGCCCGCCGCAGGCAGGAGAAAGAGCAATGGTGGGGAGTTGTCATCTCCGGTCTGGAAGGCGGCTCCCTGAGCGGACAGCCCGGGCTGACTCAGCCGGGAACGGGTGCCGTCGGTGACCTCAGCGGGCTGACGACTCTCTCGCCGGACAGCCTTACCACGGCCCCGCAGCCGGAGCAGGCCGCAGCCCCCGGGCCGGAAGACTCCATCCGGATACCGCTTCTTGAGGACGAGGAAAAGATAACCATTCAGCCTTTCACGGAGAAGACCCCGGCGGAGGAACAGACCGAGGCAGGCCCTCGCGGCCAGCAGGGCAGGCGGGATGACCCCGCCCAGCAGACCGAGGCAGGCCCTCGCGGGGCACAGGCAGGCAGAGACGGCGATAAGACCGGCGAACCCCGCGGCCCTCGGGGTCGGCACGCGGGACGCGGAAACTGACCTGAGCACAATCACCAAAAACCGCCGATAGAAAATAGCAATGTTGTACGAAGAAATCTGCCCAAAACCCCTTGCAAAATCACGATGAGCTGAGTATAATACCACTCATGAAACACAAAACGTCCTGCCCCTCGTCCGGCAGGGCGTTTTTGTCGGCAAAAATCCGGCAAAGAAATGTTAAGTGACCGCCCGGGGAGGGGCTTTGTATGACAAAAGACATGACACAGGGCAGCCCGCTCAGGCTCATCCTTGCCTTTGCGGTGCCGCTGATGCTGGGCAGCCTGTTCCAGCAGTTCTACAATCTGGCCGACACCATCATCGTGGGCCGCTTCGTGGGCGTGGATGCGCTGGCGGCGGTGGGCAGCGTGGGCGGCCTGAACTATCTGGTGCTGGGCTTCGTCAACGGCATCGCCTGTGGCTTCTCCATCCCCATCTCGTGGACCTTCGGCGCGAAGGACTACAGCGAGATGCGGCGCTACACCGCCAACACCGTCTGGCTGAGCCTCTTTTTCGCCGCTGTGCTCACGGTGGTGACGGTGGCCCTGACCCGGGCGGTGCTGGTCTGGACCAATACCCCCGACAACATCATCGACATCGCGGACATCTACATCCGCACCATCTTCTGGGGCATCCCCTTCACCCTGCTGTACAACGTCACCAGCGCCCTCATGCGTGCGCTGGGCGACAGCAAGCGGCCGCTGTACTTCCTGCTGGTGGCCAGCGTGCTGAACATCGGCCTCGACCTGCTCTGCATCCTCATCTTCCGGATGGGGGCGTTCGGCGCGGCCTTCGCCACCGTGTTCAGTCAGGCGGTGGCGGGCATCGGCAGCCTCGTCTACATCGTCCGCCATTACCCGGAGCTGAAGTGGAGCGGGGAAGAGAGCCGTCTGAGCGCCAGCCACTGTCTCAAGCTCTGCAACATGGGCATCCCCATGGGCCTGCAGTGCAGCATCACCGCCATCGGCAGCGTCGTGCTGCAGGGCGCGGTGAACGGTCTGGGCAGCAGCATTGTGGCCGCGCAGACCGCAGGCAGCAAGGCCGCCCAGTTCCTCTCGGTGCCGCTGGAGAGCATCGGCACCGCCATGACCACCTACGCCAGCCAGAACATGGGCGCCCACGACCTGAAGCGTGTGGACAAGGGCGTCACCACCGCGCTGGGCATCGGCTGCGTCTACAGCGTGGTCTCCTTCCTCATCCTGCGGGTGATGGACGTGCCCCTCATCAGCCTCTTCCTCGAGAGCAGCGAGGTGGAGATCATGGCCAACGCCCGGAGCTTCATCTTCTGGAACAGCCTCTTTTACATCCCGCTGGCCGTCCTCATCATCTACCGCTACACCATTCAGGGTCTGGGCTACTCGGGCCTTGCCATGTTCGCAGGCGTGGCCGAGATGGTGGCCCGCGTCATGGTGGGCTGCTGGTTCGTGCCCCTCTGGGGCTATTTCGCGGCCTGCATCGCCAACCCCGTGGCATGGTTCTTCGCCTGCTTCTTCCTCATCCCGGCCTACTTCGCCGTCCGCAAGCGCCTGACAAAGGAGCTTGCCGCAGCGCGGGTGGAGGATTGAGGGAAGCGGAATTTCTGATAGCTTCACCAAACGAAACGCCCCCAAGGAGCGGCAGCTCCAAGGGGGCTTTTTTGCGCCTTTCGCTCATGGGCAGTTTCGCCGTTACCCGGAAACCTGCCCTCTTCGCCAGAGGCTCCCCTACTAGGGGAGCTGTCACCGAAGGTGACTGAGAGGTTGTACGAAGGAGAGCCTGACCGTGAGCCGCTGCGGAGCTGAACCTCTCCGTCACGCCTGCGGCGTGCCACCGCCCGGGTTGCGGCTCCCAGCATCCGCTTCGCTCGCGCTTGCGTCTTGCTGGCCGCTGCCCCAACAGCGACTCCCTGTTTCCGCCGCTGGCGGCGGTCGTCGCCGTTGCCCTACCGAGGGGAGGCCTTGGCATACCGCAAAGCCCCGCCTCTTCGCCAGAGGCTCCCCGATGAAGACCAGCCTGACCTTCAAAGCTCCCCCATATTTACAAATCCCCTCAAAACCGCTATACTATATATAGTTGTGTCAAAACGAGGAGGCGGGACGATGGAGCGGGAGCTGGAACAGCTGGAAGGCACGGTGGAGGACATCATCTACCAGAACGAGGACAACGGCTACACCGTGTTCGAGGTATCGGGCGGCGGTGTGGTAACGGTGGTCTGCGGCGTGGTGGGGGAGCTTCATGCAGGGGAGAGCGTCGTCTGCCGGGGGCGGTACGAGAATCACGCCACCTACGGGCGGCAGTTCCACGCACAGGAGTGCGAGACCGATATGCCCAAAGACCTCGAGGCCGTCTACGCCTTCCTCGCCAGCCGGTCGCTGCCCTACATCGGCGCACGGACGGCGGACAAGATCATCGACAAGTTCGGCGCGGCGGCGCTGGAGGTCATCGCCAACGACCCCGCCCAGCTCACCCTCATCCCGGGCATCTCGGCGGACAAGGCCGACCGCATCCAGCAGGAGTTCAAGCGGATGTTCGGGATGCGGGAGCTGATCGCCTATCTGGCCCAGTTCGAGATCAGCCCCCGCCGGGCGATGGAGGTCTTCCGCACCTTCGGCCCGGGGGCCATGACGGCCATCCAGCAGAACCCCTATCTGCTCTGCGGCGAGCCGCTTCAGCTGGACTTCCGCCACGCCGACAGCATCGCCCAGTATTACCAGATGGCGGGGGACTGCGCCCAGCGGCTGGAAGCCGCCCTCCTGCGCACCCTCCGCCACAACGCGGGCAACGGCCACACCTGCCTGCCCCGCGCCCAGCTGCTGGCCACGGCCTCGAACTTTATCCACCAGCCCCCCGAAAAGCTGGACGAGGCCCTCGCCCGCTGCCTCGGGGCGGAGACGCTGGCGGAAAAGACCTTCGACGGCACGGAATATATCTACCTGCCCGACCTTCTGGCCGCCGAGCAGGACATCGCCGACCGTCTGGCCCTGCTGACGAAGCGGGGGAAGCAGACGGTCCACGGCCTCGACAAAAACATCCAGATCTTGGAGCTGGCGCAGGGTTTCGCCTACGCGCCCCTGCAGCGGGAGGCCATCCGGAAGGCTATGACCGAAAACTGCCTCGTCCTCACCGGCGGCCCCGGCACCGGCAAGACCACCACTGTCAACGCCATTTTGCAGCTTCTGGAAGATCAGGCCGAGCGGGTGGCCCTCTGCGCCCCCACGGGCCGGGCCGCCAAGCGCCTGAGCGAGCTGACGGGCCGCAAGGCCTCCACCATCCACCGTCTGCTGGAGGTGGACTACA